>MDSW01201752.1_pt1 | contig 34334 bp, 38 predicted proteins | sample 811171 | NCBI WGS metagenome assembly MDSW01 (sample SAMN05326641, study PRJNA326480) | marine metagenome | isolation source: seawater | place: Atlantic Ocean: North West | collected 2012 | reverse complement strand
GTTGATAGGCTGGATGTGGAAGCGCAGTAATGCGTGCAGCTGACCAGTACTAATAGCTCAATTGGCTTGATTTATGCACTGAAAAAAATTTCTAAAAATAGATATATAATATGAAATGTTTATTTCTCGGCTATAGTTCAAAAAAAACAAAACTTATAAAATTCTTGAGACACAAAGGAATTAAAGTTCAAAACTTAACCAGAAAAATCAATCAAAGAGATATAATTGATAAAGATATTATTATTTCTTTTGGATATAGAAAAATTATAAACAAACGCTTAATTAAAAAAAATAAACCCATTATAAATCTTCATATCTCCTACTTGCCTTATAATAGAGGTTCGCACCCGAATTTTTGGAGCTTTGTCGACAAAACTCCCTCTGGTGTAACAATTCATGAAATAGACGAAGGCATTGATACAGGAAAAATAATTTATCAAAAAAAAATTCATTTTAATTATAAAAAAAATAAATCACTTACTTTTAGAAGTACCTACATAGTTTTATTTAATGAAATTGAAAAACTTTTTATAAAAAAATTTAAAAATTTGATTTCTATGAACTATAAAAAAAAACCTCAAAAAAAAAGAGGAACTTTTCATAGAAAAAACGAGTTACCAAAAAATTTTAAAAATTGGGATGTTAGTATTTATAAATTTGTTGAGTCAATAAATAGGTGAATTTTTTTTATAAAACCTCTTTGATTTTTTTCCAAGTATTTTTGAGAAATTTTCAGACCCGAGACCAATTTTAGGTCTAAAATTCCCGATATTAGATTCATTAAATCTTTCACCCTTTCTTATATCTTTGATTGCAAATATTGATCTTCTAAGTTTCTTCGATGAAATTTCAACTTTTTTAGGTCCAATTTTTTCTTTACCTAGTGACTGATAAACTTTTTTTACTCCAAAAACTAAATTTTTTAATTGATATTTGTCTATTGAAAATTTCGAGTCTAAAGAATTAAGTTTGTTTGAAATTATAAAATGTTTTTCTATAACACATACTTTAAATGCCGTCGCTGTTAATGATGTATAAATATTATTGGTATGATCGGAGAGACCAATATTAACATTTTTAAAAATCTTTTTATATTTCTTTAATGTTAATAAATTTGCATCTTTTTCTTCAGAGGGATATCCCGAAACACAATACAATATTGTAATTTTGTTGTGATATCTTTTTATACATTTTATTGCATTTTTTATTTCTTGAAGTGATGCCATTCCTGTCGAAATTATAATTGGTTTTTTTTTGCTAGCAATATAATCGATCAAATTTAAATCTGTAATTTCAAATGACGCGATCTTATATAGTTTAACATTAAATTTTTCTAATAGATCAACCGCTCTTTTGCTAAAAGGTGAACTAAAAAGTTCAATTTTCAATTTTTTTGCTAATTTAAATGCATCTTTGTGCCATTTAAAAGGTGTATGTGCTTTTTTGTATAAACTCCATAAGGATTGATTTTTCCAAATTCCCTCTTTGATTAAAAATTTTTTTTCAAAATTTTTAATAGTGATATCCTGAGGTTCATATGTTTGAATTTTTATTAAATCAGCCCCACATTTAGAGGCTTCTCGGATATGTTCTAAAAATAATTTTTTTGATCCCCTATGATTTCCTGATATTTCAGCAATTATTAAAGGTCTTTTATTTTTATTAATAGATAGTTTATTATTAATTTTGATAAACACTTTGGATCTTTAATATAATTAGATTATCCTACTATAATGAGCAAAAAAAAAAATTACAAATATTATTCGGAAATAATAAACAAAATTCAAAAAACAAGATCAAAAAATAATAAGAACTGGATGGACCTTTTAAGATTAGCATTCAAAGAGAATCCTCAAGATGCCAAAAAAATCGTAAAAGGGATTTTCAAGGAAGATAAAAGAATTAGTAAATTAATTAAGCAATTGACTTTAAATTAAGATTTCAAAATATTTTCTAATTCTTGATTAAGATTTTTTGACCTTTTACAAAAAAATTCACAAAAATCGTCAATTAATTTTTGTCTTTCGGGTAAATTCCACCATTTATCTAGAGTTTTATAATTTTTATTTATGAATTTGGCTGCATCCTTTGGATTATCAAAACAGATTTTAAAATCTTTTAATCTTTTTAGGTAAAACTTAAATTTTTCATCAAATCTTGAATGGGCCTTTTCATTAAATATAACAATTGTGGGTCGATTTAAATACATTGATTCAAAAAAAGGCGTGCCTATAAATAAATGAACACTTAGATTATAATTCAAAATAATCTTGTTAAACGGTTTTTCTACTCCCATAAATTTGATATTTTTATATTTTTTTTTGATAGAGTTTTTTAAAATTGGATATCTAGTAAGTTGCAGAGCTTTAATTTCATTCTTTCTAAATATTGGCTTATCTAAATTTTCTAAATAATTTATTGTTGAATTAAAGATACTTTTATTAATTGAAAAATTATCTAAATATCCATTAGGGAATTTTTCCTCCATTTCTGTAAAAGAGTATAGAATAATTAAAATTTTGTTTTTTTTTTCAAATTTAAAATAGGTTTTTTTTTCGACATAATTTTTTGTAAATAGAAATGTTCTTAATCCCTTTTTTTTATTCTTTCCCCAAGACAATTGATTTTTGAACATCTTATTAACATGCCAATCATCATGCTTGTAGATATTATCATAACCATGTTGTGTTATAACTAATTTTGAACCAGAGTTATAATTTTCAGCACAATAAAATTTAAATAATTCATCATAATAGGGAAAACTCGTAAATATATATTTTGGTTTTTTAGGCCAATTAGCTAACCGATAACTTAATTCTAAATTGCAAAAGTTTTCTAAAAAAATTTTCGGAAATGTATATTTAATTACATTTTTTAAAAATGATTCAAAATTAATTTTATTATCAAAAGTTTTAAATAATTTTTCTCGATTAAAATAAATTGACTTATTTTTAGTGAGGGTGCGATTATTAATTTGAAGATTAATAAATTTAAATTTTCTCATTAATTCAATTTTAATTTTTTTTGGAACATCCCATAAATAGTAAAAAATCTTATTATTAAAACTTTTATAGAATATATTCTGATATCTAGCTGGCATATTTAATTTATTTATTCTTTTTTTTAACAAAGAATTATTTTTCAAATTAACAAAATTATTTTTGATATTTTTTTTATGATCAATCATTTTAGATATCGTCCAGTGGTGAAAAAGATTATACTTATACTCTCCACTTCTTGTTAAAATATGGGCATGCCAAGTATTTTCTGGTAAAAAAGCATAGTTATCCAAAGCTATTTTACTAAAAGATTTAATCTTATATTTTTTCTCAATTTTATTAAGAATTTCCCAATTCACTGACATTTGATAAACAAAAGTTTTAAGCCACTTGCCAATTATTATTTCCCAGTATTCCTTTTTAAATTTTTTATTATGAGCTTCATTTAACTTTTTTGATAAATAAAAAAGCAATACATTATAATTTTTATTCACAGTTTTTATCTGTTTTGATAAATTTTTATGCTTATTGAATTCGTATAGTTTAGCTACATTATATTTATTTTTTTTTTGAAAGTATTTATTTTGTTGGTATGCGTGATGAAATAATAGATTTTTTTTTTTATTTATGATTTTTTGATCGAAATTTCTCAATAATTTATCGTCAAGATTAAAAGTTATTAAGTTCATTTGTTTGTTTTATTTTAATATCTGAAACCTAATCATTTTGATTAATACATAAGATCTTTAATCAAGGCTAAATTATTATCTTAATAGTTGTAATTTTGCTAGAAATATAGTTAAACATTTTAATGAACATCATTGCAGTTATACCAGCAAGAGGTAACAGCAAAAGAATCGTCAATAAAAATTTACTAAAAATAAATAATCAATATATATTGGAAATATTGTATCAAAATTTGAAAAGCATGAATATTTTTCAAAATATTATTTTATCAACAGACTCACTAAAAATTAAAAAATTAGCAAAAAAAATTGGTTATGATCTAGTAATAAATAGGCCAAAATCTTTGTCCAATGATAATTCGACAACAAATGCTGTAGTCACTCACTCAATTGATATTTTAAAAAAAAAATTAAATTTACGCATGTGTGTTGTGTTTATCCGATGGCAATTTTATTTAAAAAAAGAGATTTGATTAATGCCAAAAAAATTATGAAGGGTGATAATGAAATTGTTTTTCCAGCATTAAAATACTCTCATCCAATTCAAAGAGCCTTTAGAATAAAAAAAGACTCAAAAATTAAGTACAAATTGTCCAAAAAAAACTTATCTAAAAAAACACAATATTTTTCAGATTATTATCACGATGCTGGTCAATTCTATCTTGGTCATGTGAGTGCTTGGAAAAATTATTCATCTAGCAAAAAAAAATGTATTAAACTTCCTTTAATTAGGGCTATAGACGTAGATAATTATGAAGAATTTGAATTGTTAAAATCTAAGTTTTTTTACATCAAAAATAAAATTATTTGATTATTTTTTTTAATTGTAAACAAATGTAATCAATTTCTTTTGTTTTTAAGTTATAATAAATCGGAAGACTAATGCTAGATTTAAAGTATTCTAAAGCATTTAAAAAAAGATTTTTTTTATAAAATTTTTTGTAAATTGAAAATTTAAAAATTGGAATATAGTGTACTTGAGTGGTAATTTTTTTTTGGAATAATTTACTAATTAATTGATCTCGTGAAATTTTCATTTTTTTTAAGTTTAAATTCATAACTAAAAGATGGTTAGCTGAAATTTTTTCTTTGTTTTGATCTGTAAAATTCAGATATTCTTTCATTGAAGATAATCTATTTTTATATCTTTTTACAATTTCTCGTCTTCTCTTGACAAATTTATCTAATTTCTTTAACTGACTTATCCCAAGTGCACATTGAAAATCATTTAACCTAAAATTAAAACTTGATGAAATTACATTATAATTCCATGCATATTTTTTATAATTAGTTTTGGCTCTCAAAATTCCATGATTTCTAAAAAGTATTAGTTTTTCAAATAATTTTTTATTATTAGTTGTAACCATTCCGCCTTCGCCTGTTGTTATATTCTTCAATGGATGGAATGAAAAAATTGTTAATTCACTATATCTGCAACTACCAACCTTATGTGATTTGGCTATATCATATTTTGCACCAAGAGCATGGCAAGCATCTTCAATAATATTAAATTTAAATTTATTCTTTAATTTAAAGAATTCTTTCATATCACAGGGAATACCTCCATTATGCATTACAACCACAGTGCTTATTTTTTTTAATTTATTTACTTTAATACATCTTTTTAAATCTTCAGGTCGCATTTGACCTGATTTAGGATCAACATCTGTAAGGTATATTTTTGCTTTTATAAAGTTTGCCATGTTGTAAGATGCAATGAAATTGATAGATGGCATAATAATTACATTCTTTTCATTTGTGCCTAATGCTAAATAAGCAAGCATTAATCCAGCAGTTCCATTAGAACAAGTTAATGAATATTTTGCTCCAACTTTTTTTGAAAAAAAATTTTCAAATCTTGTAACTTCTTTTCCTGTAGTAATTAATTTATTAGATAAAGCTTTCTTAACAGCATTAATGTCTTTATTATCTATATGCTGTCTACCATAAGGAATTATTTTCATAGAATTATTAATTTAACACTAAATTGTTTATTTTGAAATAAAGTTGATAATTTAAGCAATTTTGGTAAACACTAAGATTTAAATTTAATATAATAATTAAACTGCTTCATAAAATTACCAAGATTTGTTTGTAATTCAAAATTTATGAAAAAAATTTCAACTATATTAAAAGATTTGAAAAAACTTGGGGTTTCAGGTGTTAAGCAATCTACTGAGGATGAGGGGTCATCTTTTGATGATATCTTGCTCATGAGAAAAATTACAAAAAGGATTGGAGTAAATTTAAATGTTAAAGTTGGCGGTTGTGAGGCTAAAAATGATATTTTTTTTTGTAAAAGAGCAAAAGTTAATGGGATTGTAGCACCAATGGTTGAAAGCAAATATGCCTTAAAAAAGTTTATTCAATGTGCGGGTAGGAATAAAAAAAATTTATTATTTATGAATTTTGAAACTAATCTTGCAGTCAGAAATTTGAAGAGCATTGTCTCCTCAGAATACTTTAAATTCATTGATGGAGTAATAGTAGGAAGATCAGATCTTGCTGGATCTATGGATAAAAAAAAAACTATGTTAATTCAAAACAAATATTTAAGATCGCTGAAAATTGTTATAAGCAAATTATTAAAGTGGTAGATAGAAAGATAATTTTAAAAATGGGTGGTTCTATAACGCCTGAGTCTAAAATATTCATTAGTAAGCTTTATTATAAGAATCTTTTAGATTTCATTGAAACAAGAAATATAGAAATAAAATTATCAGATAAATCTATTAATAATTTAGATAAAATAATTTTAAAAGCATTTGAATTTGAAATTGAACTTTTAAAAATAAGAGTAAAAACAATTCAAAAACATGATCCACTCTTGGCAAAAGAATATAAAAAAAGAATAGTAGAAATAAATAAAAGAATTAATTAGTGTTTTATTTGTGAATTATTTAACAGCAGTCATCCCAGTTAGAAAAGGATCTCAAAGAGTTAAAAATAAAAATTTCAAAAAATTTAACAACCAGAATCTTTTAATACATAAAATTTTGAAACTAAAGAAAATCAATTTATTTGATGAAATTATTGTAAATACAGACTCCACAAAAGCCATAAAAATCGCAAAAAGTCTTGGTGTATCTTACCATAAAAGAAAAGATTTCTTTGCCAGTTCTAGATGTCCTAATAATAAATTTTGGCAACATGTAGGTCAAACTACTAATAGTAAATATATTTTCTTTACTAATTGTACCTCACCTTTAATTAAATTATCAACTTACAAAAAAGCTATTGAATTATTTGAAAAATATAAAAAAAGAAATGAAAGTCTCAATACTGTTAATTTGGTAAAAGATTTTTTATTTTTAAACAAGAAATCAATTAATTTTGATGCAAATAAAGCTCCAAATTCCCAAAACTTACCAGATATCTATAGATTAAATTTTTCAATAAACATTTTACCAAGAAAAACCATGATTGAAAAAATGAGTGTAATTGGGAAAAATCCATATTTTTTACCATTAAACGAAATTGAGGGTTTTGATATAGATACAATTTTTCAATTTGATTATGCAGATCATTTACATAAGAAATTTTTTTAAAATTAAAATATATTTAAAAATATGAGAATTTTAGTTACTGGTGGAGCAGGTTTTATAGGAGCTCATCTTGTCAAAAAATTAATTGATTTGAATCATAAAGTATTAGTTGTTGATAATCTCAAGGTTATTGGAGGAATTTCTTTTGTCCATCCTAAATGTAAATTTATAAAAGGAGATATCTTAAATAGCAAAACACTTAAACAGATTGAAAAGTGGCAACCAAAAATTATTTATCACATAGCTGCCCAATCAGGTGGAGAAAGCGCTTATGATGATCCCAAAAACGATTATTTGACTAATGGATATGGAACTTATCTTTTGTCTTTATTAGCTAAAAAATTAAAAGTTAAAAAATTTATTTATACAAGTTCTGTTGCAGTTTATGGCTCAAATCCAAAAAAAAAAATAAATGAAAAAACACAGATTAATCCAGACTCTATCTATGGTATTTCAAAATATGCTGGCGAAATGTTTATTAAACAAATTTTGAAAAATACAAATGTTCAAACTTTGATATTTAGAGTGTTTAATACATATGGTCCTGGCGAGAATCTTAATTATTTAAAAAAAGGAATGGTAAGCATTTATTGCAGCTATTTATGGAAAAAAAAACCAATATTAGTTAAAGGGTCTTTGAATAGATTTAGAAATTACCAATATATTGACGATATAATTGATATTTTAATATTAAGTTTGAAAAATAAAAAATTGAGTAAAAATGAGGTTATAAATTTGACTACAGGTAAACCGGAAAAAGTAAAAAACCTATTAAAAAAAATTTTCAAAATTAACAATAAAAGAAAATACAAAGTTAGGGAAATAAAAGGAACTCCAGGGGACTCGTTTGGATACAATGCATCGAACGTCTATCTTAAACTAAAGTTTAAAAATTATAAGTTTACATCTTTGGAGAAAGGATTAAGGCTTTATTTTCAATGGATAAACAAAGTCCCCAATACAAAAAATTTAAAAAAATACCACCCATTTAGGATGGCCAAAAATACTTAATGGAGATTACAAAACTTCTTATTAAATAAAATTTATTTTTATATGGATAAATGGGCAAGTACAAGAAAAAGTTATGTTGATTGGTTATCTGACTCTGAATTGCGTGAAGAGTTTTCAAAAAAAATAACTTTTGAGAATTTATCCCTCTGGTGGCTAACAAATTTAATGGACAAAGATAATATAAATGAGACACTATGGTATGAAAAATTAAACGAAAAACTAAATTCAAAAAATAAAAATAGTTTCAAAGAAAAATTAAATTACGTATCTTTTTTTGTCAAAATATTTAAAAGTTTATTATTTAAAACTCTTTCTATTTTTTTAATTAAAATATTTTTTAAAGATTCAAAATCCAGTATCAAAAAAAGAGATTGTTTCTTTGCTCTTTATACAAATTGTGTTCACTACGAAGGAAATTTTATTGATAGGCAATATGGATTAGCAAGTTTACAAAAATTAAATAATAAGTCTTATATAATTGAACTACCTGAAAATTTTTTTTTGATAAAAAATTTTTTTGAAATTAAAAAAAATCTTAAAAAAATTCCTGTTGAGTTTATTATAGCTAACAAAAATTTAAAATTAATAGATATATTTAAGATTTATTATTTTTCATTATTATCCTTTTTTAAATTGATCTCTCTATTAAAAAAAAAAAATTATTTTTTTATAAACAATGTAGATTGCAGTGACATACTAAAATATAAATTATTAATCTCTTTTTTTGGTTCAATCCAAGATCAGTTGTTAAGAGGAAAAGCTTTAGAAAGAAGTTTAAACTATGTATCAGTAAAAAATTTTATTAATTGTTTTGATTTTCACCCACAAGCAAGATCTTTCTATTATTTTGCCAAAAAAAGCAAAGTTAATAATGTAATTAATATTAACCATGCAAATTACTCGGAAAATAATATTTTTTTTAATTTTAATAAAAGAGATTTTTCAAAAAACTATTCAAGTTTCTTTTCTCCTAAACCTGATATATTTTTTACCCAAGGCGCGAGGTATTATAATGTGCTCAAAGACATTTTTGAGGAGGAAAAAATTTTTTGTCTAGGATCACTAAAACCAGAATTAAATAAGTTTCAAATTGAAAAAAAAAATCCAATTAAATCTGAGAGCTCAAAAAAAACTATTACTATACTCTGTAGTATTAATGATTACAGATCATTCGTTAAAATTTTAAATGAATGTAATCTTGAAGATACAAATATTTATGTTGCAGCTCATCCTTTAAAAAAAGTTGAAACAATAAAATATTTTCAAAAAAATTTTAACAATAATTTTATTGATGCTACTAATTTTGATAAAACAAAAATCTTTAAAGTAAGTGACTATATAATATTTGGTGATACGTCTTTGGGTTTAGAATTATCTCTGAAAAATTACAATGTTTTGAGGTTATATTGTTCAGATTATATACCAACTTTTGATATAGACAATGAAATCCCTACTGCTACAAATAAAGATGAATTACTCAATCTTTTATTCAATGAACAAGTTTCACAAAATAATGCGCTAATAGAAAAAAACTACTTTTATAAATATGATATGAAAGCTAGCAACAGATTGGAAAACATACTGAGTAAACTTAATTAAGGCAAAATATTTGATTTGGGGATTATTCTGGTTTAACTATATACTTTTTTAATTAAATAAATTTGCTTTTGTCAAAACCTAACTCAAAATTCTGGAAAAATAAAAATGTTCTAATCACCGGACATACTGGTTTCAAAGGTGGCTGGCTAAGTGTTCTTCTGAATTACATGGGGAGTAAAATAATTGGTTATGCTTTAAACCCCACAGGAAAAAATAACTTTTTTAAATCAGCAAACGTAAAAAAAATTTTAAAAAAAGACTATAGGAAAGATATAAGAGATTTGACTAATTTAAAAAAAGTAATAAAAAAAAATAAACCACAAATAATCTTTCATTTAGCTGCTCAATCTAGTGTTATTCAAAGCTTTAAAAATTCAAGTGAAACAATTACAACAAACGTACTTGGTACTGCAAACATATTGGAAGCAATTAAAGATTTTAATTTTGTAAAATCTGTTGTCATAATTACCACAGATAAAGTTTATCAAAATTATAAAGAACAGAAGTATTTTAATGAAAATTCACAATTAGGTGGAGACGATATTTATAGTGGAAGTAAAGCTTGTTGTGAGCTGCTAACTCATAGTTACAGGAAATCTTTTTTTGAAAATACAAATTGTTGTATTGCAACTGTTAGGGCTGGAAACTGCTTTGGTGGTGGGGATTGGACGCCTGAAAGAATTGTAAAAGATATTTTAGAGAATTTTCATAATAATAAAAAATTGATATTGCGAAATCCTAATGCAACAAGACCATGGCAACATGTTTTGGAACCTCTTGTTGGATATCTTCTATTAGCAGAGAAACTTTATACTGAAAAAGGCCACATATTTAGCCAAGCTTGGAATTTTGGTCCAAATTTAAAACAGAATATGAAGGTAAAAAATTTAGTTCAAATTTTTAAAAGAAAAATGAATTCTAAATCAAAAATAATAATAAATAGAAGGAGTAAAAAATTTCATAACAAAAAAATAAATATATTTGAGTCAAAACATCTAAACATAAATAGTAAAAAAATTACAACTAAATTAGGATGGAAACCTAAATTGTCCATTTTAAATTCTGTAGATTTGACATATGAATGGTACTCAGCCTTTAAAAAGAAAAAAGATTTATTAAAGCTGACAAAAAATCAAATTAAATATTATTTGGATTTATAAGGTATAAGTTTTTTTATCGATATGGTGATTTTTTTAACAGGCGGTTCAGGTTTTATTGGTAAAAATTTCTTAAAATTAGCATTATCCAAAGGTCACTTTATTTATGCTATATCCAGAAAAAAAAAAAATATAAAACGAAAAAATTTAAAATGGCTTAAAGGTGAATTAGATGATGATTGGAGTAAATATTTTAAAAAAGCAGATGTTCTAGTGCATTTAGCTGCCATTGGTTTAAAAAAAATGCCAAATGGACAGTCTTATAAAGTTTTAGAATTGAACGTAAAAAAATCATATAATATGATTTTAAATGCCGTAAGTTCAGGGTGCAAAAATTTTGTTATTGGGAGCACATCATCGGAATATAAAAATAATGGACTTTGTAATCAAAAAAAATTGTGTAAAAATAGTGAAAGAGGTTTTAACTCTATTTATTCTCTGAGCAAAATAATTTTTTCTGATTTAATCAAGTATTTTTCTTATAAAAAAAGAGGAAAATTTAGAATAATGAGAATTTTTCCAACGTATGGGTCAGGTGAAGTCAAGACAAGATTGTATCCAAGATTAAAAAAATATGCAAAGGAGGGAAAAAATATAAAAATTTTAAACCCTTTTGAAATAAGAGATTTCACCAAAGTAGATTATGTTGCAAAAGTGTTATTAGAGGCTTGTATTTTTCGTAGTAACAAAGCTTTTGAAATTTTCCATGTTTCTTCTAATGAGCCACAAAGTGTTTTAGGTTTCTCAAAATTAATTTGGAAAAAATTTAAAGGTAAAGGAAAAGTCTTTATTAGCCGCAATTCAAAAAAAAACTTTCGCCATATTTCAGATATTAACTCCACTTGGAAACTTAAAAATGAAAAATAAAACAGCTATAATACTATGTGGAGGTAAAGGCTCAAGACTAGGGTCGCTTGGTAAAAAGATACCTAAAACTCTGGTAAAAGTTCAAAATAAAGAAATTCTTTGGTATATAATTAGCTTTCTGAAATCATCAGGATTCAATAATATAGTTTTACCGCTAGGTTATAAGGGAAATCAAATAAAAATATTTTTGAAAAGATACAATAATTTTGGAATAAACATTAAAGCAGTTAATACAGGCACTAACTCAAATATTGGATATAGAATTAGTAAAATTACTAATTATTTAAAAGAAAAAAATTTTTTACTTTTAAATGGAGACGCAATTTTTAATTTTGATTTAAAACATATTTTTGAAAGTCATTGTAAAAATAGATCTGCAATAACTTTTTTGTCTGGAGAAGTTACTTATCCTTATGGCTCTATTGGTCTAAGGAATAATAAAATAATAGATTTTTCAAGAAATTTGGTTTTTGACAAACTTAGTATTAAAGGCAATAGAAAATATATCGCTTACAATTACACAGGAATTTCAATGATTAATACTGAAATATTAAAGAAATATAAAAAATCATTTATAAAGACTAATAACTTCGAGCAAGTATTTTACCCAAAAGTTATTAAGAAATATAAAACAAAATTATTTAAGATTAATGGTTTTTGGCATTCGATTGATAATATTAAAGATATTGAAGCTATTGATAAAAAATCAAAAAAAAATAACAAATATCTTAAACTGAAAAAATTGAAGGTTTTATTGGATAAAAGATAAATTTAAGTTAAGTATAAAAAAAAATGAATGTATTATTAAATCACTTCATAAATAGCTATTCTGTTGCAAAAAATCTCTCAAAAAATTATGGGAGAATTAATTTTTTTAAAATTTTTATTATAAGATTTTTTTTTGCATTTAACTTTTTAAGAAAAATTCTCAACAAAAAATCTATATTAGTATCGAATGTTGACTCTGGTGATTTATTCAAACAAAAAAATATTAAATCAGAAATGGTATTAATAAATCTTGAAAAAAAGGGCTTTAGTGATGATTTAAGATTAAATGATTTAGAACTTGATAAAATTGCAAGTGATATATCGTTAAATAATTCTAAACTTTCTTTCAAGGGCAAAAAGAAAATCTCTGAATTTATTTCCTCAATAAATAACTATGATAATATTTTTGATATCCAAGAAAAAAGTAAAAACTCCAATCTTTCACATGTTGCTTTAGAAATTGATATAAATAAAACAAATAATATCAAAAAAATTGCAACGTCAGATTTTTTTGTAGATATTGCCCAAAAATATATCGGAAATAACAATATATCTGTCTCGAGTTTGTGTTACATATCAAATCCAGTAAAAACATCTGATTTTGAAAAAAAAGAAAACGCACAATTTTTTCATTATGATAATGATTTTGAAAAGTTTTTTAAAGTTTTTATTTATCTAAATGATGTTGACGAAGATTCAGGACCACATTCTTTTGTTCAGTTTAGTCATAAGAAAAAAAATTATAAACATTTATATTGTAAAAGAATAGATGACCAAGAAATAAAAGAAATCTATGGACATGAAAATATAATTACTTTTGATCGTCCTAAAGGAAGTTTAATTTTTGAAGATACGTTTGGTTTACATAAAGGCACTGTTCCAACAAATAAAAGTAGAATAGTTTTAATTTTAATTTATGGAAAAAATAAAGGTATAGGAATTTATAATAACTCTTTATTTGTTTAGATATGTCCATAAATTTTAAATCTATTTTAAAAAAAATATTTTTAGAATTTCTAAATCTTCTTACTCCATACTGGACCTGTAAATTCAATAACATGAGACAAATTTTAATGAAACGAAATATATTTTTTTATTATGATAAAAATCTGTGTCTTTATTACGTTAAAGAAAAAAATTATAAAATGTATTTTTCAGATAAAACAAGAGGGATCGAGACATATTCTTATGGTATTAAATATAGAGCAAATCAATTAATCAAAACATATAATTTAGAATTAATAGAGTTCAAGAGAGATGATCTTATAGTTGATTGTGGAGCAAATTATGGTGATTTATATACTTGGTTAAAAATAAAAAAAATACCAATCAAATATATATCATTTGAACCTTCACCATTAGAATTCAAATGCTTAGAGCTTAATTGTGAAAATCAAATTAATAATAATATTGGATTATCTAATTCAATAGGTATTTCAGATTTTTTTTTGAAATCTGAGAGTGGAGACTCATCTATAATTGAACCCTCAAATGGATTTACAAAAAAAATTAAGATTAAAACAACTACATTAAATAATTATTTTCTTGAGAATAGGATCAAAAAAGTAAAGTTATTAAAACTTGAGGCTGAAGGTTTCGAGCCTGAGATATTACAAGGTTCTAATAAAGTTTTAAATAAAATTGAATACATAGGTGTAGATGGTAGTCCAGAGAGAGGAAAAAAAAATGATACTACAATCGAGTACGCAATTGATTTTTTGACTTCAAGAGATTTTGAAGTGATTGCTTCAGATATAAATCCAAAATTTTCTAAAGCCCTATTTAAAAATTTAAATCTTTTAAAATAGACAAAGTTTAAAATCAATTGATTTAAAAATTTTCTTGTATAAAGTTCTATTTAACCTATATAAATCAATCATTCTTACATAAAATGAACTTTTTAAAAAATCAAAATATTTTAATAACTGGTGGTACGGGGACTTTTGGACACGAGATTGTGTCATATTTATTAAAAAGTATTAAAGTTAAAAAATTAATTATTTTCTCAAGAGATGAAAATAAACAATTTGAAATGTCAAAAAAACTTGGCTCAAATAAAAGAGTTAGATTTTTTATTGGTGATGTCAGAGATGAAAGTAGGCTGATGACCGCACTTAGAGGTGTAGACTATGTTATACATGCTGCTGCAATGAAACATGTGCCTGCATCTGAGTATAATCCTGATGAATGTATAAAAACTAACATTGATGGTGCTAAATCAGTAATAACGGCTTCAATTGAGAGAAAAGTGAAAAAAGTTATTGCACTTTCAACAGACAAAGCTTGTAATCCGATCAATCTATATGGAGCAACAAAACTTTGCGCCGAGAAACTTTTTATTAATGCCAATCAGTTATCGAACTTCACTAAATTTTCTGTGGTCAGATATGGAAATGTTATCGGATCAAGAGGTTCGGTTATTCCTTATTTTAAAGATTTATTGAATAAAAAAATAGTATTACCTCTCACCTCTAAAGAAATGACTAGATTTTTCATTCCTATACAAGATGCATTAAGGTTTGTGTTAGAGAGCTTAAATATGTCAAATGGAGGTGAGATATTTATACCCAAAATGAATTCCATTAAAATTTTAGATTTAATTAAATTACTAGACTCAAAAGCAAAAATAAAAGAAATTGGAATAAGGCCAGGCGAAAAATTACACGAATCACTATTTTCTTTTGATGAAGCAAGATCTGTTTATCAAAACAAAAGTTCATTTATAATTTATAGTGAAAATTTAATTTTTAAAAAAAAATATGGAAAAAAACTTAATAAAAAAAATGCATATGTGTCTTCTGATTTAAATTTTTTAAATAAAAAGAAAATTGCAAGCTATTTAAAGCAATACTTTAAAAAATATAACTGATGATTAAATGTCCAATCTGCAATGACGATAAGAGTGTCAAATATCGATGTGATTACAAATATGAAATAATTGAGGATAAAAAATACTTTGATAATTTAGATATACATAAATGTAATAATTGTGATTTTAGTTTTGCTTACCCAATGCCCAAAATCTCTGATTTAGATTTTTTTTATAAAAATATTTATCGTCAAATAAATAGACCACCATATTGGTTGACTGAACACGATGAAGATTTGGAGAGTAGATACCTTGAAGACAGGAATTTAAATTATTTATTATATGTTTCAACATTAATAAATTTGAAAGATGTAAAAAATATTTATGATTTTGGAGCTGGGTATGGTGACTTAGGCTTTGCTATTAAAAAGAAATTTCCTGAAGTAAATTTATTTTGCACTGAAAATGATATTCAATGTAGTAACATTTTAAAAAAAAGAGGTTATGTAAACGACAAACTTGAAAACATTAATAAAAAGTTTGATTTAATTATCACATTACATACATTAGAACATTTAACTGATGCTGAAGTTTTTAATGATTTTTATAAAATACTTAAACCAGGCGGATTAATTTTTTTTGAAGTGCCAAATTGTCCTGAAGAGTATTTTTCTGGTCGTCCATATGATGGCCCTCATTTATTGTTTTACACCAAAAAAAGTGTTGAGGCTATTTGTAAAAAATTTAATTTCGAAATTAATAGAATTGATATCAGCTCATATTCATTTCAAGAGGATCATCGTTTTCAAAAAGATTCACAAGATAGGTACTACAGAATAAAGTCTGGAAAGACATTTGATAGTTATAAACAACTCATTAAAAAGTTTATCCCATACCACTTCTTAAAATTTGTAAATATTATTAGAAACTTTAGAAATATTGATGAAACTTATAAAATTGGCCTTTTTACAAGTAATAGTAATGACAATTGTTACTTAAGAGGGATATTAAAAAAAAAATAGTAAAAATTTCAAATAATGAAAAAAATAATTTTCCTGTTTTCTAATAAATAGTTATGAAATGTAGAAATTGTAAAAGCAAAAAACTAATAAGAATAGTCAAAATTGGAGAACAACCATTAAGTGGTTTTTTTTATAAATCGAAAAAAAAAAATTTAAAAAAATATTCTTTAGATTTATTTAAGTGTTCACAATGCAATCTAATACAATTAAAAAATACAATCGAAATAAGGAAAATGTATGGTTCACATTATGGTTACAAAACATCTGTAAGTAAAATGATGATATCTCATTTAAAGAAAAAAATAAAAAGAGTTCTTGCCATGAAAATTTTAAAAAAAGGAGATCAAATTTTAGATATTGGGAGTAATGATGGCTCATTCTTAAAACTTTTAGGTAAAAATTTTAATCGATGGGGCATTGATCCTTCAGCAAAAAAATTTAAAAGTTATTACAAAGGCATGAACTTAATAACAAATTTTTTTTCTAAAAAAGATATTATCAAAAAATCTAATGATAAAAATATCAAATTTAGTTTAATCTCAAGTTTTGCAATTTTTTATGATGTAGAGGATCCAAATTCATTTTGTAAAGACGTAGAGGAGTTATTGGATGATAACGGAATATGGATTTGTGAATTTTCATATTTACCACTAATGCTTAAAAATTTGACGTTTGACCAAATATGCCACGAACATATAATGTATTATACTTTAACTGTCTTTGAAAAAATTCTAAAGAATAATAATTTAAAAGTTATAGATGCTCAACTAAATGAAATAAATGGAGGAAGTATTGAATTAATAATTTCAAAAAAAAATTGTAAAAGAAAAATAAAAAAAGGAATTATAGATAAATTAAAAAACGACGAAAAAAAAATAAACAAGACTTCTTATCATAACTTTTCGAAAAGAATTTTAAAAATTAAATATGATTTAAATAATTTTATAAATAAAAAATATCCTATAGCTGCTTATGGAGCGTCTACTAAAGGAAATATTGTTTTAAATTATGCAAAGTTAGATTCTCAAAAAATTTCATATATTTGTGATGCAAATAATAATAAATTTGGTAAATTTACACCTGGATCAAATATAAAAATAGTCTCAAAACAAAAAATGAGATTATTAAATCCAAAATATATGCTCGTTTTGATTTGGTCTTTTAGATCTGAAATAATTAAAGAAGAACTAAATTATCTTAAAAAAGGAGGAAATTTGATTTTTCATTTACCGAAATTCCACATAATTAACATAAAAAATTATAAAAAGTATGCGAATAAAGATTTTAAAGAACTTTCTTATAGATATTAATTAATGCTTTTATCTATTTGTATCCCAACTTTTAATAGATTGGATTGTCTAGACAATTGTCTAAATTCAATTCTTATATCATCTAAACTAGTTAAAGATTTTCAATTTGAAGTATGTATCTCAGATAATTATTCTGATGAGTCACCTGAAAAAATTGTAAATAAATATAAAGATGATTTGAACATTGTTTTTAAAAGAAATAAGACAAATTTGGGTTTTGCTTTAAATGCTATAAACACAATAAAATTTGCGAAGGGTAGATATGCCTGGTTAATTGGAAATGATGATTTAATTTTACCTAATACTCTTAATTATTTAAAAAATCTTTTTGAAAATAACAAGCAAGTAGAGTATTTTTTTATTAATTCTTACTACCTTGATTCAAATCTTTTAAAAAAATACAATCAGCCTTTTGACACAAACATATTACAAGAGTTGAATTTAAAAAAATTATCAAAATTAAAAGAAAATAAAAAAGTGAAATTTTGGGAAGTCATAGATCCAAAAGTTTCTTGGGAATTTTTAATCGGTATTTTTTTGAGTATTTTTAATCGAGAGATATGGATACAGGGTTTAAAAAGTATAAATCAAAAAAATATAGAAGATAAAAGAGTTTGGTCTAATTTTGATAATACTTGTTTAAATGCAAAAATAATTTCAACAGTTTTTAATGATAAAAATAGTTATATCTGCGCAACACCTCTAAGTGTAAATTTAATTGGTGAGCGTGAGTGGGCCAACATGTATGATTTTGTAGAGATTGTTAGAATACCAGAACTATTAGATTACTATAGATCTCAAGGAATGAGTTTTTTGAGATATGTTTATTGTAAAAACTTTGCATTAAGAAACTTTTTTAATTTTTTTGCTAAGATTGTTATTAATGGAAATAAAGGGGGCGTGCAATATGTAAACTTTTATAAACATTTTTTTAGAAATTTAATTTTTCCCAATGCCTGGTTTTCAATAATTTTTTTTGCTATTAGAAATGTTAAAAAAGTATTAAGAATAAAAAAAGAATAAAATAATTTAAGATATGATTGACGGGGTTAAAATAATTGAAAAAAAAGTAATTACTGACTATCGAGGTAAAATTTTACATATGATGAGGGTCGATGACAATAATTTTGATAAATTTGGTGAGATTTATTTTTCCTATGTTAATCCTAATCAAATTAAGGCATGGCATATTCATAAAAAAATGACATTAAATTATGTTGCTGCATTTGGAAAAATAAAACTTGTCCTTTATGACGATAGAGTTAAAAGCTCTACAAATGGACTTGTCCAAGAAATATTTTTGTCAAATGACAATCATTTATTAGTTTCAATACCTCCAATGGTATGGAATGGATTCTGTTCTGCAGATGATAACCTAGCTGTTTTAGCAAATTGTTCAGACATTCCTCATGATAAAGAAGAAATAGAGCGATTGCCATTCGATGATAATAAGTTTCCATATGATTGGAATAAAAAATAAAATATGAAATGTGTAATACTAGCCGGCGGTAAGGGTAGCAGAATATCAGAACTTTCTAAAGATATCCCTAAGCCAATGATAAATGTCTTGGGAAAACCTATTTTGATAAAAATTATGCAACATTATTCAAATTATGGTTTTAATGACTTTATAATTGCCGCTGGATATAAAAAAGAAGTTATAAAAAAGTATTTTAAGTTTAATAAATTTAAGAATTGGAATATAGAAGTTGTGGACACTGGGCTCAATACTATGACCGGTGGTAGAATTAAAAGACTTAAAAAATACATAAATGATAAAACTTTCATGCTTACATACGGAGATGGTCTAAGTGATGTAAATTTGGAAAAACTATTAAAGGTTCACAAAAAAAGTAAAAAAATTGCTACATTAACCGCAGTTAGGCCACCAGCAAGATTTGGCGCAATAAAGATATTTAAAAATAGAGTAAGTTATTTTAAAGAAAAATCAAAGTTAGATGAAGGTTGGATAAATGGTGGATTCTTTGTTTTGGAACCTACAATATTTAAGTTTATAAAAGGAGATAAATCATTTTTTGAGAGAGAGCCATTACAAAAAATCAGTAAACTTAAGCAACTTTACGCATTTAAACACAAGGGTTTTTGGCAATGCATGGATACACTTAGGGATAAAGAAATTTTAGAAAAAGCACTAAAGTCCAAAGAATTTAAATAAATGAAGGCAATCAAATAACTTGACAGTTCAAAAATTGAACTGTATCTGTTCATCTTTTGAACATATGGAAAAAAATCAAGATCATTTTAATGTATTAAGAGTGGTGCAAAAAAAACCGAACTCCTCTCAAAGAGAATTAGCTAAAACACTTGGATTTAGCTTGGGTAAATTGAATTATTGTATCCAATCACTTCAAGAAAAAGGATTAATAAAAATAGAAAATTTTAATAAGAAAAAAAATAAGTTTCAATATATGAGATATTTTTTAACACCGAAAGGAATATCTGTAAGAACAAAATTAACAATTAATTTCATGAAAAGAAAAATGAAAGAATACGACGAACTAAAAAAAGAATTAGATTTATGAAAATTTTTTCACTTATTCCTCTTAGAAAGGGAAGTACCAGATTAAAAAATAAAAATTTCTTAAAAATAAATGATAAACCTTTGTATAAATACGTAACCGAACAATCATTAAAGAGTAAATTTATAGACAAGACTTATATCTCTACTGATAGTGATAAAATAAAAATTAAACATAAAAAGCTGAAAATCATTTCAAGATCACGATCTGTTTCAACAAATAAAGCCTCAACTGAAATGGTAATAGATGAGTTTTTAAGAAAACACGATTGTGATATTGTTGTAACAATCCAAGCAACTAATCCATTTTTAAAAAGTAATCAACTGGATTTAGCTCTTAGAAAGTTTATAAAAAATGATAGTTTTGATTGTCTAATTTCTGTCGTAAAAAATCATCATTTTATGTGGAAAAAAATTAACAAAGATTTTATTAAGCCAATTAATTATGATTACTATAACCGCCCTCGCACTCAAGATTCAGATTTAAATGAGTATATCGAAAATGGTGCTTTTTATATATTCAGAAAAAAAGGATTTTTAAAAAATAAAAATAGGTTACACGGAAAAATAACATTATTTGAAATGCCAAAAGAAAGCATATATGAAATTGATGATAAAGAAGATTTTCAAATAATTGAAAAGTTATTAAAAAGATAATTTATGGTGGATAAAAATCTAGATATAAAACAAATTCAAAACATAGAAAGTTTCGATATTTTAAAAAAGATTTGTGAAGAAAACAATTTTTTTAAATATATTAATAAATTTGCTTTAGAAAATCTTAATTTAAAAAAAATCAAAAATTTTTTAATAGCTTGTATCGAAGAACAAAATTATTCGACAAATTTAACTTCTTTACCATACAAACTTATTGTAGATCCTACAAACGCATGTAATTTAGGATGTCCTTTGTGTCCAACTGGCCTTGGTGCATCTGAGAGAAAAAAAGGTATTCTCAAATTTGGTGACTTCAAAAGAATTGTTGATGAGTCGAAAGATTATTGCATTGAGTTACATCTTTATAATTGGGGAGAACCAACCTTAAATAAAGATCTTATAAAAATGATTAATTACGCTCATCAAAATAAAATTTGGACAAGAATTTCCTCAAATATGTCTTTAAAATACAAAGATAATTATCTTGAGGATCTGGTAACATCAGGTCTTAATCTTTTACATATTGATATAGATGGATTAGATCAAGAAGTATATGAAAAGTATAGAAAGAAGGGAAATTTAAAAACAGTCTTAAACAATTTAGAAGAAATAATTAAAATAAAAAAAGATAAGAGTTTAAACAAACCAGTTTTAGAAGTTGCTATGCTCGCAATGAGACAGAATGAACATCAACATAATGAATTTATGAGTTTCAAAAAAAAATATAATGTAGATGTGGTTAAAATTGACAAAATTCAACACAATCCAAATATGGATGAAAAGTGGCTTCCTACGAACAAAGATTTGATATACAAAACTTATGAAGGTGGAACCGCATCATCCAATTCGGCAAAAGATAACGAAAGTAAGCAATGCCATTGGCCTTGGAGTTCAATGGTTATAAATTATGATGGAGGGGTAAACCCATGTTGTATTATTGATGACCCAAATTCAGATTTCGCAAATTTTAAATCAAGTTCAATTAAAGATATTTGGAATAATAAAGAATACATTTCTTCAAGATCAGAGTTTGCTGATAAAAGTGAAATTACAAAAAAAACTATTTGTAATGTGTGTAAAAATCAAACTCATTCAAAAAGATTAAATAGAGTTTCTAAATCGTTTTCAATTAAACTATGATAAGAGAAATATAAAAATGGAAAATAAGAAATCATATTCAACAGATGGTAAAGTTAAGCATTTATCAACAGAAGAAGATATCAATATAAAATTAGGTAAAATTATAGGTAAAAAGTTTATTGATTATAGAAAAACATGGGATGCAGCTAACAATTTTGAAATTGTAACTGATTTTCCACTTTTTCTGCACGTTGATATGAATCAAACATGCAACTATAAATGTCCACATTGTATAATTGCCTACAAAGATGAAGTTGAAGGATATTATGAGGGTAAAAATTTAAATTTTGAGGATTATAAAAAAATTGTAGATGAGGGTTCAGATTACAACTGTCCTTCAATTTCTCCTCAGGGAAATAATGAACCATTTTTAATTAAAGATTTACATAAATATATAAATTACGCATATAAAAAAGGATTTATAGACATTATGCTAAATAATAATGGATCTGCAATAACACCAAAAAGAGCCCAGCAAGTTTTAGACTCTGGTTTGACCAGAATAAGATTTAGCCTAGATGCTTTTAGTGCTGAAAGTTATCCGAAAGTAAGGGTTGGAGCTATACCTTTGGAAAAAGTTAAAAAAAATATAGAAACGTTTTTAAATTTAAAAGAGCAAGGTAATTATAAGTTACCTGTCACAGGTGTTAGTTTTGTAAAAATGAAACACAATGAACATGAGCTAGATGATTTTATAAACTATTGGAGAGATAGAGTTGATATGGTTTCTATTCAAACTTTTACCCCACCTACAACCAATGTTGAAAAATATGAAAAATTTTATGCATCAGATCAACTCATTGAAAGTGAACCGATATCTGAATTCAAATGTGTTCAACCTTTTCAAAGAGTTGTTATTTGTAATGAGACTATATACCCTTGCTGTGTAAACTTTAACAAAGATTTGAGTATAGGCAAGTTAGGACAAGATACAATACATAGTGCATGGCATTCAAAAAAAATGAATGACTTAAGAAATCTCCATAAACAAGGCAAATTTTATTTAGATAAGACATGCACAGAATGTGTTAATTTGATTTATCCAAATAATACAATATCGAAACCAATCTAATTATGTCTTTAATAAACAAATATTTTAAAAATTCCTCTAACACTATATTAGCATTACAGGATCATTCCGCAGAAATTGATAAAATCTGTGAAATGATTTTAGACATAAGCAAAAATAACCAAAAAATACTTGTTGCAGGTAACGGGGGATCTTGTTCTGATGCAGAACATTTTACTGGAGAACTTCAATGTACTTACAAAAGTAGTAATAGGAAACCAATTTCAGCAATTTCAATTGGCTCTTTGCCTGCTGCAATTACAGCTTGGTCAAACGACTTTGGTTTTTTGACTTACTTTAAAAGACAAGTGAGCGCCCATGGAAACCCAAATGATATACTTTTTTTAATAACAACTGGCGGTGGTACTGAGCACAATGGGGCTTCAATGAATTTAGTTGAAGCTGCTAAAGAGGCAAAAGAAAAAAAAATGAAAATAGTTACTTTAAGTGGCAAAAGTGGTGGCATTCTTAAAGATCTCTCAGATGTAAATATAATTGTAAAAAGTGATGTTACTTCACACATACAAGAAAGCCATATCGCAATTTTACATTGTATTTGCGAGATTTTAGAAAATAGAATTAATTAGCTGAAAATTTAGATGATAATAAGCAAAACACCTTTTAGAATTCCTATTGCTGGTGGTGGTACAGATTTAGAGTTTTATTTTAAAAAAAAAGGCTCAAAATTTTATTCTTTAGCGATTGACCAATATGTTTATGTTTTTTTAACACCAAGAACTATTGATGAAAAATATTTAATTCAAACAACCTCTACTCAATTTACTAGTAGCTTAAGTGAGGTAAATCATCATCTAATTCGTGAAACTATAAAATATTTTAAAATTAAAGAACCATTACATATCGGTACTTATACTACAGTTCCAACTTTAACTGGATTAGGTTCTTCAAGTTCTTTAGTGGTTGGATTAATAAATTGTATATTAAAATACAAAAAAATTAAGATGAGTAATGAAAAAATTATAAAAACAGCCTTTAAAATTGAACGTGAAATATGCTTAAACGTTGGAGGATGGCAAGATCAAATTATAAGTCAAATGGGTGGTTTAATTAAAGCTGAAATAAGTAAAAAAGGTGAATTAAAGATTAAAAAAATTTTAAAAAAAAAGAGATTGGTTAATTTAATTAAAAAAAATTTATTACTTGTTTATTCTAAACAAAAAAGACAATCTTCGAAAGTAATACAATCTCAAAAAAATAACTTATCAACAGTTATTCATAATTACGATCTGATAAAATCTTTAACTAAAAAAATTCCGAATATAATTAATAATGGTACTCCTCAGCTTCTAGCCAAGCTATTTTCAATTCACTGGGAGATAAAAAAAAAGTTATCTAACAAAATATCAAATAAAAAAATAAACGATTTGTACAATTTCCTTGTTAATAAATGTTTTTTTATGGGTGGGAAATTAATAGGCGCTGGTGGAGGAGGCTTTTTTTTAATGATTACAAAAGATAAAAAAAAATCGATAAGATTGTTAAAAAAAAATAGTATAAGTTATATGAATTTTAATATAGATTATGTTGGTTCCCGAATACTTAACAATTTCTGATTAAAAATTTATGAATGATAAAAAAATAAAATTGTTTGCTGACGGATTAAAGATTGATCAATTTGATATAGATTTTGGTGTAGAGGTTGATGGTTATACTTTTAACCCTTCAATTTTTAAGAATCATGGTGCTAAAGATTATTTAAATTATTCTAAAGAATTAGTCTCGAAATCTAAAAATAAGCCAATTTCTCTTGAAGTCTTTGCAGATAGTAAAGATCAAATGATTGAACAAGCAAAAATTCTTAATGGCCTTGGAAATAACATTTTTGTGAAAATCCCAATCACTTATACCAACCAAAAATATACAACAGATGTTTTAGAAATTTTAGTTAAAAATAAAATTCAGATAAATCTTACTGCAATTTTTACACATAATCAGATTAAAAGAGTATTACCGATTTTAAAGGACACACAAACTATATTATCAGTTTTTGCTGGCAGAATTTACGATAGTGGAGTCGACGCTTCTAAAACTATGCAAGAAATATGTGATTATGTAAATGATAAAAGTGATTGTGAGGTGCTATGGGCAAGTCCAAGGATGCCATATGATTACATTAGTGCTATAAACGTAGGAGCTAAAATTATAACAATGCAACCTGATCAAATTAAAAAAATTAAATTATTTGGTAAAAATTTAGATGATTACTCGCTTGAAACAGTAAAACAATTTTTTGATGATGCAAATAGTTCCGGTTTTAAAATTTGAAAAATAAAGATCTTAAAAGTAATAATTTAACTTATATAATTAATGAAATTGAATATACAATTAATAAGTTGGTTCTTAAACACTCATCCTTAAAACCTAAATTTAAATCAAAATCAAAATCTAAAATAGACCCAGTTACATCTTTAGATAAAATGATTGAAAAATCAGTAGTAAAAATAATTGAAAAGAATTTTCCAAATCACTCAATAATTGGAGAAGAATTAGATCAAAAATTAGGAAAATCAGAATATACTTGGATTATTGACCCTTTAGATGGGACCAAAAACTATATTTTAGGTATTCCTACTTGGTCAAATTTAGTAGGGCTTCAAAAAAAAAATAAATCAATATTAAGTTTTGCAAATTTTCCAATGCTTGAGAAATACTATTTATCGCTCGGTAATAATTCATTTGTGAAAAAAAAAAAATGTAAACTTAAAAAGATATTCTCAAATAAAAGAGTAAAAAGTCTAAGTGACGCAAAAGTAGCAATTAATACTTTTCATACAATAAAAGATAAAAGAGTTTTTAATCTTATGAGTAAATTTAAAGGGATAATCAAAATAACAAATGCTGATGCATACAATTTTTGTCTTTTGTCTGAAGGTAGAATTGATGTTTTAATAGAGAGTGGATTAAAAAAAGTTGATTTCTTTCCGTTATTAGCTTTGTTAAAAAATTCTGGTGCAATTATAACAGATTGGTACGGTGGAAACAAATTTCAAAATGGACAGATATTAGTAACAGCTAATAAAATTTTGCACAAAGAAGTTTTAAAAAAATTTAGATTTTAGATGAAGTTTTTAAAAAAAATAAAATTTAGATTTATTGACCCTCCAACAAAAAAAATAATTTTATTTGATGGAGAGTCTTCACATGATTTACAATATGTATTAGAGGAATTTGAATTTTTTTTACTGGAAGTAAGAAAAAATCGAATTTTCGAAATCTATTTTTCTGTAAATGTTTTAGTAAATTTTTTATCAAACTATTTTTTATTATTTTTCAAAAACAGAAATATTCATACTATTTATCTTTATACTTTAATAAATCTTATTAAACCCAAGGTTATTATAACCAGTATATGTAATTCAGGTAAATTTCATGAACTTGCTAAACTTTTGAATAAAAAAGTTTTTTTTTTAGCGGTCCAGAACGCTTCACGATCATCTGATTTTAGACGTGATCTTCATAGATATAAAAAAAAAATCACAAATAATAATATTAATAAAGATTATTATATCCCTAATTTTTTCTGTTATGGTCAAAGTGAAATTGATGATTGTAAAGAATTTGGAATAAAAGTTGATAATTTTTATAAAACAGGATCTATAAGAATTGCTAATTTCTTTAGATATTTAAGAATCAATAAAATTGAGTTAAAAAAAAATAAATATGACATATGTTTAATCTCTGAAAATGCATATGACTTAAATTCAAAATTAGGAGAGGATGGTGAGGAAGAAGGTTTTGCTAACATGGTAAAATTTGTAATCAGATATGCTAAAGAAACAAATATTAAATTTATATTTGCTAGAAAGAGGAAAAATTTTACGAGCCTCGCAAGTGATGAAATGAGTTTTTTTAAAAAATACTTATCGGAAACTGAACTTAATTATTTAAAAAATAATATGAATGAAAAAATTAACGAACACTCATCTTATTTTCCACTTTTTCAATCCAAAATTGCCATTGGAACTCAATCAACTTTACTTAAAGATAAGTTAAGTTGTAGGGAAAAAATTTTATCTTTAAACCTACAAAAAACAAATATATACGATTTTCCAATAAGTGGAGTCTGTTCATTGAAAAATTGCTCTTATGAGGAATTTAAAGAAAGAGTAAATATGATTTTTTCAATGAGTGATAAAGAATATTTTTTGAATATAAGTAAAAATTTCAATAATCTTATAGAATTTAGTAAAGATGAAAATGTGATTGACAAAATAAAGAATAGTATTAATGAAAATTTATGAACAAAGAAATAAAGACTGATAATTTTACAATAAGCGAAAACTCTCCAGCATACATTATTGCTGAGATAGGTATAAACCATAATGGACAATATGAATTAGCAAAACAATTAATTATAGAGTCTGCCAAAGCTGGAGCAAATGCGGTTAAGTTTCAAAAAAGAGATGCTAATTCAATAATGATCAAAGAAAATATAAACCCAAATCCAATTGGATATTTAAGTAAAAAGGTAGACGATATCTCAACTGATCAGCCAGATTATGGTAGTTGGTCATATCCAGATATAAGATTAGAATTAACCGAAAATGATTATAAGAAATTACAAAAAGTAGCTAGAGATGAGGGTGTAGATTTTTTTGCAAGTCCTTGGGATGAGAATAGTTTAAATTTTTTGATTGAGCTAAAAGTACCACTAATAAAGATAGCAAGTGTTGAAATAAAAAATTACCAATTTTTAGAAAAATTGTCTAAGAGTGATATTCCGTTAATTTTAAGCACTGGAACTGCTGATGAAAAGGAAGTGGACGCAGCTTTCAAATTATTAAAAAAAAATTCAGATAATATAATTCTTCTTCAATGTACATCTGCGTATCCAAGCAAATTTGAGGAAATAGACTTAAATGTAATTAATACTTTTAAGAAACAATATAATTGCATAGTTGGATTTTCTGGCCATGAGCCTGGAATAAACGTTGGAGTTTCAGCTGTTGCCCTGGGGGCAAAAGTTATTGAAAAACACGTAACATTGAATAAAAATATGAATGGCACAGACCACTTAGCTTCAATTGATATGACTGAACTTTCAAATTTGGTTAAAGGCATAAGACAAATTGAAAAAGCTTTGGGAAACAATATAAAGCAGAAATATGAAAGTGAAGATGTCTTAGTTTCAATATTGGGAAAATCGCTAGCAACAAAAAGAAAGATGAATGCTGGAGATATATTAAAAAAAGAGGACTTGATTGCAAAGGGACCTCCGACGGGTATTAGTTCTCAAAAATTTTATGAAGTAATTGGAAAAAAGCTCCTTAAAGATAAAAAGGCAGATCAAATATTGATGCCAGATGAAATTGAGTAAATAAATTTGAAAAGAAAAATAAATTTGCCATCATGTTTAATAATGGCTGGGGGTGTAGGTTCTAGGCTGGGGTCAATTACCAAAAAAATACCTAAACCAATAATAAGAATTCATAACAAACCTTATCTGGAGTATTTGTTAAACTGGTTAATAAGTAACGGTTTTAAAAAATTTTACTTTTTATTATCTTATAAAAATGAAAAAATAAAAATTTTTTTAGCACAATTTTTTTTAAAAAAAAATTTGAAATATAAAATTTTTTTAGACAAAAAAAGATCGGGAACATTTTCAGCCTTAAAAGATCATATTCAAAAAATAGACAGATTCTTTTTCTACACAAATGCTGATGAAATTTCAAAAATAAAAATAAAGGATCTTTTTTTGAAATTTAGAAAGTCTAAAACAAAGATCATGTGTGGTTTGCTTAAATCGAAAAAAGGAAAATTTGCATTAGATAAATCCAATCAACTTATAAAATATGCTTCAGGAGGTGATAAAATAACTTTTAAAGATTGTGGATATAAATTTATTGATAAGCAGATTTTCAAAAATGTTAAAAAAAGATATAACAAATTAGAGGAATTTATTTATTTTGATTATTTAAAAAAAAATAAAGTTAGTTATTTCTTAGTTAAAGAAAAACCTTTAAGAATAGATACTGCTTTAGATATTAAAAGAACTAAAAATGAAATATCCAAGATCAAATAAAGAAATAATTGTTATCACTGGAGCCGGACAAGGTATTGGCAAGGAAATTGCAAAAAATTTGGACCACAAATATGATATTTTATTAATTTCTAAATCACTTAATTGCAAAAAAACTTCTAAAGAAATTTTAAAAAAAGACTCAAAATTAGTAAATTGCAGTCGTATAATTAAATATCTAAAATTAGATTTAGAAAAAAATTTTGATTTTGCAAAAATAGAAAAAAAAATTAATTTTAAAGAGTATCACAAAATACATTTAATTTTATGTGCAGGTATAGTTGATCAGTATCAAGAAGGTTATAAATATACTTCAAATTGGAAAAAAGTTTTTAACATAAATCTATTTTCAAATATTCATTTAATCAATTCATTCTTAAAATTTTATAATAAAAAACAAAAACAAAATAAGATTATTGTTTTTTCAGGTGGAGGGGCAGCCTCATCTTTTAAGAAATTTCCTATTTATTCAGCTAGTAAGACAGCTCTTGTTAGAACTGTAGAGAATTATTCTGAGATATTGTCTAAACGGAATATATCAATTTTTGCAATTGCTCCCGGTGCAGTCAAAACTAAAATGCTTCTAAAAGTACAAAAAATCGCAAAAGTTCGAACAAAGTCTAAAGTTGAGGATGTAGTAAAATTTATTAATAAATGTTTACAGATAGATACGAATTCTTTTAATGGGAAATTAGTACACATTAAAGACGATCTCGCTAAAATTTCAAAAAATAAAGATAAAAACTATCTAAAGTTAAGAAGAATACAATGAACATTTTTTTTATAGGAATGGGATATATGGGCTCAGAAAGATTAAGAGCAGCAATCAATCTTAAGAAAAAATATAAAATAAAAATAGTAGGTTTTTACGATAATAAAATTAAATCTATAAAAATAAAGAACAAGATCTTTAAATCAATTCAAAATTTAAAAGGAGATTTTTTTAATAAAAATAAAATTGATATATGCATAATCAGTGTTCCTCATAACTTAACTTATAAATATTCAAAAATTTGCTTAAAAAACTCACAAAAAATAAGCTTACTTGTCGAAAAACCTTTGGGGATCAATTTAATTGAAACTAAAAAAATAGTAGATTTAAAAAGTAAAAACCAAAAGATTTTTGTAGGACTAAATTATAGATTTTTTGATGGTATTTCTAAAATGCTTCAAGATATCAAAATCAAAAAATTTGGAAAAATAAATTCATTATTGATAAACTTCGGTCATGGTCATAATCCTTCAATGAAAAAATCATGGAAATTAAATAAAAATTTTGCTGGTGGTGGAGTTATAATTGATCCAGGTATTCATATTTTAAACTTATTACAGCTTTTTTGCTCAAAAATAAAAATTAAATATTTAAATAAAATCAAAAATTTTTGGAAAACAGGAATTGAAGAAGAAGTCTTGATAACAATGTCCTCTAAAGAAATTCCAATTATAAATATTTCAATATCCATTTTAAGATGGAGGAGCACCTTTGAAATTCAAGGAAATGGAATTAAAGGTTATTGGAGAGTTAATGGTAGGGATAGAAGTTATGGCTCACAAATTTATTATACTGGAAAAAGATGGGGCTGGCTTTCAGGTAGAAAACAAAAGAGTACTGAAAAAAAATACACTCAAAAAAAAACAAAAAATGTTTTTCAAGATGAATTAAGTTCCATAATCCAAGTTTTACAAAAAAAAAGGCAAAAATTTTACCTTGTACGGATTTAGAAGCATTAAAAACAATGTCATTAATTAAAAGACTTTATGAATACTAAAACAGCAATCATAATATCGCCGATGCCCCTTCACCCTATAAAATCAGGAATGCAAAATACTATAAATTTATTGTGTAAGTTTTTGAGAGAGAAAAATTACAAAATTTTTTTTTTTGAGATTAAAACAAACAGTAAGATAGATCCCATTTTAGATTTGAAAAAAAAAAGAAAATATGTTCTAAAATTAAAAAAAAAAATAAAAGAAATCAAAAATCTCAAATTTATATTTGTAAATACATCTAAAGTTTTATTTCAATATAAATCTTTGTTACTAGATAAAAAACGTAACTTTAAAACAGTGTTAGCATGTCACGATTTATATTATTTTAGAAAAAAATATTTTGATAAAATAAGAATTAAAGATAAGACCAATTTAAAAAATGTAGATGAAGTAAATATTTTAAAAAAAACAGATTACATTATAGATTTTAAAAAGACTGAATTTGATTTTATGCTTAAAAATAAAGTATCCTTAAAAAAACTTAAAAAAACTTACACACCCACTCTTAAATTTAAGAAAATTAATTTTTCTAAAAAGAAATATGATTTATTATATGTTTCAAGTAATTGGCTACAAAACCACCATAGTATGAAAAATTTTTTAAAAAAGATTGATAAAACTAATTTTGCGTACAATATTTTGGTCTTAGGAAATTTGAAATTAAAAAAACAAAAAAATATTGATGTAAGACCGTATTCTAGAAAGATGTTCAATAAATGTAAAATTGGCTTAGCTGTGATGAAAGATTCAACTGGGCGTCAGACTAAGATTTTTGAAATGTTATCAGCCGGTCTACCGGTATTTACAAATATTGACTTAGTTGAATTTGGCTTAAAAAAAGACAAACATTATAAATTTTTCGATAAAAAAAAGAATTTAGTTAATGAAATTAAAACATTAAATGATGATGAGTCTTTAAGAAAAAAATTATCCCAAAATGCTTATAACTGGTCCCTTAATAATACCTTTTATAGAAAAGCGTTTAAATCTTTAAATCAAATACTAGTTAGAAAATAATAATGAAAAAATTAATAAATCTATTTGATGGAAATCAGAAATTTCAGTTTTTGATTTTAGTGATTTTTATGATTATTGCTTCTTTTTTAGAATTATTGGGTCTTGGAATTGTTTTGGTGATTTTAAATATGTTTTTAGGTTTGAATGATAATTATTTAAAAATTTTCAATGATTTCTCCTCTTATTTTTTTAATATAGAAATGAATTTTGAGTTTATCCTGATTTTTATATTAGTTGTTTTTAGTATTAAGCTATTATTATTGGTTTATTCTTCATGGATTGAAGCAAATTTTTTAGCAGTATTTAGAGAAAAAATATCGAACAAACTTTATCATAATTTTCTAAATCGAGATATTTTAAAAATACTAAAAAAAAACAGTGCGGAATATTTAAGAAATTTTACCGAGGAAATAACTCTAAGTGTAACCTTTTTATCAAGTTGTATAAGAATAATTTTAGACTCAATTTTACTGCTGACTTTTTTGATTTTTTTGATGTATTTTAATCCTGCAGTTACAGGATCAGTTTTTATATTTTTCTCATTGATTGGAACTTTATATTTTTTATTGATAAAGAATAAATTGTCTGAATGGGCTTTTATTACATTAGAAAATAGAAAAAAAAAAATACAGTTTATAGCTGAAAGTTTTTCAGCAATAAAATCTATAAAAATATTATCAAAAGAAAATTTTTTTTTGAATAGGTTTATTGAGCAAAATATTTCAATTAGAAAAATACAGTTCAAGACGACTTTCTTAAAATCTTTACCAAGAGACATTTTTGAATATATATTATTATTGAGTATTTTGTTTCTATTTTTTTATTTAATTAAAAATAATTATTCTAATGAAAAAATTATACAACTATCCTCGATCTATACTTTAGCAGCTTTTAGAGTTGTCCCATTGATAAATAGGTTATTAAATCAATTGCAGCATTTAAAACATACGTATCCTAGCGTTGGTAAACTTATCATTGAAAACGAACAAAAAATAAGATTAAAAAAAAAATCAATTTCGAGAATTAAATTTGAAAAAAATATTCAATTAAAGATTAAAAATTTTTCATTTGATAATTACAAAAAATTATTATTTAAAAATGTAAACATAGAATTAAAAAAAAACCAACAAATTGGTTTGATTGGTGTTAGTGGAAGTGGAAAAAGTACAATTATAGATATTTTATGTGGTTTTAGAAAAAATAGATTTTCACAATTAAAAGTTGACGGAAAAATTATAGATTTTAAAAATTTGGATAATTGGCAAAACTCCATCGGTTTTGTCCCACAAAATATAATAATTCTCAATCAATCTTTGAGAGAAAATGTTTTATTTGGATCTGATAAAAAATTAATTAACGACAAGATCTTAAATAATTTAATTAAAAAAGTAGAATTGGAGAAATTTATAAGAAAATCAAAATCGGGCTTAAATCAAGTTATTAGTCAAGATGGAGAAAATATTTCTGGCGGCGAGAAACAAAGAATCGGAATAGCTAGAGCTTTGGTCAATAACCCAGAATTAATCATACTTGATGAAGCTACTAGTGGTCTCGATTATGATACTGAGAATAATGTACTTCAAACAATAAAAAAACTAAAAAAAACTACATTAATAGTTTCTCATAGGTTTAATACACTAAAATATTGTGACAAAATTTATATGATTAAAGATAAAGAAATTAAATTATTAAAAAAAAGTAAATTAATAGAATACTTTGAAAACTAATACTAAAATTTTAATTCCTGGGGGAACTGGTTTTATTGGCTATCATTTATGCAAATTCTTTATTAATAAAAGATGGATTGTACACTCAGTATCCAAATCTAAACCCAAAAAAAATAGAAGAGTTAAAGGTGTAAAATATATCCATTGTGATGTGTGTAACAAAGATGAATTAAAAAAAAAATTAGATGTTTATTACGACTATATAATTAACCTTTCGGGTTATGTCGACCATTCAAAAAATAAATCAATAACTAGAACTCATTATCTGGGTTGTAAAAATTTAGTTAAAAATTTTAAGAAAAATATACCAATTAAATTTATTCAAGTTGGTTCAAGTATTGAATATGGAAAACTAAAATCTCCTCAGAAAGAAGTTTTTTTAAAAAAAATTAATACTTCATCTACATACGGTAATGCTAAACTTGCGAGCACTCTTTTTTTATTATCTCAATATAAGAAAAATTCATTTCCTGCCTCAATAATAAGAACTTATTTAGTTTATGGTCCAAACCAAGATTTTAACAGAGTAATACCTTTTGTTATAAATAAAACTCTTAAAGGAAGTACATTCGATTGTTCACCTGGTAATCAGTTAAGAG
>MDSW01162959.1_pt1 | contig 34338 bp, 23 predicted proteins | sample 811171 | NCBI WGS metagenome assembly MDSW01 (sample SAMN05326641, study PRJNA326480) | marine metagenome | isolation source: seawater | place: Atlantic Ocean: North West | collected 2012 | reverse complement strand
CGCCTTCGCCGCGTCCGCGTCCTCCGCGTCCTCCGCGTCTTCCGCGTCGGAGGAGGACGGACGACGACGAGACATGATCCTCCTCGGCCTGACCGGGTCCATCGGGATGGGAAAGAGCACGGTGTCTCGAGCGCTGACGGACATGGGGATCCCGGTCATGGACTCGGACGCGGTCGTGCACGAGATGTACGCCCCGAGCGGCGCCGCGGTCGAGCCCATCGACGAGCTGTTCCCCGGCGCGAAGGGCGCGGACGGCGGGATCGATCGCAAAAAACTCGGCGCGCTCGTGCTCGGCGACGACGACGCGATGGTCAAGCTCGAGGCGCTCGTGCACCCGCTCGTGGACGCGGAGCGCGCGCGCTTCCTTCGCGCCGCGGAGGAGGAAGGCCAGAAGCTCGTCGCGTTCGACATCCCGCTGTTGTACGAGAAAGGCTACGAGGGATCCGTCGACGTCGTGATGGTCGTCAGCGCGGACGCGGAGGCGCAACGCGCGCGCGTGCTCGCGCGGCCGGGGATGACGCCGGAGAAGTTCGAGAGCATCCTCGCGCGGCAGGTCCCGGACGAGGAAAAACGGAGACGCGCGGACGTGGTGATCGACACCGGGTGCGCGTTGGAGGAGACGAAAGCCGCGGTGAGGAAGGCGGTCGACGCGTTGACGAGCGGCGAGATCGCGACGAGGAAGACGAAGAGGTGACGCGACTGACGACGAAACGGACTTGCTCTCGTGTTGATATTGAATAGCTACTACACAGGGCGCGATAGGAATAGCCCCACCGACGCCGAGTTGAAATGAATGCGCGCGCGCTCGCGCTCCACCGACGCCGAGTTGAAATGAATGCGCGCGCGCTCGCGCTCTGGGAAACGAAAAGAAAAGCGGGCGGCCGCGGTCGCGCGCGCGGCGGCGGCGGCCGCGACTGGCGGGTCGGCGATTTCGTCAACCTCAGCCCGTCGCTCAGTCCGAGTCTGAGTCCTCGTCCGACTGCTGCAGCCACTCGAGGAACGGCGCGGCTTGCTTACGCACCGCCTCCGCGGTCTTCGAATCGACGCCAAACTTCTTCGCGGACTTGGGGTCGGCGCCCCACTTCAGGATGACGTCCTCCTCCGCGGCGTCGCCGTCGTAGAGCTCCTTCAGGACGACGGCGATCTTCTTAAACTCCGTCGTCGCCGTCTCCGTGACGTACAGTTCGATCGCGCAGAGAAGTGCGAGCTGCAACGCGGGCGCGTCCGCCGCGCACGCCTTCTTCAGGAGACCAATCTTCGCCTTGACTTGCGGCGCGAGCGGCTTCTCGTCGTCGAAGATCGCCTCCACGAGGAAGTGAATCCCGAGCGCGGGGCTGTCCGCGCCGAGCGCGTCCGAGACGAGATACGCCGCCGTCTCCGCGTCGTCGTGCTTCGCCGCGTACGCCCTCACTTTCGCGATGCGCTCGTCCTCTTCCTCCTCAGAAGACTCAGCTGCCGCCGCCTCCGCGGCGGCGGCTTCCTCCGCGAGCCTCTTCGCCTCCAAGGACGCCTTCTTCTCGAGCTCCTCCGTGGCGACTTCGACCATCGCGGCGGAGGCGTCGGTGAGCTGCTCCTTCGCGCGCGCCGCCATCGCCGCCGCGGAAGTGTCCGTCGCCCACACCGTGTCGTCGTCGTCGTCGTCTTCGTCGGACTCCGGCTCCGGCTCGGACGCGGAGTCGCGCTCGGGGGAACCGCCGGCGGGTTTGTCGTCGTCGTCGTCGTCCTTGGACTTTTTGCTCTTGGACTTTTTCTCCTTCTTGTCCTTCTTTTCCTTCTTGTCCTTCTTCTCCGCTTTCCGGCGCTTTTTCTCCTCCTCCGCAGCCTTGTCGAGCGCGGCGCCCTCTTGCTCGCGCTCCATCTCCGCGCGGCGAAGCTGCTTATCCTTCTTGTCCGACTTCTTCTCCGGCGGGTTCTTCAGGATGAACGTCGTGAGCTTGTGCCGCATGTCCACGTCGCTCACGGCGCCGCACGCCTTGCACTTGAGGTGAATCGTGTCCCTCTTCGAGACGTTCACCACCGTCTCCGGGTTGCCGCACGAGAAGCACTGCACGAACCTCTTGATGAAGCCCTCGAGAACGTCCGCGAGCTTAGCGGCGTCGTGCGCGCCGTTCACGATCGCGGTGCCGGTCTTGTCGTTCCAATTGGTCTGCGCGCCGAGCTCGCAGCCGAAATATTTCGTCGTGTACGCGGGCGGCCTCGCGAGCGCCTTCGCGACGTCCACCATGTTCACGACGTTGGTCTTGATCCCGTTCCCGCGGCCTTCGATCTTGCTCTGGATCGCGGGCATCTTGTACCGGTAGAAAGAGTCGCCGGCTGCGGGGGGAACGCGCGAGATGGAGGTGGGAAATCGTCAGCTCGCGCGCGGTGGAGACGCGGGGAAGCGCGCGAGATCTCGCGCGCTCGCGATCGCCGCGGCGAGGAGGAGGATCTGATATTTCTTTCGCCCGAGCGAGGGTAAACCCCAGGCGCGAGGGGGAGGAATCGAGCGAGGAGACGCACCGTTCGCGGCGCCGATGTTGACGATACTCATCGTTCACGAGAGTATTGCTCGGGGATGGTGTAAGGCGATGATGTGCACGACGTCGTCGTAAGCGTTCACGAGCGCCGAGGAGGGCTCCTGCACATAAAACGAGCGGGGTCGTTGCGATTTGCGGTCGCGGGTGCGTCGCGCGAGAGAGTAGGAAATCGACTTCCTAAACCAGCAAAAGAGATCAAAGTCTCTTACATGAGGGCGGGAAGCTCCTCGTGTGCGTGAACGGGCGATGTGAGCCGGCGTTCGTGCGTGCGCGCGTGAATGGCGGTCTCGCGAAACTGGCGGCTCTCGTCGAGCGAAGATTTTCTGGCGTCTGGCGGCCGCGGCTGGCCGATACTGAACCACCGCCCGACGCCACGTCGCCGCAGTCCTCGAGACGCGCGTCCTCGTCACATGAGCGTCGGGGTCTCGTTCGCGCTCCAGAGACTCGTCGCCCGAACCTCCCGCGTCTCCGCCGTAACGCGCGGCGTCGCCTCCTCCGCGCGAAGAGCGTCGCGCGTCGCGATGGCGGGCCCGGACCCGCGCGCGTTGGCACCCGACGGGCCGCAGCGCGCTGCTCGACGTCGCCTCGTCGGCGCCGTGTTCGACATGGACGGCACGCTGACCGTCCCGAACCTGGACTTCCAGGAGATGTACCGCCGCGTCGGGTGCGAGACGAAGGACATCCTATCCGAGATCGACGCGTGGCCCGAGGACCGACGCGCGAGGGCGAACGCGATCATCCACGAGATGGAACAGGAGGCGCTGCGGACGATGAAACGCATGCCGGGCGCGGAGGAGCTCGCGGCGTTCTTCGACGCGCGCGGGATCCCGCGCGGGTTGGTCACCAGGAACGTGCAGAGCTCCGTCGCGCACTTCCACGCGCACGCGTGGAACCTCGCGCCGTTCGCCCCCGCGCTCGCGAGGGACTTCAGGCCGTACAAGCCCGCGCCGGACGCGTTGCTGCACATCAGCGCGGCGTGGGACGTCCACCCGAGCGAGATCGTCATGGTCGGGGACAGCGCGAAGGACGACGTCGTGAGCGGGAACCGCGCGGGGGCGATCACGGTGCTGTTGGACACCGCGGGGAAGTGGAGCGTGGCGACGGGGACCGGGACCGGGACCGGGACCGGGGGGGAGGACGGCGACGGCTGCGGCGGCGGCGAGGAGGAGGACGAGACGCGGTCGGATAACGGCCGGCAAGTCTCAGCGATTTTGGAGGGGGAGATGATTCCGACGCACATCGTCAGGTCGTTGGACGAGATCGCGCCGCTGTTGGAGGCGCACTACGACGTCGTCGCGCCCGCGCCGGTCGCGCGGTGATCGATCGCGTCGGTGGTATATATCGTATCGTATTCGTTATTACGAAGGTATTACTGTAGCCTTTCGTCGTCGAAAGTTAAAAAAAATAGTTTGGGCGCGGCGCGTTAGTAGTACTGTAGTTACAGTACCAAGTTACTCCCGCCCGATGCGATGACAGATCAGTCTTTCGCCTGTTTCCGCGTCTTCCCGTACTCGGCCATGAGCTCCTCCTGCACGTCCCGCGTCACCGTCGCGTGCCCCGTGTACTCCATCGTGAACTCCCCTTTCCCTTGCGTCATGCTCCGCAGCTCCGTGCTGTATCCAAACATGTTCTTCAGCGGGACGTCGGCCGTGACGATGACGTCGTCGCCCTCCGACGTGCTGTCTTTGATCGTGCCTTTTCTGCGATTAATGTTCCCGATGACCGTGCCTTGAAACTCGGTCGGGACGGTGATCTCGACGGACATGATCGGCTCCAAAATTTTCGGCGCCGCGCGCTCGTACACCTGACGAAACGCCGCGAGCGCGGCGAGCTTAAACGCCATCTCGCTCGAGTCCACGGCGTGGCTCGCGCCGTCCGTCAACACGACCCTCACGCCCTCGACCGGGTGACCGATGAGCTGACCGGTCTGCGCAGCCTCCTTGAACCCTTTATCGCACGCTAATATGTACGCAGGCGCGATCGCGTTCCCGATGATCCCGTTCTCGAAGACCACGTCGGAGTTCCCCTCCTCGAGCGGCTCGACGTACCCGACGACGCGGCCGTACTGACCGCTGCCGCCGCTCTGTTTCTTGTGCAGGTAGTCAAACTCCGCGCGCTGCGTTATGCACTCGCGGTAGTTCACGCGAGGTTCGCCGACGTCCACCTCGCAGCCGTACTCGCGTTTCATGCGCTCGACGTAAATGTCCAGGTGCAACTCGCCCATGCCGGAGATGATCGTCTGCCCGCTCTCTTCGTCGTTGTGCACCTTAAACGTCGGGTCCTCGCGTTGGAACCTCGACAGCGCCTTCGAGAACTGCGCAGCCTCCCCCCGGGTCTTCGGCGCGACCGCGAGGGACATCACCGGCTCCGGGACTTTCATCGACGTCATCGCGACGTTGGACTTGCCGTCCGTGAACGTGTCGCCGGATTTGCAGTCGACGCCGAACAACGCGACAATCTCGCCCGCTTTCGCGCTCTGGACGTCCTCCATCTCCTCCGAGTGCATGCGCACGAGGCGCGGGACTTTCAACTTCTTCCTGTTGGACGTGTTCACGATCGAACCGCCCTTCGCGATCGTGCCTTGGTAGATGCGCAAGTACGTCAGCTGACCGAACTTCCCTTCCTCGAGCTTAAACGCCAAGCCCACGAGCGGCGCGGACGGGTCAGAGGTGAGCGTCACCTGCTCCTCGTTGTTGCTCAGATCGAGGGCTTCGTTTTGGACTTCGTTCGGGGCGGGGAGGTAGTCCACGACGCCGTCGAGCAGGAGCTGCACGCCCTTGTTCTTGAACGCGCTGCCCATGAACACGGGGGCGAAGTCGCGCGCGATTGTCGCGCGGCGAATAGCCGCCGCGAGCTGCTCCGCGGTGGGGTCCTCGCCCATGAGGAACACCTCGCCGAGCTCCTCGTCGACCTCCGCGACGGCCTCGACGAGCGCCTTGCGCTTCTCCGCGACGAGCGACGCCATGTCTCCGGGGATCTCCTCGATCTTGATGTCGTTCCCGTTGGGCCCATGAAACGTGATGGCTTTCATCTTCACCAAGTCGACGACCCCGGCGTGGTTCTCCTCGAGGCCGATCGGGACCTGCACCGCCGCGGCGTTGAGCCTGAGCTTGTCCTGGACTTGCTTCAAGACTTTGAACGGGTCCGCGCCCGTGCGGTCGCACTTGTTGATGAAACACAGCCGCGGGACTTTATACCGACGCATCTGTCGGTCCACGGTGATGGACTGCGACTGCACGCCGCCGACGCTGCAGAGGACTAAGATGGCGCCGTCGAGGACCCTCAGCGCGCGCTCGACCTCGATCGTGAAGTCGACGTGGCCCGGGGTGTCGATGATGTTGATGTTGCTGTCTTTCCACTTGCAGTACGTCGCCGCGGACTGGATCGTGATACCTTTCTCGCGCTCGAGCTCCATGGAATCCATCTTCGCGCCGACGCCGTCTTTCCCTCGAACTTCGTGTATCGCGGAGATGCGTCCGGTGTAGAACAAGATGCGCTCCGTCAGCGTCGTCTTCCCGCTGTCGATGTGCGCGGAGATGCCGATGTTCCTCGCGAGCGGGTCCGTGCCGTCGGCGTTCAACGCCGGCGCGGCGAGGCGCGCGCGCGTGGAGGAGAAGAACCGCGCGGAGGACGCGATCGGACGCGTCCACTCGTCGCCGATCGTCGGCGGCGCGGCGCCGACGCGCGCGGGTCCCTCGATCGCGCGCGTCAGCGCGGACGCGGCGACGCTTCCTCGAGGCGTCATCGCCGCCGCGCATCGCGCGGCGATCGACGCCGCGCGGCGCGCTCGACCGGACATCGAAACCGGCGCGCGCGGGGCGTGCGTGCGGCGCGGACTGCGCGTCAGTCCCCGGAGGATGACGTTTCGTGGCGTGGCTCGGACGAGCGCGCGAGCAGAGCGAGAGCCGCCCGACTTTTTCGGCGGGCGGCTTCGATGCCGCGGGCGGGGTGGTCGGTCGACGGAGCGGCGCGGCGCCGCCGTCCACCGCGCGCGCGTCAGGGCGATTTTCTACGCGCGCTGCGGGGTGGTACACATCGGCTCAGGTCGATTCCACGCGCTAGTCTAGACGGAACCCGGGTCGCGGGCGCTCAGCTCTCCAGGGAGGGAAGTCTGGTGTTGTTATTACGAGCGTCGCATCGCTCCTCTTCTCGCTCCGCGCGCTCACCCCCCGTCCGCGTCCTCGCTCTTCATCACGTCTTCGGCTCCTTCGGTTTCTTCCCCCCGCCGAAGAGCCCGCCGAGCCACCCTTTCCTTTTCTCTTTCTCTTTCCCGGCGCCGCCCGCCTCGTGCTGCTTCACGAACTCGACGTACTGCGGCTGCTTCATGAGCGCGTTCGCGTGCGCCGCTTTCGCCATCTCCCCTTCCCTCTTCGCGAGCTCGGGTTTGTAGAACCAGTAGTACCCGATGCCGCCGGCGACGACCCACGCGGCGAGGCCGCCTTCTTTCAGACCGAACGCGGTGTTGAGGAACTTGGTCGCCATCGCGCGATGCCGCCGGCGGGGGCGCGCGCGGTGATGAAGTGGCCGCGCCTCGTTTTCGAAATAATGCGCGCTCGAACACGAACAGATCGATCGTTTTCGTCGAGCGCTCCAAGAGCGAGAGTCGCGCGAGCGCACCACTCGCCCGCGCGCCTTCTCGAAGGCGTCGGCGATCGACTCGTCGCGATAGAGCCCGACCCCGAGCTCGGCGGGTCGACGCCCGCACGGACGCGCGGCGTCGGCGCGGAGGTCGCCTCCGCGGTCGCGGCGCTCTTCGGGTTTCGCACCGACCGGGGTGCCGCGTCGTCGTCGACGGCGCTCGACCCTCCGAAGCGACGCCGAAGGGACGGCGCGACGTACGTCGCCATGGGCACGGACGACGGCGCGAAGGGCGCCGCCGCCGGCGGCTCCAAGGCGTCGACGGGAGGTACGTCCGACGCGAAGGCCGCGGCGAGCGACGACGCGTCGTTAGAGCGCGTCGAGGACAGCGCGGGAGGCAAGGCGCGGTTCGTGCACACGCTCTGGCGCGCGACGTCGCTCGCGAAGATTTACTACTCCGGCGACCACAAAGTCCGCGCGCGGACGTTGCTCGCGGGGATGCTCTTCATGTGCGCGACGACGACCGCGCTCATGGTCGTGTTCTCGTACGTCCAGCGAGACATGATGACCGCGCTGTCGAACAAGGACAAGGAGGGGTTCTACGAGGCCATCTACAAGTACCTCGGCGTCATCGCAATCGCGGCGCCGCTCTTCGCGATGTACCAGTACGTCCAAGACCTCGTCGCGCTGGAGTGGCGGCTGTGGTTGACGCGTCTGCTCGTCCGCGAGTACTTCGGGAACGACGCGTATTTCAAACTGAAAGCGGAGGGGAGCATGGACAACCCGGATCAGCGCATCTGCGACGACACGAGAAACTTCGTCAACGCGTGCAACGCCGTGCTGCTCGCCTTCGTGCAGAAGATCCTCTCCATGGGCGCGTTCTTCGGGGTTTTGTACGGCATCTCCCCAAACTTGCTGTACTTTTGCTTCGCGTACTCGCTGTTCGGGACGATCGTCACGACGAAGTTCTTCGGCGCGCGGTTGATGGGGCTCCATTATCAAGCGTTGCGACGCGAGGCGACGATGCGTTTCGGGTTAGTCCGAGCGCGAGAGCACGCGGAGAGCATCGCGCTGTACCGAGGCGCGAAGCGCGAGGCCGCGAACGCGCGAGCCGCGCTCGCGTCCGTCGCCGCGGTCATGTACCGCAGAGTCGCGTGGATTCGAAACCTCACGCTGTTCACGAACGCGTACGACTTTGCGACGTTTTGTTTGCCGTCGCTCATCATCGCGCCGCGGTATTTCGCCGGCGAGGTTGAGTTCGGGGTCGTAACGCAAGCCGGGTTTGCGTTTCGTACGGTCCAGTCCGCGCTGAACATCATCATCAACAACTTCGAAACACTCAGCGGGTTAGCCGCGGAGACGGATCGTCTCGAGAAGTTGCTCGCGTTGCTCTCGGGGTTGAGCAAACAAGGCGGCGGCGGCGGCGGCGGCGGCGGCGGGTCCGTCGTCGGCGGCGGCGAGCTCGAACTCTCCGTCGCCGGTCAGAAGATCGCCTCCTCCTCCTCCCCCGGTCTCATCAACAGAGTCGAGCGCGTCAGCGATGACCCGAACGAGCTGATGTCGCTCAAGGACGTGTCCGTGCGGACGCCGATAACGGACCGTCTCTTGTGGCGCGGGCTCACGCTCGACCTGAAAGACGGCGACTCCGTCCTCGTCGTCGGTCCGTCCGGGTGCGGGAAATCATCGCTCCTGCGCGTCGTCGCGGGGGTCTGGGACTCCGGGTCCGGGGACGTCGTCGCCCCGCCGAGGGACGACGCGCTGTTCCTCCCGCAGACGCCGTACATGCCCCTCGGGAGCTTGCGCGCGCAGCTGCTGTTCCCGGCGGAAATCGGCGACGCGGACGCCACCGCGACCGCGGCCGAAGAAGTCGAGGCCATCATCTCGGACGCGTCGCTCTTCACGGACGACGACCTCCACGCCGCGTTGGACGTCGCCGGTTTAGGGGACTTACCGAGTCGGTTCGCGAACGAAGGCGGCCTCGACGCGGTCGAGGAGTGGACGGACGTTCTCAGCGCCGGGGAACAACAACGCGTCGCGTTCGCGCGTTTATTCCTCCGACACCCCTCCGTCGCGTTCTTAGACGAGGCCACGAGCGCGCTGGACGAGCGGAACGAGTCGCGGATGTACGCGAGCCTGAAGAAGCACTGCTCCGCGTACGTCAGCGTCGGGCACAGGAGCACGTTGCTCGCGTTTCACTCGCACGTGTTGCGGTTCGTCGCCGCCACCGACGGCGGCGGGTCGTGGGTGTTGGAACGCGCGGAGGAGTACGAGAAGACGCGGTTTGGTGGGGGTGGTCGCGAGAAGGGCGGCGGGAAGGGCGACGGCGACGGCAACGGCTCGTCCTGGGGGTTCGGGGCGTGGTAGAGTGATAGATTTGATCCGTCCACATCGCTAGCGTCAACTGTACACTCGACCCGCCTCCGTCCGTCCGTCCGTCCGTCTCGTCGCTCACTGCGCGACCGCGTATTTCGCGAAATCGCGCACGCACACGCCGAGCTGAAGCTTGATGACCCCCGCGGCTCTGGTCTGCAACCGGAACCGATCCCCCGGGGAGTGAATCACCTCCTCGAACTTCAACCTCGGTCGCCCGCCGACGAAAAACGCGGTGAGCTTCTCGATCCCGCTCCCCTCCGGGACCCACGTCGCGACCTCGACCTCGTGCATCCCGGGCGACGTCGGGACGTGACAGAATCCGTACCCCGCGAGGTCTTTCGCGCCGTGGACGTCGAGGCACCACACCTGGAACCACATCTTCGGCCAGCCGATGAGCGATTTGGTCGCGTAGTGCAGATCCACCGGGTGCGCCCAGACCACCCCGGGCTCGCCGTCGGGGGGATAGTCGCACTGCGTCTGCCCGCCCGCCTCGCCCTCGACGAGGTCCCACATGCTTCCCGCCTCTACGCCCCACTGTTGATTTGATCGATTCGTCGAGGGTGGAGATGGGGGGGGGAGGGTGAGTCGTTCGTTCTGTTGTTGACGCGGAATGAATCTCGCGTCGGGGCGCGCGCGTGGGTGGATTTTTGAACGGTTCAGCGCGGACGCGACGCGCGCGCGGGCGCGCGCGGCGCGGGACGCGAGAAGAACAGGGACGGACCTTGCAGAACAGATTCCTGTCCTCGAAACCGTGCGCCCCCACGATCTCCCCGACGACGTGCAGCTCCGCCATCGTTCTCGCGCGTCCTTCCTCTTCCCTCTTCTCTTCTCTACGCGCCGCGGCGCGCCTTCAATAAAGTGCCGTTGACGCGTCCGCGAGATTTCGACGCGGTTCGCGAAGCCGAGCGACGACGACGGTCGTGCGGTCGGTGACGTGCACGCGCGGGAATGCGAATCCCTCGTGCGCGTGAAGCTCGGGCGCGGGCGTATCGCCGTGCGCGCGTCGCTGTGGGGCGTCGACGCGCCGTTCGCCTCGTCACGCCGTCGAGCGAGATTCAAAAGAAGTCGCCTCCTGTCTGCGCTTCGATAACATTCTTGGTTTTCAGCACGGAGAAACGGTGTTGACATCATCACGACGCCCTTCGACACACTTCGATCTGCGCTCCACGTCGCCGTCGCACGATGCCGGAGCACGTGAAACTCCACCTGTACGACCTCTCCCAAGGCATGGCGGCGATGATGTCCGCGCCGCTGCTCGGGAAACAGATCGACGGCATATGGCACACCGGCGTCGTCGTCTTCGGACGAGAGTACTACTTCGGCGGAGGCATCCAGTGCGGCGCACCCGGAGGGACGCACTTTGGGCGCCCGCTGCGAACGATCGACCTCGGGGAGACGCACATCCCCGAGGACTTGTTCGAAACGTTCTTAATAGAGCTCTCCCCGCGGTTCACGGCGCAGACGTACAACCTGCTGCGGTGGAACTGCAACAACTTCAGCGACGAGATCGCGCACTTTCTCGTCGGCGTCGGGATCCCGCGGCACATCGTCGACCTCCCGAACGAGGTCATGTCCACGCCGTTGGGGCAGCAGCTGATGCCGATGCTGACGATGATGGAGAATCAGATGCGGAACATGAGCGAGAACGGCGCGGCGGGGGGTGGGAACGGCGGCGGGGGTTTCGGGATGTGGGAACCCGCGACGTCCGCGTCGGCGCCGCCGCCGGCGCAGACGGCGACGGTCGAGGAGATCCCGGGACCGTCAGCAGAGGACGCGGTCCCGCGCGGCGCCGCGCCCGCGAGCGCGGAGGAGGCGACCGCCGCGCCGGTGATGTCGGAGGAGGCGAAAGCAGCGTACGCGGCGCAAGAGGCAGAGCTCAAGGAGGAGTTCAAGAAGCTCGTCGCGGGGGGGATGGAGGCCAAGGAGGCGGCGACGACGGCGGTGGCAAACGTGAGGAAGAAGAACGAACGCGAGGCGCGTTTGAAACGGTTCGACCCGCTCGCGAAGAAGTGACGGACGGACGACGTTCGCGCGTACTGTAGATCACCCGCTTCCTTCGCGCGGGGTTTATATCCAGCTAGCAGCGGAGCGCGCTCTAAGGCGCTCGCGTTTTCACTACGTACCTCGAAGGTATCTATCCGTCTATACCAACACCGCCTCCGTCCACGCCGCGCCGTCGCAAAACTGCGCCTGCATCGGCTCCGTCTCGCCGCCGTAGTTTAACCCGCCGCCGAGGCGCCAGTACGACGGCGTGACCGACCCAGTTCGCAGCGTCAACGTCTTCGCGTCTCGAACGTCGATGTCGATGACCTCGTCGCTCGCGGCGATCACGGCTTCGTACGCGACGACGCCGTCCTTCTCGACGACGAACGACGCGCCGCACATCGGGTTTTCATCCGTGCACGCGCCGCACCCGCCGTCCGAGACGTCGTGATACAGCTCCCTCACGATCCCCGGCCTCGCGGTGAACCTCGAGAAGACCATGTCTTTGCTTCGCATCGTCGTCAGATTGAACGTGATCTCCGTCGGTCGCGACGGGTCCGACGAGGGGAGCATCCCGAGGCCGCGGACGACGTCCGACGCGACCCCGCCCTCGACGCAATTCTCCGTCCTCGATCCGAGGACGCTCCGGCACGGCTCCTCTTGGTAAATGTGCAGCTGCGAGACGTTGTAGTTGTCGTACCCGCTGCAGTCTGCGCAGATCGGGTTCAACGTCGTCGTCACGAGCGCCGCCTCGGACGCGTACGCGGGAAACTTGGTGTAACAATCGCCCTTGTCGCCCGTGAGGACGTTCGCCTCGGGGCAGTGCTCCGCGAACGCCTTCGAACCCAAGTCGACGCCCAACATGCAGCTCAGGTGCAGCGGCGACGTTCTTCTCCCGGACGCGTCCAAGGACTTGTCCATCGCCGTGTCCTCGCACGTCGTCGACGCGAGGTACAACTTCCGAAGTTTGCACCCCTCGAACTGGTCGACGTCGTAATTTTCGTCGCATATGCAGTCGCCGGTGACGAAGTTACACCGCCCGTGCCCGGCGCAGTCGTTTTTACAAAACGTGTACTCGCACGCGGTGCCGAAATACCTCGACGCGCAGTAGCACTGCCCGGCGCCGTAGTCGCACGCGCCGTGGCCAGTGCACTCGACTTGCGCTTCACCGAACAGCGACAACAGATGCCGCTCGCGTTGTTCGAGCGCGCGGAGTTCCTGGGGGAAATTCCGCGCGCGTTCGGCCACCCCGCGGCTCGGCGTCGCGTCGCGATAAAACGGATCCATCCCGCGCGCGGCCATGGCGTCCTCCGACGACACAAACTCGACGTACACGACGCCGAACGCGGACGCGGCGACGGAGAACGAATCGCCGGGGATCGAACCCGCGGGAGGGGGGTCGCCGTTCGTCGCGCTCAGTCTCACCTCGGAGACTTTCCACCCCATGGCTTCGTAGAGCGAACGGAAGTACGCCTCGCCGAGGCTCACGTCGACGTTTTCTTTGACGAGGTACCGCTTGTTACACGGCTGCAGCGAGCAGTCCGCGCCAAAGAACGGCTCCACGCACGAGCACTTCCCCGTCCCGCCCGCGCAGTCCGTCTCCCCGGTCTCCTTGTCGTGCACACACACCTGCGACGCGTCGCACGCGCCGCGCCCGGTGCAGTCGTTCGGACACGCGACGGAGGAGCAGTCGCCGCCGCCGTAGCCTTCGTAGCACCGACACGCGGGCGGGAACACGGTCGTGTCGCAGCTGCCCTTCCCTTGGCAGTCGTTGTCGCACCTGTACGCGCTCGTGAGGAGCTTCGACTCGAGGGACACGAGCTGCGCGGCGAGACCGCCTTGGTTGTCGCCGCCCGCTCGCGCGGCGTCCGCGGCCATCTCCGCGCTCATCGCCTCCACGGCTTCTCTCCCGTGGTACGGAATCCCATCCGCGGACATGACGCGAATCGCCGCGGTCTTGTGCTCGCCCTCCGCGGGCCACGGCCACTCGTGCGGGATGTCAAGCGTCAGTGTGATGTTCGCGACGTTCGTCGTCACCCTCAACAGGGTCGAGGACGCCTGCCACAGCGCTTCGTACCGCTGCGGAAGCGTCTGGAATTCCTCGTATCGCTTCGCGTACGACGCCGCGCGTTGTGCAATCAGATCGACCAACCCGAGCAAATCCTGGCTCTCCAGCGTGCTGGATATCAAATCGACGTGCGGAAAGTCCGGCGGGTACATCACCGCTTCGTCCACGCGCAGCGAGTCCGGCGCGAGCCTCAACTGCAGCTCGTGCGAGGGATGGTACCCGGTGAACGTGCACGACACCATCCGAGGGTGCGCCGGGGACTTGGACCAGCACGACGTCGGAATCGTGATGATGATCTCGTCGTCGTTCACGCGTCGCGCGTTCAGGGCCATCTTGCGTCCGGGCGCGAGCGGGAAGAACCCGCCAAATTTGCCCCCGTTGTTCGAAAGCAGCGTCGACGGCGCGGGCTTCGCGTACCACGAGTACGGAAACTCCGGACCGCCTTTCCCCGCTTGCTGCCAGACGATGTCCGTCCCTCGCGGCGCGGAGGAGCCCATGTAATCCTGGAGCTGCGCGACCCACCCTTCCGCGTCGCCGCCGAGCAGACCGGGCTGTCCCGCCCGCGTGCGCGTGACGCGCTGCTGCTGCGCTTTGACTTCGGCCTCCAGCGCGGCGATGAGATCGCCTTGCTCGGACTCCATCCCCGCGTCCTTCACGGCTTTGATGAGCAAACGCGACTCCGCCGGGTCGACGCGCGTCTCCTGCAGCATGTTCGATAGAAGCGTGCGCAGCGCCGAAGACGCGGGGTCCCTTCCCGTGGAGGGCAGCACGGACGAGTCCACCGCGCCCTGCGCCATCGCTTTCAGCGCCCCCGCGGCTTCCAAGTGATACTGCGACAGCTGCGCGCTGTTCCGCATGATCGTGATCTCCCTCGACGTCGGCCAGTGAAACGACTTGTCGTTCGACAGCAGCGGCGACGGGTTCGCGATGACGTGCACGATGAAGTCCTGATACACGACGAACGTGTAGTCGCTCACGGCTAGTCGCACGCGATGGAACCCGCCCTCGCGGCATCGGTCCACCGCGGGGTGCCACTTGTCGCTCCTGCAGTTCACGTCCCCTCTGAGCGGCGTCCCGGAGATGACTTGCGTCGCGGGGTCGAAGCGCATGAACGCGGGCAAAATCTCCGCGGTGAAGAACAGCTCGTCCCCGACGTCGTCGTCCGCGGCGGCGGCTTTATACCTATACTGACTGTCCTCCTGCGCGGTCGTGACCGGCGTGGATATCCAGTACGGCGCGTCGAGGTACGTGAACCCTCTCTTCGGGACACCCGCCTCGAGCGACGCCTCCCCGAGCGTGCACGGCGAAAACGGGTACGACACCGACTCGTCCCCGCAGTGCCCGGCTTGGTGCCCGCCGAAAGGGCCTTGCTGTAAGATGCGGTCGTAATCCCCGATGACGACGGAGACGGTGACCCCCGCGCCGTCCCCGGGCGGGGTCACGCACGACAACGACCCCGTCTGCGTCATCCCCAGCGACGTGCACTCCTTGTCGCCGATGAAGACGACGATGCCGTCCGCGGAGTTGCCAAAGTTCTTCCCCACAATCTCGATCTCGGTCCCTCCCGCTCTCGGGCCACCGATCGGGGTCACGGACTCGATCTGGATCCACGCCGCGGGGACGACGAACGTGTCCACGGACGCCCAGCCCCAGTCTCCGGCGCGGTAGTCATAAATGTCGAGCGTGAACTTCTCCCCGCGCATCGCCGCGAGCTCGTCCGCGCCCCATCCGAGCGTCTCCCAGTGCCTCCGCGCGCGGATGGGTTTCACCTGCATGCGGCTTCCGTCGGATAGACGCGTGAGCGCGACGCCTAAGATCCCCTCGCCGTTCGACGCGAGCGGGAACGTGGACTTTGGCATGTCCGGCACCGTGCTGTCGCCGCCGTTGGCTTCGAACGTCAAGTCGCCGATGCCCAAGACGAACGGCACGGACCGGACGTGCAACAGACCGTGCGTCAAGTTCCGCTTATCCCACGGGTACGCGCTGCAGAGCTGGTACACGCCGCTGTGCGGGTGCAAGTAGCAGTGCTTCTTCACGACGAAATTTGGCATCCCCGAGGACACGAGCATCCAGTTTGGAAAAAACGTCCCCTCTTCGAACCCCCACTGCAACGGCGCGCTGTCGTACCACCTCTGGTAGTACGGATCTAACCGGTCGCGCCACTCCACCGCCGGCAGCCGCATCCCTTGCGTCGCGTACCCCAAGTTTTCCGCGACGTTCGCCTCCGGCGGCGTCCGCACGCCCCCGAGCGCGGGGAGGCGGTAGCACTCGTATCCCATCTGTTGATTCTCCTCGTACGACAGCTTGTAGTCGCACCCTTCGTCGGACAACGGCTCGTCCGGCGGGCCCAGCGAGCTCCCTCGGTACGCGTACTGCTGCGGCCCGAACCCCGGGGACCCGGTCTCACCGTACGGCGACCCGGGCGGGAGGTCGTTCGTGCATCCGACCTCGCGTTGCGGCGTGCGCTCGAGGTTCGGACCGCACCGACGCAACGCGTTGCTGTACAGCTGCGCCTCTTTCGTGCCGAGGCCGGGGAACTCGTTGTTGTACCCCAGGCCCGTGTCTATTTGGTCTTTCCCCTGCGGAGGAAGGGTGACGAGACGAGAGGCGTCAGCGCGCGCGAGGGATGGATGATGGACGGAGTGGGGAGACGCGACGAGGGGGGTCTCCGATGAACGCCGATGAAGGAACGCTGATAAACACCACGTGTCGAGAAAGGTCCGAACGCGCGCGCACCTTGTCCATCCCCGCGCTCGAGCGGTCCTTCATGAGCTGATACCAACCCGTCTGCTCCCACTTCAAGAACTTGCTGTCCACGGGTGTGCCCGCGGCGTCCAGGTCGCCGGTGTACTGCTGGACGTACTCCAGGACCTCGTCGTCCCAGAGTTCTTGAAGATTCCACGCCGCGCGCGCGCGCGGGAGGCGCGCGAGGACGACGGTCGCGAGCGCGAGGAGAAACGCCATCGCGTCGCGGGGGCGTCGCCGTGCCCGCGCCGCGCGTGTTATGCGCGGCGTGCGCATGATCGACAGCGCCCGTCCTCTCCCCCGAGGCGCCGTCTCAATGGCGGTTTGCCCCGCGGCCCCTCGCGAGCAACAACGGCTCGTCCGATGAGTCACACAGTGTAAGTGCCGAATTTGCCATTGCCGTTGACGCCGCGGCGGCCCGCCGTCCCGGCCGAAATGGGGATGGCGAATTTGGACCTGGACTACGACCTCGCGTCCGCGACGCTGAGAGCGCGGAGGGCGCCGGGGTGCAGCGAGCGATGCGCGGCGACGGTGTACACGACGCTCTCGCAGCTGGGCCTGGACAAGGGAACGTCTCTCGACGTGAACCGCAGGGCGATGAAGCAAGCGTCCGCGGCGGTGATGCCGCCGCCGATAACGACCGCGACGCTCGCGCGAAATCGCGACAGTTCTACTACGAGCGTCGACGCCCGCGCGTCCGGTGCGAGCGCGAAACCCGGGAAGGCGGTCCCGCCGCCGTCGATGCTGTTCAAACCCCCGGTCTCGAAACTCGCGTCGGAGGAAGGGTGGCAGCGAAAGCTGCACAACGAGATCGTTCGACTCTCCGTGGACCCGGCGGCGATGAAAGACCTCGACGACGCGGTGAACGCGGACAAGCGGAATGCCGCGGCGGCGTTGAACGCGAGGCGCGCGAACGTCACGAACTTTCTCACCGCGCATCGCGACTCCTTTCGCGACGGCGCCGCCGGAGGATTCGACGCCAAGTCGCGAGCGCGGGCGTCGGCGAATCGCGCCGCGGAGCGCGACCGACGCGGCGAGCTGTGCCGCGCGCGAAAGGACGCGATCTCGAGGGAGAGAGCGAATCGAGAGACGAGCTACGAGGCGAACGCGAGGTTGAGAGAAGCCGCGGCCGCGGCGAGGGAAGCGCGGGAGCGGAAACGCCGGAGCGGCTTGGTGAAAATTCTCGTCCGCGCGCGTTGGCGACGCGCCGCGAGAGGCGCGCTTGAGAACAAGGAGATGTTCACGAACCCGGACTTCGCGGAGCACCTCGCCGCGGCGAGGGTGATTCAGCGGTGCTGGCGCGGCGCCGTCGCGCGCAAGAAGGTGAAGAAGTTCGTGAAGGCGGTGATGTTGATTCAACCGAGAGTGAAACTTTGGGCGCATCTGAAGCGAAGAAGAGACGCGGCGACGCACATCCTGAGGTTCTTGGAGACCGTCGCCGCGGGCACGGAGATCGTGCGACGGCTGCATCAGCTCCGTCGCGCGTGCCTCACGATTCAAGCGCACTACCGCTGCGCGTTCATGAAGACACCGGACCTCGAGAACGCGTTCATTCACCACTGGAACTGCTACGAGCGGTGGGTCCACACGATTCGTTCCGCGAAGGCGAAGCGGAAAGTCGGGAAAGCGCAGTCGCGTCTCCGCGCGTTTAAGATGTCGAACCTGAAGCACTTCGACGAGCTCGACTCGCGAGAGATGATGCCCACGGAGATCAAGCGCGATTTAGTTAAAAAATTCCTGCGCGCGAGACGCGAGCGACGCGTCAGGGACTACGACGCGTACAAGATCGAACTCGACGATTGGAAAGCGAACTCGCACCGAGAAGCGCAGATGGAGATGGCGAGGGCGGTGCTTCGAGGCCAGCACGTGTCCTTGGAGGCGATGAAAGAGGCGATCAAGAGCGCGAAGCCGAAGATGCGTTGGCGGCGGTGGCTGATGTCCACGGAGGAGCTCGCGGTGATACACGCGGAGGGGGAGAAAGCCTGGGAGCTTCACAAGAAATTCGAGGAGATCACGATTGGGAAGCTGGACGTCCTCGTCAGAGCGGCGCGATTCTCGTCGTGAGTATCACGCCGTACCGTACGACGTACCGTTCGTTCATTAAAATTTAGTTAGTGAGTTAATAATAATAACGTTTATTAGTAGTAGCTAATGAATCCCAGGCGAGTCGAATCGAGGCGGCTCCGGGTGCGTATCCGTGATCGCCTCCGGCGGCGGCGGTCCCGATAACGGGCTCGAGCGCTGCTGCGCCCGCGCCGCCGCCGCGGCTTCAGAATTCCGCCGATGCTGCTGCGTGATCCCCACGAATTTCGCTCGCCCGCCGTCCGTCTCGACGCCGTGGTGATAGTGCGCGAGACCCTCCCGCGCCGCGAGCTTGTGAAATTCGAGCATAAACTTCCCCGCGTCTTCGCCTCGAAACGGCGGCAGCTCGACGATGGTCCCGTCGTCTCTCCCGTCGTCGTCCGCGGCGGCGTCGACCGCGCCGGGGCCGACGTCGATCTGGAACTTCACCTCAGAGTCCGCGCGAATCCCCCTGGGCGCGTCGTCGCCGTCGTCGTCGCCGTCGTGCCCTCGCGGGGACGGCGGTCCGTCCGGGTACGCCACCCCCGCGTATCGCAACGGTCGCACGCGACTCGCTTGATCCGCGGGAAGGAACCTCAACCACTCCGCCTCGTACCGCTGCTTCATCGTGATCGGCTGCTCGCTCTCGGTCTTCTTCAGCGTCGCCTCTGCGATCGCGTCGGGGCTCACGACGCCGTTCACGCCCGCCGCGGTCACGCTCGCGACGGCGCGTCGTCCCGCGTCCTCGCGCTCTTTGGCGAAAACCTTCTTCTCCTCGCGTTTCGCGGCGGCGTCCGCGGCTCTCGCGCCGTCTCCCGCGAGCGTCTTCCACGCCTCCATTCTCGTCGCCGTGCGCAGGCGGAGAACGCCCGCGTTCCTCTCGTCCGCGCCGATGTCGGTCTCGTCGTACTCGTCGTCGTCGTCGCGCGCGATCGATGGTACCGCGGTCGTTTCGGTCTCGGTTTTCACCGTCGCCGTCGTCGACTCGGGTTTTATCGCCGTCGTCGCCGCCGTCGCCGCCGCCGCCGTCGCCGTCGCGTCGATCGCGTCCCCCCACACCGTCCGTCCGTTCAGAGGGTCCGCGTACGGTTTCTCCTCCGCGTCTCCGGTGGACGCCCACAGCGCGCCCGTGTCGGACGCCCACGTCGCGGCGTCTTCGCCGTCCTCCGCGCGAGCGGCGCTCTCGAGCGCCGCCGCGGACGGCGGCGGCGGCGGGGACTCCAGCGCCGGCGCCGCGGCGAGCCACCGCTGGACGTTCGGTTTCTCCCCACACAACGACAAGGGTTCCTCCGCGCTCGGCGCGCGCGGCGGCGTCCGCGTCCGCGTCGACCAGAGCAACGTCGCGGGGACGCCGCCGAACGGCGCGGCGGCGTGGTACGCCGCCGCGTGCGCGCGTCGTCGCTCCGCCGCGACTCTCGGGGACGGGTCCAAACACAGCGGCGCGGACGTCGCTTTTAACAACGCGCCCTCGACGGCGAACCGCCTCGCGAGCTGCGCCGCGTGCGCCGCCGCGGCGTCCGCGTCCGTGAGTTTCTTCTTCTTCATCATCATCCCGAGCGCGCTCTTCTCGCGCGTCGCGCCGCCGCCGCCGCCGCCGCCGCCGCCGCCGCCGTCGTCGTCGACGCGTCGGTACCCCGCCCCGTCCGCCGGCGCCGCGACGTCCAACTGCCCGCAAATCTCCTCCGCGTCCGCGGCCACCGTCGCGCTCGTGGAGTGCAACACCGCGACGCGCCACTTACACGTCGCCCGCCCCCCTCTCGTCGTCGCGACGGCGGCGCCGAGGGCGACCTCGCCTGGGACGCCGCACGCGCGGTAGTCGTGCACCTCCGCCAACGCCGCGCCGTCGACGTATCGCAGCGGGAGGCCGTCGAGCAGCGCGCGCGGGAGCCGCCCGGCGTCGATCGCCTGCAGAAGCGCCCTCGAGCTGCGATCGTACGGGTGAACAATCGCGCGCTCGCCGATCGTCGCGAGCGCGTCGCGGAACGGCGGCGGCGGCGTCGCGACGTCCGGTCGCGGTTTTCCGAGCGCGAATCCGTGCGGCAGGAGCGTCAGGACGAAAGACACGGGGAGCCCCGCGAGGAGCGCGCGCGGGACCTCCGCGGGTTTGAATCCTCGCGGAGGGTCCAGGACGCGGCGGCGCGAGAGCGCGTCTCGGAGCTCGGACGGGTTCGACGGCCACCGCGGCGTGGGGGGAAGCGCGGACGCGTCGTCGTCGGTCCGTCCGGATGGTGGCCTTCTCGCGATCATCTCGGCGTCGTCGTTCGCGTCGACCGCGCGCGCGTCGCGAGCGGTCGCCGGTCGCGCGTCCGCGCTCGGTCCCGCGCCCTCGCTCGATCGCCGCCGCGTCGCGTCGTCCTCGTCCTCCGCGATCGGCGTCGAACTCGGCGTCGGCGCGGACGCGGGCGCGTCCAATCGTCGTCGCTTCGCGTCGACCGGGTCCTCGGGACGCGCGATCGTCGCGACATGCGCATCCATCGACGGCGATCCGCCGCGAGCGGTCGCGGGACCGCTCCCGGCGTCGTTTTCCATCTTCGCGAAGTGTACGCCGCTACGTCGCGCGCATCGCGATCGTCCTTCGAATCCGCGTGCGTCGATCCGTCGCGCGTGCGCTCCCGCGGGCGCCCGAGCGCGCGCGAGTCACTGGCGCCTTCGTTCTTGGCTTGGAGCGCGCTGGCGTTTCGGTCGGGCGACTACAGGTACGAATAAGTGAGGAAGCAATTTCGCGCGGCGGCGACGCGCGCGGACGCTCCGCGTTTCGTACGCGTCGTGTGCGCGCTGTCTGCGCGCGTGATGGCTAACCTTACGAACGTTTCGGACGTCGAGATAGATTCGTGTAGTATTCGCGCCGCCTACGTGCACAGCGCGCGTCGAGTCGGAGGTCGTCTCTACCGTTTGTCCGCCTCCGTGAGAAGTTCCGCGTACTCTCCCAACAACCTCTGCGACCCGCGGTTCTGCGCCAACGCCGGGAACACAACCTCGCGCAGAAGGTCGCGCTTCTTCAGACCGCCAGCCACGGACGCGACCCACGCGCCGTCGCCGCCCGGCGCGTCGTCGTCCCCCGGCGTCGCCGGCCCGTCCGGCTCGCCGTCCGCGCCGCCGCCGCCGCCGCCGCCGCTCAGCGGCCCGAGCATGGACACGCACAGCTCCCGCAGCGGCCCGACAGCCTGGTCCTCCGCGCCCTCCGCGGCGAGGTGCCGGACGTACGCCTTCAGCCACGACCGGTACTCCGCGGACGACCCGAGGATGTCCGCGGACGCCATCAAGCACTCGAGGTGCCGTCCCGTCTCTCGTCGCGGCGCGGGCGCGCCGCCGCTCAGCAACGCGCTCGGACCCATCCCGATGGACGCCCTCGCGGCGGCCATCTGCAGCGCGTGAAGCTCCCCGCCCGCGGCCCCGGGCATGCGCAGGAGCGTCGTGAACTCGCTCCTCGGGAACGAGTGGTCCGCGACGCGCGCCCACGACTTCAACTTGCCGTGGAACACGTACGAGTGCCCGTCCGCGAATTGCGCGATCGGGGAGCCGCACTTTGCGAGCCGCACGCCGATCATCGGCGGCGCCGGCGGCGCTCTCGGGCCCGTGAGCAGCGGCGCCACGGACTCCCTCGCGACCTCGCGCTCCTCCCCTGGAACGCCGAGCTCCCACACGAGGAGCGTGCACTCGCTGAAGACGGCGACGAGGCGCCCGGCGGCGGCGGAGACGAACGCGGCTTTGCCGGGCAAGACGAGCGGCGGCATCGCGCGTCGTCCCGCGGGCGTGTACAGCTGCACGGTGCCATTCTCGAAGAACGCGGCCGCGAACTTTGGCGATCCCACGAGGTGCGTCGCGCGCGATTCCGCGCAGCGATCCGTCCACCGCACGACCCCCGCGGCGCTGCAGATTAAGTCGCAGTGCCGCTCGCCGTTTTTCGCTTCCAACATCACGGGCGCGTCCGCCGCGCCGAGGGAGTCCTCCCCGACGGTCGCGCCGTCCGCCGCCGCGGCCGCGAACGGATCCCTCGCGTCTCTCCCGGACTCGAGCTGGCAGTGCAGCGTGATCGGAATCGCGCGCGTGGGTAACGACGCCGCGCCGGCGTGTCCTCCGGGCGCGAGCATCATCACGGGCGGGCCGTATCCGCCCCCCCCGCGCGAGTCCCCGGCGCCCCTCGAGTGCTCGTGCGACGTCATCATCCGTTTGTTCGGGTTATCGAACCCGTTGACGCCGCCCATCGCTGTCGGCTCTAACCTCCGCTTCAGCGCTGAAGACCCGCCCATCGCGGGCGGGGATCCCATCCCTGATAACGCGCCGTTCGTCGTCGCGGGCGTGATGCGTCGCGCGCCGCCCGCGGGGGCGGGGGCGGCGCCGCCGCCCTGCGGCACCGGCATGATCCTCCGCCTCCCGTCGCTCCCTCTCGTCTCGAGCTGAATCTCAGACGTCGGCGGGCCCGCGGGCGCGGGGACCGGCGCGGACGGCGACGGCGCGAGGTTGCTATTCGTCGCGGGGCCTCCGAGCGCGGTCGGCGCGATGCGCTTCGGCGCCTTCCCGCTCGCTGCGCCGTTCGTCGCCGGCGCCGGGACCGGCGCTTTCGTCGCGGGCGGCAGCGCCTTCGTCGGCGTCGCCGCTTGCTCGTACTGCAACAAGCTCGGGTCCTCCAATATCGGCCCGCGTTTGCGCAAGTCCCCGTACTCTTTGTTCAAAAACGCGCGCGTGTCCGCGTCGCTCATCGCCACGCCGAGTTCCGCCTCGTCGAACGTGAACACCGCGATGGTGCCATCCGTGCTGCACGCGATGAGCGAGTACCCATCGGGGGACCAGCACGTGTCCACGACGGACTGCGTGAACATCGTCTTCACGATGCACACCGGCTTCGGTCGGTTCGTCGCCCAGACGGTCATCTTGCAGTCCTGAGATCCGCACGCGATGACCGTGTGCGGCGGTTTCTTCTTCCCCGCCGCCGCGTCCTCGCCGCCAGGTTTGAACAGAGACGGGGAGAACCTCACGGTCACGACCGGGCCTTTGTGTCCGACGAAGTCGAACTTGCTCCCCCAGTCGCCTCTTTCGAGCACCGAGGCGGTGTGACTCGGTTTTTTGTACGAGTTGCACGTCGTCACGGCCTTGCCGTCGGGGGACCAACACAGCCTCAGGGAAAACGTCGCGCCCATGGAGGACTGGTACGGCTCCGTGACCTTCGACACGATGCTCCAGTCGTCGACTCTCCAGATGATGCAGCACTTGTCGTCCGCCTGGGACGCGAGAAACTTCCCGATCGGGTCCCACGCGACGCCTTTCACGAACGAGTTGTGCCCTTTCAGGGTCTTCACCCTCTGCCCGGTGACGGGATCCCAGACGATCACCAAATTATCGAGCGAGCACGACGCGAGCATCGAGTCGTCCGGCGCCCACGCGATGTCGATCACGTCCGAGACGTGGCCTTTCAGGTTCTTCACGTTGACCCAGTTCTCCACGTTAGGTTCGTCGCTGCTCCCGAACGCGGCGCGACCGGGGCCGGGGCGCTTCTCGTACAGGAACACTTGCGTGTCCGTGGACCCGGACGCGAGGAATCGGCCGTTTCGGCTGAATCGCACGCAGTTCACCGTGTTGAAGTGGTCCGAGAGCGTCGCGAGGATCTTCGGGACGTTCGGGTCGCCCTCGACGTCGCGACTCTTCACCGCGCTGAGGTTCCAGACTTTGACTTTCTGGTCCCCGCCCGCGGTCGCCATGCGCGAGCCATCGGGGTGACAATCGACGCTGAAAATTGGGGCGCCGTCGCTGTGCTTCACGAAATCGGGCTTGTAGATGAGCACCATGACGTCTCCGCGCGCGCTCGCGTGCGCCCTGGGTTTACTCTCCCTTCGCGCGGAAGCGCCGCGGGAGGGGAACGGATCGACGACGCGAGGGAGACGCGCGCGGTCCGACGCCGGATCCGTGCGTGCTCGCGCGTGCGAAGTGACGATCCCGCGCGCGGATCCCCGCCCGAGTCTCCCGCCCGATTCGAATCGAGAATTCCGCGCGCTTTCCAATGTTTCAAACGCGACCGCCGCCGCCTGGCTGGACCACTTGGTCGCCCGACCGCGCGAAACCGCGACTGCGACTGCAGCGCGCTCGGAAAATTTTCGCGTCCGCCCGCGTTTCGGTCGCGAGCGGTCGGGCGCCGCTTGTTACTTCTCGCGGCGCCGCCGCGCGACGAGCGCGCGACGCCCTCGAGGGCGTCGGACGCGTCATGGCTTCGAGTCGCGCCGCGCCGTGCGCCGCGGCGTGCCACCGCGTCGCGAGATCCCGCGCGCGGACCGCGCGCGCGACGTCGCTTCCGCGGGCGGGGGGATTCCCGAGAAGTAGGCACCGCGCGGGCGATTCAGATTCGTCGCTCGACGTCAAGCGCGGCGGGTTCATGGGCGAGGAGCTCGCGTCGGACGACGACGCCGCGATCGACCTCGACGCGGACGACGCGGAGGCGGCGGACGCTGACGCGGAGCCGCCGTTAGAAGGTGCGCGACGCGTCGACGCGGCGACCGTCCCGTCCCCCCGCGTCGAACGCGTCGCGCGCGAGAATCCATTCATCCACCCACCGTCCCCGAACGACGTCCCCGACCCAACCCTAACCCGTCCCCGCTCGTCCCCGCTCCCTCCCCAGCGCCGTTCGAGCGCGACCGCGAGGACGGAATGCCCAGGATGCCCCCGTCGACGATACACCTGGAGTCCCCGAAGCGTTGGTCCCCCATCGCGTACGCGTTCTTAGGCGACGCGGTCTGGGAGCTGTACGTGCGGCGGCTCTTCTTCGCGCCGCCGACGCGGCCGCGGACGTACGACCTCAAGTGCAAGCGCGCGGTCAGAGCGGAGGCGCAGGACGTCGTGCTGAGGAAACTGGTCGACCGCGGGTTCTTCACCGGTGCGCGCGCGCGAAGCCCGCGCTCGACCCGGGGGTCGTCGTCGTTCCCTTCGTTTCGCTCGTTCGTTCCCCACCCTCGGGTCTCTCGCGCGTCGCGTGGAGCGTCGAGATTGGTTCGGACGCGTTCGTTTCGTCTGTTTTTTTCATCTCGTCGCTCCGCCGACCTTCTTCGTCCCCGCCCGTCCCCATCCGAACCCCATCAGACGAGGAAATGAAGGTCGTGAAGTGGGGCAGGAACGCGTCGTACGGCAACGTCCCGACGCGTCTTCGAGGAAAGAACGGAAAAGGCGGGTTCGCGACGTACCGAAACGCCTCCGCGTTGGAGTGCGTTGTCGGGTACCTGTACATGACCGACTCGGCGAGGTTGGAGACGATGATGGCGACGCTTGGGGGGGACGGGACTCTGGAGGACGTCGCGGACGAGGGGGGCGGGGGCGAGGGGAAGAAGAAGGGCCCCCGGGGGTCGTGACGCGCGACGCGACGCGCGCGGTAGGGGTAGGCGGGCGTCTCTGTTCGTTCAACGCGTAGTCGCGCGTCGTCGTATCCGTCCAGTCGCCGCCCACCACGACAGCAGAGGGAAACTCGCGTGTTTGTCACGATTGCGTCATTATTATGTTCAGCCCCGAGGCGTTCGCGCTCGCGGAGGGCCTCGTGTCCTCCGCGTACGTCTCCCAGGGCTCGCAGGCGTGCGCGCGCCGCGGGAAGCTCCTGACGACGCTCCTGTCCGAGCGGAGGCTCCCGCGCGCGGGATGGGACGACAAGTCCATCGAGGCGCTGATCGCGGAGCTCGCAGCCATGGACAGCAACAACTTCCTGGACAACGTCGGCGTCGGCGAGCGCGAGGCGAGGGTGCACAGCCGCCTCGTCGCGCGGAGGCACTACCACCTCGCGCACGGCGTCGGGCGCTCGGGAGACGTCGCCGCGGAGCAGCCGAAAGCCGCGGGGTCGTCGCTCATCGTGAAGCTGACGAACCTCCTCGTCGCGGACGCGCTGAAGATCGCGGGGATGGCGGACGCGGGGCCCGCGCTCGTGCTCCCGCTCGCGACGGGAATGACCCTCACCTTGACCCTGCTCGCGATCAAAAAGTTCCGCCCGGCGACCGCGCGCAAGGTGGTGTGGCTTAGGCTCGACCAGAAGACGTGCGTCAAGGCGGTGCTGAGCGCGGGGTACGAGCTGATCGTCGTCGAGCCGAGGATCGTCGTCGGCGACCAGCTCGAGACGGACGTCGACGCGGTTGAACGTGCCGTCGTGGAAACCTGCGGCGGCGCCGCGAACGTCGCGTGCGTCGTCACGTCCACGAGCGGGTTCGCGCCGCGGGCGTGCGACGACGTCGTCGCGGTCGCGAAGGCGTGCGCGAGGCTGGACGTCGGGCACGTGATCAACAACGCGTACGGCGTGCAGTCCAAGGCGCGTTCTATGTATACACTGGTCCCCGTGCGAACCCGTCGGCGTGGAGAACGCCGTTCCTTACTGAGGACGTTTCCCGGCGGGCGTGTCTCTCCGCCCAGGGTCCCTCGCTTTCAATCCCCGCCCGCGACGCCGTTCAACTCCATCTGACGCCTTTCAACTCCACCCCGACGTTCGCTCGTTTGGACCCTCGACCCCAAGACGCTGTGCGACGTGATCGCGAAGGCGTGGCGACGCGGGCGCGTCGACGCGGTCGTGCAGAGCACGGACAAGAACTTCATGGTCCCCGTCGGCGGCGCGGTCGTCACGAGCGGACGCGAGAACACGCGCGTCGTGGAGGAAGTGAGGAAGGCGTACCCGGGCCGCGCGTCCATCGCGCCGGTGCTGGATCTGTTCATCACGCTGCTCGGGATGGGCGAGGACGGATGGAGGAAACTTTTGGACGACCGCGACGTCGTGTACGCGTACATGAAGCGAAAGCTCGCGGAGGTGGCCGCGGAGGAGGGCGAGCGGTTGCTCGAGACGCCGGCGAATCCGATCTCGATCGGTTTCTCGCTGGAGTCGCTGGCGCGCGGCCTCGGCAAGGACGTCGACGGGACGAAGATCAGCTTCTTCGGTTCCATGCTCTTCTCCCGGTGCGTCTCCGGCACGCGCGTCGTCGCCCCGGGGGTGCGTCAGACCATCGGGGGCGTGACGTTCGACGGGTGGGGGGCGTCGTGTTCGGCGTATCCGGCGGGGCCGTACTTCACCGCGGCGGCGGCGATCGGGACGACGACGGAGGACGTCGACCGGTTCTGCGCGAAGCTGAAGAGCGCGTTTAAGGACTTTCGGAAGAAGCACTCGAGGAAGCGGGGGGGCGGGGGAGGCGCGGAGGAGGAAGTCTCGGAGGAGGTCGCGAAGTTGAACGTAGCCGCCGCTTAGGGCGGATGATGATAACCTTAGCCGTACGTTTAGTACAGCTGGTGTCCAGCGTGTACCGACTCTGCCTACTCGCACTCACTCAACAGAATCATCAGCGAAACTGACGTCGCTCATCAGCGCGAGCCGCGGGCCATTTTTCTCGACCACGAATTCGCCCTCGAGCGCACACGATCTCGCGCCGCCGCACGCTCACGACCGCGCGCGCCGAGATGGTGTCTCAGGTATTCTGCCGCGTCGGCGAGCGCGTCCGCGCGACGGACTTGGACGGCGCGTGCGACACCGTGGGGAGCCTCAAGGCTCGAATCTTAGGCGAGACGATCCGCGCCCTCCCGGGCGCGTCCGACGTGGTCCTCACGCGCCGCGGGCGATGGCTCGCGGACGAGTCCGCCTCGCTCGCGGACGCGGGCGTGCGCGCGAACGACACGCTCGCGATCGCGATCCGCCTCCGCGGCGGCGGCGGCGACGGCGGCGCCACCGGCGCGGAGTCGAGAAGCTGCTACCTCGAGATGTACGCGGACAACGGCGGGACGGGTTTCTCGCGGAAGAAGGAGTCCCTCGGCGGGTTCATCAAGTACACGACGCAGAGCACGGTGCGGGACAGGGACGAGCGCGAGGAGGACCTCGCGCGATGGTTCAACTGCACGCTCACGGAGGAGCCGCTGGAGACGGGCGACGGCGCGGTCGTGATCGATCGATTGGGATCGCTCTTCAACCGAGAGGGCGTCCTGAAGGCGCTCAGGGATAAGTGCGTGGACGGCGTCGCGCTCCCGCAGAGGTTAGAGCACATCACCGGGATGAAGGCGATCACGGCGTTGAAGCTTCACAAGAACGAGCGCACGAAGAGCAGCGTGAAGGACGCGAGCGGGAAGGTCAACGCGACGTCGTTTCGACTCGCCGCGGAGGCGGTGTTTTCGTGCCCGATCACCGGCCTCGACTTCAACGGGAAGACGAAGTTCGTCGCGCTCGTTCCATCCGGCGTGGTCGTCAGCGACAGGGCGCTGCGAGAGGCGAAGAGCGCGGTGGAGGATATTCTCGGCCCGGACGTGAAACTGGACGAGCAGACGCGGGTCACGGTGAACCCGAAAGGCGAGGAGTTGGACGCGATGCGCGAGTCGCTCGAGGAGGAAGCCGCGAAGAAGGCGGCGAAGAAGAAGAAGAAGGACTCGAAGAAGAACGGCGCCGGCGCGGGGACCGTGACCGGCGCGGAGGATCAGACCGTGGAGCTCGTCGCCGGGACGGGGATCAAGTCGAACGGCAAGCGCGAGTGGAACGGCTGCGACGATCTGAGCAACGAGCAGCTGAAGGCACAGGCGAAGCGGTGGCGCGCGTGCGACAACGTCCCGGAGGGGGCCGACAAGGACGTGTACGCGTCGCTGTTCACGGGCACGACCGCGCACGAGCGGGAGCAGGAGACGTACTTGTCGCGCAACGCGCGCAAGGCGTGGTGATTTGATTTGCTGCTAGTGCTCTGTCGTAGTCGTATTCGCGCGGGGATCCCGCGGACACGTGTTCGCTAATCGTCGTCGTCGTCATCGTCGTCGCCGCCTTTTTTCTTCCTCGAGAAGAACCCGCCCTTCTTCCCGCCCTCGCCGTCCTCCTCCCCCAGGGCTTTCTTCTTTCTCGAGAAAAAACCGCCCTTCTTCGCGCCCGCTTTTTCGAGTATTAGCTTCAGAAACGGCAGCTCGCCCTTCTCGTACTGCCGAATCGCGATCTTTAAGTCGTCCGAAGTCTTCAGCGTGATGTGATGCTTGTCCTGGTCCTCGAACTTTAATATGTACGTCTCGATGAACACCTTCCCGACGGCGATGATGAGCTCCTCGAACGAGACGTCCGGGTCGAGCTCTAAGAACCGGATGTCCTCCTCTAAGAAGAGCTTCACGTTCACCTTGGCGTCGTCCATCTTCTCCGGGGGCTCGAACGTCTTCAGTCGGTCGATCTCGTCCATCATCTCCTGGATGTCTTGGTTCAGTCGCTCGATCTCCTCCTCCGCCTTCAATCGCAGCTCCTCCTTCGTGCTGACCGCCTTCTGCAGCGACTGGCGGAGCTTCTGCTCCGCCTCGAGCTGCTTGATGAGGTGCTCGCGCTGTTTACGCTCGGACTCGAAGTCGGACAGGATGTGCAGACGCGACTTGCGTTCGGCTTCGAGCTGCTTCTGCAACGCCGCCTTCTCTCTGTCGGACGCGCCGACTTGGTCTTGGAGCCGCTTGACCTCCTTCTCGCCCTGCACGCACTTCTCTTGCGTCTCCCGGTGCGCCTTCCTTTCGTCCTCGAGCTTCTGATTCGTGTCCCCGTGCGACTTGGCCTCGTTGTCCAGCTCCGAGCGGAGCTGCTCGATCGAGTTCAGACGCGCCTCGAGCTGCGTGAGCAAGTCTTGCCGGCTTCGGCTAAACTGCGACTGCAGCGCGGTCTGCTGCCGCCGCATGTCCTCGATCTGCCGCATCAAGCTCCTGCGCTCTTCCTCCGCGGCGAGCAGCTGCTGCTCTTGCTTCCCCCGGCTCGCTTCCGACTGCTGCAGGAGCGCTTGCAGCGAGTCGATGTCCCCGCGGCTGCGGCTAAACTGATGTTGCAGCGCCTCGCGATTCGCGCCCTCCCCCTCGAGCTGCGACCGCAGCGACACCCTCTGGGCCTCCTCCTCCATGAGTTGCGCTTGCATCTCCGCGCGCGCGCTCTCCTCCGCCTCTAACAGCTCCTGCAAGTTCCTTCGCGAGCGTTCCTCCTCCTCGAGCTGCGCCTCGACGTCCATGCGTAGTTTCTTCTCCGCGTCGAGGCGCTCTTCAAAGTCCACCTCGACGCCGAGTTTCCGGTACACCTCGCTCTCCTCCGGGGCGCGTCGCCACGTCTTCACGGAGTCCTCGATCCATCGGTGGTTCACGATCTCGAGCATCTGTCCCTCGAGCTTGAACAGCAGCGCTTTCGCGTACACTTCGCTCTCGGCGCGGTAGCAGATGAGGTGCGTCGTCTTCTTCGTGAAGTTTTGGTTAAACGTCGCGCCCGCGGCTTCGATGAGCTCGCGGATGTCGTTCCGAATCGGTCCCTTGTATCCGGCGACGGACACGACCGCGTGCGCCATCCCCGGCACGCCGTTCTCGTCTCGTATCGGTTGATACAACACCTTATCCGTGTGCGGCACGACGCGACGCGCGGTGAGGCAATCCTCGAGCCACGCGTACGACACCACGATCTTCCCGTCGATCGCCGCCTCCTTGTAGTCCCGCCCCTGCTGGTACGGCGTCATGACGTGCGTGCAGTCCGGGGTGTATCGCTCGCGCACGCGCGCGCCGAGCATCTGCAGCTCGTTCCGAATCGCGTTCGTGTCCGCCGGGGAGTAGTTCACCACCGCGGCGGTGACGCCCTCGAAGTACACGAGCATCTCCTCCATCCCGGCGAAGTATTCCGGGCGCGCGTCCTCGTCCGCGGCGCCGTCGAAGAACTCCGCGGGGTGGAGGTCGTCCCCGGGGCGCGCGTTCGGGTCCGCGGGGGGGTAGCCGGGGTGGACGCCGCGCGAGCTGGAGGGGCACGGAGGGCGTGGACCGGGGGGGGAGGGTCAGAGGCGGCGAGGGACGGACGTCGCGCCAGCGCAGCTGGGGGAGGCGGGTTCGAATCTCAATCTCATCGCGCGCGGGGCGACGACCGCGGGGGAGGGAGGCGCGACGCGCACCTGTGCGGCGTCGGGTAGTCCCCGGCGTGCGACGGGGTGTATCCCATGTCCCCGCCGGGCACGCCGCCAGGGTACCCGTGCTGATACCCGTAGCTCGAGGCCGTCATCGTGCGATACGGAGTGGCGCGCGCTCAACGGGAAAAACGGTGAAGGAGCCGCGCGCGTCGGAGTTGACGATGATTGATCACAGTCGTTCGCGCCGGGCGCCGATCGCGCGCGGGGGTGCGCGTCTGTCGCGGGCGCGATGACGAAGTTCAGCGTCATCGTCCCGACGTACAACGAGCGGCGGAACATCGGCATCTTGTACCTGCTCCTCCGCGACGCGTTCGCGCACCCCTCGCTCGCGAAGGACGAGTTCGAGATCGTGATCGTGGACGACAACAGCCCGGACGGCACGCAGGACGTCGTCCGCGCGCTTCAGAAGACGTATAAAGACAAAAACTTGCTCCTGAGGCCGCGCCCGGGGAAGCTCGGTCTCGGGACCGCGTACGTGCACGGTTTAAATCACGCGAGCGGGGAGTACGTGATCATCATGGACGCGGACTTGAGCCATCACCCGCGCGCGATCCCGGAATTCGTCGCGAAGCAGCGCGACACCGACGCGGACGTCGTGACCGGGACGCGCTACGTCCCCGGCGGCGGCGTCCACGGCTGGGACACGCGCAGGAAACTCACGTCTCGAGTCGCGAACTACCTCGCGCACGTGCTTCTGAGCCCCGGCGTGAGCGACCTCACCGGGTCGTTTCGGCTGTACCGCCGAGACGCGTTGGAGCGAATGGTTCGCGAGGTGAAGAGCAAAGGGTACGTGTTTCAGATGGAGATCATCGTGCGGTGCAAGCGCGCGGGCTTGAGCGTGGAGGAGGTCCCGATCACGTTCGTGGACAGGGTGTACGGCGCGTCGAAGCTGGGGGGGGCGGAGATCGTGGGGTACCTGAAAGGGTTGATACGGCTGACGCTCACGACGTGACGCGACGCGGCGGAGCCGCAGCCGCGACGCCCCCGCGCCCCCGGGGCTGGCGCCCCCCGATATTAGACAGGTTTTAGACGTAGCGCGCGTCGTGTCGTGTTCATCAGAGGCGCGGCGCTGTGATATCATCGCCGGTAGTACCCCCCCCTGTCGCGATCCCGGTCCCTCGATCGATCCCTGCCGCCGCCGTCGCGGTCGTACGGACGGTACCTATCCCTGCTCCTGCTTCGGCTTCTACGGTCCCGGCGCCCGTCCCTGTCCCTGTCCCTGTCGTCGCGCCTGTACCTATCCCGGCTCCGACTCCGCTCGCGTCGTCGCGGCGGGGCCTCGCCCTTGACCTCGCCCTCCTCCGCGTCCACATCGTCTTTCTGCTCGCGAAGTTCGCCGCCGCCGCCGCCGCCGCCGCCGCCGGCGTTCGGGTACTTCTCGTCCAGACGCTTAAGCGTCTCTCTGATCTTCGTCCACCCCATGTGCATCTGCCCTTCCCTGTGCCGCTCGCAGTTCAGCTCGTCCTTCGCGTTCGTGATGCTGCAGCACACGTCGCAGACTTCTTGCTCGCCGTACATGGTCCCGGTCACCTTGGCGGCGGCTTCGTTTATGGCTTCGTTCTCTTTCAGGCGCTCCTCCAACGGTTTTTTCAGCTTCGCGAGCTCGTCCGCCTCCGCCATCGCCTTCTCCGCGGTCTCGACGTCGCCGTCGTCCCCGGCTTTCTCCGCGGCGGCGACGAGCGCGGCGATCTTCGCGGACAGCTCCGCGATCGCGGTGACCGTGCGCGGGTCGGACACGACCATCTCGGCCTTCACGCGCGCGACCGCCTTCGCGATCCTCTCGTCCATCCCGTCGACGAGAATTCGAAGCTTGTCGAGCAGCCGCTGCTCGTACTTCGGCAGCGTCGGGAGGTTCGCACGGCGGTAATCCAACGCGATGGCGTCGTCGTGCACCGCGTACGCGCACGTCGGGAGGTCCGAGCGCTTCTGCGCGTACGAGAACATGAAGTTCGGGCAGCATCCGGCGAGGAAATGCGGGCAGCAGTCGGACGTCTCCCACGGCGGCTTCACGACCGCTTTCTGGTCGTCCGTGAGGTTCCGCGCGCTTCCCATGAGCTGGTCGAGAAGCGCCGCGGGGTCGTTCGGGTCCTTGCCCATCGCGCCTTTGTTCCCCCAACCCATGATCAGAGGGCGCGAGACGAACGAGGCGGGCGCGCGCAGATCTGAAGTCTAACTCTAATATCTGATTGTACGCGGTGTCCACAAAAATCTAAAAAACTCAACTCTTGTCCAGGTAGTCGTCGCCCGTGACCTTGACGTGGCTCCTTCGCATCCCGCAACACAGCCCGATCATCGCGTACATCATCGCGAACGCCGCGACGCCGCCGATGACGTACCAGTAGATGTTGATCGTCGTCGCGCTCTCCCGAAGCGACTCGTCTACGGTAAAGTCGATGGGCGCGATGACCAAGCCGACGACGTACCCGAGAAACGCGCCCCCCTTCCCCTTGCACACGACGTGCCCTTGCCCGGGTCGCTCCTCCTCGACGGACTCGGTCCACCACCGCCGCTGAGGGTCGTCCACGACCCACTTCCCGGCCTCGTGCCGCGCGCACCTGTACTCGTACAAGACGCGCTCCAGGGGTTTCATCGGTATCCCCGACATCGGAACGTGGACGGTCATCACCTCGTCGTACCCGGGAGGGAGCGCGGGGTAGACCCCGTCGTCGTTTAGCAGCTCCAGCGCGCTGCCGTCGGACATCATCCGCGTCGCGGAGGGCAACGTCGACCCGGAGATCCGGTACGTGAAGACGTCCACGTGCGCGTCGCGGTAGACGAACGACGCGAGCCGCGCGGGGATGAAGTACTCCGCGGCGTTTCTCCCGGGCGCCGAAAACGCGCGAAGTCCCGGCCTCAAGTCTTTCGGGAATATCCGCTCCGCGCGGACGCCTATGAACGCCTGCGACATCTCCGACGCGGTCTCGTTCGCGGCTTGACCGCGGACCGCCGCTCGCGTGATCGCGACCGCGGTGGACAGCGCCAGAGCGACGACGGGGTCGTACACCGGCGCGTCGTCGTCGTCGTCGTCGTCGTCGGCGTCATCTGGAAATCACCTGGAAAAGTCACTTTAACTGTTTTTGTTTTCGGGCCTGAATCGATCTCATATGAGAGATCTCGCCGCGAAACCGCCGTCAATTTTCATCATTGTTCG
>MDSW01203908.1_pt1 | contig 34357 bp, 31 predicted proteins | sample 811171 | NCBI WGS metagenome assembly MDSW01 (sample SAMN05326641, study PRJNA326480) | marine metagenome | isolation source: seawater | place: Atlantic Ocean: North West | collected 2012 | reverse complement strand
TATGGTTTACAACTATCTGCAAAATTTTTTGTTTTATCTTTTAATAACTTGTCGTCACTTAGATATTTGTTTATCTCATTTATCATTTCATCAGAGTTTTTAAATGTTGGAGCATGATTTCCAAATATTATTTTTTGTGATGGTGAATATTCTGAAAGACATAGTGTTCCACAGAAACCTGCCATAAAAATTTTTCCTTTAAGTTGCAGATAATTAAAAGGGTAAGTCCTGTGGGAATAAAATTTTTTTTTTGGACCTGTTTTAGAAAAATTTACAACGATTTTACTTCTACAGATATACTTAACTAATTCATCATAAGGTAAATATTTATCTTTTGCCTGAATTATTTTAATTTTTTTATTTTGATTTTCTAAATCTTTTAAAAATTTTATTCTATCAGCTTTAAAGGCACCAAAAAAAAGAATGTCAATATCTTTTTTTAAATTATGGTTTTTAAATAATTCACAATCACTCTCAACCACATAAAAAGAAGCATTTAAATTTTTTTCATTATATTTTAATTGTGATATTGGGCACACTGTCATTATACCATCGCAAGCTAATGCAGTTTGAGAGTTTATCTCGTGTGCATCAAAATCATCTGTAAGAAAAAAATATTTTTTTTTAAAATTAGTTTGTTTTATAAAATCATAATTTATAAGTGAAATATAGCACCCTTGAAAAAAACATGTTGAAATATTTTCTTTCAAAATTAAATCATTTATATGTCTTATTATTTCATTGGTAGTTTTATCAAGGTTTTCATCGATAATATAAATTTGAGTTTCAAATACATGGGCTACTTGTTTTTTTATAAAATTAGATAATATATACGAGTTTGTATTTAAGATGATAAGAGCTTTTTCCACAATATTTCAATTTATTAAAACTATTCTTTTTACTATTAATTCTACATATGTTTCAAGAATTTAAGGCTGCTTTATGGTTTTAAAACTATTTGATTTATAATAATTCTTGTTATAAACAACGTTATTGTTTTGGGCGGTTAGCTCAGTTGGTAGAGCATCTCGTTTACACCGAGGGGGTCAAAGGTTCGAGTCCTTTACTGCCCACCAAAACTATGGGGGTGTAGCTCAGTTTGGTTAGAGCGCCTGCCTGTCACGCAGGAGGTCGCGGGTTCGAGTCCCGTCACTCCCGCCACCATATGATAATTGTTCTCAAACTATAAAAAATCTCAAACAAATAAGGGTCAATCGACGTGACCAAATTTCACTGTTATTTGTTTTAAATATCCCTATAAAAATCCTTGTATAACCATGATTTATTATTCTTTTAATAGAGCAAAAAACATTTATAATAAGATTCTTATCAAAATTATCTTATTCAAAGAATTTAATATTTAAATAATACAGTATGATTGCGGAATTTTTAAAAGATTATTTTTCTATAATTTTATTCTTAATTATTGCTTTAGGTTTAAGTATTGGATTTATTGTTGTTAACTTTGTATTTTCACCAAAAAATCCAGACCCAGAAAAGTTATCAGCTTATGAATGTGGTTTCGAGGCATTTGACGACTCTAGAATGGAGTTTGATGTGAGGTTTTACTTAGTTGCAATACTATTTATTATCTTTGACTTAGAGATAGCTTTTTTATTTCCATGGGCAATTTCTCTTGGAAAAATTGGAATGTTTGGATTTGTATCAATGATGATATTTCTATCCATATTAACAATTGGTTTTATATATGAATGGAAAAAAGGAGCACTTGATTGGGAATAAAATGAATTTAGAAGAACGAAATAAACAAATACCAGAGGAATTTAAAGAACTTGCAAAAGATTTTAGTGAAAATGGTTTTATAACAACATCCTTTGATAATTTAGTTAATTGGGCAAGAACAGGTTCATTGCATTGGATGACATTTGGTTTGGCATGTTGCGCTGTAGAGATGATGCAGACCTCAATGCCAAGATACGATCTTGAAAGATTTGGAGCAGCACCAAGAGCATCTCCAAGACAATCAGACGTTATGATAGTTGCAGGTACTTTAACAAATAAAATGGCGCCGGCACTTAGAAAAGTTTATGATCAAATGCCTGAACCAAGATACGTGATTTCAATGGGAAGCTGCGCGAATGGTGGAGGCTATTATCATTATTCATATTCTGTTGTTAGAGGGTGTGATAGAATTGTTCCGGTTGATGTTTATGTGCCAGGATGTCCACCATCAGCTGAAGCTTTACTATACGGGATAATGCAATTACAGAAAAAAATTAGAAATAATGGCAACTTAAATAGATAAATGGAAAATTTACAAGATATTGAAAAATTAATAAATTCTGAGCTTACTACTAAAATAAATAACTCAAGAATTCAACATAAACAAATATTTTTATCTATAGATAAAGATAATTTAATTGAAGTTTTAAGTTTTTTAAAAAATAATGAAAATTTAAAATGTAGACAGTTAGTTGATATAACAGCTGTTGATTATCCTCAAAGTGAATTACGATTTAAAATTGTCTATCTGTTATTGAGTCATGAATTTAATTTCAGAATAGGAATAGAATATTTTATTAAGGAAAAAGATACTATAGAGTCTTTGGTATCAATATTTCCATCTGCAAATTGGATGGAGAGGGAAGTCTTTGATATGTATGGTGTACTATTCAAAAATCATCCTGATTTAAGAAGAATATTAACTGACTACGGATTTAAAGGACATCCTTTAAGAAAAGATTTTCCATTAACAGGTCATGACGAAGTTAGATATAGCGAAGAATCTAAAAAAGTAATTTATGAGCCTGTAAAATTGGAACAGGACTATAGAAGTTTCGATTACGAAAGTCCTTGGGAAGGAACTAAGTATATAAACGACATAACAAAAAAAAATGACTAAAGAAAAAAAAACATTAAACCTTAATTTTGGACCACAACATCCTGCTGCTCATGGGGTATTAAGATTGATATTAGAATTAGATGGAGAAGTAGTTGAAAAAGCAGATCCACATATAGGCTTATTACACAGAGGAACAGAGAAGTTAATTGAACACAAAACATTTATGCAGGCAGTTCCTTATTTTGATAGATTAGATTATGTCGCTCCAATGAATCAAGAGCACGCTTTTGCTCTTGCTATAGAAAAAATATTAAATTTAGAGGTACCCGTAAGAGCTCAATATATACGAGTAATGTTTTGTGAAATAGGAAGAATATTAAGCCATATATTAAACATCACCACACAAGCAATGGATGTAGGTGCTTTAACACCAACACTTTGGGGTTTTGAAGAAAGAGAAAAACTTATGGGTTTTTATGAAAAAGTATCTGGTTCCAGATTGCATGCAAATTATTTTAGAGCGGGAGGTGTTCACAAAGACTTACCAAGAGGTCTTGATAAAGAAATCGGTGATTTTTGTAAAAATTTTCCGCAAATTATAAATGATTTAGAAACACTTTTAACTGACAATCGAATATTTAAACAAAGAAACGTTGATATCGGAGTTGTATCTAAACAAGATGCCTTAGATTATTCCTTTTCAGGTGTAATGTTGCGAGGGTCAGGTGTCTCGTGGGATTTAAGGAAGTCACAACCTTATGACTGCTACAATCAAATGGAATTTGATATTCCAATTGGAAAAAATGGTGATTGTTATGATAGATATTTATGCAGAATTGAAGAAATGCGAGAAAGCATAAAAATAATAAATCAATGCTTAGCAAATATGCCAAAAAAAGGAAATATAAAAGTTTTTGATAGTAAAATTACACCACCACCAAAAAAAGAATTAAAAGAGTCGATGGAGGCTTTAATACACCATTTCAAACTTTTTACAGAAGGTTATAGAGTTGATAAAGATGAAATTTACACTGCTGTAGAAGCTCCAAAAGGTGAATTTGGGGTATACTTAATTACAGATGGATCAAACAAACCATATAAATGTAAAATAAAAGCTCCAGGCTTTTCTCATTTACAAGCAATGGATTATTTAATTAAAGGTCACATGTTAGCTGATGTGCCAGCAGTTTTAGGATCTATGGATATTGTTTTTGGTGAGGTGGATAGATGAGCTTAAAAAAAATTTCCAAAGAACAACCAGAAAAATTCGAATTTACGGATAATACTAAACTTATTGCTGATGGGATTATAAAAAATTACCCTGAAGACAAACAACAGAGCGCTGTAATGGCTTTATTATATTTAGCTCAAAGACAAAATAATAATTGGATTCCAATCATAGCTTTAAAGTATGTAGCCAAGTATTTAAAAATGCCATATATAAAAGTTTATGAGGTGGCTACATTTTACTCAATGTATAATCTATCTCCTGTAGGAGATAAATTTATACAAGTTTGTACTACCACACCATGCATGATAAGGGGAGCTTATAAAATTGTTGATGCATGCAAAGAAAAAATTTCTAAAGATCAAAACAAAATTTCATCTAGTGGTAAATGTTCTTGGGTTGAGGTTGAATGTTTAGGTGCTTGTGTGAACGCTCCTGTTGTACAAATAAATGATGATTATTATGAGGATTTAACAAAAGAAAAAATGCTAAAAATAATAGATAAAATTGAAATGGGAGAAATACCAAAACCTGGATCTTATAGAGGCAGAACTAATTCTGAGCCTGAGAATATTAGAAAAACTTTAATGGATGTAAAAAATGCTCAACGATAATGATAGAATTTTCAAAAATCTTTATAATGATCAAGGATGTGATTTAGTCTCATCTATAAAAAGAGGTGATTGGACTGATACTAAAAATATTCTTTCTAAAGGTAAAGATTGGATAATTAATGAAATAAAAGAATCTGAATTAAGAGGCAGAGGTGGCGCAGGTTTCCCAACGGGATTAAAATGGTCATTTGCACCAAAAGAAATAGGAAATAAACCTCATTACTTAGTTATAAACGCAGATGAATCTGAACCTGGTACCTGCAAAGATAGAGACATATTAAGATTTGAACCTCAAAAATTAATTGAAGGATGTCTAATAGCTTCCTATGCAGTCAGTGCGCACAAATGTTACATTTATATAAGAGGTGAATATTTCAATGAGGGGCTAAATTTGCAAAAAGCTATTGATGAAGCATATAGCAAAAAATTAATTGGAAAAAATTCTTGTGGTACTGATTGGAATTTAGATATTCATATTCATTATGGGGCAGGAGCATATATTTGTGGTGAAGAAACAGCTTTACTAGAAAGTATTGAGGGAAAAAAAGGCCAACCAAGGCTGAAACCCCCGTTTCCTGCATTAATAGGATTGTATGGTTGTCCAACTATAATAAACAATGTTGAAACTATAGCCGTTGTTCCAACTATTCTAAAAAGAGGTGCTAAATGGTTTAAATCTTTAGGTAAACCAAAAAATACTGGAACAAAAATATTTTGTATTTCAGGAAATGTAAACAATCCCTGCAATGTTGAGGAAGAAATGGGAGTTCCACTTAAAACTTTAATAGAAGAGCATGCTGGAGGTGTAGTTGGTGGCTGGGATAATTTAAAAGCAGTAATTCCTGGAGGATCTTCTATGCCACTTTTACCAAAAGAAATTTGTGAAACCATAAGTATGGACTTTGATTCTTTAATAGAACAGAAAAGTGGTTTGGGCACAGCAGGAATTGTAGTGATAAACAAAGATCAAGATATTATCAAGTGCATGGCAAGAATAGCAAGATTTTATAAGCATGAAAGCTGTGGTCAATGCACTCCATGCAGAGAAGGCTCTGGTTGGATGTGGAGAATATTAGAAAGAATGGCCAAGGGAGAAGCGTCTAAAGATGAAGTAGATATGTTGTTAGATGTTACCAAACAAATAGCAGGACATACAATCTGTGCGTTTGGAGAGGGATCTGCATGGCCTGTACAAGGATTACTAAGACATTTTAAAAAGGAAGTTGAAGAAAGGAATAATTTTAACCCTTTGATAAATCAAGATAGAGATTTACCATACTTAGTCGATCAACATAAATTAGAAAAATAAAATGCCAAAACTTAAAGTCAATGAAAAAGAAATTGAAGTAGAGGATGGATTAACTGTATTACAGGCATGCGAAAAGGCAGGATTTGAGATACCAAGATTTTGTTATCATGAAAAACTTTCAATAGCAGGTAATTGCAGAATGTGTCTTGTAGAAATGGAAAAATCTCCGAAACCTATAGCTTCATGTGCGATGCCAGTCACAGATGGAATGAATATAAAAACTAATACTCCACTTGTAGAAAAAGCTAGAAAAGGTGTAATGGAATTTTTATTAGCAAACCATCCTTTGGATTGTCCTGTTTGTGACCAAGGAGGAGAGTGTGACTTGCAAGATCAATCCATGTTTTATGGAATTGACAAATCAAGATTTAAGGAAAATAAAAGATATGTCCCTGAAAAATATATGGGCCCTCTTATTAAGACCCAAATGACAAGATGTATACATTGTACTAGATGTATAAGATTTGCAACTGAAGTAGCTGGCGTAAACGAATTGGGTGCAATAGGAAGAGGTGAAGATATGCAAATCACCACTTATTTGGAAAAAGCTATGGAGTCTGAATTATCAGCCAATGTTATTGATTTATGTCCTGTTGGAGCTTTAACTTCTAAACCATATGTGTTTGAAGCACGACCTTGGGAGCTTAAAAAGACAGAAAGCATTGATGTTATGGATGCAGTAGGATCGAATATTAGAGTTGATACTATCGGATGGGAAGTGAAAAGGATCTTACCGATAATTAATGAGAGTATTAATGAGGAGTGGATATCTGATAAAACCAGATATGCATGTGATGGTTTAAAAAACCAAAGATTAGATGTGCCTTATATTAAAAAAGACGGGGTTTTTGAAAAAACTAATTGGAACAAAGCATTAGATTTAATTAAAGATAAAATCAAAAATACTAATCATGAAAAAATAATTGGCTTTACAGGAGATTTAACAAATATGGAAACCTTATTTGCTGCAAAAGAATTTTTTCAAAAAAAAATAAAATCTAATTATTTAGATTCAAGAATTAATAATACGTACGTTAATTTAAATAACAGAAAAAATTATATTTTTAATTCAACAATTAATGGAATTGAACAGAGTGATTTGATCCTTTTTATTGGAGCAAATCCAAGATTTGAAGCGACAATGGTAAATGCTAGAATTAGAAAATCATATCTAAAAAATAACCAAGAAATATACTCACTAAACGATATTGGAGATCAAACTTATCCATATAAAGTATTAAAAAATAAAACAAAAGTTATACAAGAAATCATTGAGGATAATCATGATTTGTCCAATAAAATATGTAATGCAAAAAAACCATTAATTATATTTGGTCAATCTGCATTAAATTTAAAATCTTCTGGATATTTATTTGAGGGACTTAAAGATTATCTTTCAAAAAAAAATAAAATTAATGATGAATGGAACTCACTAAATGTACTCTCTTTGAACTCTTCTACAGTTGGTTCTAATGATTTACAAATAATATCTAACAGTAACAAAAATATCTGTTTAGATAAATTTAAAAACAACGATTACGAGATTTTGTTTTTGTTTGGTCAAGATGATATAAATGTAAAAAAAAATAATCAATTCGTTGTTTATGTTGGATCACATGGTGATAGAGGTGCTGAAAGTGCTGATGTAATATTACCAGGTGCAGCATTTACCGAACAAGATGCGCATTACACTAACCTTGAAGGAAAAATTCAAAAATCTTTTAAAGCCTCCTATCCGCCTGGTGAAGCAAAAGAGGATTGGGAGATTGTAAATATTTTATCAGAGCATCTAGATGGAAAAAGGCTTTATGTGTCAAAGCATGAATTGTTAAATAAAATGAATAATTATTTAATCAATAATAAAACTACATTTGATGATAAAATTAAAAAATACGATTTTATTGATGAAAATATTGTTTTAGAAAATATTGATTATTATTTTTCAAATGTTGTTGCTAGATCCTCTAAAACCATGTCTGAATGTAGAAATTTAAATATTAAAATGTCAAAAACTGGGACTGATAGTTAATTATGGAATATTTGAATTTACTAATCGAGGAAACTTATAAAATATTATTATTATTAATTCCAGTTTTAGTTTCTGTTGCAATGATAGTTTGGTTAGACAGGAGAGTTTGGGCTTTTGTTCAAAAAAGAAGGGGCCCTAATGTTGTAGGTCCTTTTGGTTTATTACAATCTCTTGCAGATGCCCTTAAATATATTTTTAAAGAAATAATTATACCATCAAGTTCAAACAAAATTATATTTATATTAGCGCCAATAGTTACAATGACATTAGCCTTAATATCATGGGCTGTAATTCCTTTTAGTGATAGTTTTGTATTAGCTGATATTAACGTAGGAATTTTATACCTTTTTGCTGTTTCTTCATTAGGTGTTTATGGAATTATAATGGGGGGATGGGCTTCTAATTCAAAATATCCTTTTTTAGGCGCTATAAGATCAGCAGCACAAATGGTTTCATATGAGGTTTCGATAGGTGTAATTATTATAAATGTTCTTTTGTGTGTTGGTTCTTTAAATCTTAAAGATATAGTTTTGGCACAAGAAAATGTTTGGTTTATTCTGCCGTTATTTCCTATGTTTGTTATTTTTTTTATTTCTGCTCTTGCAGAAACAAACAGACCTCCATTTGATTTACCTGAGGCAGAAGCAGAATTAGTTGCTGGTTATCAAACAGAATATTCAGGAATGATGTATGCTATGTTTTGGTTAGGCGAGTATGCAAATATATTATTGATGTGTGCAATGGGATCAATATTGTTTTTAGGTGGGTGGTTATCTCCAATTAACCTTTATCCTTTTGATTTAATACCTCCTACAATATGGATGATTTTAAAAATTTTACTTTTATTTATCCTTTTTGCACTAACTAAAGCAATTGTTCCAAGATATAGATATGATCAATTGATGAAATTAGGTTGGAAAATATTTTTACCATTTTCACTAATATATGTTGTGTTAACTGCTAGCTTTTTAATTTATTTTGACAAATTACCGGTTACTTAAAATGAAAATATCTAGAATTTTAAAAACAATATTTATGTTAGATTTTCTAACAGGTTTAATGATAGCAGTTAAGGAGGTTTTTAAATCAAAAAAAACAATAAATTACCCATTTGAAAAAGGTAGTATATCTCCCAGAGCAAGAGGGGAGCATGCTTTAAGAAGATATCCAAATGGAGAAGAAAGATGTATAGCTTGTAAGTTATGTGAAGCAGTATGTCCTGCCCAAGCTATTACTATTGAATCTCAGGAAAGAGAAGATGGAAGTAGAAAAACCACTAGATACGATATCGATATGCTAAAATGTATATATTGTGGCTTGTGTGAAGAATCATGTCCTGTTGACGCCATTGTTCAAGGACCAAATTTTGAATTTGCAACAGAAACTAGAGAAGAACTTTACTATAATAAGGAAAAGCTTTTAGAAAATGGAGATAGATGGGAAAGTGTTTTATCATCTAATATTAACGCAGATAAATTTCACAGATAATATGATCGCGCATTCTATATTTTTTTATTTCTTCTCATTTATTGCAATAATTTCTGCTTTTATGGTCACAGTTTCAAAAAATACAGTTCATTCAGTTTTCTTTTTAATTTTAGATTTTATTAGTATTTCATGTTTATTTATAATGATTGGTGCAGAGTTTTTGGGTATGATAATGCTTATTGTTTATGTAGGAGCTGTTGCAGTACTTTTTTTATTTGTAGTGATGATGCTAAATGTGTCCCTTCAAAAAAATAAATGGTTTAAATCATCTGGTTCTCATACACATATACCAATTGGTTTATTAGTAAGTTTAATAATATTTTTTGAATTAATTGTTGTTGTTGGTGGTTGGAAATACAAACCTGAGTTATTAGACAGCTCAAATTTTTTAAATATCGAGAGCACAACTAATACACATGCGTTAGGCAGTGTTTTATATACAGATTATATTCATTTATTTCAATTAAGTGGAATGATTTTACTAGTCGCAATGATTGGTGCGATTGTTCTTACATTTAGACAAAGATCTGGATTAAAAAGACAAAGTTATATTAAACAAATTTCAAGAGAAAGATCTGAAGGAGTTGAAGTAGTAGAGGTAGAAAAAGAAAAAGGTGTAAAAATAGATGTTTGAAATTGGTTTAGGACATTATTTATCATTAGGTGCAATTATATTCACCATTGGTGTTGTTGGTATTTTTTTAAATAGAAAAAATATTATTGTCATTTTAATGAGTATTGAGCTTATTTTGCTTGCTGTGAACATTAACTTAGTTTCTTTTTCAATGTTCCTTGGTGATTTATCAGGTCAAGTATTTACATTGTTTATTTTAACAGTTGCAGCAGCAGAAGCTGCGATTGGATTGGCTATAATTGTAACATATTTTCGATTGTCTGGCACAATCAGAGTTGAGGAAATAGACAAATTAAAAGGATAATATGGAATATTTAATTGTTTTTCTTCCATTATTTGCATCAATAATATCTGGTTTTTTTGGTAAAATAATTGGAGATAAAATATCTTGTGTATTTACAAGTCTTTTAATTTCAATTTCTGCGATCTTATCAATTTTGATTTTTTATGATGTATTAATTTATGGATATGAAAATAATCTTTTAATTTTTACTTGGATTAATTCAGGTACATTAGAGGTAAATTGGTCAATTAAAATAGATACTCTTTCATCTGTGATGTTGGTCGTAGTGACTTTTGTGTCTTCATTAGTTCATATTTACTCAATAGGTTATATGGCTCATGATCCTCATAAACCAAGGTTTATGAGCTACCTATCATTATTTACTTTTGCAATGTTGATGCTTGTAACTTCAGATAATTTCCTTCAATTATTTTTTGGTTGGGAGGGAGTTGGACTTTGTTCTTATTTACTAATTGGTTTTTGGTTTAAAAAAGAAAGTGCTAACGCAGCAGCAATTAAAGCTTTTGTAGTTAATAGAGTTGGTGATTTTGGTTTTGCCTTAGGCATTTTTTTAATCTTTTATCTTTTTGGAACGGTAAATTACAATGAAGTATTTCAATTAATACCATCAATAGAAGAAAAAAAGTTAAATCTTTTAGGTTTTGATTTTAACGCAATAAACTTAATTTGTTTTTTATTATTTATTGGTGCGATGGGAAAATCAGCACAAATTTTATTACATACTTGGTTACCCGATGCTATGGAAGGACCTACTCCTGTTTCTGCATTAATACATGCAGCCACAATGGTTACAGCTGGTGTTTTTTTAGTAGTTAGATGTTCACCGATTTATGAATATTCTGAAACAATCTTAAATTTTATTACTATAATTGGTATGACAACTGCTTTTTTTGCTGCAAGTGTAGCATTAGTTCAGGATGATATAAAAAAAATAATTGCATATTCAACCTGTAGTCAGCTCGGATACATGTTTTTCGCTGCTGGGGTAGGAGCATACAATGTAGCCATGTTTCATCTATTTACTCATGCATTTTTTAAAGCTTTATTATTTTTAGGATCAGGATCTGTTATCCACGCCTTCAATGATGAACAAAATATAAATAAAATGGGCGCTGCATGGAAAAGATTGCCTTATACCTATTTTTTAATGATAATAGGTACATTAGCTCTAACTGGATTTCCATTTCTATCAGGATTTTATTCCAAAGATGCAATTATAGAGTTTGCTTATCTTAAAGGAGATGGCATGGGTTATACAGCTGCATTTGTTGGAATTATTACAGCCTTCCTAACATCTATTTATTCATGGAGATTAATTTTTAAAACTTTTCATGGTGATTACAACAATCAACAAATAGAAATCAATAAATTACATGAGTCACCAATAGTTATGATTTTACCATTATTCTTATTGGCAATTGGCTCAATTGTATCAGGCTATTTATTTAAAAATATCTTTATAGGTTATGAAAGCTCTACTTTGTTTTGGAAGTCTTCTATAGAATTTTTAGATCCACTAAGCATTGATCATCCGCCATTATGGTTTTTGCTGATAACACCAATTCTTGTGGTTTGCTCAATTCCGTTATCTTATTATTTATTTGTGAAAAATAAAAATATTCCAAACATAATTGCTACTGAAAATGAACAAATATATTTTTTTTTAAAAAAAAAATGGTATTTCGATGAATTATATGACTTTATTTTTGTTAAGCCATGTAAGAACTTAGGTATCTTCTTTTGGAAAAAAATTGATATTGGACTTATAGATCGATTTGGACCTGATGGCATTTCTGACTTTGTTAAAAATCTCTCCCAAAAAGCAACTAAATTTCAATCTGGTTATATTTATCAATACGCATTTATGATGTTAATAGGATTTACTTTTTTACTGACTTATTTAATAATTAAATGATAGATTTCCCAATAATTTCAGCCTTAATAATCTTACCTATTGTAGGATCAATATTTATTTTTTTTAATAAAAGTGAAGATAAAAAATTTAATAGTAGCAAATATATCGCTATATTTGTTTCATTATCAAATTTTGTTCTCTCTTTATATCTTTGGTTCATTTTTGATAAGTCAATCTCAGAGTTCCAATTTGTTGAAAATAGAGAGTGGATAACCGGTTTTATAAATTATAATGTTGGTGTAGATGGAATTTCAATATTATTTATTCTATTAACAACTTTTATAACTCCGTTGTGTTTAATTTCAGTATGTTCAACAATAAATTATCGACTAAAAGATTATTTAATTTCAATACTTATAATGGAAACTCTTATGATCGGAGTTTTTTGCTCTTTAGATTTAGTAATATTTTATTTATTCTTTGAAGCAGGATTAATTCCAATGTTTTTAATTATTGGTATTTGGGGAGGTGAAAAAAGAGTTTACTCTGCATTTAAGTTTTTTTTATACACTTTGCTCGGATCTGTATTAATGTTAGTAGCCATAATTTCTATATATTTTATTTCGGGAACAACAAATGTTGTTGAATTGTTTCAAATTGGTATAGACCCAAAGTATCAAAATTTATTGTGGCTAGCCTTCTTTAGTTCGTTTGCTGTAAAAACTCCAATGTGGCCAGTTCATACTTGGCTCCCAGATGCTCATGTTGAAGCTCCTACAGCTGGCTCAGTTCTTTTAGCAGCTATTCTATTAAAAATGGCAGGTTACGGATTTATACGATTCTCTTTAGGTTTATTTCCTTTTGCTTCAGAATTTTTTGTACCACTAATATACATATTAAGTCTAGTTGCAATTATCTACACATCTATCATAGCTTTAATGCAAGATGATATGAAAAAATTAATTGCCTACTCATCTGTTGCTCACATGGGATTTGTGACATTAGGTATTTTTACCTTTACACAACAAGGCATTGAAGGAAGTATTTTCCAAATGATAAGCCATGGTTTAGTTTCGGCGGCACTGTTTTTTTCAGTCGGAGTTTTATACGATAGAACACATACTAGATTGATTAAACATTACGGAGGAATAGTATCGGTTGTTCCAAAATATGCTATTGTTTTAATGATTTTCACACTTGGTAGTGTTGGTATACCTGGTACAAGTGGATTTATAGGAGAATTTCTTATTTTAATGGGTGCATTTAAAAAAAATATATTAGTTGCAACAATAGCTAGTTTGGGGGTTATAATTGCAGCTGCATACATGTTGTGGATGTATAAAAGAGTTATGTTTGGAAATCTTCACAATGAAAATTTAAATAAAATTTCAGATATAAATAAATCTGAAATAGTAATTTTAGCTACATTAGCATTTTTAACAATTTTTTTTGGATTTTATCCAGAACCATTGGTAAATACTTACGAAGTTTCAGTCAGTAACCTGCTAGAAAATCATAAATTATCTTTAGAAAGTTACTCAGCAAATATTAAATATGATTAATTTAAATTTAATTACACCCGAGATATTTATTTCAGTTTCTATAATGACGCTTTTAATGATAGGTGTATTCTTAAAAAAAAGTGAAAAAATAGTTTACAATCTTTCAATATTAACACTCATTGTCCTTTTAACTCTATGTATTAATATTTTTCAATTACCAAATAATTCCATCTTCAGTGATAGTTATCAGATAGATAAACTTTCATCATTTATGAAAATAATTATGATTTTGTCAGGAATTTTTGTTTTGCTTTCATCTTCAGAGTATTTAAATTTAAACAAACTATTTAAAATCGAGTACCCTATATTATTTTTATCGTCAATTTTAGGAATGATGGTAATGATCAGTTCAAACGATTTGATCGTTTTTTATATAGGATTAGAACTACAATCTTTAGCTTTATATGTTTTAGCTACTTTTAATAGAAATAATATATTATCTGCTGAATCAGGTTTAAAATACTTTGTTTTAAGCGCTTTATCATCGGGTTTGCTTCTTTATGGTTGCTCGTTAGTCTATGGTTTCTCAGGGACAACAAATTTTAACGTCATAAATACATTACCCAAAAATGAAATTACTGGAATAACTTTTGGAATTGTTTTTATAATAGTTGGACTTGCTTTTAAAGTATCAGCAGTGCCATTTCACATGTGGGCTCCAGATGTATATCAAGGATCTCCAACCTCGGTCACAATGTTTTTTGCCTTATTACCTAAAATTGCTGCTATTACAGTGATTATTAGATTTTTATATATTCCTTTTTACAATCTTATTAATCAATGGCAGATGATTATTATATTTTTATCCATCGCGTCTATGATATTTGGTTCTGTTGCTGCTATTGGACAAAAAAATTTAAAAAGACTTATAGCTTATAGTTCAATAGGTCATATGGGTTATGCACTTGCTGGTCTTGCTTCAGGAACAAATGAAGGGGTTCAAAGTTCAGTGATTTACATAGCAATTTATTTAATAATGAATTTAGCTTTTTTTAGTTGTATATTAATGTTTAAGAAAAATGATGAATATTTTGAAAAAATCGAAGATTTATCAGGTCTTTCAAAAAATCACCCTTTATTATCTTTCTCATTATTAATAATTTTATTTTCACTTGCAGGCATTCCACCTTTAGCGGGATTTTTTGGAAAATTTTATGTATTTATGGCTGTTATTAATCAAAAATTATATGCATTAGCAATAATAGGATTATTAACAACAGTTATATCAGCATTTTATTATTTAAAATTAATAAAAACTATTTATTTTGATGAACCTATAATAAGTTATGATAATAACAGTAATTTTGGACTACGTCTTACTTTATTTTTATCAACTTCATTTCTAATTTTATTTTTTATATACCCAAATAGTATTACTGAATTTGTCAAATATATTAATATAATTTGATGAAATTTAAAAAATTTGTTTATAAAAAGATAAAAAGCACAAATTTAATAGCACACAAAAAAATTAAATCAGGATATAAATCAGGGATTGTAATAGCAGAATTACAAACAAAAGGTAAAGGTCAATATGGAAAAAAATGGATTTCTATAAGAGGAAACGTTTTTCTATCTATATTTTTGAATTTAAATAAAAAAATTTTGTTAAAAAAAATTACACAATACAATTGTAATTTAATTAAAAAAAGCCTTAAACAATTTACACATAACAAAATTACCATTAAAAAACCAAACGATTTATTGATCAAAAATCAGAAATTTTGTGGAATTCTTCAGGAAGTTATAAAATTTAAAAAATTAGAATTCATAATTATTGGTATCGGTGTAAATGTGGTTAAAAGTCCGGATATTTATGGTTATCCAACAACATATTTAAACAAATATTCAACAAGAAAAATATTTAAAGATGATGTAATAAAAGGTATCAAAAAAATATTTGAAAAAGAATATATTTATTATTAACTATGTATATTTTAGGCGATATAGGAAATACAGATATTAAAATTTGTGTTTATAACACTAAATTCAAATTATTAAAAAAAAAAATTTTTCAAAATAGTTTAAATAATGATATAAACCTTAATAAAAATTTATCTTTTATAATAAAGAATAAAAAAAAAATTAAAAAAATTCTTTTTAGCAGTGTTACTCCATTATCTTTTTTAAAAATAAAAAAGTTTCTTTTTAAAAATACTAATATTCAAACGGTAGAAGTTAAAGATGTTAAATTTTCAAATTTAATAAATATTAAAATAAATCAAAAACAAGTTGGTTCGGATAGAATAGCTAACGCTATTGCAATTAAAGATGATAAAAATAACTATATTGTTGTTGACTTCGGAACTGCTACAACTTTCGATATTATTAAAAAAAAAGATTATCTTGGTGGAGTTATTGCACCAGGACTTAAATTATCTTTGGAAACTTTATCAAAAAAAGCTTCATTGATACCAAAAATAAATTTTTCAAAAACAAAAAAAATTATTGGAACTGATACTAATTCTGCCGTAAAATCAGGATTTTATTGGGGTTATACTGGTCTTATTGACAATATTGTAAAATTAATTAATAAAAAGTATAAAAATTCTTTTGTTATAGTTCTCACTGGTGGATATTCTCATCTTTTTAAAAACATAATAAAAGGAAAAGTAAAAGTTGAAAAAGATTTAATTTTCAAAGGATTGTTAAAAATACTTAAAAAAAATTTACTTAAATGAAAGAAGAATTATTATTTTGTCCCTTAGGTGGTTCAGGTGAGATCGGTATGAACATGAACCTTTTTGCTTATGGTAAACCTAATAATCTTAAATGGATAATTGTTGATATAGGAGTTACTTTTGCAGACGATACATTGCCAGGAATAGACTTAATATATCCAGACCCAGGATTTATAGTAGATAAAAAGGATAGCTTGATTGGAATTGTGCTTACTCACGCTCACGAAGATCACATTGGTGCTATTGCACACATTTGGCCAAGATTAAAATGCAAGATATATGCAACTCCATTTACAAGTATCTTGATCTCAGAAAAATTTAAAGAAAAAAAAATTGATATCGCATCTTATTTGAATATTGTAAATTTAAATAGCACTCTTAACTTAGATCCTTTTAAAATTGAATTTATAACATTAACACATTCAATATTAGAACCTAATGGTTTAAGGATTGAAACGCCAGCAGGTAACATACTTCATACTGGTGACTGGAAAGTAGATCCTGACCCTTTAGTTGGGGAAAATATTAATTCTAAAAGATTAAAAGAAATAGGAAAGCAAGGAGTTTTAGCAATGATATGCGACTCTACAAATGTTTTTAGCGTTGGTAAATCAGGATCCGAGTCTGATGTAAGAAAGAGTTTGCTAAAAATAATGAGCAAAATTAAAAAAAGAATTATTGTTACATCTTTTGCATCAAATGTTGCAAGAATGGAGTCTGTTTTCTACTGTGCAGAAAAAACTGGAAGACAAATTGCACTTGTTGGAAGATCCATGCACAGAATTTACAAAGCTGCAAAAAAATGTGGATATTTAAATGATGTTATAGAGCCGTTAGATGCTAGAGATGCAAAAAATATCTCAAGAGAAAAAATAGTTTATCTTTGTACTGGCAGCCAAGGTGAGCCAATGGGTGCAATGATGAGAATAGCTAATTTTACCCATCCAGATGTTTTTCTAGAAAGAGGTGATACAGTTATATTTTCGTCAAAAATTATCCCAGGTAATGAAAAAAAATTATCAAAGTTACATAATCAGTTAGTAAAAGAAAGTGTTGAAGTTATATCTGAAGAAAATGAATTCGTTCATGTATCAGGTCATCCTAACAGAGAAGATTTGAAAGAAATGTACGACTGGATAAAACCAAAATGTGTTATACCTGTTCATGGCGAGCACAGACATATGTTGGAACACATTAATTTTGCAAGAGAGATGCAAGTCCCTTATCCAGTCCAAGTTGAAAATGGTGATATAGTAAAAATATTTCCAGGTGAAAAACCAGAAGTTTATGACAAAGCACCATATGGTAGACTATATATTGATGGAAATATTTCTGTTGAAGAGGATTCCCAATCTATTAAAGAAAGGAAAAATTTATCTAGTAACGGGTTTATGGAAATTACGATATTGATTACACCAAAAGGTAATATTCATAATAAACCTATATTAACTTTTAAAGGACTTCCAATTTATGAAAATGATGAATTTTTGTACGGACTTGAAGAACAGATTGACAAAACAGCCAAAACTTTCTCACTAAACAATAAAAAACAAGAAAACAATCTTATTGATGCATTAAAATCAGCATGTAAAAAGTACTCAAAAGAAAAAACTGGAAAACGCCCTTTTACTAATGTCAATTTAGTAAGAATTTAATTGATTATTAATTATAGACGCTTTAAATATTTTAATGCTAATTTCAAAATCATTTATACCGATTCTGAAGAATAACCCCTCTGAAGCTAAAATAAAATCGCACCAACTCATGTTAAGAACCGGAATGATTAAGCAATCCTCAGCTGGAATATATTCATGGTTACCTTTGGGTTTTAAAGTCATGAAGAAGATTGAACAAATAGTTAGAGAGGAACAAGATAAAATTGGTGTTCAAGAAATATTAATGCCAACTATTCAATCTAGCGAAATTTGGAAAGAAAGTGGAAGATATAAGGATTATGGTGAAGAAATGTTAAGAATAAAAGATAGGCAAAACAGAGAAATGCTTTACGGGCCTACTAATGAGGAACTAATTACAGAAATATTTAGATCAAGTATAAAATCCTACAAAGCTTTACCTCAATTAATGTACCATATTCAATGGAAATTTAGAGATGAATTGCGACCAAGGTTTGGAATTATGCGTTGTAGAGAGTTTTATATGAAGGACGCTTATTCATTTGATTTAAATGATGAAGATGCATCATTTTCATATAATAAATTTTTTTTATCATATTTAAGAACTTTTAATCGACTAGAATTATCTGCAATTCCTATGGCTGCTGATACAGGACCTATCGGAGGAAATTTATCACATGAATTTATAATTTTAGCTGAAACCGGAGAGAGTAAAATTTATACAGATAAAAGAATATTTGATGTAAAATATGATTTATTAGACGTAAATAAAAAATCATTAAAAGAATTACGAAAAAAATACGAAGAATTTTATTCTGTAACAGATGAAAAATTTAATGAAAAAGAATTTAATGAAAAAGTTAATAAAGACTATAGACTAAAAACAAAGGGAATTGAAGTTGGGCATATATTTTATTTTGGTGATAAATATTCGAAACCTATGAATGCTTCAGTTGATTATCAAGGAAAAAAACAATTTGTTAAAATGGGATCTTATGGAATTGGAGTATCAAGATTGGTTGGTGCCATAATTGAGGCAAAATACGACGATAAAAAAGAAATAATGAAATGGCCCTTATCAGTGTCTCCATATGATTGTGCAATAATTCCAATTATAAATAAAGGAAATTACCAAAATTTAGAAAAAGCATTAAATATTTCTAAATTTTTAAAAAAAAAAGGAATTGATTATTTAATAGAAGATACAGAAGAAAATTTTTCAGCTAAAATTAAAAAATGAACTTAATTGGAATTCCATATCAAATAATTCTAGGAAATAAAAATGATGGAGACAAAGTAGAATTTCAGGAAACCGGAAAAGATATAAAAGTCATATCCTTAGACGATATAGTAAAAATTATCCACGAAAAGAAATCAAATTGATTAATCATTTAGAAAAAGAAATTGTCCTCAGATTTTTAAAAGCCAGGAAACATGATAGTTTTCTAAATTTGATTTCAATTTTCTCATTCATAGGAATTGCTTTAGGGGTATCTGTCTTAATAATTGTAATGTCTGTAATGAATGGGTTTCGATCTGAGCTAATAACAAAGATAGTAGGTTTTAATCCTCATCTCATTATTTCGTCATTTAATAATGATCTAGTTAATAAAAATCTTGAAAATAGCGAAATTAAATCGCTTACAGAGAATTTTTTATATACAAATAATGGAGAGGCAATTATTACACAAAAAAATTTTAATAAGGGTTTACTATTAAGAGGTTATAATCAAAATGATTTTAAAAAACTACCATTTGTTAATAACGATAATTTTAATGGTAATGTCAAAATTTTACCCAATAAAATTTCAATTGGTAGAGAATTATCTTTTCTATTGGAAGTACAGATAGGAGATAAAGTATCAATCCTTTCACCATCTGGTGTTCAAACTTTAGTTGGTAATTTACCTAAGCAAAAAACCTTTATTGTTGGATCAATTTATGAGAGTGGTCTTTTAGAATTTGATCAAAATGTTATTTTTTTAAATATTTTAGATCTTGAAGATTTTTTTAATTACGGAGTAGATGACAGAAAAATAGAATTTTACCTTCATAAACCTGAAAAAGTAAATAGTTCAAAAAAAATTTTTCAAGATGTGTTTAAGGATTCTTATATTTATACTTGGGCTGATTTAAATAAATCACTTTTTTCTGCATTAAAAATTGAGCGTAATGTAATGTTCATAATTTTATCTTTAATAATTATTGTTGCTGCATTTAATATTATTTCTGGTTTAACTATACTAGTTAAAAATAAAACACGTGATATAGCAATTTTAAAATCAATTGGTGTATCAAATAGTTCTATAAAAAAAATTTTTTTTATGATTGGATTTCTAATTGGATTAACCTCAACTTTTTGCGGTATAATATTAGGCATTATTTTTTCAGTTAACATTGAAAAAATTAGGGTTCTAATTAGTAATATTTTCAATATATCAATATTTCCTGAGGAAATATATTTTTTAAGCAAAATGCCATCAGAAATTAACATAAATTCTATTTTATTAATTGGGATCTGCTCCATTTTAATCACATCATTAGTTTCTATATATCCAGCAATCAAAGCATCTAAAATGGATACAATTAAATCATTAAAATATGAGTAACGTTATTACTATTAAAAATTTAACTAAATCCTATGATAATGGAAATTTAAAAGTATTAAGTAAAATTAATTTTACTTTTCAAAAAGGTAAAATATATTCAATAACAGGTCCATCTGGTTCAGGAAAATCAACCTTATTAAATTTAATTTCATTAATTGATAAACCTAACAATGGTAACGTTGTTATAAATAATGTTGACACCACAAAAATAGAAAATGATCAAAAAGATATCTTGAGATCAGAAAAAATTGGAATTATTTATCAAGATAAAAATTTATTAAATGATTTTACAGCTATAGAAAATATCTACTTAGCAAATTTGGCAATAAAAAATTCAAAAAGAAACGCTTTAGTTAAAGCTAAAAAATTACTTACAAAGTTTGATTTAAAAAAAAGACAAGATCATTATCCGAATGAATTATCTGGAGGTGAAATTCAAAGAGTCGCAATATGTAGAGCGATAATTAACGAACCAGAAATAATTTTAGCAGATGAACCAACGGGTAGTTTAGATAGCAAAAATGCAAAAAATGTTTTTAAAATATTAATGAGATTAATAAATAAAGACAGAACAATAATTTTTGCAACTCATAATATATATTTTGCTAATTTAGCAGATTGCAAACTCGAACTAAAAGATGGTATCTTGAGAACAGCGAATGCCAGAATCGGTTTTAAAACAATTTAATTATTTTAAGGTCCATACACAGTATTCAATTTGTGAAGGTACAGTTAAAATTGAAGATTTAAAAAATTATTGTAGAGATAACAAGATAAAATCAGTTGGTATTTCTGATACAAATAATTTATGTGGGGCTTTAGAATTTTCTGAAGAAATAAGTAAATCAGGAACACAACCTATTATTGGTACACAAATAAATATAAAATTAGATAATGAATTAGGTTTACTTCCTATTATTGCAAAAAATTTAATTGGCTATAAATCATTAGTTGATTTATCATCAAAACAGTATCTAATTCACGATAATAGTATTGAGGATCCATCATTAAATTTTGATGAATTATTAAAAAAAAAAGAATTAATATTATTATCTGGTTCTATATCTGGTTTTTTTGGAAAATTGTTTGTTAAGGGAAAATTAAATGAGATAGAAAACTTATATAAAAAATTAAAAAATATATTTAATTTAGATTTTTATATTGAAATTCAAAGACATAACGACCCAAATGAAAGAAGTTTTGAAAACTTTAACTTAAATCTTTCTAATAGACTAGATATACCAATAATTGCCTCGCATGAAGTCTATTATATAGACAAAAATATGCATGAGGCTCATGACGCATTGATATGTATTAAAAATAAATCATACGTTAACGATAAAAACAGAGTCAGATATTCAAATGAACATTATATAAAACCAAACGAGCAAATAATAAATCTTTTTTCTGATATTCCAGAAGCATTGCAAAATAATTTTAATTTACCATATAAATGTAGTTACAGACCAGTATCTTCAAAGCCTATACTTCCAAATATTAGCTTACACTCGGGAGATAATCCTGATGATAATCTAAAAAAAATCTCTGTTGAAGGTCTTAAAGAAAAGTTTAGAAATTTTTTTAAAATTAAAGAAAGCAAACTTGAGGAAAATGAATTATTTAAAAATTATATGAATAGACTTAAACATGAACTGCAAATTATTATTACAATGAAATATGCAAGTTATTTTCTTATAGTATCAGATTATATTAAATGGGCAAAACAAAACGATATACCAGTAGGACCAGGTAGAGGTTCAGGTGCAGGTTCCCTTGTTGCCTGGTGTTTATCAATTACAGATGTTGATCCAATAAAATTTAATCTAATTTTTGAGAGATTCTTAAATCCAGACAGAATTTCTATGCCAGATTTTGATATAGACTTTTGTGAGGAAAAACGTGACAGACTTTTTGAATATTTAGATTCAAAATACAAAGACAGCGTAGCTCATATAATTACATTTGGAAAGTTAAAAGCTAGGATGGTTATCAGAGATGTAGGACGTGTGATTGGATTATCTTATGGATTTGTAGACAGTATATCAAAAATGATACCATTTGATCCATCTAGACCAAAAAACCTCACACAATGTATTAACGATGAACCAAGATTACAAAAGTTAATCAAAGATGATAAAAGAGTAAAAAAATTGATTGATCTTTCTCTAAAATTAGAGGGATTAAATCGGAATGTAGCAACGCATGCTGCTGGAGTTGTGATAGCTGACAAAAAACTGACAGATACAGTTCCTCTTTATAAAGACCATTCAACTAATTTTTTATTACCCTCAACCCAGTTTGACATGCATTCAGCTGAAAGAGCAGGTCTAATTAAATTTGATTTTTTAGGTTTAAAAACTTTAACAGTAGTTAAAAAAACCGAGAAATTAGTTAAAAAAAAAATAACAGAATTTAGTATAGAAAATATCGATTATAATGATCAAAATGTATTTAATTTACTATCTACAGGTAAAACAACTGGATTATTTCAACTTGAAAGCGCTGGAATGAGAGAGGCTTTAATAAATATGAAACCAAATCATCTTGAGGATATAATTGCTTTAGTTGCCCTGTACAGACCTGGACCTATGGCAAATATCTCAACATATAATGATTGTAAACATGGTTTAAAAGAGCCTGACTATTTACATCCTCTTTTAAAAAATATTTTAAAACCCACTTATGGAGTGATTATTTACCAAGAACAAGTAATGCAAATAGCTCAAAAATTATCAGGATTTACAGCTGGTGAGGCAGATATTTTAAGACGAGCAATGGGTAAAAAAAAAAGAGCAGAACTTGAAAAGCAAAAGAAAAACTTTATTGATGGAGCGGTAATAAATGGTATCAGTAAAGATGTTGCAGCTGGAATATTTTTAAAAATAGAACCATTTGCAGAGTATGGTTTTAATAAAAGTCATGCTGCCGCTTATGCTATAATTGCATATCAAACTGCCTTTTTAAAAACATATTATCCACTTGATTTTTTTTCAGCATCAATGTCAATGGAAATATCAAACCAAAATAAATTAAGTGAATTTTATGATGAGCTTAAAACTATGGATGTAAATATTGTTAGACCAGACATCAATAGCTGTTTTGCAGATTTTAGGTCTCAAGGAAAAAATTTTTATTATGCACTAGGATCTATTAAAAGTGTAGGTTTTGAGGCAATATCTAATATTGTAAAAGAAAGAAAAAAGGGCAAATTTAAATCTTTGAATGATTTTTTGAATAGAGTTAACTCAAAAGATATTAACAAACTCCAGTTAGAAGGTTTAGTTAAAGCAGGTGCTTTTGATACACTAGAAGTAAATCGTGCCTCTATATTTCATTCTATACCAAACTTAATCCAGAGAAATAAGACAATAGTTGATAATAAAATTATTAATCAAATTGATCTTTTTGGAGAAACCGATCTTAGCAAATCAAATATTTTGATAGAAATGAAAGATTGGGACTTTGAAAATAGATTATCTAATGAGTTCCAGTCTATTGGTTTTTTTATTTCAGATCATCCATTAAATCAATTTAAAGATCTTTTTAGCGATTATAAAATTATAAATTTTAAGACTTTTTCTGAAGATAAAAAATTGGAAGAAGCAAATTTAGCCTCCACTTTATTAAAAATTCAAGAAAAAAAAACATCAAAAGGAAATTCATATGCAATAATGAAATTATCAGATTTATCTGGTGTATATGAAATTTTTATATTTTCGGATCTTTTAGAGTTAAATAGAGAAATTTTAAAAGAAGGAAATTCATTGATGCTAACTATAACAAAGAACATAACAGACATGAATAATCGATTAAAAAGATTTAATGTCAAAAAAATCTCCTCAATTAAAGAATTATATAATAAACCAATTTCAAAAATTGAATTTTCAGTTAGTGACAAGAAAGATATAGAAGAATTATCAAAACTTTTTAAAAAAAATGGATCAACCGAAGTTACTATTGTTTTACAACAAAATAAAAATAAAAGACTTTTATTTAAACTTCAAAATAAGAGGTTTCTAGACAGAAAATCGCTAAATCTAATTAAAAACGACAGTATTAAAGCAATAATATATTAAAAAAAAACTTGTTTTTTCAAAAATCCTTAGTAAAACAGCATAAATTAAATACTCACACAATTAGTGGTGAACAACCTCCGGTCCTTTAATGGCAATGATTGTGGTGGAATAACCGGGAAAATTATGAGAATACCGAATTTAACAATACAACAATTTCTAGAAGCAGGTGTACACTTGGGTCACAAAACTTTGAGATGGAACCCAAAAATGAAAAAATATATTTTTGGAAAAAGAGACTCAATCCATATAATTGATTTAACACAAACAATTGAACTTACTAAACAAGCTTTAGAGAAAGTATATGACACAGTAAGCAATAATGGTAAGATTTTATTTATTTCTACAAAAAAACAAGCATCGGAAGCAATTGCAGAATTAGCTAAAGAGACAGATCAATATTATGTAAATTATAGGTGGCTTGGAGGAATGTTAACAAATTGGGGTACAATATCAAAATCAATTCAAAAACTTGAAAAAATAAATAAGGATCTATCTTCTGAAAATAGAGGTTTCACTAAAAAAGAGCTTTTAAAAATGAGTGTTAAGAGAGACAAGCTACAAAGATCTCTTGGTGGTATTTTTGATATGAAAAAAGTACCTGACTTAGTATTTATTATAGATACTAATTACGAGTCATTAGCTATTAAGGAATCAATTAAGTTAGGGATTCCTATTATAGCAATACTAGATACTAATTCTGATCCAGATGGAATTAACTTTCCTATACCTGGAAACGATGATGCAAGAAGATCTATTGATCTTTACTGCAGTTTAATAAAAGAAACAATTCAAAATGCAAAAAAAGAATCTCCCAAATCAGTAATTCAAGAAAATAAAGACTCATCTGAGAATAAAAATTTAAAAACTGTTAATAAACCTAATTAATTTTAATTTATAATGAGTGATATTGAAAAAGTTAAAAAACTTAGACTGCTAACTGGTGCTGGATTTAAAGACTGTAATTCTACACTTAAAGAAGCTAATGGTGATATAGATAAAGCTATAGAATTATTAAGAGTAAAAGGTATATCTAAAGCATCAAAAAAAATGACTAGATCAGCTAACGATGGTGTTGTTGCCGTTTCTAGTAATGATCAAAAAACATCAGTCATAGAGGTAAATTGTGAAACTGATTTTGTTGCAAAAAATGAAGACTTTATAAATTTTGTTAAAGAGTTAAGCGAATTAAATGTCAAAACAAATTCTAATTTAGAGGAATTAAGAAAGACATGTTTAAAAAATGGAAAATCTGTAGATGTAAATCTTGTAGATTTAATAGCAAAGATAGGTGAAAAAATAACAATTGGTCGTCTTAAAACTTTCAATCAAGATGGATGTAATAATTTTGTTTACCATCACAGTGTAGTTAAAGATAATTTATCTAAATTAGCAGTTATCACTTGTATTAAATCAAAAAGTCTTGACGAAAACATTAAGCTTTTTGGAAAACAAATTTCTATGCATATAGCAGCATGTAACCCATTATCAATCAATGAGGAAAATATTGATAAAAAAATTCTTGAAAAAGAAAAGGAATTAATAGCTGAAGAATTAAAAAGCTTAGGAAAACCTGAAAAAATTACAAACAAAATAGCTCAAGGCAAACTAAATAAATTTAAAGAGGAGAACAGTTTATTATCACAACAATGGGTAATGGAGCCAAAAAAAAAAGTTATTGATATTCTAAATGAAATAAATGGAAATGATATTGAGATTGTAGATTATATTAGAATAAAAGTTGGAGAATAATGTTTCAAGAAAAAGATTATAATATCAAAATGAAAAAAACTTTAGATGTTTTTGAAAAAGAATTATCGTCTCTTAGAACTGGGAGAGCAAATTCAAGCATGTTAGACATTATTAAGGTAGATGTTTATGGTCAAAAATTACCTGTAAATCAATTAGCAACCATCACAACACCTGAGGCAAGAATTATTAATATACAAGTATGGGATTTAAATAACGTAAATTTAATCGATTCTGCAATAAGAAAATCTGAACTTGGGTTAAATCCACAAATAGAGGGTCAACTTATAAGACTTCCAGTTCCTGATTTAAATGAGGAAAGAAGAAATGAATTAAAAAAAATGATTAAATCTATGGGAGAAAAATGTAAGATTTCTATTAGAAATATTAGAAGAGAAGCTAATGAGCAATTAAAATCACTATTGAAACTAAAAGAATTGAGTGAGGATGATGAAAAAAAATTTGAAAAAAATATACAAAATCTTACTGATCAAAATATAAAAAAAATAGACGAAAGAGTTATTTCTAAAGAAAAAGAAATAATGACAATTTAAAATGAATCCAATCAGACATCTAGCCATTATTATGGATGGTAACGGTAGATGGGGTATAAAACACAAAAATAGTAGAAATTTAGGTCATAAAGAAGGATTAAAAACTGTAGAAATGGTATTAAAGGAGTGTTTAAAAAATAATATACCTCATCTAACACTCTATACATTCTCTACAGAAAATTGGAAAAGACCTATAAAAGAAAAAAAGTTTTTGTTTAATCTTTTAGAAAACTTTTTGCAAAAAAAACTTAATGAACTTATTAAAAACAATATTAAATTAAAAATAATAGGAAACAAAAATTTTTCTAATAAATTAAATAAATTACTTCATAAGTCTGAACAAAAAACAAAAAAAAACAATAAATTAGAGATTAATTTGGCACTTAACTACGGTTCAAAATTTGAGTTAATTGACACATTTATTAAAATTAAAAATAAAAAAATTAAAATTAATGAAAAAAATATAAATAAAAATCTATATACTTACCCTACACCACATCCAGATCTCTTAATAAGAACTGGAAATACGAAAAGATTAAGTAATTTTTTACTTTGGCAATTAGCATACTCTGAAATTTTTTTTGAAAAAAAATTGTGGCCCGATTTTAAAAAAAAAGATTTATTAAAAATTCTTAACTATTTTAAAAAAACAAGAAGGACATACGGAAATATTTGATGAACAATGAGTTTTTTAAAAGAATTGTTAGTTCAATAATTTTAATACCTGTAGTAATATTTTTAATTATTAAAGGAGGATATTATTTTAATTTTTTTATTTCGATTTGTCTAATCATGTCGTTTTATGAGTGGAATAGCATGTCAAAAAACAAAGAATATAAAATTCTAGGAATAATCTTTTTAATAATATCATTTTACTCAGCATATCATTTACGAAATAAAGTACCTGGCAATTACATTTATTTTTTATTGATTCTATTAATTTGTATTTTTACTGATATTGGTGGATACATTTTTGGTAAAGTTTTTAAAGGACCAAAATTAACAAAGATAAGTCCAAAAAAAACATATGCTGGAGTTATAGGAGGATATGTTTGCTCAATTTCTTTTATAATTTTATTTTATAGTAACTCAAGTTATCTCACTAAATACTTAAACTTTGATTTTATAGATTTAAAAGACTCTTTCATGCTTTTTTTACTAGCATTTATCATTTCATCTGTGAGTCAATTAGGAGATATCATAGTTTCTTACTTCAAAAGAAAAACTAAAATAAAAAATACTGGAAATATTATACCTGGTCATGGTGGATTACTTGACAGAATAGATGGGATGGTATTTGCTTTTCCAGCATCTTTTTTGCTTTATAAAATTTTATTTTAATGAAAAAAAAAATTGGAATTCTTGGTTCAACTGGCTCAATAGGACAACAAACCTTAGAAATAATAAAAATGAATAAAAAAAACTTTTCTGTTGAATTACTAACAGCAAATAAAAATTATAATTTGTTAAGTAAACAAATTAAATTATTTAATGTCAAAAATGTAATAGTTAATGATAGAAACGCTTACAATTTTCTAAAAAAAAAATTTAAAAAAACTCATATACTTAATGATTTCAAAGAAATAAATAAACTTAAAAAGCTTAAGTTTGATTATGTCATGTCAGCCATAACAGGTTTACAGGGTTTAGAACCAACAATTGACATAATTAAAAAAACCAAAACTATTGCTATAGCCAACAAGGAGTCTTTGATATGTGGTTGGAATTTGATCCACGCAAAATTAAGAGAAAATAAAACTTTATTCATTCCAGTTGATTCTGAACATTTTTCAACATGGCAGTTAATTAAAAATAAAAATAAAAAACAAATAAAAGAAATATATCTAACAGCATCTGGAGGGCCATTTTTAAATACTCCAATTAATAATTTTAAGAAAATTAATTATAAACAAGCATCTAATCACCCAAATTGGTCAATGGGATCTAAAATTTCAATAGACTCCTCAACACTAATGAATAAAGTTTTTGAAGTAATAGAAGCTAGTAATATTTTTGATATAGAATTAAAAAAATTTAGAATTATTATACATCCAAAATCGTATGTTCATTCTATTGTAAATTATAATTCAGGTTTTTGTGAAATGTTATTTCATGAAACTGACATGAAAATACCAATCTTCAATTCAATTTATTACAAGAATGTAAATTCAAATTACTCAAGTTCAAAAATTAATTTTAAACTATTAAATAATTTAAATTTTAGTGAAGTAGATAAAATAAAATTTTCATCAATAAATTTATTACAATTATTGCCAAAGAGTATGAGCTTATTTAATACTGTTCTTGTTTCTTCAAATGATGCTTTAGTAGAATTGTTTAAATCAAAAAAGATAAAATTTAAGGATATTAGTAAATATATTTTTAAAATTATTAATTTAAAAAAATATTCTTATACAAGGTTTAAAAAACCTAGAAATATTAGGGAAATTTACAATTTAATGGATGATGTTTTTGTCACTGCTCGTGATATATGTAATATTCAAAAAGATGAAAAAATTTAAATTTTTAATTATCATATCTGTCTTATTTCTAAGTACATTTTATAGCAAAGCGGAAATAATTAAAGATATCATAATAAGTGGAAATGAGAGAATTACAAAAGATACTATATTGGTTTTAGGTAAAGTAAATATAGAGGACGATTTAGACTCGAATGATCTTAACATAATATTAAAAAACCTTTACGAAACAAATTTTTTTAAAAATATTGATATTAAATTAAAGAATGGAAATTTATTAATTAACGTTACTGAAAATTCAATTATACAAGAAGTTAAGTTCAATGGTATTAAAAAAAAGGAACTTCAGGAATTTTTGTATGATAATTTAAACCTTAAAAACAAAAATTCTTTTGTTGAATATTTAGCTGAAAAAGATCTTGAAATAATTACAAATCTTTTACAACAGTTTGGTTACTACTTTGTAAATGTTAAATCGAAAATTATTGAAAATCAAAATAAAACTATTGATCTTGTATATGATGTAGATTTAGGTGATAAAGCAGTTATAAAAAAAATAAAATTTACTGGGGATAAAGTTTTTAAAGATAGAAAATTAAGAGAGCTTATTGCCTCAGAGCCAGCTAAATTTTGGAAATTAATATCTAAAAACAAATATTTTGATGAAAAAAGAATAAAACTTGATGAAAGATTATTAAAAAATTTCTACCTAAATAAGGGTTATTATAATGTACAAGTAACTAGTACAACTGCTAGTTTTATAAAGGATAACGAATTTGTTCTTACATATAATATTAATGCTGGAAAAAAATTTTATTTTAACTCTATAAATATAATTTTACCTGATGATTTTAATGAAGATGATTTTGCGTCATTAAGAAAAGAGGCTTCAAAACTAGAGAAAGGCAAATACTCATTAAGATCAATAAATAAACTACTTAAAGAAATTGACAAAAACGTTTTAACATCTCAATTTAAATTTATTAATGCCAAATATACAGAGACAATTGTTAAAGACAACAAAATTGATTTAAATTTTTACTTTGATGAGTCAAAAACCTTGTTTGTAAATAGAATAAATATTTTAGGTAATACTGTAACTAGAGAAGAGGTAATAAGAGGACAAATTATTGTTGATGAAGGTGATCCTTATAACGAAATATTGTTTAAAAAAGGCATAAATAAAATAAAATCTTTAAATTTTTTTAAGTCAGTTAATTATAAAATTAAAGATACAGTTGATAATCAAAAAAAAGACGTTGATATAATTGTTGAAGAAAAACCAACCGGCGAAATTAGTGCTGGTGCTGGGGTTGGCTCAAGTGGAACCACATTTGGTGGTGGCGTGAAAGAAAATAATTATTTAGGTAAAGGTATTGGATTAACAGCATCTTTTTCTTTAAGTGAAGATGAATTAAAAGGTGAATTTTCAGTAAATAATCCAAATTTTGCAAATACAGGTAGAGCTTTAGATTTTTCAGCACAAAGCAGTGAAATTGATAGAATGAGTGACTCCGGTTACAAAACAAGTATTAAAGGAATTGCTATGGGGACAAGATATGAACAATTTGAAAATTTATTCTTTTCACCGTCTATTTCAACTTCTTATGAAACACTTAAAACAAATGATAGCGCAACAACATCGCTTCAAAAACAAGAAGGTGACTATTTTGATACAATATTTGGTTATTCTTTTGATTATGATTTAAGAGATAAAACTTACAAAACATCAGATGGTATAAGAAGTAAATTTGTTCAAGATTTACCAATAACTAGTGATGATTATGCTGTGATAACTGGATACGAATTTAATAAGTATTATGAATTTGAAAATAAGGCTCGAACTGGATTTTCTTTTTGGTCTAGAGCTGCAAATTCAGTAACAGGTGAGGATGTTAGAGTATCAAAAAGAGTTATGATACCATCTAAAAAATTGAGAGGATTTGAATACGGTAAGGTTGGTCCGATGGACAAAAATGATTATATAGGTGGTAACTATGCTACAGCGGTTACATTATCCTCCTCTGTGCCTCAAATTTTTACAGAATTTGAATCAACCGATGTATCTATATTTTTAGATGCAGCTAATATTTGGGGTGTTGATTATGATAGTTCTATTAATGACTCTAGTAAAATTAGATCTTCAATAGGCGCTGGAATAGATATATCAACACCGATTGGACCACTAAACTTCACTTTTACTCAACCTATCACCAAAAAACATACAGATAAAACTGAAAGTTTTAGATTTCAAATAGGAACAACATTTTAATGAATAATTTAAAAATTTTTTTTTTATTTTTAATATTTTTTTATCCTATAAATAGCTTTGCTGATAAAGAAATAGTTTTTGTAAATCTGGATTTAGTTATACAAAAATCAAAAGCAGGCATGCTTATTAAAAAAAATCTAGAAAAAAAACAAAAAAAAAATACAGAGTATTTTCAAAATAAATCAAAAGAATTTAAAAAAAAGGAAGATGATCTTTTATCTAAAAAAAATATAATTAATGAAACTGAGTTTAAAAATGAAGTTAATAATTTAAAAAAGGAAATTAATCAATTTCAAATTGAAAGAAAAAAAAAGATAAACGATTTACAACAACAAAGGTTAAAATATATTTCAGTATTTGCAAAAAAAATTAATCCAATTTTATCAGAATATTCAAAAAATAATTCAATCTCTATGATTATAGACAAAAAAAATATTGTTGTTGGTAAAAGCGAATTAGATATAACAAATGAAATTTTAAAAATAGTTGACAAAAAAATTAAAAAAATTGTAATTGATTAATAATGAATGATAAATTAAATAAAGATCAAATAAGAGATCTACTTCCTCATAGAGAGCCCATGCTTCTTATCGACGAGTTAATTAATATAAAAAAATTATTTTCAGCTAAAGCAATTGTGAACGTAAAAAAAGATAGTTTCTTTGTTCAAGGTCATTTTCCTGGTCAACCCGTGATGCCAGGCGTCTTAATTGTTGAGGCATTTGGTCAAGCTGCTGCAGCTTTAACTGCTCACGGATTAGATAAGTCTACCTATGAAAATAAATTAGTTTTTCTGATGAGTATTGAAAAAGCTAGATTTAGAAATCCTGTTTTACCTGATTGTAGATTAGAATTAAATATAGAGGCTATAAGATCACATGGAAGAGTTTGGAAATATAAGGGAGAAGCGATAGTTAATGATAAAAAAATGGCCGATGCTCAATGGTCAGCTACTATAGTAGATAGAAAATAATTAGTAATAATTGTTGATAATAAGAATATCAAATATTTTGATAAATATTCTTTAATGTTAAACCCATTTTTTAAAAATATTGGACCATTTAAGTTAGAAAAATTACTTAGTAAGGTAAATATTGAAAAAGAAATCAAGTATTCAAAAGATAAAATATATAATGTTTCAGACTTAATTTCTGCAACTAATAAAGACTTGACTTTTTTTCATTCAAAGAATTACTCTGAATTAGCATCAAAAACAAAAGCATCTTATTGTGTAACATTAGAGACCCTTTCACACTTTTTACCAAAAAAATGTAATAAAATTATCGTTAAAAATGTTTTATTAACAATGGCGAAAATTACAAAAGAATTTTATCCAGACTCAATTGTTGACGACTTTGATGAAACAGTCAAAAATATTTCTAAAACATCCTTAAAAAAAAAAGTGAAGTTTGGAAAAAATGTTTTAGTAGGTAAAAATGTCAAAATAGGAAATAACTGTTTAATTGGTCATAATTCAATTATTGAAAAAAATGTAATTATTGGTTCAGGTTGTTCAATTGGCTCTAATGTTATTATAAGAAATACAATTATTAGAAATAATGTAAGTATTTTAGATGGGTGCGTTATAGGAAAAAAAGGCTTTGGTTTTTTTCCAAATAATAAAAAAAATTTAAGATACCCTCATATTGGTATTGTTATTATCAATGAAAACTGTGAAATTGGATGTGGTTCCACAATTGATAGAGGCTCATTGTCAAATACAATAATAGGCAAAAATACATACTTAGATAACCAAGTCCACATTGCGCACAATAATAAAATCGGTAATAATTGTATCATTGCTGGTCAAGTTGGTTTTGCTGGAAGCACTTCTTTAGGTAATAATGTTATGATTGGCGGTCAAGCTGGAGTTTCAGGCCATTTAAAAGTTGGCAACAATGTCCAAATCGGAGGTGGTAGTGGTGTTATAAAAGATATACCAGATAATACTAAAGTAATGGGATATCCAGCCAAAAATTTAAGAGAATTTATAAAAGATAACAGATGATACATAAGACAGCTATAATAGACTCAAAAGCAAAATTAGATAAAAATGTTCATGTCGGTCCTTTTTGTGTTATTGGACCTAATGTTGAAATTGGAGAAAATACTATAATTCAATCTCATGTTAACATTTCTGGAAATATTAAAATTGGAAAAGGAAACAAAATCTACCCTTTTGTATCGATGAATGAACCACAAGATCTAAAATATAATGGCGAGTTAACAAATTTAATTATTGGAGATAATAATAAAATTAGAGAATATGTAACAATTAATCCAGGAACAGTAGGTGGTGGTGGTAAAACAGTGATTGGTAATAATTGTTTACTTATGATTTCATCTCATGTTGCTCATGATTGTCATGTAGGAAACAATGTAATTATTGCAAACAATGTACCTTTAGGAGGTCATGCAATTATTGAAGATAATGTTGTTATAGGTGGAAACTCTGCAGTTCAACAATTCACAAGAATCG
>MDSW01114943.1_pt1 | contig 34360 bp, 35 predicted proteins | sample 811171 | NCBI WGS metagenome assembly MDSW01 (sample SAMN05326641, study PRJNA326480) | marine metagenome | isolation source: seawater | place: Atlantic Ocean: North West | collected 2012 | reverse complement strand
ATTTGCCGGTCCTGGATTTGCCGGTCCTGGATTTGCCGGTCCTGGATTTGCCGGTCCTGGATTTGCCGGTCCTGGATTTGCCTGGTATTGATTGACCGGAGCCGGCCCCGTTCCACCCTTTCCCTGCTTTGGAAAACATCCGACCTGTACATCTTGTCCTGTCGGCCCTGGGGCTGGTAATTGTTTCCTTTCTGGCTGGAGGGGCAGCCATTGCGCTGGCTTTTGGTCTGCTGGCCCTGATCCTGGTATACCCCCTATTTCGCCTGGTCTGGAACCGTCTTTACGGAGCCGAAGACATTGCCGATGCGCTTTTCTTTGCCAGAACAGAAGATGGCTGGAATATACCTCTGCACTTCCATCGTCCGGATTATCCACGACCTGGCGCTTTTCCGGTGATTTTCTGCCATGGCATCGCGGTAAATAAATTCGGCGTGGATATGGATCGCAGACATAGCCTGGCCTTCTTTCTCAAGCAAAGAGGGTATCCGGTTTTTGTCATGGGCATGCGAGGCACCGGAAAAGCCCATCGACCTGGAGCCCAGAAACCTCCTCGATTTACATTCGATGATATAGTAGAATACGATGTTCCTGCAGCCATCCGCCGCGTAAGGGAACTTACCGGCGCCCCCAAAGTAAGCTGGGTGGGGCACAGTATGGGAGCCATGGTGGCCAGCGGATTTCTGGGGCGAAAACTTCCGGAAAGCGAGAATGTAGCCTGCCTGGTATCCATAGGAAGTCCCGGCCGATTGGACCATGTAAATGGTAGATTCTGGAATACTCTTGCCAAATATCCCTGGCTTCAGGGCGCTCTGGATCTAAAGCTGGGAGCCAATGTTATCGCTCCTGTAAGCGGTCGAGTCACTACTCCGGTGGAACGATTCATCTATTCTCCGGAAAACGTTTCCAGTCAGACCATTCGCAAGCTTTTAAACAATGCTATAGAAAATATTAACCCGGGTCTTGCTTCGCAGATGCTGGAGTGGATTCAAAAAGGTACCGAAACCACAGAAGATGGCTCCTATAGCTACCGAAATGGATTTTCCAATATTCGCATACCCACGCTTTATATAGCCGGGGAAGGCGATCTGGTAGCTCCCCCGCGCACTGTAATCCATTCCTATAGACTGAATTCCTCCAGAAACAAGGACATCATCATCCTCAGCCGGGAAGATTACAGCTCGGATTATTGCCACATCGGTCTTGTTCTGGGCGAAGAGGCACCCGAGGAAATATTTCCAGAAGTACATGAATGGCTGAATCGATTCGGAAACAAGAAGCGCAAAGGCCGGGTAGCAGGAACCCTTCGCAAAATGCGGGAGTTTCTGAAGTCCTCTCCCAAGCAAAAGCAGGCCGCGCTGCATCTTCGCCGCTCCGAAAGAGAAAAGAAACGCAAACACAAGAAAAAGAAGATCTATAGGGATCAGGATAGCCAGGAATCCGTAATACAGAGCTAGAGCCCGCTGCACGTAGCGGAATCTGCGATTAAATATTTCGCCGGACATCACCGGTCCTTCCCTGTATTGTTACTTTCAGAAGTCAGCAGTAACCCTCTTACGTGAAAGACTATTCCCTGGACCCGGGTATAGACAGATTCCGGCCTCCAGTGAAGCAGCGGTACTCGACTGACTCGTATGCATCGATTTCGATGTATACGCGCATCGATTTACAATTCGATTCAAATTGATTCCGATTAAGGGTTGCATATTATTTCGATGCGCTAAGAATCCCACCATGCGCAGACTTCTACCGGTACTTCTGATCCTTGCCGCTGTTCATTGTAGCACTGGCACGGTCATGGATCCTGCCTACGGCACGAATTATTTCGATGATCAATTCGAATGCACCACTGGCCCGGTAGAACAGGAAAAGGACGAGAAATACCATGTCCGTCGTCTGGCCTATATCCAGCATATGAAAACCCTGCCGGAGCCCCCTCCACGCTCCCGGATACTTCTTGCAGGCGAATCCACAGCCGCTCTGTTTTCCGAAGAAATGCTCAAGGAATACTTACCACAGTATAACACAATGAATCGGGCCATTCCCGGAGAAACCACTGTAGTCTTTCTGGCCAATCTGGATGAACTGGTCATTCGACATAAACCTAAAGTAATTGTGCTGGCTATTGGAGGTAACGATATCCTGGGAGGTAGATGCCTTTCTACCATCCTGCGAAATACAGAAATTATCCTGGATCAGATCCATCGCAAGCTTCCAGGAACAAAAGTGCTTCTGGTCAGTATTCCTCCGGTAGTTAGTTGGAAGGTATCCAGTATTGCAGGACATCTGAACATGGGATTTCAGCAGCTTACGAATCGAAAATCCTTTGCCGAATTCGTAGATCTATGGCCCTTACTGGCGGACGAAAAGCGCCCGGTGCTGGATGAGAAATATCAGCTCTACCTGGAAGACAAAGATAAGATGGATCAGGTGCACTTCAACAAAGAAGGATATCGACGTTTCGCCGAGGCTCTTAAGCCGTATCTATAGATTCTCTGATTGAGGCTCGCTTTATCTGGCCTGGGGGCCCAGCAGCTCCGGTCGTTCTTCATGGAGCCACAGCCGAATTTCTTCCAGCCCCTGGGTAAGTGAGACAGTAGGTCTGTAACCCAGCCTTTCCATAGCGCGGGTAGAATCCACCGGATAGGGTCTCATTACAAATCGTAGAGCCTGGCGATTGAGCTGCGCCTCCCGGCCAAGCATGGAATTGCCTACTTCCATAAGCCAGGCGCCGACCTTTGCCACAGACGATGGAATGGATGGAGGTTCTGGATAGCCTGCCATAGAAGCCAGGGCCCCGAAGTATTCCCTGCAGCTACTGCTGATGCCATCCGTAACATTAAAGATCTGGCCTCCGGAAGCCTTCAGGGATAGCACCACAGCCTGAACAATATGATCAATATGCACATGATTGATGGTATACTTTCCTCCATCCAGGAGTAAGAACTGCTTCTGTTTCATCATGCGAAGAGGTCGTACCACCCAGGGTTCGCTACCGGGCCCATATACATCCCCGGGGCGCAGAACCACAACATCCATGGAACTTCCCTGAAGAGCCAGCAGCGCATGTTCGCTTTCAATCTTTGTAATGCAGTAAGGGTTGTCATCGCCCCGAAGTGGTCCTGTTTCGTTTACGTTCGATGGATAGTTGAATCCGTATACCATGACGCTGGAAAACTGGATCCATTTCTTCACACCGCTTTCCATAGATTTTCTGGCCAGGTCCAGAGTGGCTTCCACATTCACTGCGCGAAACTCCTCCAGAGGGCCCTTTTCTTTTACTGGAGCAGCAGTATGGATCACTGCTTTGCATTCCTGCAAATACCTTTCCAGCCTGGAAGGCAGGGAGCTATCCCCCAGTTCTCCCTTTACATACTCTACACCGGTTCGCTTCAATTGATTGTAGCGCTTCTGCAGCGGATGCTCCGGAGGCAGCGAAGATAGATCTATTCGATCCAGCCCGATCACGGGACCGGATTGGGCCAGTTTCAACGCGATGTTGGAGCCAATAAAACCCAACACTCCCGTGACAAAAATAGCTTTCGAAGAGCTGGCAATATTGCGTCTGGAATTTCTGGAACTCGTGGCTCCAGCGTTCGCATATGTATTTCGCTTTGCAGATAAATTCTTCTTCGCCGTTCCTGCTCTGGAGGCCTTTTTCCCGGTACCTGTTTTAACTGACTTCTTTTGCTTACTATTCGAGCTACTTTTCTTTATAGCGCTTCGCTTCTTCGCAGGTTTCTTTTTACGAATAGCCATATATGTATTGCCTTACAGGGTTGCTCGCAGGCCAACATTTGCCGAGTAAACATTTTCATTTCCCCGGGCTTCCACGTATAGCTTCCAGAAATAGAAGTTAAATTCGACACCCACCAGGCCGTAGGAGAATCGCGCCGGGGGTGCCCCGGTTCCATTTACAGAAAGAATCAAACTGGAGGCTGGAATGGATATTCCCAGTAAAGCTGCGAGATCCGATTCCAGATAGGCCGGTCCGGCTCTTGAGGCTGTGAAATCTGCATAACCTTTGGTCCAGGCAGATCCAAACCCCACGGACAAATTCAAGAAATGAAAGAACTGCACACCTGTGCGAATATCGATTGGATAGGATTCGATAAAAGATCTGTATTCAATGGTGTCGTTCGCATCCCAGCTAACCGCTTCTCCGGTGGACAGGCTGATCCTGGTACCTGTATTCTGTTTTGAGTACCGGATGTCCTGTTCAAATCGATTGTAGCCCAGTCCCAGAGAAACCCCCAGAAATTGCATCATTGGACCGGTAATTTCCCTTCGGTCAGCCAGATGATAACGAATCTCCAGACCGCGGCTTCGAGCATCTACATTCCAGTCTTCGCCTTCGGAACGTCCGGTTCCAGAAGGCTGATCCATATCAAAGGTAACGTAGCTCAAATACAGATCAAAACGAGACAGAGAGTACCAGGGCGGGGTCTTGGTTACCAGATGGGTACCTCCCATCACTTCTCCCAGATTCATTCCCAGATACAGTCTGGGCTGGGCGGCAACGCCTGTGGAAGGAAGATTCTCTACAGTGCCTACCTCGGCCACATGCACATCCACCTCTTCAAGGGAACGATAGCTTACTGCAGCGCTGAGACCAAAGGTAAAGCTGTCCAGATTGATATCTCCCATGGGAGCGCCGCTCAAACTGGCCAGAGCAGCTGCTTCTGCCATATCCTCAAATACCTGATCGAAATACTGATACTGAATATCGTTATAGATACGATCCAGCTGGGCCTGGCTCAATGGAATGGAGGAACAGGCGGCACCGGAGCATACAAACTGGGCCCTGATCTGGACCGGGGCCAATAAAGTCAGCCCCATTACTATGGTTAGAAGCCATTTCATTCATGTTCTCCGGATTACCCATTGGACGCAGGATTTAAGACCTTTCCAATCATAGGGCTGGAGTCGTTTCATCGGCAGATGCGCCAGTGCTCTAATCCCGGATATCGAGCTATGAAACAAATCCGCCGATTCGGCAGTATGCTTTCAAGCGCCGGCCAAAATCATCCATTCAGTCTTTCTATTATAACAATTTCCCTGGACTCAATTGCACACCAGATTCAAGAGCTTGTCCACCGGAATCCAGGGGCATTATCAGGAATCAGATTTCAGCCTTCGGAATCCTATTTCCCACTCACCACAAGCTGCATGGAGCCACATCCCCGGAGGGAATCCGTGAGACTCACAAACCGCTGTAGTGGCAGCTCTGCTGGTGCCCTGACTTTAAAGATCGGTTGCGATCCACATCGATCTTGAAGGCTGCCTCGTAGATCCTGCAGACTGGTTTCAATATTCAAGGAAGGAATTCGAACTCGATCCGCCTCCAGATAGAGATTCAGGGTGTTTTCCTTTTTCTGTGCATCACCGGTGCTGGATTCCGGGAGTTCCACCGGTAAAACATACTCGGAAACCATTTGAGTGGAAACCAGAACGAAGATCAGCAGAATAAAGATTATGTCCAGGAAGGAAGCCAGGGGCAGATCTCCGGACTCTTCCTTTCTGTAGCTGGAGAATGGACTCATGAATCCTGACCTTTCATCTTACTTAAAAGATCCAGTTGTCGCACCGCCAGGGCATCTTTGAGCAGATGATGGGCCAGCAAAAACGGCAATGCCAGAATCAGCCCGGCAATGGTGGTATGAAGGGCCTGATAGATCCCGGCTGCAAAAACATCCGGGCCTGCCTGGCCCTGCACCTGCATATCTGCAAAGGCCTGACTGATCCCCAGAACAGTGCCCAGAAGTCCCAGCAAAGTAGCCATGCTGGCCAGCCGCGAAAGCCATAGAATGGCGCTGTGAGTGGTAAAGCAGATTCGCTCAATGGCCTGCACCGCAGCCCCCTCCCCTCCGCCCAGTTCCTGCACGGAAGTTCGAATCCTTGAGATCCAGTTCCCTGAATCCTTCCTCATACTTCGCAGAGCCTTTGCAGAGTATAGAATCAAAGACACTGCAATTACAGAAAGCAGAGTCAGAACATACATTACCGGACCGCCGGCCAGATAGGCTTGCATCTCACTGAAAGGAAAGCCCCCGTCCCATCAGTAAACGACATTTCCGTGGACAGCCAGCCCCGCCAGGGCAATGTGAACCGGTGCGGCCATTTGCTTTTGCATTGATCTTCGTAGTTTTTGGAGCGCTTTGCTTTTTCTTCTTTGGCTCTGTCCTGGAAAGCATTCGTCCAGGAATTGTATTTCCCGAAGGTCAACCCGGTCCCGGGGATATGAGCCGGCTCACTGTATTTTCCATGTTTGTGCTGATTCTATCCTACGCATGCTCCGAGGCCATGATTCGACCTTTTTTCGGTCCTCCTCCAGAAAGAATCAGTCGCAGAAAAAGAAGAAGGGATGCAGAGGCCATGGATCGTGACGATGACAATGGCCGGCGAAGCGGACGGTCCGGTTCAAGGCGGCCGGATGAACGAAGCAGAGTGCTGCATGGATCCGAATTCGGATCAGATGAACCAGGCCGAAGGCGAAGAGCAGGAAATGGGCGACGCTAGACTCCAGGGGCCTGGTCAGTATGCGAATCTGCCTGAAAAAGACCTGGGCACTGTAGCAGCCGGGCTGGTTCATTACTGTAAAAAATCCAATCCACAGGGTGCTGTCTGGTTGATGGAAGGAGACCTGGGCGCAGGAAAAACCACATTTGTTGCCTGCGCAGCAAAAGCTCTGGGAATCCAGGATATTGTAAACAGCCCAACCTTTAATCTTCATAACTACTACTCTGGAAGCGAAGGTGACTTGAATCACTTCGACCTCTATAGACTGGGTAATGCAGCTATGATGGAGCTGGAATTCGCTGAAATCTGGGAAAGCCCCGGGCCTCGATTCACCATACATGCCATCGAATGGTGGAACCGACTTCCCGTAATCTATTCCCGGCTGAGCTTCTATCGCATAAACATCCTTCGCACCGATGAATTGCATCGGAGTCTTTCTATAATTGAACTGAACGAAAAAGAGGTAAGGCCCTGATCGATTCCGCAGCCAGGGGTACCGACCATATGAGAAATCTGCCACTTCGAAAGATCCGGAGGCTTACATGAATTGGCTTTGCATAGATACATGTGGACCGTACCTTTGCGTTACTCTGGGCTCGGCTGATCGGTTCGAAAGTGTAGTACAGCCGGGCCAGAATCGATCTTCCATAGATCTTGTACCTGCGATTAAGAAGCTTCTGGAAGATGCAGGATTGAAAAAACCAGATTCCATTGCTGTTACAGTGGGCCCTGGCTCTTTCACCGGAACTCGGATAGGCGTCAGTACTGCCAGAAACCTGGGTATGCTGTGGAACATTCCAGTGCAGCCATTCTATTCTCTGCAATTCTATGCCGAGCCACTGAGCAGACTTGCGACCTCCGCACTGAGCTTTATGGTTTCTCTGGATGGAAAACAGAATAAATTCTATTCGCTGATTGTAACCGATAGCTCCAGAATCTACGACACCACGGAAGATCATTTGATGGATTTGAATCCAGAGCAACTGGTGACCCAAACATCGCCGGAAATGCCCATCTACTGCGATGCGCCGGATCTCCTCAAAGAAAGGTTGCCAGAACCGAGGCAGGTCCTATCCTTGCCTCAGCCAGAGCCGGAATCTTTTTTTCGCCTTCTGGACCGATCCGCAGGCCACCCGCTTCCCTACAGAAACATTGTTCCCGTTTATGTGCGAAGCGATCCCGCCACGGCCAAATACCCGGAGGGCTTCCAGCACAGGCCCGAATCCTGAGCCAGCAGCCTCCCTCTACCCGGGCTCGGGAACTGGAATCCCCGAACAAATCGCATCCTTCAGGGAAAAATACAGAATGGATGCCACAGCCAAATACAATAAGAAATAAAGAAACGTAATGAAAAATAATACATCAACAGCCAGAATCCTGGACTTCCTGCGAAAACGAGCAGGACAGAAGATCACAATAAAGCAGCTCATCAAAGAGGTGAACTCTGCAGCAGAAAAAAATCGAAAGCAGAAAACACGCGAAAAGAGTAAGAACAAGCGAAAGCAGAAAAGTAGATTCAGTGGAGTAAAGTTTGAGGAAGATCCGTCTATAGTGCTTGCGGATCTGGAGCTTCTGGGATTACTTCAAAAGCACGGATCGTCCTTTCTCGTCAAAAAGCCATTTTCTCTGGAAGCGAAGATATCCTTCAGTCCCAGCGGATTATATTTTGGAATGCCTTTCGGTGCCGATCCAGAAGCCAGGGATCTATTTATTCCACCATCCATGAGCGGTCATGCACTGCCCGGGGATCGTGTGAGGCTGAACCTGCTGGATCGCAAGAGAGCACGCTTTGAAGCGGAAGTTACCCAGATCCTCCATAGAGATAGAAAATTCTATCGAATGAAAATACTTTCCAGACCGGTAAAGGACATTGTTCCTGGAGTTCTTCTGGATACCCAGGGACAACCCGGAGGATGCTTCCCGGTGCGAGGCATAGCAAACGATACAAAAGTCCGCTTCAAGCCAGATCGAGTGGTGATTGTTGAGCTTTCCGGAAAGAGCGTAAAACACCAGAGTGCTCATTTTTTCGATGCACGTTTTATTCGATTCGAAGACGATACAGACTTTGATATAGATTTCCAGAGGATATTGCTCAAGTATGATCTGGATCCGGTGTATCCTGAACTGCCTGTGCCCATGGAAGGTATGGAGCTGGAACCGTCCACAGTCAGTGACTGGAATCAGCGAAAAGACCTGCGGGAACTATATACAATTACCATCGATGGCGCAGACTCGAAAGACTTTGACGATGCATTGAGCCTGGAAATGCCAGATGGCAGAAGAAAGCCCTATAGACTGTACGTTCATATTGCCGATGTTTCCCATTTCGTAGAAAAGAATTCTCCTCTGGATGAAGAAGCGAAAGCCCGGGCCACATCCTATTATCTGGGGAATCGTGTGGTGCCCATGCTCCCCCCTTCCCTGTCCGAAGAGTTGTGCTCTCTGGTAGCAGGAAAGAATCGTCTGGCCTTTACAGCCTGCATGGAAATCGATCCGGCGAAAGGCACCATCCAGAAGTCCGAATTCTATACATCCATCATTAAAGTGGATAAACGATACACCTACACCCAGGCAGAAGAGCTTTTGGCCGGAAGCAAAGATCCGATTCTTCCGGATCTATGGAAGTTAACAGAGAATCAGAGAAAGCAACGCATGAAAAGCGGACGCATCGATTTGACCATTCCAGAACCTAAATTTGTATTTGGCGAAGATGACCAGGTTACGGAGATTCAAATGAAGCCCCGGCTAAAATCCAGCATGCTTATTGAAGAATGTATGCTTTCCGCCAATATCGCTGTTGCATCCTTTCTCAGAAAGAAAAAAGCCAATACGCTCTACCGGGTGCATGAGCCAATGAATGAGGAAAAACTGGAAACACTGAATGCTTTCTTCGACATTTACAAGATTCCCTACAAATTGAAAAGCACCGATCAAAAAGATGTGCAGAAGGCTCTCCAGGCGGTGGAAAAGAAAGGAAGCCTGGAATCCAGAATCTTTAACATGCTACTTCTGCGCTCTTTTATGCAGGCTGCCTACAGGCCAGAGCCGGCAGGACACTGGGGTCTGGGATTTGAAGATTACGCCCATTTTACCTCCCCCATTCGAAGATACCCGGACCTGATTGTGCATCGATCCTTGAAAGCAGCGCTGAAGCGAAAGAAGCAACCATACCAGGAAGATGAAGTGGAGCTTCTGGGCAGTCATACCAGCGATCAGGAACGAAGAGCCATGGATGCAGAACGCGATGTATGGAAGCTCAAGCTTGTACGATATATTGAAAGCACCGGAAAAGAGGAGTTCACGGGATTTCTAACTGGATTTCGACCGGATCGAGTTTTTCTTGAAATCGAGGAATGCCCGGTGGAAGGCATTGTAGAGGCAAGGCATCTTACCAACGATACGGAGCTGGTATTGCCCGATCCATTCTCGGTCTATATCAAGAAGCTATCCAGGCCAGCCTTTCTGGGTGAGAGATGGCATCTAAAATTGGAACGAGTGGATATCGAGCAACTACGACTTCTATTTGTTCCGGTATGGGGCAAAGAAAAACGCGCCTTTGGCAAAACCTGAGCCATGGGCCCCGGGGGCTACGAAGTTGCCAGACATTTGGCCGGCAAGGCGAAAGCCGGCCAAGTCGTAATCGAATTAATGAAGCATCGCATAGGAGATGATCATTACGAGACCATTTGTAACCATATGCGCAAATACGGCAGGAATCATACTGCGATTATATTCCCGCATTAGACAGAGACCTGTTCCCAGCATAAAAAGGTAGGGAAGGGCTACGTATCCCTGTGGATGCAGAATGGCAAAAATAAATCCGGTGATGGGCGCTGCCGAAAGAATGGAAAAATAACGCCTCAGATATCCGTAAAGAAATCCTCTAAAAACAATCTCTTCCATTATCGGGGCCAGCACCACTGCCAGAATAAATGCTAGAACAAAGTGATCCTGCAAAATGAATGCGATGGGATGCGCCTGCTCCACTGGATCGCCTGCCGCTGATTGCATCATAGCCATTGTAGCAATGATGCCAACCGGTACTATTGCACACCATCCCAGAAATCCAATGAACAGTTGATGCGCTGGACGATAATGCCAATCTCCTATGATCTTTTGCAGAGTATCTGGAGAGCTCTGTCTCACAACGTAGTATAAAATCCCCAGCAGCAAGAGGAAGTGTCCTCCAACCATTCCATGGATGCGAAAATCGGAAGGAATCAAACCACCCAGCACAGGAAGCAATGCAGTAATACCGAAGAATGCCAGAATGGTACCTTCCAGAAGCACTCTGTAGTCCCCCGGATGCAGACTCATAAGAGCAATTCCGTATTGCTGCACCGGCTTTTTTCGCACGGCTGCAACTACAAAAACAAGACCCATGGTAAGTATACCCAGCACCGCCAGCACAACTGCGATCTGCGATCCATAGGATTCTCTTGCATGTTGTCTCAATCTCTCTCGAAGTTCCTGGGCCCGCTCCGTTTTCCCCTGAAGCTCATACTGCCTTAACCGCACCAGATCTCCCACCGCGGTCTGAAAGAGCTCGGCCTCCGGATTCAGAGGTTTCTTTTCAACATAGAGTGATTGGAATTGATCTTGAAGCGGTCCGCTGCCTCTAATGTACTTCTCATAATCTGCATCCAGATAGGCCGTAAGGACGGCACATTGAATCCCTGCCCTGGCGTTCCCGTTTGGGTCCAGATCACAGATTTGCTTCAGGGAATCCAGAGCCTGTTGCCTGGCCTCCTCTGGATCCTGCATATATTCATCTGCAATTTCCGGCAGAACAACCAGGCTTACCTGAATCTTGAGAAAAAACTCCATTTGCTGCGTTCGAAATCTGTTCTGAGCTTCTTCTGGAGGTTGATGCTCGGCTTTCTGCCAGAGCGACAATGCACCGGCCAGAAATAGAACAGCAAAGGATAGATTTCTAAGTATGGGGCTTTCGGACTGCTTTTCTTTCTCGTCCATCTGTGGATGTCATGTTCAGGGCCGGTTCTATTTTGACAATTCGAACCTGAGCAGCTTATGATTTCCAAATCATTCCCGGACAGGGCTTCTATTTGCTGAGGCCCTGAACAGGCCTCTCAATGCTGACCCCAGGCAGAGGCCGCCGCGACTCAGGGAGCCCGGTTGAAGAGTCCATCCTTCGGTTCCGGCCAGCCATTGCTGCAGATCCTCACGAATGACGGAAATACCGGAGAGATGCGATTGCTTCCCTTTTCGGGGATCCAGCACCGGCGCGCCGCTCTGCATGGCCCAGGAATGGATTAGTTCATCATGGTATGCATGCCCGGTGGCAAACCCCCAGACCCTGCATCCCGAGGCAGCCGCCTGATACAGACTGAGTCCATAATAGCCAATAAATATCCGGCAGGATGCAAGAGTCCTGAAGAATTCCGGTAGCTCCATCCGCTTCCGGTACCGGATGTCCACCTCCGGCTCAGTACCACCGATTCGCATATAGCCTGAAGAAGCGCCTTGCAATGTCGCATCCATTCGCTTCAGCAAATCCTTCGACAGAAATCCAGGACTACCTGCATAAACCAGGACATCAGTTGTAGAAGGGATATCCAGAGAAGAGCCAGCATTGCCAGGACCAGGAAACGAATCGGAATTTCCTGGAGCGTCCACTGGCCGTGGTCCCAGATATCTTCGCACGGAGGTTTCCAGATCGCATCCAGGAAGCAACAGATTGTAGTACAGACAGGGAAACGTTCTATCCATGGAAATACTGTTTCGCCTTTTCGCTAAATCCGCGGAATCAATTGAGCCTGCTTTGCTTGCTTTATCGCTTCTGGCTGTTCTGTGGCTATTGTCCAGAGCCAGTACAGGAGCCAGACTTTGCAGTGGAGACGGATCTATATCGCGAGCATCTAGAATGATGATTCCCGGCGATGTTTGCATGCTATCGACAATAGATGCCAGAATCGTCCGGCCTTCCCCCTCCCAGAATTCTTCAGGACGAGAAACGATAGAGTGGAAATGAAAGGAATACTCGCTTAGAGCACTTTGAATGTGTTCGGCCCTTGAAGTATGACCGGTCCCATAATACTCAGGCGCTGTGCCGGTTAGTAAATAGATGTGCCGGAAATTTTCTTTGCTGAATGCCTGCATTGATTTCGAAAAGCTCCGGAGATCTTTTTTGAAGTTCCAGAACATCAGCGACCTGGAAATCACTGCCGAGCTTCTGGAATATGGATTGAACCAGAAGAAAATCCGCTTCTTCGTCCACAGTCAATCGCAATCGAGGCTTTTCCGGAAGGCCGGATGGTTCGATGACAACGTTATATAGATCCGGATGATGTTTGATGTGCAAGCTTACATGCTCTCGATACTCGGAAGGATCCATTTCTTCCGGCCCCTGACGACAATCCAGACTCTCTGCGCTAAACACTTCCACGGCACAGCCCAGGGGCAACCCACTGAAAGCAAATAGATCGGCGCCCAGCTCATGAATCCGTTCCACGCTCTTTCGCGCAAATCCTGGATCTACACAGGGATTGTCCGCAGTAGCTCTTACTATGTAGCGCGCACCTGTTACCTGAGCTGCCAGAGCAAACCTGGCTCGCACATCATCCAGGGGCCCTGCTATAAACGATATGGAACGCTGCTCGAGATAAGCCTGCATGGGCTGATCATCATGAGGAATGAGAGCATAGACAGGCCCAACCCGGGCCTTCTCCAACCGGCGAATACAGTGCTCCAGAATAGAGAGTTCCTGTCCAGATCGGCGCTGCCATTCAGATAGATTGGCCGAGCCGGCAGACTCAGTCCCGGTGGATGCCTGATTCGGCCCGGTCTCTTCTGCGCCGTGCGGTTTTTGCTCCATGGATTCCGGTTCCAGAGGCAGAGTGCGAAATACCTTTCCGGGTAGCCGAAGAGAGCCGGATCTGGCCTGAATGAGGCAAACTGTATCCATACGTTTCATAACTATCCGGATTACCGGATGTACCCTTTATCGATCAAATTCGGGGATTGGATAAGCCTCAGCCCTGAAATAAATACCACTCATCGCATTTCAGGCAGGGTGCCGGTATCTTGCCATGCTGGCCTCGAATGGACTGAATATAGTGCTTCTGGTTGGCCTGAAATGCTTTTTCCAGGTCCAGACCCTCCGTGGCGGCGTCCATACTACCTTCAGAATGGCCTTTCGGTTCACCTTCCGGAATCTGCCTGCATACGGGGATTATCCCTTCAGAATTGATATACAGATCCCGGGCCAGATGCCAGCAAAAACCGCGAATGGGAGGGGTCAAATCCGCCACTTTCCGATCCTCAAGAGCGCCGGCATAAGTATTCTGCTTTCGAAGAATGGGAGTAAAAACCGTAGGATCGTACTTCTGGAAGAAATCATGAATCTCGTCTTCCACTTCTTTGATCTTTTGCATTTCCAGATAAACAGAAAAGGCAGGTCCCCTACCGGACTTAAGATATTCCGAAACCAGATCCAGCTGTGACAGCATTCGTTTTAAGTCACCACCAGAATAGAAATACTCGTATCGATCCGGACGAAGACTACATAGACGAACAATGAAACTCAGCCGGGACGAAGTGTTAAGCGGCTCCCACCGGGCCCCCTGCTCCTGCAGATGTTTCAGCCAGTAGTCCATGTTGTAACCGTAGGTTTCTACAATGACCTGCTTTATAGCGGGATGTTCGAGAAGAGACAATGCGAATTGCGGCGCGCCAGCATCGCTACCGGAATCACCCAGGCCGCCCAGGCAAACGGTGACATCCCCCGGTAGAAAGGCATCCAATTGCTTCAAAAAGGACTTTCTGTTGGAATCGGAAAGGGTGCCTCCCGTGGCGGGTAGTTGAAGCCTATCTTTTACCGGGGACTGCGAAGAAAGCTCCAGTTCCAGATAGGAAGGGGAAAGGCGAATTACCTCGGGCTCCTGCTCCAGCAGATTGTGCAATTCCTGCAGAGTCGATTTCACTTCCTTTCGCTTGAATGCATCGGACACTCTTTTGCATAGATTAATGGAGCGATGATCCAGTGCCTGAAAATTTAAACGATGAATTCGCAAATCCGGCTCATAGAAAGAAACCTCTGCATCCAGCTCATGAAAATTTTTGAATACAAAGCTGCGAAGATCTCCTTCCGGCCTTTTATCCAGTTCAAATAGTTCCGGAGTAACAAAATCAGGAGTCATCCCGGCCGGGACATTTTCCGCATAAGTATAGCTACTCAAGAATTCCCGATGTCGCCGGAGCAAATCCAACGAAAGCCCCACATCCAGCAATGGAAATAATCCATAGAAATAGGCAAAGGTTTCTGATCTGGCATTAAGATCATCCACGGGCAATTCGCCACGGCCCAATATGCTCTTCAACGCCTGGTAGGGATCATCCGGGCATTCCAGGATTTCGAATCCGGATTTTTGGAAGGAAGCCAGGGCGCTGTGCTTTCGCACAATCAGTCCTGGTGTGGAATGCAGCCATGAAGGGTTCTCGGACTTGATACGTTCCTGGAACTCCTTTAATTTCTCCAGACCTGAATCCAGAGCTTCCATTGCCGATTCTGGCATGGAATCCGGCAAATGGATGTAGAAGCCGGTGAGTTCTCCGATCATCTTACAATCTCTGAATGGTCAGCTGTTCTTTTTGCTTTTTCATCCATTCATCAAAGGCTTTCTCAGCCTGGTCCATGTACAGTCGACGTTCAATCAGTGCTCGCACTTCGTCCAGAGGGATGGGTCTTTTAGCCTGAAGAAAAACGATTCTGTATCGTCCTGCCTGATCTCTAAAGATCTGCGAAAGCTGGCCCGGGCTCATATTGTAGAGTACACCGGCCAGAATACGATCCTCTTCTGCAATGGATTGAATCTCTTCCCAGTTTCTCAGTCCTCCTGCAAACTTATAAGGAGATACGTTTTCGGGTAGAGTGCGAGCTACCTGGGGAAAACTCGAAGGATTCCCGGAAAGCTGTTGATGGATGTCTTTGGCCTTTTTTGAAATCTTTCTCTCCTGTGCGATGTTAGGAGTAAAAGGAAATACAATCTCTCTGTAGAGAAACTCCATTCCAATCTGCCTTTGATTCTTTCTATAAAAATCTTCTATTTCTTTGGGTGATGGTTGAGGTACAGATACCATAATCTGTAGTATCTGCTGTCGAATAAGGCTGATTCGCATGGTATCTTTCCATACATCGAATGGCATACCCGTTTCTTTTTTGATCATCTCCTGAAACTCTTCTTCCGTTTCGATGGATCTGGCCCGCATCTGGTTATTGATTTCCGTCTGGATCCTTGCATCGCTTACGATGATGGATTCTCTTCGAGCCACCCTCTCAATGATGGCTCGCTCGATCAGCTCCTCGATGGCAGCTTCCCTTTTGGAAATTCTCAGATTCTTTCGCAAATACTGGATGTTTTTCTCCATCTGGATAATGTCCAGATCGGTAATAGGCTCATCACCCACGATCAATCGAATCCCGTTGATGGTTTCACCGGGGGCGGTTTCTGCGCTGGCAGGGGCCTCTGCAGCCACCGGGCTTACCAGACCCAGGATAAATAGTATTGCTATGTATCTAATCTTATTCATAATTTCAGTGCTCTTTGCTCCTGGAGCTGTTCCAGAGCTCGAAACAAGGTATCTGGCTCCGTTTCGGTAAGGTACCTGCGACGCTCCTCCGGGGCAAGAAAATCAAGATAGCGAGAAAGATGTTTTCTGAAGATATACAGACCCTGCCTACCGTGGAAGGAAAGACTCAGATCCAGATGAACCCTGGCCGCTTCCAGTTTCTGGTCTGGACCTACATCGCATCCCGGAGAAAAGACGAATGGATTTCCAATGCTGGCCCGACCGATGAGGACTCCGGCCAGCCCCTGGCTCTTGCGAAAAGCATCTGCCTGCTCATAGCTGGCTATATCGCCGTTTCCGAAAACAGGAATGGAAAGTTCACCGGCCAGAAGGCTGGCGGGTTCATGATTGGCCAGCCCTCGATATCCCTGAGCAGCCGTTCGGCCATGCACCGAAAGTGCACAGGCTCCACTTTCTTCCAGAATTCGACCCACTTCCAGAAAATTCAGCGCATCCGAATCCCACCCTATGCGAATCTTGGCACTAACAGGAAGATTGCTTTCCTTTCGCATGATTTCCAGCAGTACACCGGCCTTCTCCGGGTTCCGCAATAATCCGGCACCGGCTCCTTTCATGGCAACCCGATTCACAGAGCATCCCATGTTAAGATCCAGTTGATCTGGTTCCAGAGGCAGCAGAATCTGTACGGCTTTGCGAATTGAGTCCGGGTCGCTGCCAAAGATTTGAAAGATGATTGGTCGCTCTTCCGGAGTAAACTCATAGAGCTTCAGGGTATCCTGATTGCCGGCTGCCAGATAATCGGCACCGCCAAACTCCGTAAAAGAAAAATGAGCCCCATAGCGGCGGCTCATGATTCGTCCAGGACTGTCGGAGACTCCGGCCATGGGAGACATGGCCAGCCAGCCGATGTTAGCTCGCTCGCTCATGCTTCTGGTAATATTGATCCACCAGCGTAAAGAAATCGGAAAACATATGGGCTGAATCGTTGGGGCCAGGGCTTGCTTCCGGATGATGCTGAACGGTAATCAGGTAAGAGTCATCGTTATAGAAACCTTCGATTGTGCGATCGTTCAGGTTTAGATGCGAGATATTTAGATTCTTTTCGCTTTCGTTCGCCTCCACAGCGAATCCATGATTCTGAGCTGTGATTTCCACTTTCCCGCTTTTCATCTCTTTTACAGGCTGATTCCCACCGCGATGGCCGAACTTCAATTTGAATGTTTTCCAGCCCCGGGCCAGGCCAATAATCTGATGCCCCAGACAGATCCCGAAAACAGGTTTGCCGGTGCCCAGGATTTCTCTGGCGGTTTCGATTCCATAGGAAACTGGCTCCGGATCTCCCGGACCGTTGGAAAGAAAATAAGCATCGAAAGATTTCAGATCGTCTATCTTCGTATTCGCAGGGAACACATGAACTTCGAAACCGCTTTCATTTAGATAGCGGAGAATATTGGTCTTAACTCCAAAGTCCATGACTGCGATTTTGTATTTTCCGCCTTTCTCGCCGTAAACATAAGGCTTGTCTGTGCTAACTCTAGAAACAAGATCCAGCCCCAGCATGCCAGGAATGGAACGAACCTTTTCCAGTAAATCTGCAGAATAGGTTTTTCCGGGAAACAATCCGCCTCGCATGGCTCCCTGGTTTCGCAGTGTGAGCACCAGCTTTCGAGTATCGATTCTTTCGATGGCTGGCGTATTTTCATCGATCAAGTATTGCTCCAGAGTTCTTTCTGCCATGTGATTGGAAGGATGGTTCACGTATCGCTTTACGATAAGAGCCTCTGCCTGAATTTTTTTGGACTGACTGTAGTCCGGATGCACACCGTAGTTTCCAATCATTGGATAGGTAAGAGTTACCAGCTGTCCGCTGTAGGAAGGGTCTGTGAGAATCTCCTGATACCCCGCCATGGAAGTATTAAAGCACACTTCTCCCAGAGATTCCCTGGAAGCACCAAAGGAATAGCCTTCGAAGTAGTCTCCATTTTCCAGAACCAGTACAGCGGGGGTTTTTGAACTCATGCTGTCAGAGTACCGTTTTTTCTCCTGGTGTCAAGGTTCGTTTTGTGCGGTGCAAATGACCTTTAAATCAATGCAGATCGTCAACAGGGCCGTCCACGTTTGGCTCCCCCGGATAGTAATATTCCGGGAGCGGCGTAAAATCAGGATAGAATTGCGAATCATCGAATAGTTTATCTGGAAAATGAAAGAAATCGGATTCATTCAGTGCAGGAGGAGTCTCTCGCAAGAGCACCAGGGATGAGGTGTACTTACTTGTACAGGTTTCGGGCTTAACATTCAGTAGCTCGGCAGGCACTCCATAGATCTTCTGTATTTCGCAACGAGTGATTTCTGGAAGTGCAAGAATCTCTTTCCAGGCCTTCTGACCATCTTCAAATTTTTCTCCCTGCGGATCTCTTAATAGAAAGTACAGCTCGGGCTGAAATGCATCCTCATCCGGGCCCCCTCGTCCCAGATAAAGTCGAAACGGATAGTATCCCTGGACCAGTCGTGTTAATCGGGCAACATCGCATCGACCAGCATAGGACTGACGTCTGGCCTGGTAATCTTCATTTTCAATTTCTACTGCGCGAATATCATCCCCGGAAACGTTTCTTGCTCCATTCAAACATTGAAGGGTCATTCTAAGGATTTGCACTTCGGGCATAAAATACCGGTCTTCGCCGATTCTCGTTACGGCAATGCTTTCGCTTGCTCTTTGAACCAGTCCCATATCCAGATAGAGCGTAAACAGGCGCCCCAGAACCTTGAAGTCGAAGCTACGACTCAGGGATTTTTCCATCATTGTAAGTCCGGTAACGGCAGTGAGTCTTCGCAGACTCAGCAGAACGCCAATGCCGGCCTGCCCCTGAGGCGAATCGGAAATTCTTGACGCTGTTTCAAACCGTTCCATGGCCCGGTCCACATCCCCGGCCGCAAGGAAATCCTCTCCTTCCTGCACCAGGTCCTGCTGCCTGGAACACTGCATCATAAGCGAAAGCATCGCTGGTGCAATAAGCAGCAATGCAGTGCGAAACAGAACTGAATCTCTGGATCTGAACCCTGATCGGGATTCCTTACTTTTTCGAAACTCTAACATGTTAGTTTACTGATGGGACGCTTCCGGTGAATGTTTCTGATACACAGACCACATGCTTTTGACCAGAGTATTGGCATCTGAATGCTCCGCTTTCCAGCCCAGTAGCTCATGGGCCTTTCGTGCACTGGCAATCAAAGAGGCAGGATCCCCGGGTCTTCTGGGTGCATCCTCTACCTTGATTTGGACGCCGGTTACTTTGCGAGCTTCATCGATAATTTCCTGCACGGTAAGTCCTTCTTCCGAGCCCAGGTTAACTGTTAGACTCCTGGCTTCTTTTTTGAGATATTCCATGGCAAGAATGTGCGCTCTGGATAAATCGTTGGTATGAATATAGTCCCGAATACAGGTTCCATCCCTGGTTTCATAATCTCGACCGAATAACTGCATGGAAGGACGCATTCCACAAGCCACCTCCATCACCACTGGAAGCAGGTTCTGAGGTTTGTTTTCGAGCCCCTGCACTCGGCCCCGAACATCGTATCCGGCGGCGTTGAAGTATCTCAAGGAAGCGAACCTTAGTCCAGCCAGCTCTGCCATCCATTCCAGATTCTGCTCCATCATTAGCTTGGTAAACCCGTAGTAATTTATGGGCTTTCGGGGATGATCTTCGTCGATGGGGATGTACTCCGGAGTACCATAGACGGCTGCACTGGAGCTAAAAACCAGGTTTTTCACACCGGCCTGCACCATGGTTTCCACCAGGTGAAATGTTCCCCGGACATTATTTGCGCTATATTTTACGGGATCGGTCATGGACTCCCCGGCCGCCTTCAGGGCCGCGAAGTGAAATACTGTGTCCATGGGATGCGAAAAAAATGAATTCAGGGCAGCCTCGGAGCCCACATCTCCTTCAATAAATGTTACTGCAGTAGAATTGGGCAAATTTTCCGGATTTCCAGTGACAAAGTTGTCCAGAAGCACCAGTTCATGGCCGTATTCCAGGAGATCCTGCACTATGTGGGAGGCGATATATCCGGCGCCGCCGGTAATCCCGATTTTCATGCTTCTGACTAACCTCGAATTTCTCTTGAAATCGGCCCGACGGCAGGAAACCCTGTTCGCAGGGAGCTACGGCACTGGATGCCGGCAGTGGTCTACCCTGTAAACGAAAAAGGAGAACCTCATGTCTGAAGAAAAAGAACAGTTGGTTGTGGCCAGCAAAACCCGCGCCTATATCAAATCTCAAGGCTGCATGGTTTCGGCAGATGCTGTGGAAGAATTGAACAAGAAGGTATATGCCATTATCGATGCAGCAGTCCAGAGAACCAAGGACAACAAGAGATCCACTCTGCGTCCCCACGACTTCTAAGATTTCAAAGGCAAGCCAATATGCCAGCTGAAGTTAAAGTTTACAAGTGGCCCCATAAAGAAGCTCCCACGGAAGAATCGGTTTCCAGGGAGCTGGAGGGCTTCGGATTTCAGGTCTACGATTTGCAGACCTGTGAGCCATGGTTTGAGCGCAGCATGCACAGCCATGACTACGATGAAATCCGAGGTGCCGTGGATGGAGTGATCACTTTTCACTTTGAAGATGGCCCGGTTACTATCGAAGCCGGGGACATTCTGATCGTCCCCGCCGGTATCCCCCACGAAGTTCGCTCCCATAATCCGCGGCCATTCACAGCCTACAAAGGCTCCAGGGATGGCAAACGAAGCGTTACCGAGCATGGCAATGCACAGGGAAGCGTGGAGCAACTAAAGACTGCCGGTCAATACAAGGGGAATGCCTGAAGCTGAGATAATGGAATTTTCAGGTCTGGTATTTCTGGACCTGGACGGAACGATTGAGGATAGCCGGCTGGATATGGCCGGCTCCGCCAATGCCGTTCGCAAAACACTGGGTCTCCCGGAAAAAGAAACAGAATCCCTTTTCCCCTTTGTAATGAAGGGGATGGATTACCTCTACCGGCAGTGTATACCCGAAGCTCTGGAGCGGCCGGACATCACAGGACTGCCGCAAGCGGATGAATCTTCGATCCTGGATCATCTGGCGGATCTCTACTTTCAGGAATACAGTCAGCGAATCGTGGAAAATACCAGGTGCTACCCCGGTATGGACAATGCCCTTCTGGAGCTGTCCAGACGCTACGTGCTGGGACTTTACACCAACAAACCTGAGACATTGTCCAGACTGCTTCTGGAGAAATTGCAAATCCTGGATCTGTTTACTCTAATTTATGGTGGCGATACACTTCCAGAAAGCAAGCCCTCCGCTCTACCCTTAAAAACTGGCATGCAAGAAATTGCTATTCGCTCTGGACTTCCTCTAGAAAAGATTCAGAGTCGATGTGTTATGGTTGGAGATTCAGGCGGCGATATAAAAGCTGCGGCATCGGCCGGTATTCGTTCCATCTGGGCGGCCTACGGCTACTATAGCGAGGAGCCAGGGGATAAGCCAGATTTCGTTGCAAACGAACCTTCGGATCTGCCGGACCTGATTCTCCGAATACTCAATCCATGAGTTAAGCCTTTTCCCGTCTTGAGACACTTTCCCGTCTGTAGACATTTGCCCGCCTGCCTGCTTTCCTTCCGGCTAATTTCCAGGATGTGGAATCTGGAGATTTTAGATTGAAAGATGTTTCGTCCTGAATAGAATCGGGCTGTGGATGCCTCGGACCGAAGAAGTGAGCGAAGAGCTCCAAAAGACCTTGCCCAGTTCACTGTAGAACTGGATGGAGATGTAACGGGATATCTTCAGAATATTTCCGAGCATGGTTTGTGTGTAGTATTACCGGTGGATCAACCGGCCATGCAGGCCAAACAGATGGTGAGCGGAAAAGTAATGGGCAAAGGTATCCGCCTGGAATTTCCGTTTCAGGGAAAAACCGTATGGTTTTCTCTTCGAAAGATCGAGCAAACGCCCTATGTTTTCACCGGAATTGAATTTAACGTTCCTATGGAGATCCCGGAAAGCCTCATTTCCCTGAGCCTGGCCCGGGAGTCCGGGGACTGATCTTTCAGAAAGCCCACAGTCCTGAACGATTCAAATCCCCGAATTTGTTTCAGGCAGATTTGATATCGTAACCCTGCTCCTCAATGGCTGCCTGAATGGCCGTTCTTTGAGAGTCATCGGCGTTCTCTATTCGCACGAGACCGGAATCCAGGTTGATATCAACACTGGCATCGCTCTTCACTGATTGCACAGCCTCGGTAACACTTTTTACGCAGTGCTGACAGCTCATACCTTCTACTTGAATATCCATATTGTTAATTTCTGGATGCCGGGCTCATTCGTCAATTCCAGAACCCCCGCCCGGTATACTCGGCTCCTGCAATCATAACAGGGGGACATCAACGGAAGCCTGCCTGGCATTGTATTGAGGCTCAGACTTTGTAGGAGCCCGGAACAGATTTTAAAGACTGGAATAGATGTAGGCAAGCTCTGTGAGAATCAGAAGGTTCTTTGCCAGGTGCATGCCTTCCGAAAGCCTGGAATCGCGATCCTTTTCTTCCCAGAATCGATGCACCATCACCGAAGCCAGAATCAAAAAGATCGCCAGACCGGCCAGGCCCCACACCATCCATTGACGCAACACCAGGCTGGCTCCGCCGAAAATCAGCACAACGGCACTGCTTCGCACCATAAAGGCAGGATGCATCAGTCCTCGTTTTGCGGCATATCTCTTATAGACCTGGGTGTTGATCAGATGGTTCAGGCCGTTCAGGATAAAGAATATTCCCAGCACCAGAAGCAGCACATCTTTCATGGTAACATCTGGCATGGATTCTCTCTCCTGTAATCTGGCTCGTTCCGTCCGCGAGGTTTGATTGTTAACTAAAATTCGTCCGCATTTGGAGCGAATCGCACAGATGGGAATCGTTCCCTGCGAATTGTCGATAATGAAATAATCTGGTCATGGAGGCCGGCTCATTGCTCCAGTAGCTCTTTCCCACGATTCGATCAATTACGCTTTGCGCAAATCGATGTAAAGCGTATGCAAATTACCCGGAGAAATCTGCATGTTCAATACCGCCTGGTAGCGATATCACTCCATGAAGATTTCCCGGGCAAAAAAGGAAAAGCGCTTCGATCAGCCTGCGGCCGCTCGGCGGGCTGCTACCTCGGTTACCAGCCTTGCTCCCAGAAAAGTCCAGACCGGCAAAAGATCCGCTCCGGTAGCAACAGCGCCTGTAGCAGAATCGGCAACGTTCGCTGCAGCCGGCAAATAGGACTTAACCTTGTCTGCGATTGTTCCTGCATGGTCCTTGGCCACTCCGATGTAGGAGTCCAGAGGTCCGGCCAGGGAGTTCAGCATTTCCGATGCCTGAGCAGCACCGCCTCCGGCCAGAGAACCAAATTTATCTGTAATACCGCTATTGGAATTCATTAGCTTTTGAATCAATCCGGCGCCGCCTTCTACAGCGTTATCCAGGAATGGAAGGGCTACCTCAATGGAGGCGAAATAGATGGCCATTTCTTTGCCCGCATCCAGGTTTTTGAACTCAGATACCTTTTCGGAAATGCCGCCAGGGATAAGCTTGTACACAGCGTAGGCGATAGCCAGAGCCTTGACGCCCGCATCCAGGGCCTGCTGAGGGTCGGATTCAAACGTACGCTTCTTCGCTCCGCCGCCTCCGCCAAAAAGGCTCAGCACATTCTTGATTCCTGCATAGCCAGCTATCACTTTGTCGCTGGTATCGATATAGCCCATAACTTTCAGGGCATCCTGGATTTCCTCGGACTCTGCAATTTCCCGAGCCTTTGCAATCACTTCAGGACTGGCATCCGGCACGTAGGCCTTCACGCCGTCTTCGAAACTATTATAGAACTTAAAACCCGGAGAGCCCGGCACAATGTTGTCCAGGCTGGACAGTAGCTTTACTGTAAAATCATCCTGGCTGTAATCGGAAAGCATTTCATTCGCTCTTTGTGACATCATATCCTCCTGTGATTTGGCCTGCAGGCCCATGGGAACGGATAGTATGAAATTCGTATCCGGAGAATTTCAATCCTTTTTCGTGCAGACAGAACCATCGTACCTGTGTATAATCCTTAGCAGAGGCAGGGTTAGCTAAAATGGATGCGAATTTTGAAGGCTTTACAGAGGAGCAGAAAGATGAGTACAAAAGGTGCGCTCGTCTGGTGCATGGAGCATTCGATACAGTGGAGCCAATCAGCGGTGGGTATCGTCTGAACCTGGACACTTCGAAGAACCGGGTTACCACAAATGACATCAGTAGCTTTGTTCGACTGGAACAGAAGGCCTGCCCCTTTCTTACTCTGAAGTTTCAAGCATCCAGAAACAATCCCCTGCTCATTCAACTGGATATGATCGAGTCACCGGAAGCCAGAGGCTTTCTTGAAGATCAGCTACGTTCCTATGGATATCTTTAGCGGCCGGGTCCCTGAACAGCCCGGTGCTACGGCTACCGATTACGGATATGGCTCAAAACAGCGCGGCGAAAACCGCGGTGCGATCCCGGAGCGGCTGAATATCAACGTTCTTAAAATCGAAGCAGGCTGAGCCCGAGCCCGAGCCCGATATCCCGCTCCTACAGATCACTCCTAACAGTCCTTTCCGGATATTCAGCCAATGGCAACTGAGGGAACTATCAGGAATCCTCCTGTTTCTGATGAACCGTCTGCCATAGGAAATAGATTATCGCTCCCACGCCAATCGCCCCGAGCGCGATAAGAGCGTTCAACCATTCATCCACAGCACTGGCGATCATAATCAGTAGCGTTACAGCCAGGAAAAATAGAGGAGTAATGGGAAAGAATGGAACCTTGTAAGGTGCATTGGGTGCATTCTTACGGAGCTTCCACAGACCTATAACGGTCAGAAAGGGAAAAATGGAAAGACTGAATCCCATGTAGGTCATGACATCATAGTAACTACCGGTCAGGATGTAGGCTATAGACAGCGCCCCTTGAACGAGAATGGAATACAGTGGAGTTTCAAATTTTGGATGAACTTTACTTGCGAATTTGAAAAATAATCCGTCCCGAGCCATGGCATAGTACACCCTGGGCCCAATCATTACCTGAGCCGAAAGCGTCGACAGGAGTATCAAGCAAAAGCAAACATTAAAGAAAACGGCAATGCCTGTTCCAAATAGCCTGGTGGAAATAATGGAAGCCACCGTGAGTTGACCGGAGAATTCGCTGGCCGGTGCTGCCAGATAATACATCAGATTTATTAGAACGTAGAGGATTGCGGTTAGAAGAGTTCCCCACATCATAGCTCGGGGTACATTTCTCTCTGGATTCTCGATTTCGCCGGCCAGATAGGATGCTCCGTTCCAGCCGCTGTATGCGAATAGAACCCAGAGCAGTCCAACGCCAACTCCGCCCCATTGAATCCCATCAGAACGGAAGGGATCATGGACCGGGCCATCGGCGGTGAAAGCGGCCACGAGACCGGCCACCAGGAACAGTAGCACAATGCCCAGCTTCATCACAGTAAGAGCATTCTGGATCCATCCACCTTTCTTGACTCCCACACCATGAAACACGCTAAAGATCAAGATCAAGAAGATTGCATAAATCTGCTTCGCAGAGATCGCCAGCTCCCAGCTGAATAGTGTGACTGTAAATTTCCAGGAAACGAAAAACACGGTGAAGCCGGATTCAGGAGCAAGGCTTTGAAGCAGTGAAGAAAGATATCCCGCCGAAAGAAAGGCTGCAATGGCTGCCGGTGCGGAGAAACCGGCAATGAGCGAAACCCAGCCAGATAAAAATCCCCACATAGGACCAAAGGTCTTTTTCAGATAGACGTATTCCCCGCCCGCTTCCGGCATTCTTGCTGCCAGCTCGGAGTAGGTCAGCGCACCTGCAATGGCCACCAGTCCGTAGAAAAACCAGAGAAACATGACCATCAGAGGATCACCGACCTTGGCCTGCACTTCTCCGGTATTTCCAAAAATACCGGAGCCAATCATGCTGGCAAAGACCGCAAAGGTGGCGGTCCAGATTCCTAGTTTTCTTTTGAGGGAGTCAGACATTGTTCTGGATGTTTGTGTAGCTTTTCCTGGGCAACCGATTTTTCAGATGCATCCAGTGCAGGCCAGGCTGCTGGTAGTGTTCTTTTGGGGAAAAGCAATCGGCCCTACCACAGAGTTGCGGCAAAACCCGCTGACCGAACGGCAACCTTCAGCCTCGAGAACTCACTTACTGCGAGTGTAGCGCCGACTGAACCATTTCATCCACCAGATCCTCAAAACTCATGACAGGTTGCCAGCCCAGATCCTCTTTTATGCGGGAGGCATCGCCTATTCGGGGAAAGGCTTCCGGTGGACGCACCAACTCAGGATCGATGATGAGCCAGTCCTGCAAGTTCAGGCCCAGTTTTGTAAAAACCAGTTCTGCGAAATCCTGTACCGTATGACCGTGTCCGGTAGCAATAACATAGTCCCTGGGCTCCGACCCCTGGAGCATCCTCCACATCGCTTCCACATAATCTCCGGCATAGCCCCAGTCTCGCACTGCATCCATGCTTCCCAGACGAATCTCGCTGGCTTTTCCCTGCTGGATGGCAATGGCAGTCTTGACGATTTTTTGAGTTACAAATTGACCTGATCTTCGACTGGATTCATGATTGAACAAGGTTGCGGTGCAGGCGAAATAACCCTGTTGGCGATACACTCCCATAAGATGCTGGCACGCAGCTTTGGTAACACCATAGACGGTGACCGGCCGTATCGCACTGCTTTCAGACTGAGGGGAATGATCTGGGTTACCAAAGACTTCTGCGGAGCCGGCAAAGCAGAATCTGCTGGAGGGAAGAAGCTCCCGGCTGGCGCTCAGCAGACTGTGGGTGGCTTCCAGATTATTTTTGAGTACCGACTTTTCCTGGTCGGCGGATGTTAATACAAAACTGAAAGCAGCCAGGTGATAGATCTCATCAGGAGAGACCTGAGACAGAAGTTCGCGAAGTGCTCCATCATCCAGCAGGGAAGCATTCCATCGGCGAGCTGGCTCGATGGACTCCATACGATCTTCCGCTCCCGGTCGGTCCAGACCGTGCACTTCATATCCTTTGCTCTTGAGCAATCGAGACAGAAAATAACCGTCCTGCCCTGCAGCGCCTGTAATTAAAGCCCGAGCCATCCGCCCAACAAAACCCACCGGGTTCACAGACACAACCGAAGATTCTATGGAATATGTGTCAGAAAGTCCGGTACCAATAGTCCGGCATCTTTAGAACAACTCCGGCCTGCGATCCGCTCTGCTGGTTCCGCGGTCTCGGTCCGCAAAGCATCCTGTCCTTGTTCGCGCGATATTCGTAGAGGATCTATGGGCAGTCTCAACTTCCTATCCTCCCGGGCATGGTGAAATAGGCAGGCTGCCCGGTGTGAGAGCCCGGGTGCCTGCAGTGCTCGCTGGGCCTCGCTACCCCTCCGGAAACGGTGGAATCCTGTTGTCTCCTTACACAGTCGAATAACACTGACTACTATGTCTGCTGCCCGCTCCGCCGAAGAACAAGCCAATCCGTATCTCGTGCTTCTGGCCGTAGCCTCCGGTCTGTTCATGGTAGTTATCGATGTTACAATCTTGAACATTGCGCTGCCCAGCATCAGCCGGGACATGGGAGCTTCCATGGCCCAGGTGGAATGGAGCGTCATAGCCTATACACTTACACTGACTGGATTGGTGCCCATCTTCGGAAGGATCTCGGACATCCTGGGTAGAAAGAAGCTCTTTCTTTCCGGGGTATCCATTTTTGCACTGGCAAGCCTGTTCTGCGCCTACTCCCAGTCCATGGAAGGTCTGATCCTGGGACGAATCTTTCAGGGTGTAGGCGGCTCCATGATTACATCCAATACCCTGGCCATAATCACAGATACTTTTCCCGAAGGTAAACGCGGACTGGCCATGGGCCTGCAGGCAATCCTGGTAAGCGGCGGAGCGGCCATTGGCCCCAGCCTGGGAGGATTTCTGGTAACGAACTATGAATGGCATTCTGTATTTCTTATCAATGTTCCCATCGGATTTGTTTCCGTAATCTTTGCTGCATTCGTTTTGCCTCCATTAAAGACGCATCGTCGACAGGAGCCTGTAGACTGGGCCGGAGCGGGAACTCTACTGGTTGGCTCTGGATTTCTGTTACTGGGAATGACCCTGGGACCCCAGGTCGGCTGGACCGAGCCAGAAGTTCTGGCCTGCCTTCTCGGAGGAGTTCTGTTGTATGCGATTCTCTATCAGATGGAAATCCGTCATTCGCATCCGCTTATCGACATGAGCTTGTTTCGCATTCGAGGTTTCGTTTTTGGACAGATCGCAGGCGTCTGCGCTACAATTTCTCTGGCGGCCATGACCTTTATTTTTCCCTGGTACTGGCAGGGGCTTCGCGGGCTCTCCGCACAGGAAGCGGGTATTCTGATCCTGCCCTTGCCATTGACTTTAATGGTTCTTTCGCCGCTTTCCGGTCGACTGTCCGATCGATTCGGTCCCAGAGGTGTAGCCAGTGCCGGATTGATACTTTTGATGCTTGGCGAATGGGCTATCGCAGGCATACATCTTGATATGGTTTACATCGATGTAATCTGGAGAATTGTACTTTTTGGAGCAGGTCTGGGTCTCTTTCTGGCTCCCAACAACAATGCAATCATGTCCAGTGTGTCGGCTCATCGTCGCGGAGTAGCAGCCGGGCTTCTGGGTCTGTTCCGCTACACAGGTCAGAGCATGGGTGTGGCATTCTCTGGAGTACTATTTCATGCATTTTCCGGACACAGTCACCTGCCGGATGGATCCCTTCTAACCAGGCACCAGGCAGAATTGTTCATGCTCGGTATGCAGGGAGTTGCCCTGGCGATTATTCCACTGGGATTGCTGGGTCTCATTTTCAGCTGGCGCAGGGTTCAGGCCAGAAGCCTGGGTCATGGGCACGCATAGGCGCCAGCACTTCAAATGTCAGATACTCGAAATCTGTAGAATCGCTCCGTTCCTGACTCGGTTTCCGGAATTGATTCCAATTTGATCTTTCGCTCTTTCTCAAGGTGCTGAATAAGCGAATCATACCGATTTTTTTCTTTCTCTCGGTACATCGCTGAATCTCGAATCACAATGTAGTTGATGTTCGAGTCTTTTGCCCGCTCAATAAAATAGTCCAGGTCCGATGCCACCGAACTATCTTCACGAAGTTGAAACAGGGGTTGCTTGAAATATTCCAGACCGGCCCAGTAATACAGGTCTGCAGTGGAGATAACCGGAGCATTCTCTGTTTCCGGTAATGAGCGAACCCTGCGAAGATCGCTTTGAATCTCTGCGGTGTAATTAAGTGTCTGTCTCTCCAGCTTCCAGCCAAACGATGCCAGCCAGAAAGCTCCTGCCACCAGGAAACTCACAGAAATCAAAGCTAGCGAGCGAAGCAATCTCCTGGATTTTCCGGTCTGAAGTTTCTGCAGAATTGCCAGAAAGCCCAGAATCAGGGGGCCATGGACAATCATAGTGAATCTCTGTCCCCAGCCTCCCCAGGAATCGTTTGGCGAAATCAATGCCACCGAGATCGCGGTAATAATACCCAGAAGTCCCAGAAATCGAGCTTCCCGCGAAAGGCTGCCATAAAGAAAGGGCATCGCAATGTATAGCATCAGAAATGGCATCTGGGCGAGCAGCCCCAGAACCGGTCTGGCCGGATCAAAATTTCCCACTAGAATTGATCTGAATATGTGCCATCTTGCAGCGATACCCGAGCTGCCATCCTTTACGGCTTCATAGCGACTGCCCAGGGCTTCGCCGTACAGAGCCGTGTTGTAGGCAAGATAGATGGCAAATCCAATGAGAAAAGTCACACCAAATACAAATACCAGATCATTTCGCTTTATTAGTCCACCGATAAGTCCGGTAAAACCGGATCGCGACCGGGCCTGCCGGGAATTGTCTCCTTTCCAGAAACGCCATTCATTGCCGGCGAACACCAGAATGCACAGTAGCAATGCTGCAATTACTACTTCCTGTCGCACTGAGAATGCGATGGAAGCCAGAGCCCCGGAAATGGCTGCTCCGGCATTATTCTCTTGCTTCAGGAACAATGCAATGGCAACCAGAAGCAAGCTGCTGGCCACCACCACTTCCTGTAGCTGCAGGCTAAAGATATAATGGGGCGTACAGAACAGAAATAGCAGCCCGCCAAGAAGAGTGATGGGTAGACTCAGTTCCAACGCACTTCGTGCCAGCCAGAGAAAGGCCGCCAGTTCCACCAGGAAGAACAGGATGGATATCCATGCAAGACTGGAAGATGGAAGCATGGCCTGCCATATTCCAACGAAGATTGCAAAGGACTCGGGATAGGTAATGACTCTTTTATTTTCGTAAGTAGTCAGATGAGGCATGGCCCCGGAAAGATGATAGGCAATACCCCGTTCCTCAGGATCCAGCTCCTTCTGAGGATATTCATAGTAAAAGCTACCTCTCTCATACCATTGAATGGCTTTTTCCAGTTTAATGGTACCATCGGCTCGAATGGCTACACCAGAAGAATACTGCGAAAACACAGAGGCAAACCAGCCCAGTGCTACGATAAAAAGGGTTACAGGTACAGCCAGATTCCTCCAGGACATAGTAGGACACTTCCCCCGGGACCGGCAGAGTCAACCTGTAATACCGAGCCCGGGTGATTCAAACTAAGGACCGAATTAGCGATCCTTGTAGAGATTAAATGTTGCATGGGCCTGTCCTTGATGGTGGGCCTCATGAAACGATAGAATCTTGATAATTGTACCGTAATCGAAAGGTGCATCCGCCGCCGGCTTTTCGCCAATCCTGGACAGATCAAAACTCTCCAGAGCCTGGATCAAGGACGCCCTGGTGTCATCCAGATACTTCTTCACGGCGCTGGCTGACGGTACATCACGGGCTGCATCTTTTCCACTGCTGAATTTGGTAGAATAACTTTCTGACACAAGGCCAGGTGCTCCCAGCATCACAGCGAATCGATCTTCGGAAGCGGCCAGATGCATCAGATGCCAGCCAATGGGAGCATGTTCGCCAGCAGACCATCGGAGTACCTGGTCGGCTTTGCCGGTTTTCTGAATTTCACCCAGGAGCCTGAAGGTCACGGAGCGATTGAACTCCATCTGAGAAATGACCGTATCGATCTGCGGAGGTCGCTCCGGAGATAGCAAACTACAACTGGTAAATATGAACAGAGTAGCAGGGATAATGAAAAGGAACTTTCGCATGCGGTCAGAAGTCGTCGTTGCCCATTCACTGTCGAGTGGAAGACATCAAGTCACTGACGGCTCGCCGGTCCACCCTGCCGGGCCGCCTCACCCATGCTTGGTCCTTTTGTCCACACTTGCGCATATTTTTTCGTATTACAATATTCGTTTTTCTCTTTTCGTTGCTTTCGGATTCAGGGGGAACAATTTGGCACTGGTCCGGGATGCCCCTCGCGGCACCGGTCCATGAAGTCGGAGAGAACCCACCAGGCGGGAAACAATGAACGATGCACTGAAAGACAGGACTATCCTGATCACAGGAATCACAGATGCTGGATCCCTGGCACTTTCCATTGCAAGACAGGCCAGGGAAGAAGGAGCTAATATTGTTTGCTCTGGACTGGGTAGAACAGAATATCATGCCAGTATCTCCGACCGAGCAGCGGATTTCCTGGATAAGACCTACGCTGCATTCGAAGCAACAGTTAAGGCAGAACTGGGGGAAGACACGCCGATGTTTCCCCTGGATGTCACGCTGGATGGTAGTATTGAGGATTTTTGCCAGGCATTAAGCCAACAAAATATTCAGTTAGATGGATTTCTGCATTCCATCGCCATGGACAAAACCATCAAAGCGGGCGTGGTTATCAAATCGATCCTGGATGTAACGAAGGATGAATTCTTCAGCGCCATGGATGTGTCTGCCTACAGTCTGGTTTCCCTAACCCGAGGATTAATCCAGAACAATCTTCTGAAAAAGGATTCCTCCATTCTGGCTCTTAGTTACCTGGGCGCTGAGAAGGTGGCCTATCATCCGTACAAGAATATTGGTGTGGCCAAAGCAGCACTGGAAAGGATCGTCGTGGAACTGGCCTACGAGCTGGGCGTATCGCATAACATCAAGGTGAATGCGATACGATTCTCTCCATATACCGGTAGTAAAGCAGGTAGTGCAATCCAGGGACTGGCCGAAGCCGTGGAATTCTGTGAAAAACACAGCCCGCTGGGAAATGCCAGGCCGGAGGATCTGGCATGGGAATCCACCTATTTGCTGAGGCCATACGGAAGGGTTACCGGCGAGATTCGCAATGTAGACGGTGGATATCACATTCGTGGATGATACCTGACTCAGGACTCCATTGACTTCAAAAACGGGTATGTTGTGCTACCACAATGAAATGCAAAGCCTACAAGAGCTGTATCTCAGTGGATGCAGGCCCAATCTGGGTCATCACCTCCCTATTGATAGGCAGCCTGCTGTTTTCTCTGCAATGTGCTGTTGGTAACCCAGATCGGCCAGCTTCTGGTTGGGAACTCCAGAGAACAGAAGGACAGTCCTTTTCCTATGAAGATGCACAAATCAATTACCTGGATATTGGCAGCGGTCCGGTTGTACTATTGATTCATGGTGGGGGCACCTGGAGCTATAGCTTTCGCTCGATTGCGGTGCCCCTGGCAAAAAAATACAGAGTTCTAATCCTGGACATTCCAGGGCATGGCTATTCTGAAATCCCGGAAAGCTGGACTTTCACCTTGAGCGACGTCACCGGACTACTGGCGGCATTTCTGGATGACCGGGGCGTGGAAAAAGCTCATGTAGTGGGAAATTCCTGGGGAGGCGGATGGGCCATGCACTTTGCACTGTCCCATCCAGAGAAGTACGGCCATCTTGTTCTTATAGATACGGCAGGCCATTCTGCAACAAACGAATTCGATTCCAGTACCTGGCCGTACCTGGCCTATCCAGTTCTGGACTGGATCATACTATCTGCTGTTGACCGGGAGGCCGTGGCCCGCGGGTATCGAAAGGACCTGTTCTATGATGGTTCACTGGTAAGCGATAGAGTAATCGAGGAGATTGCGAATCCCTTCCTTTACTCTCCCAACCTCTGGGCTCAGGCCAGTTACGAAAAGAATCTGAACTGGACAGAAACAGGCACAAGATTAAACGAACTAAGAAATGTTACCATTATATGGGGCCGACAGGATAGGTATCTGCCTCTCGAGCTGGGGCAAATCTACAAAGAACGCATACCGCACTCGGAATTGATCATTATGGAAAAAGCCGGGCACCTACCTCATGAAGAGCGTCCGGAAGAGATGGTACAGACGTTAATGGATATATTTGCGCATCCCCTTGAATAGGCCCGGATGAACTTTTAAAGACCTGGATCTGCACCCAGCGGGCAGCCGATTACCGATAGATTGCGGCAGTAACCTCCGCCGCTTTCACATCCTCTCGACTCTTTTCCACTGGAATCAACCAGAGATACCATTTACACCAGTGAACAATCAATTGGGGCTAGCTGGATCCCCAATCTCCTTTGGATTCGGCCCATACTGATTGCTCGAGGGTACACTGTCGCCTACAGTCAAAACCAGAAGCACTACGGCTCCCAGCACCGGAACAAGTCCAATGAGAAGCATCCAACCTGATCGTCCAACATCGTGAAGGCGACGGACACTCACTCCAAGGGAGGGCAGAAAATGCAAAAGCAAGAACGCCCCCAAAATACTCATCATTGGAAAGCCTTCTACTGTGGCACTTAAGACCGAGTCTACGGCCATTACCAGAATAAGAAAAACACCGTAGAATAACTGGAAGAACCAGTATTCCCTCCTTCGCGCACGTCCGGAAAAACTAGCATAGCTTTTCATCGCAGTTAGATACCAAACCATTGATCTCCTCCACAACTCACCGCGGCAATCCGCTTCAGGACTACCGCCTATCGGCGAATGCCAATTCTACGCGAAAGGAGTAACACTAATTGTTTACCGTCAATCCCAATACATTGCTTTAAACCCTTAACCCTGACTGCTCCCGGACGAATGGCCCCCGCGGACAAACCATTAATTTACTCCACTCAAGACCAATCAGCGGACCGACCGAAACCTTGAAAATTGTGTCAGGGCACAAAAAAACCCGCACGAAGCGGGTTGTTTTGGATGGGATATTGCATCGCTGATGATTTCTTACCGGGCTGCATTTAGCAGCCCGGTGTAATATGGTCAAGCCTCACGACATATTAGTACCACTCGGCTACAGACATTACTGCCCTTATACCTGTGGCCTATCAACCTCATGGTCTTTGAGGT
>MDSW01093294.1_pt1 | contig 34377 bp, 30 predicted proteins | sample 811171 | NCBI WGS metagenome assembly MDSW01 (sample SAMN05326641, study PRJNA326480) | marine metagenome | isolation source: seawater | place: Atlantic Ocean: North West | collected 2012 | reverse complement strand
TTGCTCGAGTCAGCCCCGATCGAGGAGGAGGTCTTGCTCGAGTCAGCCCCGATCGAGGAGGAGGTCTTGCTCGAGTCGTCACCATTAATCCCCCTGGATGATCTTGTAGAAATTGCTAGAGAAATGTTACGTAATGGGGAAGCAGAGGGTGCTTTAGAACTAGTAAAACCTCGATTGAAGAATGACGGTTCCGATGATTCCATGCTATGGTCCATCTGTGGAACCTGCCTATCAATGGTGGGGAATGAGGTAGAAGCGATTCAAGCGATGGAGTACTCGATTTCAATTGGGGAAGACTCTGCAAAAACCCATTACAACCTCGCGCAGTTATTGAGAAGGAACGGTAGGAAGATGGATGCTATGCAATCATTAGCTAATGCATTACTCTCGGAGCCAGAGCACGTCAATAGCCTAATTGCTCTTGGAGAAATGAGGTTGGAATCTGGTAATTCCGATGAGGCATTATCAATATGGAAGAGGGCCCTTGGATTTGATCCCGAAAACGGTATTTCAGTAAGGATATCCGAATTAGAATCGGAAAGCATCGTTGAGGTTGAGGAAGAAGAAGACGTTGTGGAAGAGAATCCAGAAGTAGAGTCAGACAATGGTCCGGTTTCCATTGTGGATACTATGGCTAACAGGGTATCCATAGCTAGAGAGCTATCCGAATCAGGCGACCACGTTAGTGCAGTGAATGCATGGAAGACGCTTCTTGAGGAAGATAGGCAATCATCAGAAATTTGGAATGGCATGGCTGATGCACTTTCCGCCGCAGGTCATGCGGATAGGGCATTCCAGTGTAGGCAGAGAGCTAAAGCGATAGAAGAAGCCATAGCTAACGAGGAAGAGATCGAGATTGAAGAGGGGGCTATCGATCTAATAACAGCTGGAGAGGAAGCCAAAGAGCGCCTCGACAGCATCGAGCCTACTGAAAATGAGGATGTCAATATCTCCATCGAGTGGTACAACAGAGGTGTCAGCCTACTTGGTGAGGGTCAGGCAATAGAGGCGTTGAACTGCTTCGAGAAGGCCATAGGAGGGGCCCCTAGAGAGGAGATGTCCCTCAGAGTCAAAGCACAGGGAGGCAGGGGGCATGCGCTATACCAGCTTGGCAGATACGGAGATAGTATCAGATCTTACCATACTGCAATTTCTATGGACCCTGGTGGTGTTACTGCCAGGATGCTTTACAATATGGGCTCGTCTTATGCTGCATTGGAATTATTTGAAGATGCAATCAAATGCTTTACTCAGTCAATGCAAAGAGGATTGGATGACGAAGATAATGAGCTTTGCAGAAAGCAGATTAGTAGATGTAAAATTCTAGCGAAAGAGCAATCGAGAAGAGCGGTTAACTAATTGACACCCTGCTCGGAGAACTGTAGATTGTCAGTGACTCCTTCTTTGCGAATCCGACTAGTGTCAATCCATGTTCTCTCGCCATTTCAACTGCTAGGGAGCTTGGCGCACCAACTGCTATCAAAACTGTAAATCCGGCCCTTATGGCTTTGTGGACGAGTTCAAATGAAGCCCTTCCCGAAACAATGAGCATTAATTCGTCAGCGGGCAACTGTTTATTGGATAATAGGTGCCCTACTAATTTGTCGAGAGCGTTGTGCCTACCTACATCCTCCTCAAGGTGAACAATATCTCCATTTTTTGTTGCCACGGCCGAGGCATGAGATCCCCCCGTGGAATTGAATAGTGGTTGTCTCTTCCTCAAATCATTCACAGAAGTCTCTATTGAGTTCATAGATATTTGAGGCCCATTTTTCAATTTAGGTCCGTGTGTATGCAGCATGTTGGAAATAGAGTCCTTGCCACATATCCCGCATGACGAAGTGATTGTTGAAATCCTGTTGTAATCATTTAGAATTTCGTGGTCAATACTTCTACAAATGATCTCTATTGAATCAGTTGATGTTTTTATTTCAGAAACTTCCGAAAATTCACTTATCAGGCCCTCTGAATAGAGGAATCCTAAGGCAAGCTCCCTATCCCTACCAGGGGTACGCATTGTTATCCCCATAGATTTTGAAACATCTCCCGATGTGATGCGGATACTCAGTGGCAGCTCAACTGCCACAACGTCGTCAATTCTTGATGCACCATGGCCGCCCAGCTTGGAAACATCGAACTGCTTCTCTGTACTGGCCATGGTCCGACATTGTGTCTGAGTATTCATAGATGGCGGAGGGCCATTCAAAACCATTCAAATACCACCTATTGTAGGGAGTCACATGGCACACGATGGTTGTGAGGGCGTTTCTCTCCCTGTGGTCTCCTCGCTAAAGCGTGATAACATCACAGACATCGAAATTAATGTCTCAGATGCAGCGATAACCGCTCTGAAGTCTTCCATGAAGGGTGACGAGGGGACACACGTACTGGTCGTTAGCGCGCAGGATGGCGGATGCTCTGGATACATGTACGACATGGCGATAGTGGAAGAGCCGAAGGATCAGGCATATCAAAGAGTGGAAGTCAGTGGAATGGCCATACTAGTACACAACAGGGATAGCGCTCTATTGAATGGAATAATGATTGATTTCAAAGACTCGCTTATGGGCGGTGGTTTCCAAATAGAGAATCCGAATGCAGATAGATCATGTGGTTGCGGCCAGTCATTCGGTTAGATTCGTTTCGTTCGACTCTAAGTCTTGTGTAAATTCTATTTCCTCGCCGTTTTTAATCCAGTCATCAAGACTCATCAGCGGGGAAATTCTGAGTGTGCCTAGATGTCTCGTGAATAGATACACCATTGGATCGTGCTCTTCAACGACTTGTTTCTGAAATGAGTTTCTCACAACGTCACTCCTTGAGACGAAGAATGCATACTCCACGGCCACACCGATAATTGTAGCTGTGTACAAAACAAGAAGCACGCTAGTGGAGAATACGACTGGATCACCTAGCAAATCGCCCGATCTAAGCTTACTGCCGTAAATCAATTGACGGGATAATAGGAAAATCAGACCTATGCCAACGGATGGCCCCAGGGCATCGTCAACTAGGGAATGCATGGGGATCAGCCTCCTCTTTGTTGGATCGGCGAAAACCAGAGAGTTCAGTGTAGCAGCACGAATAACTGAAATCACAGATACGAGGAAAATGTAAAATCCGGCGCTCACTAGTAGTACTTCTGATGGGCTTAATGGTAAATATAGGACAATCAGGTAGGCGAAAATACCTAGAAAAACCGTGATAGGCATTCTATGAGCTGACTCGAGAACCTTATTCAATGTCCCAGTTCCATCATCCAAAGGTGGGATTCCAATAATCTCCCAGCGTGTAACCCTACGAATTATTCCGGCAACGAAGAGTAATACTTTCTTGTCAATTAATATCCACTCTATGGGTCTGAATAGGAGGGATAAGACTACTGAAACGGGTAAGGCGAAGAAACCTAGTAGAGGAGAGAAAACAAGGGCTGGAAGTAGTAAGAAATGTTGTGTGCCGAGCGGCCTCAATAGATCGGATTCGATCCTCGACTTTCTCTCATCGTCTATCAAGAGTCTTCTTGCTTCAGAGTCTAGTTCTGTTCTATATCTCCTGATCGGAATTCCCGAGTCGAGGACTCTTCTCACCTTCTCTCGATAGTGCTCGTGCTCCGGCTCCATCCCGACCCACCACTTCCACCCAAATCTAAGAGGGAGTGATAGTAGCAGAGGCAGAAATAGGATCAATACCCCCGTCGCTAATCCCTCAACAGGTTCAGTCACAAAGACTGCTTGTGCTAGGAGGATTAGAATGAACCGGTCACTATCGGTTCATAGGGGGTAAACTCGGGGTATCCACTAGTTTCCACTAGCTGCGGCATAGTAAGCAGAGACCTGTGGCCAGTCTACAACATTCCACCAAGAATCAATGTAGTTTGCTCTGCCTGGTCCGAACTTCTTGTAGTACGCATGTTCCCAGACATCTAGCCCCAAAATTGGTTGGCCGCCGCAGCCGCCTTCCATTAGCGGATTATCTTGGTTTGGAGATGAGCAAACACACAACTTACCACCATCCTTCACACATAGCCAAGCCCAACCACTACCGAATCTCGTCATTGCAGCAGTAGCGAATGATTGCTGGAATGACTCGAACGAACCAAATTCCTCATCGATAGCGGAAGCAAGATCGCCTTCTGGTCTGCCCCCTCCATTCGGGCACATTACAGTCCAGAAAAGCCTGTGATTCCAGAAGCCCCCTCCATTGTTTCTGATTGCATTATTGTCAGAGTGGTTACTGAGCAGTTCCTCGATGCCTAGTCCTTCCATGCTTGTTCCCTCTATGGCAGCATTAAGATTGGACGTGTATCCAGCGTGATGCTTACTATGGTGTATTTCCATCGTCAGCGCATCTATGTGCGGCTCAAGTGCGTCGTATTCATATTCAAGTTCAGGTAGTTCGAATGCCATATTCATCCTCACACTGACCGAGATGTACGCGGGATATCAATTATGGCATTGGAATCTCGGAAAATATTCATCATATTCCTGACGATAGGGGGTTCATGGCGAGAATCGCTGTTACCGATGGCATTGACGAAAATGCAGCTGAATCACTTAGGGAATCCGGCCATCAGGTTACAATAGGGCACCATGAAGCAGACTCATTGAGAAGCGGTTCACTAGCAGATTTTGATATCGTAGTTATCAGAAGTGCAACAAAGATGGTTGAAGAAGTAATTTCTGCAAATTCTGGTGATAGCGGATCTTTGAAGTTGATTATCAGAGCAGGGGTAGGCGTTGATAATATCGATATTGATTCAGCGACATCGCATGGAGTTACCGTATGCAATACCCCTGGGGCCTCAACGAATGCAGTAGTGGAGCTCACGATAGGACATCTACTTTCATCCGTTAGAAATATCGTTCGTTCGGATAGAAAAATGAGGGACGGGGTTTGGGCCAAGAAAGAGATGAGAGGCAGCGAACTAAGAGGCAAGAAACTCGGCCTAATTGGTTATGGCAGAATTGCCAGAGGTGTTGCTGAAATAGCTAGGGGACTAGGAATGGAAATCCATGCATATGACCCGTATATGAGTTCGGAACTAATGGATGGTGACTTTACATTACACGAGGAGGTTGACTCCGTTTTCAAAGAGTGTACGCACATTTCCGTTCATTGCTTTTTTTCGGATGAAACCGAGCATATGGTAAATCTCAGACGTGTATCTATGATGCCTAGAATAGGCGCGGATGGAATTGAATGTGGAAATCATATAGTGAACTGTGCCAGAGGCGGGATAGTGGATGAAGAGGGGATTCTGGAAGCTTTGAAGACCGGTAAACTATCGTCTGCAGCTCTTGACGTATTCGAAAGTGAGCCGGCGACTGGTAATTATTTACTGGGGCATGATAGGTTCTCATCTACACCTCACATTGGTGCGTCAACAAGAGAAGCACAAGCAAGAATTGGGGATGAAATTATCTCTATAGTGGAAGAATTCGGACAGGGCATAATCCCTGGGTCAGCATTAAACAGACTACTCTAGACGATGCATGTCAGTGAGTGCTTGGGAGACTATTCCTAGATCTGTAGGAACCTCAATCCCTGAAATTGGTGATTTCAGTGACATTCCAGCTTCCTTCTTGGCCTTCCAAACCATGGAGTTGAATTCCATAACTTTCGCTGTAAGATCGGGGATATCGCCAAAGACATCAGTATTTACCAATTCCACGGAAGCCGGGTAGTCTCTTACGTCAACTGCACTGATCCCGTATATTTGTGTTGACAGGTAGTGTGTGAAGAAGGGGCAAACAGGAGAGAATGCGGTTAGTAAGTCCCTGACGATTCTATGCAGCGTCCACTCAGCCGATTTATCTCCGTTATACAGTCTTGATTTTGCCATCTCTAGCCAATGGCCGGGGAAGACCCCAGTCCAAAAACCCTTGATTGCCTGGGTAGCGTTGTATATGTCTAACTCGGACCAGGCATTCGATACCCTACTCATGACCTGATTGAATTCTGATAGTATCCACAAATCCTCGTTGTTCATATCTTCGGGAGTGTTTTCGAGATTCCCTGGTACATCGAACTGGCTAGCAAATCTTGCTACATTAAACATCTTGGTCAGCACGCCATAGTATTTTGATTCGATTTCTTCAGGGTTAATGTGGAAGTCATCTCCGACCTGTGCATCGCAGGCTTTCCAGAGTCTGAAGCACTCACTTCCAATCTTGTTTGCCTTGAGGTTTACTTGCTTGCCTTCGGGACCTTTGATCTTCCATGAGCCGGTTCTTCCGCCTGCTCCGCACTCTAGAACGGAGTCAGCATCTATTCCATTACCGAGGGATTTGGACATCTTACGGCCCCATGGATCCATTCCTAGGCCGTCTACCCAGATATTCTGAAATCCTGGCTTGTCAAGTAGAAGTGCGCTCTTCAGAAGGGTGTAGTAAAGCCATGTCCTTACAATTTCCTTACCTTGTGGCCTAATAGATGTTGGAAATGCCCTTTCAAACATTTCTGGGTCGCTGATATATCCTGAAACATACAGGTTGGAGTTGGAAGAATCCATCCACGTATCGAAAACCTTCTCCTCGCCATGAATTGCTCCGAGTGAATCGGATAATTCGTTATAGCTTCCAATATGTTCCCTGGTAGATCTATCCAGAACTTCCGATCCAGCAGGAGGCGAATCTCGCCAAGGTTGGACATAAGTCCCATGTGGTGGGACCACCACCTTACTACCGTCATCGGAATACCAAATCGGAACTTCAGTATGATACCACCTCCTCCTACTGATAGGCCAATCAATCGAAATACCATCCATCCAGTCGTGAAGAAATTGTCTATTTCTTTCGGGGATGAAAACTGATTGGTCGGAGAGTTCCCTCAGTCTTTCAAGTATATGCGTCTGCCTGACATACCACTCCTTTAGCAGAATGATCTCGACCGGATTGCCCCCCCTCTCACTGACAGGGACCTCCTGCATCCTCTTGTTGGATGATTCCAGACGGCCGGTTTCAGTAAGAATCTGTATTGCTGCGTCTCTTGCATCTTCGGATTTCATGCCTACAAGAGGTCCGGAAATCCCTGTTAGCCTACCCTCGAGATCAATGGCTACAAACGGCTTTAATCCCAATTCTCTGAAAACTGATACATCATTCTGATCTCCGAAAGAGCATACCATTAACACGCCACTACCGAAATCGGATTTAACAGAGGGGTGGGTCATAATCTCGACCATGTTATCACGATCTTTGACTGGCAATGGAAGTGAAATTTTCTTTCCGACGAGATGTCTATACCTATCGTCATCTGGGTGTACGACGACAACTCCACAGGCACAAATTAGCTCTGGCCTAGTGGTTGAAATTATCACGTCCTGACCATCTTCAGTGGTCCATCTTACATCGCATAGAAGAGTCTCCCTTGAAACTCTCTGAACTTCAGCGTCGGCAATTGTGGTACCTTCAACAGGATCGTAGATATTGGGCCTTAAATCTTCTACAATATCGCCCCTTCTGAATAGGTCTACGAAGATGGATTGTGTTACTGCACGGAAATCGGGAGCGTCTGTCAAGTATTCGTTGGCATAATCACAAGAAAGTCCCACTCGCTTGGCCGTCTTCCTCATTGCCTGGGTGTACTCCTCTATCGTTTCCGAGCATAACTCAAGAAACTCACCTCTCTCATAAGTTCTCATCTTTCTACCCGTCTTTTTTTCGACCGTGAATTCGATGTTGATACCGTTTCTATCAACGCCCCAAGGGAAGTACACCTCTTTCCCCATCAATCTCTGACTCCTAGCAATGACATCTATCATGCTATACTGCGCGACTGCACCAATGTGCCAAGTGCCACTAGGATATGGCGGTGGCGTGTCAATCACGAAGAGCTCCCTATTACTTCTTGGATCGAAGGAGTACCTTTCATTGAATGTAGGTCCGAAGTGATCCTCTTGGATCCTCTTCTCGAGGTCTATTGTCCACCTCTTATCCCGTATAGTTGGGTCGCCCACAAAAACTCCTCGCGAACATTCCTGAGAACTCCCGTTCTTGACTGTTCCCGCCTTCGGCGGGTATGTTCTAACTGCATTCGGCATGAATGCAGCGGCGAGGGGTTGAAGTCCCCTCGTCTGTCAGCCAACTACGAATAGAATGGACGAAGGAAGGGATGGGCGTAGATTCAACGCCTCCACAATGGTCGAAAATATCCCCAATTATGTTCGAGAAAGAACTGGCGCCTTTCGGGATTCAATATCAAAAATTAACTCGGAATCTATTTCAAATTTTATTCGTAAGGCTCCAACCTCGATAAAAAGAAACCTACTAGATTCTACTGTAACTGACATCATTACCAAGGTACCTGCCGTCACCATAGTTCTATGCCTGGCTGTGACTGGTTTCTTCTCCATTCATTCCGGAGTAAATGATTGTAGGGACGGTTACAATCCGGATTGGTGTAGTGACGAAGGTGCTCTCAACGTTAACGGCGACATGGCAATATATCTCCCGCAAGGATCAGAGGTACAAGCTCAGATAGAAGATGTCGAACGGGATTGGACAACCAACGTCATGGTGGTTTACGTCGAGTCCAATACGACGGGTGTTGACAAGCTACCCATTCTGTCGCAGTTGGATCTGGTTGAAAACACTCTAAATACACACAGGAACGATGCTGGGGAGCAGGACTTCGTGATTTACGTACTCTCAGTTTCCACAGTTGTCAAGGAAGTTAATTCCAGCGGTGGTAGAGTGATTAAGGCATTCTTCTCTGGCATAGCAGAGGCCACAGGAAGCAGTGATCTCTCGCAGGCAGTCAACGAAACAGTTGACGAACAAGCGAATCTCATAGGGGACTACTCAATTCCGGATGAGCAAGAAAGGGTCGACCAAATCTTGGACGAGATGCCCCAGAATGCACTTGACAAGCTAGTCAGGGACGTTGGTAAAAATCAGAACGAGACTGCCGGGTATTGGAATAGAGCTGTGATAATTATTGGTATAACCAGCATTGTAGACATGGATGGCGACGGCGAGGACGATACCAGTGATTACATTGAGTATGTTTCAAACGAAATTAATAGAATATCAATAGAGAATAATTGGGTCTGTAGGGATGAGGATGGGAAGGAGCTTAATCCAGAGAAGGGAGAGAATGAAGAATACTGTGAGGATCAGAATCCCCTGGACCTGCGGATGACCCTGACGGGCCCTGTTCCACTTACAAATGCGATAACAGAGGAGTCATTCAAGATGTTCTGGGGTGTTTTCCCAGTTGGAGTGGTCCTCGTAGCATTCGGCCTATTCATATTCCACTGTGATCTTCTTCAAACTGGTAGGATACGCCTAGTTCAGGGTATCAAAGTGGTCATAATCTCGGGTTTACCAACACTATGCTCAGTTTGGATTACTCTAGGCATGATTGGACTAACTGACTATGAGGTAACAATGACCGTCATAATTGTTGGACCTATTGTTCTAGCTCTAGGAGTCTCATATGGCCTGCATATTACAAACAGATATGCTGAGTCAAAGGGCTCCCCCAGGGAAAAAATGGCAGAGGCACTAAGCTCAACTGGGCGTGCCGTTTTACTTTCTGCTCTAACCACCATAATCGGATTCATTTCACTGACATTAGTCCCAATGAAACCGATAGCGACGATTGGTTGGGCCCTCTCAGGAGGTATCGTGGTTGTCTACATAATGACAATGCTGATGGTTCCTAATCTTACAATGATGTTAGACCTGAAGAAGCCCTCTCACCCGCCACCAAAGATATTCCAGGTTGCTGTGGAGACTCCCATCAAATGGACAAGGGTGACTCTGGCTATTTTCATTATTGCCATGCTAGTTTCTGCAGGCATCAATAGGCCCAACGTGGAGGAGAATATCGATTTGTTAGAAATGGCTCCGGGCGGTGTCGATGCTGTAGACAAGATGGGGGTATACTCCGATGAATTCAATGCAGGTCAACCAGGATTCCTATTGATTCGTGGAGATATCTCCGCTGATCCGAATCCTCTACCTAACGCTGAGGCAGAGCAAAGCGACCCATATGCCAATCTGGAAGGTATTTCTCAGCTGGAAACTAAATGTAACTCCGTTGAGAATACGACAGCCGTTTCCATAGTTTTCCTGATGAAGGCGATAGGCGTGGGGGTGAACGTTACTGGTACGCCGATTTATGATTTGATAAATGGCACTGGAATACTGCCCGATCCAATCAATGACGTTGCTCAATTAATATTTGACAATGAGCAATCGGGGAATGTCTCTTTCTGGAGTGCTATGAACTATCTCGATCTACAGGACACAGGCGGAGTCCAAGCTCAGAATTTCTTGATTTATGTGTTCTACAACAGCATGACAGATGAAATGAGGGGACTTTTCATGTCTTCTGATTACAAGAGGAGCCTGATTTACATCGATATGCCATTCATGGACGTCAAGGCGACGTCGAAAGCAGTTGATTTGGTTGACGAATACGCATCACAGGAAACCGATGGAGCAATCGACTCGACCCCACTAATTGGAGTCGCCTCAATAACAATCGAAGTGAACAACCTAATTGTCGGATCTCAGTGGTCTTCACTAGGGTTTGCACTCCTATTCACAGTCTTGACCTTGGCTCTAGTATTCAGGGATGTTAGATACGCGATGCTGACAACTATGCCTGTCGGCTTCACGGTGATGATGCAATGGCTAGCAATGGACAGCTTAGACGTCCCACTATCCCTTGTTACTGTGATGATTGGATCCATACTAGTTGGCGTGGGTGTCGACTTCTCCATACATATTGCGAATAGAATAAAGGAGCAAGGCGGGACTATAGAAGCCATACAGACTGCGTGCGCGAGTACGGGAATGAGCTTGTTTGAGGCGGTTACCGTAACCGCATTTGGAATGACTTGTGCATACTTGATACCAATAGCTGCGATCAAGCCATTTGTAACTACGATAATCATACTGCTTCTTGTAGCAGCCATATCTGCCTTGATCCTCCTCCCTGCAATATTCACAGCAATGATCAAGGCTAATATCGGCCTTACTGGGGGAGTGAATACGATGGTGAAGACTGCTGGGCTACGCAGGGCAATAGCTAGAGACGAGGCTGATGTAATTGATGCAGCGATGGTTTTCGGCTCCTCCGATGATGCATGGTAAACGACACCTTGATTCACCTAGCATAGAGTCCAGAGGTATGACTGGGTTATGGCTAATGAAGAGCGAGCCCCATGTATATCCGTGGGAACAGCTCGAAGAAGATGAGACGACACACTGGGATGGTGTGAGAAACTACCAAGCTAGGAATACAATGAGGGACCTGATGAAGGTTGGAGACATGGTTCTTTTCTACCACTCTAATTGCAAGCCGCCGCATGTCGCAGGTGTAGCGAGAGTCTGCAAGGAGGGTTATCCCGACTTCACGGCCCAGGACCCTTCGTCGAAATATTTTGATCCGAAGGCTACACCTGAAAATCCAAGATGGATGATGGTCGACATAGAAGCTGTTGTTGCAATGTCTGAGATTGTTACACTTCCAGATATGAGGGCCAATCCAGCACTCGAGGAAATGCCTCTATTGATGAAGGGTCAGCGACTTTCTGTGCAACCAGTACCACAAAACTGCTTTGAGATAGTATGTGAAATGGGTGGACTGCAAGGCATCCCAACATAGTGGGCGCGTCCTCGGTGGACGTTCGTCACTGCTGGCGATTTTTCACCGATCTCCTCAGCCCCGTTATCCCAAGGCATCCAGCATCCCCGGTCGGGCTGCTCGCTTCCGCGCCTGACCTGGTTCCCGGGCATAGGATGGTCACGGCTCCCCTCCGGGAGCCGATTCCAACAACCTGCATCTCTTGGGGACGAGGCGTCGACGTCAACCGGCGGGTCGCCAGCGGCTCGTCTACGCCGCCCTCGGACTTCAGGTCACCATTATCGACGATTTGTGAATAACAGAGCACGTCAACACCCCCCCTAGCCCAATATGTGCGGGAAGCGCCCCCATTTCAAAGAATCGGGATGTGGACTATTGCGATGCTTCGTATTTCGAGGGGCATCCAGTCTGAATCTCATGAGCTTCTATAACCCATAGTCCGTCAATAATGAGTAAATCTCCCTTGATTGCAATCATATTGCCCTCGTCGAACCCGTCGGGTATCACGGTACTGGAGTAATCCACATGCAGAACATGCCTTACACCCGAAATTGAAAACGAAAAATTATCGGTTTCCAGACTGCCAATTGAGACCTCCCCTCTTACGTGTAATTCACCTTCATATGCTGTAGGATCATCCATTACCTCATCTATTGAATACTGTACTTCCGGCTCCACAGATACGAACATTAGAACTAGCAGTAATGACATCGAACACCCAACAATGAGGAGTCTTCTTTTCCGGGTCAAGGGGAATCGAGGAGGGCGCGCCATAGCAATACCTGTGGAATGTGATTGATGATATTTCTTATCGGAAGCTCAGGTGTTATTGTAACCAACCGCTTCTTCGATACTAGAGAAGCCATTCTCTCTAACACTAGCTCTCAGCCCAGTAACGATGTCTGAAATTACCGATGGGCCCTTGAAAACCAATGCGGAATAAATCTGCAGAAGCGAGGCACCTGAAGTCAGAGAGTTCCATGCAGATTCTGTGGAGTCAATCCCCCCAACTCCTACTATCGGAACCTTTCCTCCTGTAGACTCGTATAGCATTGATACCACTTCTAAGGACCTCTCCTGAAGTGGCCTTCCGGAAACACCTCCATTCTGAGCAAAAGCATGACGGGATTTGGTATTCTTAGGAACTGGCCTCTTCAACGTTGTATTAGTTGCGACGAGTCCATCAATGCCATTCCTAAGGGCTTCTTCAGAGGAAGAGATGAGTTCCTCGTCTGAAGCATCGGGAGACAGCTTGAGAAGCATTGTCTTTCCACCGCCCTTCATTTCCTTGACCGAGTTACATGCCTTGAGTACGGTACTAAGACTAGATTCCTCATGAAGATCTCTGAGCCCCGGGGTGTTGGGCGAAGAGATATTCAAAACGAACATATCTGCATGGTCCCATAGTGCCTCGAGAGTGGCTGAGTAATCAGCAGGAGCCTGCTCATTGTCTACCTTCTTTGATCTCCCTATATTTGCAGCTACGGGCACATTAGGCCATTTTCCAGATGCTCTTCTCTGTATCAGCTGATCCCTGACCGATGAAGCCCCTGGATTATTGAATCCCATGCTATTGACGAGTGCCTGTTCGGCATCTGCCCTGAACATTCTAGGTTTAGGATTACCATCTTGAGGAAACCTAGTGATACCTCCGTATTCAACCCATGAGAACCCGAGAGCGGGCCAAGCGGAGAGGGCAGAGGCCCCCTTATCCATCCCAGCTGCGAGTCCTAATGGATGTCTGAAAAGCCTCCCGAAGACATGAGTTGGTAGTTCTGGGGACTGGTATAAGGCGTTCAATGTCCTTAATCCGATTGACGACTGTCCGAATCCGGAAAGAGACCTTATAGCCATGCCATGAGCTCTCTCAGAGTCCATACGCCTAATTACTGGACGAGCGAACATGCTCCATCCAATTCCCATAAACAGAGCCGTGATGCTATACCCTTCAAGAGTTACGTACCCCACGGCCCCATATGAGCGATTGGAACCCATCTATGTATGAGTCGGCGAGAAGGCTGCTCAGATCTACTGGAGGGGTGCTAAACGTCCCTAGATCCTGTATTGATTCAGCTAAATTATTGATTCTCAGTATTTCTGATGAGGTTCCATCGATGATATTGGAGCCAGAAATACATTCCTTGGGGGATAAAGAGGAATTATTCTTTGAAACTAATTCGGGAGTTAGCTTCAGTTTTTCTACTCTCGAGCCTAGAACGGAGACTTGCTGGGTGAAATCCGAAGAGGGGGAAATCGAAGGAATATGGGAAAATTTTTGTGAAGTCACGCTCAAGTTAGCCAGAGCTGGATATCCTGGTTGCGTGGGATGCGGGGGCCCTGGATCGGATGAAGAGTGGGATGAGGTCAGCGCTAGATTGGCTTCTTGATCGGTCTTCTCCTCGCGCGCGCGCCACACACACCTGCACGCGCGCGCGTTGGAACGGACTATTGCCACTCATGTTTATACGGGTATCACTGAGCCCGGAAGAAACGTAGTACTCCATACTGTTTGGGACTATGGTCGTGAAAACATGAAGCTGATGATACTCGAATCCGGTACCAAAGCTAAGACGGTCAAAAAGTATCTTGGCAAGGGTTGGATAGTAGAGGCTTGTAACGGTCATGTTCAGGACTTGCCTACTAGAAAAAGCGGCAAGCAGGGATCAAAGGCAATGTGGGCCTCTGATGGAACAAATCTCCCAGATCCGCCTTGGGAATGGACAGATAGGGCAGAGAATATCATTTCTGGAATCATTAGGAAAGCAAATGGAAAGGGCGTTGAAGAAGTTTACATCGCTACAGACCCTGACAGGGAAGGCGAGTTCATTGCATGGAGGCTTAGCATCATTTTCTCGGATTTCCCAATTGTCAGAAGAGTGACATTCAATGAAATTACAGAGTCGGCTATCCAAGAGGCAATGGCTAATCATAGTGATGTAGACTCTAACTTGGTAGATGCCGCCAAGGTAAGGAGATTCATGGATCGTCTTGTGGGATACAGGTGCTCTAAATTTGCGAGGAGTTGGAACCTTAGGTCCATGGGAAGGGTTCAAACTCCTACACTCGGATTCATAGTTGAAAGGGAATTAGAGAGGGAGGCCCATGTTCCAATTCCCTACCACAGTATTCGTGCAACTAGTGATGGATTCAATTTCAAGGTCAGATTCCATGAGAAAGACGAAGATGGCGCTTGGTTCGATGATGATGGTAAGCACTTCCCAGATAGGACATTTGATGGCGAGCTTGCTGAAGCAACTCATGAAGCGATTTCCAAAGCGGGGAAGCTAGCTATTTCTTCTATCAAAGAGGGGAAGAAAAAGAGAAAGGCTCCTGCGCCCTTCACTACTGATACATTACTGCAAGCGGCAAGCTCTTCCCTTGGATGGTCCATGGGTAAGACAAGCAAGATTGCCTCTGACCTCTACCAAGCAGGTCATATAACATACATCAGGACTGATTCAACTAGAACTAGTGAAACTTCTAGAAACGAAGTTAAGAGCTTCATCAAGGAGAAATATGGAGAAGAGTTTCTGGGCCCAGGTTCACTTGGTCCAGATGCCAAGAAGGACTCATCTAATGTCCAGGATGCTCATGAAGCAATCAGGCCAACGAACCCTGCATCAGAAGAAGTCAGTGGAATGGAAGCCGATCACAAAAGGCTTTACCGTCTAGTTTGGAGTAGGTTTACCTCGAGTCAGATGTCTGACTCTATTAGGGAAAGAAGGGATTTGCGGGCAACCATCGAGGGGTCTGGACTCTTAATGACGGGAACCGCGTCATGGCTAGTTCACTCGGGGTGGGAGGAAGCCTCCGCCGAGTTCTTGGCCCAGCCTCGCAAGAGTCAACCGAACTTCGATTTATCAGAGGGATCTGAATGGCCATTGGATAAGGGCGAAGATAATCCCCTTCTCACGAGTGATGAAACCAAACCCCCGCGGAGGTTCTCAGAGAGTTCGATCGTCAAGCAAATGAAGAATGCTGGCATAGGTAGGCCTTCCACGTATGTTAGTATCGTACAACGTATTCAAGATAGGGGGTATGTGGAGAATGAGAATAGCTCATTGGTTCCAACGGAAAATGGTAGAACTCTCTGGATGGATGTGGCGCCAATCTATGGCTCCAAAGCTGGAGGGATGGACATCCTCTCCGCTTCATTTACATCCAAGATGGAAGATAGTTTGGACGGTATTGAATTAGGCGAAATGGACGCTGTTTCCATCTGGAGTTCTTTCTCGGAAGATTTCAAGGATGCCCACAATAAGGCGATTGAATATCGTAGAAGGTCACCTACTCCTAAACAAAAATCATTTATTGAGAGCAGGATAGTTGGGTTGGAAGAAGATGTAGTTAAGTCACTACTTGATGGTAGGGAAATAGATGATCTTAGTGGTGAAGAAGCCAGCGACCTCATTGGTTCACTGAACGAATTATCGAAAACCAATGGAGGGCCGCCTGCTAGTGAGAAGCAGATCAGCTATCTTATGTCCCTTATCGAAAAGTCTGGAATGGCTCTTGCTGATGCCTTGTCCCTAGTAGGTGTCGAGGATGTAGACGGACTTACTGGCGGTCGTGAGGGCAGTGCAAGTGAATTGATCGGGATGATGAGGGATGCGAATTCCTCACTTCCGGCCACTGAACCCCAAATGGAGCTAATCAGGAATATGTCTGAACAACTAGGGATATCGATGCCTGATGTCGTAGCTATTGCAGATGTTGCAACAGAAGATGAGATAACAAAATCAGACGCCAGTACCCTGATAAAAAAATTGAAGAGTATGCGGAGAAAGCAGGGCAAAGGCAATAGAAAATAGGAGGGTTGTTGATAACATGGAGTTCCACTACGACGTGGCCATAGTCGGAGCTGGGCCAGTCGGTGGATACTTGGCCCTAAAACTAAGAGAGTCCGGGCATTCTGTTCTGCTAATTGAGGAGCATAAAGAAGTAGGTAGGCCATTCCAGTGCGCCGGTTTAGTCAATCCCGGTGCGATGGAGAAAGTATCACTTGAAGAAACTGCATTAAGCGTCATTTGGGGTGCGAGAATTCATGGCCCTTCTGGAATACCTGTAGAGATTGGAGATCCAAGAAGAGTCAGAACTTGGTCAGTCTGTAGAAAAAAATTCGACGAAAGAGTGGTGATGGGATCGATTGATGCAGGAGCAGACATATGGCTATCTAGCTATCCAGTAGAGGCTGAGATCAGTGCTGATTCGGCCTCATTGCGTGTCAACAGAGACGGTGAAATTGTTGTGGTTAACTGTAAAGTGATATGTGGCTGCGACGGAGCTCATTCCTGGGTTAGGAGGAGATTCAAATTTGGGAGGCCTAAGGAGATGATGGTTGGTTTCCAAGTTGAAGTAACCGGTTATCCTGGTGTAGATGGCGTACTTGATATGTACACAGGTAATGATATTGCCCCGGGATTCTTTGCTTGGGCAATTCCGTCTGGAAGCACCACTAGGATTGGCATGTGGAGTAGGCCGGACTTACTCGGTGAGTCGTCATGTGAATCACTCCTCAGTAAACTAATGAGTGACTCGATTTGGTCAGAGAGATTCTCACAATGCAGAATAGTTGGAAAATTTGGTGGACCTGTGCCCAGTGGCATGTTGAAGAAAACAATCCGTCCAAGAGTAGCATTATTCGGTGATGCTGCTGGCTCATGTAAACCCACGACAGGAGGTGGTATCGGACCTGGATTTGAACAAGTGGACCTTCTCGTTCCTGAGATATCCCAGGCAATAATCTCGGACAATCATTCTGAGGAGAATATGATTAGGATTTCAAAAATGCTAGACCCCATGAGGAGGAAACATAGCAAAGCCAAGGCTCTCAGGGACGTATTTGTAACAGAGTCAACCGATGAAGAGCTCGATGAGATATTTTCGATTTGGTCCAAGAAGGAAGTCATTGAAATTATCAATGAGACTGGAGAGATAGACAATCCCGTACCTCTGGGAATAAGACTATTGAAGGAAGTTCCAGAATTCCGTAGGGTGGCAAGTAAGGCTGCAAGAGCATTAATTTGGGGTTGAACTATGCATAGATCTGTACAGAGAGTGAGATACCCTCCTTTCGAGCACTATAACGCGGAACCAGATAAAATCCCACTTGTGGAAGTGATGCTGGAGTCGGAAAATATGCCTCCGCCCGAATTCAAACTTGGTTCGGAGAATAGCTGGATGGTTGAATGGAAAAAGGAGGAAGATGGCAGTGAACAACTGCCAATTATTCGAACTGAAGTCACGAAAGATGTCCTTCCTTTCCTGATGAGGACGAGGAACGGGTGGTATATTGAGCCTGACCCCATTCACTCCTTGGCAAGACGGATGATTTTTCCCTCTGTGGTGATTTTGTCGGTTTCTCTTATCCTTCACGCACTCGAGCCTGCATTGATCGATTTACTCGGCGGGTTTGCTGAAATTATTTACTCCCCCATTAGGATAGGTCCGCTAGATTACCCCCTTCTAATTCTAGTCTCATTTCCTATCTTCATACTTCCCATAGTAGCTAGAATAGTTGCTAATCTAAGAGATATCAATAGACAGGAGGAATACATCTCCAGACCCCTTGGGAGCCCGCAAATGGCAATCGGGAAAATGAGTCCCGATTCCATAGAGATACTAGAGTTCATGACGCCAAATAGATTCACAGCCGAAAGATGTAGAATACAAGTTGGAGTTGCGGTACCAGAGAGGCGGGCCATACTCGAAGCTACGAATAGGGAGGAAGGTGGGCAACCTGCCCCGGGGATGTCAACTGCGCTTCCAGAGAGGAGGATCTCGACAGCGGATGAGCATGGTACTGGAGTGGGGGAGTCATTGCCGATGACCGTAAGCAGGGGGCGTATACTTCTCTTGGAGCCAATGAGAGTACAAGATAGCGGGCCATGGTGTTCTGTGGATTCGGATAGAATGGTTCTGAAAGGACCGGATAATACGTGGCCAGGATCAATATATTCCGCGATGATTGCTGTCCACTGGGAACTTGTGATAGAAGGTGTGACAGACTCTGGCTTGAGGATGAAGTGGGTCAGGCCGATCATTGTTGAAAACAGCGAATCAGTTTACCTGGACGATCTACCAGTCCGAAGTGGAAGGATAGAAGGATAGTTAATTCTGCAATGGAGGAGGTGCCCCCGCCTCAATTTCGAATAGTCTATCTGCCTCCAGTAGATTATACCTAGAGTCTCTCTTTCTTGGCGTGAATCCGGCCATGGAGATGATTCTCTGAAGTTCGAATTCTGAAGCTTCTGTTCTATCGGTACCAGATGCCGAGACAACATTCTCTTCCATCATAGTCGAACCTGCGTCGTCGGCTCCGCCCAAGAGGGCTATCTGAGCCACCTCAAGCCCCATGGTAGGCCATGATGCCTGTATGTGGCCAATATTATCAAAAAATAGACGCGAAACTGCGAGATGCCGCAAATATTCGCTCGACGATGCGCCCAGTTCGATTCTGTTTGATCCCCTATTCCTTTTTCCAAATGAGTTGTTCTCCAGTTGGACCGGCCAAGAGACGAAAGAGGTGAAGCCCGTTCTTCCCTCTGAAATCGCATCATCTTGCATTTTCCTTATCCTATCCATGTGTTCCACCCTGTTAGCGGGAGTCTCTCCGAAACCGAACACATTAGTGGCGGATGTAGTGAGCCCTAGTCTCTGTGCTTCGCCCATCACCCTGAGCCAATTATCAGCCGAGCCCTTCAATGGAGAGATATCCATCCTGACCTCATCTACTAGCATCTCGGCTCCACCTCCTGGCAATCCATCCATCCCAGATTCCTTCAGTTTGCTTAGTACCTCAAATGTGCTAAGTCCACAGACTTCCGCAATGCCTTCAATCTCTATCGGGGAGAAGCAGTCAAGGTCGATGTTGGGATGCCTGGAACTAAGTTCCGATAACAAATCAGTATACCATGAAAGTGGGAGCTCTGGATTAACTCCTCCTTGCATCAGAATTCTTGAGCCACCGATTTTCTCTAGCTCGGTAATCCTTTCGCTTATTTCTTCCACGGACTGGGTGTACACCTCTGGATGACCAGGAGGCCTGTAGAATGAGCAGAATTGGCAATTGATAGTGCAGACGTTGGTGTAGTTTATGTTTCTGTCAACTAGATACGTCACCTCGTTATCAGGAAGGGTTTGTTTTCTCCTAAAGTGGGCTGCATGCAATAGGTCATTCAAGTCCGCTTCTTCGTATAACACAGTGGCTTCTTCAACAGATAGCCGCGGTGGATTCGTGGAAATCTGCATTTCTATGATTTCCGACCACGACACAGATATCACCTTGATTTACCGACAATGGATTCAATCTCGGTGATCGATTTGGGACACCCCGAAGACAGTACTATGGGGCCCTCCTCTGTTATTAGTACGTCGTCTTCAACCCTAATGCCAATCCCAGCGTATCTCTCGGGAATTTCTACATCGTCCCTCCAACTTGCGAAATAGAGACCGGGTTCGACTGTGACAACCATGCCTGGTTTTAGTACAGGCCCTGGATTTTTGTCTCCCTTTCTGCCACCTCCGACATCATGAACATCTAATCCCAGCAGGTGACCAGTTCCATGCATGAAGTAGTTCCTGTAAGGGCCGTCTAGATTCTTTCCTAGGGCCTCAGATTCACTGCAATCTAGAATCCCTAATTCAACCAGTCCTCTAGCTAAGACGGCTGACGATGCCTCGTGCATAGACCTCCATGGGGAGCCCGCCTTACAGGCTTCTATTCCAGCAATCTCAGCCTCAAGAACAAGATTGTATATTTCCTTCTGAGCTTCTGTGAACTTACCGCTGACTGGCCATGTTCTAGTTATATCAGATGCATAGCCATGAACCTCGCAACCGGCATCTACCAGAACCAAATCACCTTCGCCGATAGTTTCTGAGTTACTGGAATAGTGAAGAATCGTCGCATTCTCACCACCTCCCACGATCGATGGATAGCTCCATTGACTCTCTGAATCAATGAAGTGGCCCTCGATGATGGCCTGAATCTGCCACTCCCCAATAGAAGGAAATGTTTTCTCCATTGCCTTCACATGGGCAGAGGAGGCTATATTGGCAGCTTGCTGCATGATCCCAATTTCAGATTCAGACTTAATCGTCCTCATGCTGTCTAGAATATTCCGTGGGTCTTGAATATCGGATAATTCGATTACCGGACCTTTGTCGGGATCCTGGTTTAGAACGATATCATCAATGCGATTATCCAATCCTTGGATTATTGATGGTTTAGAACCCGAGGACATAGCATTGAGGATATGTTCCTTCGCATCCTCTATGGGGAAAGATTGGTCGATTGGCCATCCTTTTTCGGCGCCCTCAGGGCCTATTCTCCTGCCCTCCCATATCTCGGAGTGAGTGTCCCTGGGTCTTACGAATAGAGATGTCTTCCACTCTCCACCAAGAAATTCCGCTGTGAAAACTGAGTCTGGCTCCTCCCAGCCACAGAGGTAAAGGACGTATGAATTAGCACGATACCTATAGTGGGTATCGTTTGACCTTACTGATTTTGGATTATTTGGAATTATAACGACTGAGTCCTGGGGCATTTGTGATAGAAACTCTTCCTGCCTGCCACGATATTCAGACAGCTCGAAAGGCAATGCTCGCATGATTCTCAACCCTCCGTCGGTGCCCATGTTCTTGAAATGTGGTAAAATAAATCTTAATTCTGATCTTCTGGCTGCCACTTGGGTATGTCGCCCCCGGAATGGGACCTTCTCCTGAACATTATTGCAGAAGCAAGGAATGCTGCTGACACAACCAGTACTACCAGGCCTAAGGGGAGGTCTTCCGAATAGTCGGGATGGACTAGTTCTACGGAAATGAATGAGTATTCGTCATCATCGTCTATGACCTCAACTGTAAGAATCAGCTTCTGAGACTCGTTTTCCGGCCAGGTAAAAGACCTCTCGCAGCCCTCATTAACAGGGCTATTATCAATTTTCCAGACGCATCTCAAACCATTGATGTCATTTGTACTATCCATAGACTCCGAGGCGTCAATATCCCAAGATGTCCCTGAGGAAAGCCTCACGCTATCGCCATGGGTGACTGATTTTCCATCTACAACTAATTTCACTGAAGGAATTACGTTAGCGATATTGATCGTCCTAGATGTTGTACTGTGCAGCCCACTCCCGTCTACAACCCTGAGTAGAATCTCGAACTCTCCGGATGAATGGGTATCCATTGAGAATGTGCTTTCACCCTGAGTTATAGAAATTGGCGCGGCACCCGGCCTTGATTTGTCCAATACGGTCCAAATATAGTACAGGTCTCCCTTCCCCCAGAATCCGTCATCGGAAGATCCGGCATCGAATAGTAGTGCTGAATCGCCCTCTTGTGCTTCAGAGGCCCCGGAAATAATGGATTCTGGAGGCGAGTTGTCAATTCTAATTGGCACACAGTAAGACAGTGATTCAGATTCTACGACAATCATAGTCCGGGCAGAGTACCATCCATCATCAAATTCAGAAACATCTACTGCTGAAGAGTAAGGGCCACTCGAATTGGTGGAATACATGGAATCAGGTGAAGAATCTGAGATTCCTTGACAAGAATCAACCAAAGAGTATGCTGATATTATGGAGAAGGACAATATTGCTGATGAGTCATTTGAATCCGACCATCCCGAGAAGACGACCTCGTCCTTAACCCACGATTCGCCGACTGGACCCTGTGGGAGGAGTATTGCACCGGAAGGATTCCCAATAAATATCGCAATCTGATTAGAAATACTGCTCTCATCGGCATGCGATACAGTGGCCTGAAGTACGCACGAGCAATCTCCGATGGCGTCAGGTTCCATACTTATTTCCCAATTCCATTTCAATAAGTTCCCATAGTTTACGGGTTCTCCGAATGAAATGATCCCACTCCTGATGACAAGTTTTTCTCCTGATGTCTGATCGAAAATAGACCACGAAGATTCTGTAGTGGGTTCCATTGAGGAAACTAGTGAGCCGCTAATGATCGTTGGTTCGGAAATACGGATTCCGTTTTCTACATCAAACCCCAAGAATGATGCCTCTTCCTCGTCCGCCGCTACAGTCTGAGCGGATGAGACAAGTGCCAATGCCATCAGCAAGGTGAGGAACAGAGCCTGTCGTGCCACGTTCTTGGCCCTATAGGACATGTATTGAACCCGTTGGGTTGGTGATCCTCACCTATCTGAAATCTGTAGCTTCCAAGACAGTTCTTCCAACCATACACCCAGAGTATCTCTGTTAACGAATTCGTGGCTGGATTCAGCTGTAAGTACGCATTCACAGGCAGCAGCAGCAAGGGAAGCGGCATCAAAAATATCTAGGCCGTTTCCGAGGGCAGCTGCCAATGCTGTAGCGGCTGCATCATGGAGGCCTATCTGTTGCCTGGGGGCATTGGAGCGGCAAGGTATCGATAATTCGTCTCCGTCACGAGGATAGAGGGTGATTCCGTCGACCCCTCCCAGTACTAGTATCGCCCCCCAGTCATAGGTGGAAATAAGCTCGGATGCTGCATCGGAAGCATTCTCCAGCATAAGCCTCCTCCTCTGAAGCTCCAGACCTCGCATGCCAAAAATCACAGCATCGGCACCTTTGCTTCTAGATAGTCCAGTTAATTTTGGATCGACGATGCAAGGAAGTTTCAACTCCTTGGCCTTGGAAATTAGCTTGGATGCTCCAGATTCGGTAATCACCCCCTTGTGATAGTCGGACAGCACTATCGCCCTGCTATGGGGCATTGATTCCAAAGCGGCACTGATTAGACCGTCACTCACCGATTTACTCAATTCATCCAGGGGGCCCCTATCAGCCTGAAGTAAAACCTGACTCTGGTCTAACAGGCTCTCTCTACTCCCATAAAATCTAATTTTTGTGAGTGTCTTTCTATTGGGGACAATTGAGATCCCCTCTGTCGAAATTCCATCTCCCGAAATCATCTCAATAATTTTACTTCCCTCGTCGTCATCACCCACGCATGAGAAGAAGTCGACATCCATCCCAAGTGAATTGAGCCCCCTGGCAATGTGAGCAGCGGCGCCCGGAGATTCCTCTGACCTAATTATCCTCAATGCTGGCACCGGAGCAGTGGAGTTGAGGTTGTTGGCATAACCATGATGGTACCTATCAAGCATCACATCCCCTATCAGAGTCACTCTTGTTCCCTCGACATCTTCGAGCAATGAGCCTAGCCTACGTAGTATCTCGGCTTCTGTTCCAACATCGTCTCCTGATTCCATGACCGATGCGCGGGGGTCAAGGCGAATGATACTTACTAGACCGACGGAATCAAGTTTGAGATGCCATCGTAAAGCCATGGAACGTGTCGAGGGGGGGTGGATTTACGACGGGGCTGCAGCGGATAGGTTGTGGCATAAGTCGGCCATTGGCAAGCCGATACCCAGTGGAGGGCTAGTTCTCGCGGCGTGTGAATTGATATTCTGCAGGGACCATAGACATATTGAGTTGCCCAGTGATGACTGGATACTCAGTGTAACTAATGAGGACTCTGGGGCAATACCCGAGGGTGCTATTATGGAGGCCCTTAGGGTGCCAGGAAACAAGATCGTCCTGAAGAGTAACCTCGAGAGTATGGGACTAGAACACTCCGATGAGACATGGGGACTTAGGTGGGATTCAGATAAGCATCCGAGAAATGACTTGCCGATTGCAGAGATCAGATGGTTCACATCTGAAGAGGGTTTTGAGGAAAATGACCTTTACGAATGGACCAAAGAAGTAGAGGAAAGAGGGAGGGTAGCTGAGTCCTTAGTTATCGATGAAGAGTTGTCAGTAGTCACATATCGCCTGTCGATAGCAGAACCTGCTGGAGAGCTTACCCCGCCGACCGAAGAAGATTTCAACAAAATCTCATGCATTGAATACGCTGAAACGCTCACGGGTGGTGCGTTTTTCTCGAATATCGAAGTTTGGCCATCTGAAACAATCGGAGTTCCTGTGCATGACGGTCGGCAGTTGGACTGGGTAGAGAGAGAGCTAGTACACATCCTGGGCCATCCATCAAACGACTTCTCCCTTGAGGGGATCTCAACTGGTTTGCCGGACCCTCATCTTGGGATGACTAGGACAGCTAGCTTGTTGAAGGAACTATGGGATAGGGGCCTCAATACTAGGCCTGGATTCAAATTTGGTACCACTTGGAGGTGTTACACCGGGTCTGTTGGAGAGGACCATGCCCCCTGGCTGATCAACGACCCTAACGATAGAGACAAGCAAGCGCACGACTGGGGGAGGGCGTGTCTGACATCCAGGCTTGCCTCTGGAGTCAACAAGCATTGGATCTGTCCGATATATGTGAATGGTGGAAAATGGGCATTCCTTGAGATTTCGAGGCCACCGTCGGATTCCAGATGGAGTAACCCCGGGAAAAGATGATCACTCCTTCCTTGATCCAGTAACTACAGATATTGCCATAAGAATACACACTATTGGAAGTCCATTAGATGGGGTCGAAATCCACGCTAGCCATCCTTCGCCAGTGAATGGCGATTCGGCAATAAGAAGGATGTCGATTCTTTGCTCTAAGCCAAATTCATCTTGGAATACGACCTGCCCTCTGGCATACATCCCTGATTCCATTAGGCCCATTGGCTCAATATCGACAATCAATGGATCACCTGGAGATATTTCTCCCTGTGTGGAGATTGATGCTATCCTACTAGCTGCACCCTCTATAGCGACATCATATACTCTCGGGCCTTCTCCCTCATACTCCATTTCAAGTGATATTGACGATGGCTCATCCCACTTAATTACGGACTCGAGTGCCTGTGATGGAATCCTATTGCCAATCTTCTGCCAACTCGATCTTATCGAGACTGGATTATCTCCCTCACAGCCAATAGTTCCGGTTAATATTCCCACTTGAAGTGAGGAGTCCGAATGACGTAGTATTGGGACATCTGATGTTCCTGCGGGTATGTCAATCTCGACTTCTGTGGGAGTTACCAAATCTGCACTTATATTGAGAATTAACTTACACTGAACTGGGGTGTAGACGGTAGCGAGCGATTTCTCCCCTTCAAGAAGCTGTAGCGGTGTCCTCTGGGTAAGGACTGATGTTGTTTGTGAATTAGGCATAGTTAGCTCTATGATTGCAGACTCTTCGTTAATCTGGGAGACGGTGGCTGTCCAGTGTACAAGCCTCCCCCTATTGTCCCTAATCTTGATTCCTGTGGAGCCGAATGTTTCGTTGATGGAGAAAGTATCGCCTTCGCTTCCCGAGTCTCTATTTCTGATCAATGCATCATCCCCATCTGCTTCGATAATCCTAGCCCATGCATTATTTGGATCATGATTGACGGTATTATCCTCGGAGTTGCCATTATTCAGATCTTGATACTCGACTAGAATTCCATGTCCCGGCAACGCTGAATCGAAACCACTGTCAGAACGGAATGATATCAGAACTCTTTCACCGGGGGCGGTGTCAAGAGAAAGGACCCTGTTTCCACCGGATTTACTTACCATAGATTCGATTTCGTAAGTTCCATCTTGCGTGATGTCTACGTCAAAAACCCCAGAAGCGCCGATAAGATCGAGAGATGCGGATCCAGGCATAGAAGGAGTTCTGCCATTATCATTCCAATTACCGCTGGCCATAATATCCCAGTCACCGAGGCCTTTCCATGTACTAGATGGGAGATCTGAATGGACATCGTAGAGGTCGAGTGCACCCATCTGATGAAGCATCTCATGGACGACAGTCCCGATTCCCGAATATAGGGATGAGATTGTGTAATGGCTGATTGTCCACTCACCCAACTCTACCGGATTCTGGAGTTCGGAGAAATGACTCCATATGGTTTCAGAGGAAGCTCCTGATTCTTGAGCGGCACCCGAATGAAGAATAAGTAACCTGTCGACGAAGCCATCATCATTGTAATCCCATCTTGACAGGTTTACTCCAGTTAGAAGGGCACTGACGGAGTCTTCAACCAGCCCTTCCACGCCCCTCCCATCTGCACCAGAGTCTCTCATTTCGGGTGAGTCCTCGCCCCAGTATCCCTCATCCATGGGGGAGATCCAAATATCCTCCGATAGTGTAACTTCCAGTGACGAGGCGCCTCCTGACATTTGACTGACATATTCGGATGCAGACAGCTGTGGAGAGCCGTCTTCGTCTATGTCAAAGATGGAGTCAATTTTTTCATCTGAATGTGGCTTCCCTGGAAATCCGACTCTTAGGACCAGCCATTCCTCGTCATCTTGAAGTCCGACTAGATTCGAATCTTCTGAATGGGGGTCATTAGAGGAGTCAGCTGTCTGATTTACAATATCTGGGTTTAGATTGATTAGTGCACCTAGGAGGAGGAAGGCAAAAGCCGCAGCATATCTTACTGACTTCACAGTATTCCGGCATCAGGGATGGCTTTCAAGTAAGTGTAGACTTGAGTGGTTTAGCGCAATAAATACCAGTATCAGCTATCGGCGAACTGGTACGATCTTTGAGGATATGTCTGCAAAAAGCACTGCAGCTACTGATAATGCTATTCTTAGGCCATCGTAAACTACCGGAAGAGTCAGTATCAGCACCCCAGTAGAAATTAGTAATATTCTGATTCTGAACCTAGTATTGTCGCTCTCTGAGCCTAGCATTAATCGTGACATTGAGAGCGATATTGCTGTAATAGAGGACACTAGAAAAATCCAGGTTATTCCGATTGATAGGGAGACTATCTGGGTAATGTCATACCTATTTTCCACTCCACTTATAGTGCCAAATGATTCAGCAAGAGAGAATGCGGTTGATACTCCGACCGTCCAAATAGCGATGCTCGCAAGAGGTGCAATGACCGAGAAACAGGACAGTACTGTGAAAATCCACTTTCTCTCTTCCCTGAATAGTCCGGGCCTCATAAATCTGTATAGTAATATGGAGAAAATGGGTAGAGCGGAAAGAGCTGAGAGGAGTAGGACCAGTGTCCACCTAACTTCTACCCAATCCATTGGGGAGTAAATTGCCATCCCTGAGCCCGAGTTGGCATAAGAAAGTGAAGAAGCCCATTCATTGATGATCGATGTGGAGGTTGTTGTCCACATCGCTGCGAATAGGATCAGCAGTACTGAAGTTTTCCTCAGAACTGAGTGCAGTTCGGAAAAATGGGTGTGAAGATGGTACTCGGACATGTCACAAGCGATCCTTGACTGTCTGTTCGGCCCTTGCAGCAAGTATTGTTCTGTAGACGCCGTAGGCGAATAATGCGCTGGTGAAAAATGCGCAGCCTATCAAGAAGCCAGTGAGATCTGTAACATTTGTGCCCTCTTCGACGACGGCTTTTGGTGGGAAGTAAATGGCGGAATCTGATGCTGTCCAGTTAACGGCGACCATGAATGATGCGATGCTCAATATCGATCTAGTAATGGCCTGGGGGTATGCTAACTCCATCGCGAGGAACTCTGGCCCATCACCATATCTCCTCTCTAGAATCTCTCGTTGAAGGAGTGCTCCGAAAATTAGAGCTACCAGGCTTGTCCAGAAAAACATGTTACCCTGTAAGAAGACTGCATGTGAAAGGGCGTCTTGCCTTTCTGCCTCTCTCTGGGCCTCCGTTTCTTCTATCACGAATAGAGTGTCGTAATCGCCTACAGAAATTGTTCTAGTGTCCAATGTGGCTCCAGATTCATCCGAAGAAACGGTACCAGGGGGGTTGATGGAGAACGAGAGGATATTCCAGTAATCCGTCTCATCTGGAAGGCCTCCGCCATCTACAGAATTACCTACTAACCAGAAATAAATTGGTCCTGTATCTTCGGATGGGGCAGTCCAAACTACATTCCAGATGCCGTCTGAATCTGGTTCTGAGTGGGAGATATCGTCAGGAGCTCCATCGGCTTGTCTGATATCCTGATCATCAGACCAACTGAAGTTCCCATTGGATTCTGAGGTCATCAGGAAGCCTGCTTTTTTGTTGCCATCTCCGCCAGAGAGCGTGAGTGCATCTGCTACAGTGATTGTGAAATCGTAGGAGGCTCCTGGCTCGTACATTACTGGAACTCCCGTGACCATGACTACCGCTCTATCTGAGGTCGCGCCATTGTTGTGGCATGAGCATCCATACTTAACCGTAGGATCGCCGTCGCCGTTTTCGTAACTAGGACCGGAGCTCATGCCCATCGCAGGAACTGCTAGTAGCGCGAGTACTGCAAGTACCGCGGCGAGTCTTTTCACGGGCGAGTTCATGGCAACTATCGTACTATGTTCGGCAGTGAAGGACTCATAACCGTTGCTTGGTTTCATTGTGTCAATCTCCACTTATAGGTCCTTGATTGACGAGTTGAGGTCATTCATCATCTTCTTACCGTCACCGAAAAGCATCATTGTCTTGTCCATGTAGAATAGATCATTATCAACACCTGCATATCCAACGGAAAGGCTCCTCTTGATGATGACCACTACGTTTGCCTTATCGGCATCGAGTATTGGCATTCCTGCGAGAGGGCCCTCGCCTGTTCTGGCGGCTGGATTAGTGGTATCATTTGCCCCGATTACCAATGCCACATCGCAATCGGGGAATTCGGAATTAATATCGTCCATTTCAATGAGCTTCTCATATGGAACGTTAGCCTCCGCTAGAAGGACGTTCATGTGGCCTGGCATTCTACCTGCCACAGGATGAATGGCATAGAGCACCTCGCAACCCTCAGACTCCATCAAATCGGCGAACTCCTTGACAGCGTGTTGGCTCTGACTAACGGCCATACCGTATCCAGGCACTACAATCACCTTCTGAGCACCATCTAGCACCATTGCGACCTCCTCGGGATCACTGCCTACCTTGGTCCTAGTGAGTTGGTCCTTCTCCCCGGAGCCGCCGAAAGCCTTGAACAGTACATCGAAAAGCTCCCTATTCATTGCCTTGCACATTATGAAAGTTAGAATCAGTCCCGCGGCACCCACCATTGAGCCGGCGATTATGAGGACGTTATTCCCAATAACGAAACCAGTGAAAGCGGCGGCGATTCCGGATAGAGAATTCAGTAGGCTGACGACAACAGGCATATCCGCGCCGCCAATGGGGAGGACGAAAAGGACTCCCAGTAGGCCCGATGACAACGCCAATGCATAGATCCACGATTCATCTGATGGTTCCTGAATTGTCATCCATATTAGTGCAAAGGAGACGACTAGTAGAATGGCCTTTACAGCGTTGAGCCATGGTGGTCCCCATGTCGGGAATCTTACCCATTTACCTGTGAGGGGGACAGTGAATCCTCCTTTGAGTTTGAACATTGCAACGAGGCTGCCCGTTAGGGTTATCCAACCCACAATTCCGGACAGTCCTATGGCGATCCATATCGCATAGAGCTCAACACCTGGATCGGGGATATTGGACTCTTGAATTCTCTTCATCGCCTCAGAAAGTCCCACTAAAGCCGATGCTCCTCCACCGAATCCATTGAAGAGTGCAACTAATTCTGGCATTCCAGTCATCTCAACTCTAGTCGCCATTAGATATCCAATGACTGAGCCCAATAGCAGCCCTCCAACAATAAGCTCCCATCCTATGACGCCCTCGGTCTGCAGCTTTGCTAATGTGACCAATATTGCTAGCAACATGCCCATGGCACCGAGGCTATTGCCCTCAGGCGCGGTCCTAGGACTTGAGAGCCTCTTGATGCCAATGATGAATAATGAAGCGGAGATGAGATATCCGATATCCCACACTACTGGATCGACCATCTAATCACCACCCTTCCTACGTCGTCCGGCAATCATTCCAAGCATCTTGTTGGTCACCATGAAGCCCCCTACTACGTTGATTGATGCCATCACAAGTGCAATGAAAGCCAATAGTGCGGCTAAGTCAGTATTCGCCCCTTCAAAGGACGAGTTGGACAATATTAGAGCACCGACTATAGTGATTCCAGAAATTGCATTTGCGCCCGACATCAATGGCGTGTGGAGCGTTGGAGGCACCTTACTGATGAGTTCGAATCCGAGGAATATTGCCAGTACGAAAACGGTGATGCTTCCCACTAGGGCTCCGATAGTTAGACTCAACTGACCACCTCCCCTAGTCTAGTCTGCTTAGGATGGATTTCTCCTCCAGAGCATATCAGAACTCCGCCCATTCCCGGTATATGGAAGTCAGAGCCCTCGGGAGTACCTACCAAAATATCGTCCTCCATGTCTAGCTCCAAGTTTCCTTCCTTGACGATGCTTGAGACAAAGTTTGTGAGATTATTCGAGAATAACATACTAGCAGTTGAAGGTATGGTGCCGGCAAGATTCTCAATTCCAATAATTGTGACACCGTGTTTTCTTGTTATCCCCCCGGGTTCGGTAAGTTCGCAGTTCCCACCAACGTCAGCATTCATGTCGATAATCACTGCTCCTTCCTTGAAAGACTCAACGGCATTTGAGGGGATGGTGATGGGAGCGGGTCTGCCGAATATTCTAGCAGTGGTCACGATAACATCCGCATCACTGGCGACCTCACAAACCGTGTCGTTGACTTTCTGGATGAATTCTGGAGTTAGTGGTTTTGCGTAACCAGACTCGTCCTCGAAGTCATCCATCCCATCAACCTCGATGAATCTGCCTCCAACAGATTCGATTTGCTCGGCCGCAGACTTCCTGACATCCGATGCGTAAACCACCGCACCAAGGCGCTTAGCAGTGGCAATTGCCTGAAGGCCTGCAACACCGCTCCCCATGATCACAAATTTGGCTGGCTTAACCGTCCCAGCGCTTGTAGTCATCATTGGGATTCCCTTGGGGACATGTGCTGCTCCAAGCAATACGGCCTTGTATCCGGAAAGATTGTCCTGACTTGAATTAACATCCATAGCCTGCGCCCTGGAGAGCCTTCTTGGGATCATGTCCATACTCATCAGTGTTATACCAGCATCCATGGCCTCCCTGACCCTTTCCGGGTTTCGGAAGGGGTCAGCTACGCAAGCAAGAATTTTACCGGGCTTCATCGAAGAAATCTCTGGCATTCTGATTGAAATGACGATGTCAGAGGACATGGCATCCTGCCTAGAAACAATCTTCGCTCCCTTTGAAATATACTCATCATCAGAGTGGTTTGCATCAACTCCCGAACCAGTCTCCACGGATACTTCAAAACCGAGCTTGGCCAACTTAGTGATGGAATTAGGGACTATGGAAACTCTGTTTTCTCCTTCTGGCTCCTTTACTACTCCCAAGCGCATGATATCGACTCCAATTGGGCCGTAGGCCCAAACAGATAGCCATTCGAAAAGAAGACGCTTATTGAAGCCGTCGGCGCGGAGGCTTCGAAGATAGTGACGAGAAAATTCATTTCGATGGGAGATGGGTTTTCACAAAGTGCTAAGTCCCCTTCCTATTGCCGAAGAACGAGGATGACCATGGGAAGAGGGGCTAAAAAAAATACGGACAATAGTGCAGGTGATGATGGGACGGAAGGCTCGATTCGTGTTGCTGTTACTGGCGCCGCAGGTAACATTGGTTATGCACTACTATGGCGAATCGCGAGTGGTGATTGTTTTGGAACAAACCAGCCAGTTACCCTACAGCTACTAGAGATACCTGCTGGTATGCAGCGCTTGGATGGAGTGATTATGGAATTGAAAGATTCGGCTTTTCCTCTGGTGCACGGTATAGTCGGTACAGACGATCCCAATATAGCATTCAATGGGGCGGATGCGATATTTCTAGTTGGTTCACGGCCCAGGACAAAGGACATGGATAGATCTGACCTCGTAGCCGCAAATGGTCCAATTTTTGTTGGCCAAGGCAAGGCGATTGATGCAGTAGCTTCTTCCGATGTTAAGGTCATCACCGTAGGCAACCCTTGCAACACCAATGCCCTAATTGCCTGTGCAAATGCACCGAGCATCCCCTCCCGGCAATTTACCGCCATGACTCGTCTAGACCAGAATCGGGCAGTTGGCCAGATGGCTGAGCGTGCAGGTGTGTCCGCCTCAAAGATTCATGATGTATTCATTTGGGGGAACCACGCTAACACAATGTATCCGGATCCGCGTTTCGCGACAGTTGATGGGAAGATAGCAACTGATTTATTCGATGCAGAATGGCTGCAAGGTCGATTCCTAGAAACAGTAGCAACAAGAGGGAAGGCCATCATAGTTGCAAGAGGGGCATCCTCCGCGGCTTCAGCAGCTTCCGCTGCTATCGATCATATGCGTGACTGGTGGCAGGGTTCTGATGGGCGTATAGTTTCAATGGCTCTTCCATCGGAAGGTTGGTATGGAGTACCCGAGGGACTCGTTTTTAGTTTTCCATGTCGGTGTGAAAATGGTGATGTGATTGTTGTGGACGACCTTCCTGTAGACTCGTTCGCCCAATCGAAAATTGATGAAAATGTAGCTGTACTATTGGAAGAGCGTGATGCAGTTAGCGAACTTTTGGGAAATTAGATAGGTGTGTGAATGGGAGAACACATTTATCTCGAGTCTGATGGTAAATTGTTGTTGGTATATGGCGACGGGACGGGACCTGCAATACCGCAATCTGGCAGAACGGATCTCGATGTTAATTCTGAATTAATTCGCCTTCCAACAAAGGAAGAGATTGACAGTTTTGGAATTACTTGGGAAGAAATAAGAACAAACAAGTTCAGACTCGGACAAGAGGATCATACAGTTACTCACGGTAAGCCAATGATTGACTGGCCAGGAGAGTGGGCTTGGAAAGACTCCGTTATCAGCGATAATGCTGTAGACCCTGTTGCTAGAGAGTCAGTTTACAGGACCATTCACAGAGTTGTAAGTAAGGTGATGGTCATCAACTCTCGTAAACAGGTCCTGATGGCCAAGGTTTCTCGTGGATTCTTCTCGGGGTGCTGGACACTTCCCGGAGGTTTCGTGGACTATGGGGAGCATCCCCGGGAGGCTGCCATCAGAGAAGCTATGGAGGAATTGGGGATTGAAATTTCAATAGATGATCCGAAAGGGGAAGTTGGTGAAGCATTTGGTAGTGATGATGGTGCGTTAATCAGGGAAGAGATCTTCAACGAAGATGGGATTAACTGGGTTTCATTCACTTACAGATGTAGTGGTGAATTCGGGGAAGATGAGATAGTTCCCAAGGATGATGAGATAGAAGAGGCCAGGTGGTTTAGCAAAACTGATGCCCTCAGAGTGGCAGTCTCAATTTTCGACATAGAAGCAATTTCCACGATTGATTAGTGGTGGGCCCGCCTGGATTTGAACCAGGGTCAAATGCTCCCAAAGCATCTAGCATAGACCAGACTAACCCACGGGCCCCTTGCCCTCGGGGACAGTGCATATGGGATGAAGGTTACTGGGCCCATCCCCACATCTCATCACCGGCACGAAAGAGTATACCCTCCCTCTCTGCATCGTTGATTAGCTCCCAAACGTCTATGTCAATAAGTTCGTTCTCTGCGAATGAGTTACTTACTGATTCGAGGGTAATGATTCCATCTGATCCAGTTGCATCCCTCATTGCCGAGATAATGGAGTCAAAACTCTGCCCCTCTCTTCTTCTAGCCCTCATTTGTTTGGATTCCGCCTTGGAAAGTTTCTCGATTAGCTCCGCAGAAATCTCCTTGGGCAGGTTTGACCTTGATACTGCATCTGCCAGCTTCTCCGGAGACTGGTATGAAGAGACTGTAATGATCTCCTTGCTATTGGAGCATCTATTACAAGATGACCTACTCCCAAGTGATGAGCCAAAGAAATTCCCACAGGGACATCTTAGAAGGAGCCAATTATCGCCCATGCAACTAGGCGTAGTTCAGGGTTCAAGAGGTTGACTGATGTAGGTAATGCCGATTCGGCAACATGGGAGGCGCCCGGG
>MDSW01015012.1_pt1 | contig 34387 bp, 36 predicted proteins | sample 811171 | NCBI WGS metagenome assembly MDSW01 (sample SAMN05326641, study PRJNA326480) | marine metagenome | isolation source: seawater | place: Atlantic Ocean: North West | collected 2012 | reverse complement strand
CTCTTGCGCAGAATGACTGCGCGGCAAGGGCTACGCCTCGTCTTGCCGCAAAACAGCGCTTGGCGCGGACTCGCATGAAACCTCAACAGGCCCTAGGATCACGAATTCCATTTGACGACGTGCATATTCGCTCATGCTCAAACAGTGCACCGCTTTGGCACTCGTGGCCGTTGCAGCCGCCGGCTGTACGACGATTCGTGAAACCCAGCCCACGCAGACGGCACGCCAGCAGCTGGTGATGTCGAGTGCCGCGGACTACGCCAGCGCGCAAATCACACCCAACGTGCCGCGCGGCAACGCGATTTTCGTTGATGCCACCGATTTCCTGAGCGACGGCGAATACCGCACCGGCTATGCGATGGCCAGCATCCAGTCGCGGCTGCTTGAGCAGGGTTACAAACTGGTCGGCTCGGCCGATGATGCAGACACCATCGCCCGTATCAGCACCGGCGCCCTGTCGATCAACCAGTCGGACACGCTGTTCGGCATCCCCAGCATCCCGATCCCGATTCCGCTGACCGGTACGGTCACAACACCGGAGCTGGCGGCCTACAAGAAAAAACGTCGTACCGGCGTGGCCAAGTTCATGGTCGCGTTCTATAACGCCAAGACGGGCGACATGCAGGACGTGGTCGGCCCGGTTTACGGCTTTTCCCACGACAACAAGTCGACCCTGTTCGGCGTGAGCTGGCGCGCGCAGAACCTGGTCCCGGCCGAAATGCAGGACGAGCTCGAAGGCAAGGCCGACAAGAAGACATTCAACACCGCTCCGGTGACGGATGACTCGGCGCCGGCGCGCCCCGCGGCCCCCTAATCGGGTACTCAGTTGGCGCGGCCCGGGCGGGCCGCGCTATCGTGGGTTGACCAATACAAAAACACGCCGCCGAGCGTGACTTGAGGAGCCCATGACCACGATTAACGATCTACTACGAAACAAATCGCCCGACGTTTGGAGTGTCACGCCCGACGATTCGGTCTTCGACGCGCTGCGCTTGATGGCCGACAAGAACATCGGCGCCGTTCTGGTCATGGATGGCAAGCATCTCGTGGGCCTGCTGTCCGAGCGCGACTATGCGCGCAAGCTGGTTTTGGCCAACAAGTCGTCCCGCGACACGGCAGTGCGCGACGTGATGACTTCGCGCGTGGCTTTCGTTGCCCCGTCCAAGGACGTCGAAGAGTGTCTGGCGCTGATGACCGACAAGCGCTTTCGTCACCTGCCGGTCATGGATGAGGGCCGTGTGGTGGGCCTGGTGTCTATCGGTGATCTGGTCAAGGCGATCATCGAAAAGAAACAGTTCATGATCGACCAGCTCGAGTCGTATATCACCGGCCAATAAGGCCCAAGCCGAGACTCTCGCATTAAAAAGCCCCGGGGCGTTGCTACGGCCCGGGGCTTTTTTCATCAGCACGGCATGCGCCTACATGCGCGCCTGCCCGCGCATGGCCTCCAGGCGCTGAATACGCTCGGCGGTTGGCGGGTGGGTCGAAAAGATCTTGCCGATATTCAGGCCCGCAAGCGGGTTGACGATAAACAAGTGTGCGGTGGCCGGGTTGCGCGAAGCGCTTTCCATGGGCTGCTGCTGATTGGCGGCCTCCAGCTTGCGCAGCGCATTGGCCAAGCCCATCGGGCTGCCGGCGATCTCGGCGCCGCCCTTGTCGGCGCTGTATTCACGCGCCCGGGAGACGGCCATCTGGATCAACGTGGCCGCCAGCGGCGCCAGGATCATCATGGCGATACCGCCGAGCATGCCGGTGCCGCCCTCGCCTTCTTCGTCATTACCGCGAAAACCGCCAAACAGCATCGCCCACTGGGCCATGTTGGCAATCATGGCGATGGCCCCGGCAAAGGTGGCGGCCACCGCGCTGATCAGCGTATCGCGATGACGCACATGCGCCAGCTCGTGGGCCAGCACGCCGCGCAGCTCGTCGCGGTTCATTACACGCATCAGCCCGGTGGTTGCCGCAACAGCGGCATGCGCGGGGTTGCGCCCGGTAGCAAAGGCGTTGGGCGTGTCGGTCTCCATGATATAGACCTTGGGCATGGGCAGCTGGGCGTTGTTCGCCAGCTCTTGCACCATGTTATACAGCTCCGGCGCCTCGGCCTGGGTGGCCTCGCGCACGCCGTGCATCTTGAGCACCATGCGATCAGAGAACCAGTAGCTGCCAAAGTTCATAAGGGCCGCCAAGGCAAACGCGATCAGCATGCCGCCGCGGCCGCCCAGCGCCCCACCGACCAATACCAAGAGGACGGTCAGAGCGCCGAGTAATACCGTGGTCTTGAGAACGTTCATAGTCGTGCCTGTGGTCTGACGAACATCGCAGTCAAAGCCGTTATATACCGTTTAAATAGCGGCAATCGGCGGTGAATCAAGCCGCCTGCGACCAATAGCCGCAGGCTGTGACACCGCGCCTGGCCGGGCGCCTGCCTCCGGGTGATCCCGGGCCGTCGTACACCGGACATACGATTTTTATGCGGTTTGTGGTTTGATTGAGCCAGGGACGGCCCCACGCTGTATCTCGTCCAACGAAAGGTCCTGTCATGCGAATCATCTATTGTCTGATTGCCGGATTGATGCTGAGTCAGGGCATAGCCCTTGCGCAGGACGAAAGCGCCACTTCTGGCCAGGTGCAGAAACGCACCGCCTGTGTGTTTGATCCCACCGGCAAGGCCGGCCCACTCTATGCGCTGTATCAACCCTATTTCGCCCGGCTGGCGGACTGGGGCTATGACGTGAGCACGCGGGTCTATGCCGACGAGTCGGTAGCAGCCGGTGATTTCAGGGCCGGCCAGTGCGACATGGCGGTTTTGACCGGCCTGCGCACGATTCGTTTCGTGAAGTTTGCCGGCAGCCTGGACATGATCGGCGGCCTCACCGACTACAGCGACGAACAGAAAGCCATCAATGCGATGTCGCAGCCCAAGGCGGCGGCCTATATGCAGCAGGACGGTTTTGAAGTGGCCGGGGTCACGCCGCTGGGCCGCTCCTATCTGCTGGCTCGTGATCGGTCCGACCTCGCCGACCTGGATCATCTGGCCGGCAAGCGCGTCACCGTGCTCAACTACGACAAGCAGGCGGTCACGCTGGCCGACCAGGCCGGGCTGTCGCCGGTGCCGGCTAGCACGACCTCGTTTGGCCCCATGTTCACGAGCGGCAGTGTGTCAATCGCCTACGCGCCGGCGCTGGCCTTCGAGCCGCTCGAGCTGTATCAAGGCGTGAAGAACGACGGCGGCATCGCCCAGTTTCCGCTGGGCATGTTGTCGAACCAGGTGGTGATTCATCAGAATCGCTTCGACAAGGGCTTCGGCCAGAAATCGCGGGCCTGGGTGGCCCAGCATCTGTTCGAGCCGGCGGCCAAACAGGCGCGCGAGGCCGAAACATCCGTGCCCGAGGATTACTGGGTCACCATCTCGGACAAGCAACAGGCCGACTACGCCCGCCTGTTTCGTCATGTGCGCCAACAGCTCTGGAACGAAGACTGGTACAACCACCGCATGCAGCGTCTGCTGAAGAAAATTCGCTGTGACCGGGCGCCGGGCAGCACCGAATGCAGCCTGGACAGCGAAGGCGGCCCGATCGACTAGACGATCAGGCGCCTCGCCGGCCACTCTCTCCATCACACGCAACCGGAAAGCATCGGGCCCATGGGACAGTCACTACAGGACCAGCTGATTGGCAGCGGTCTGGTTAACAAGAAACAGGCACGCAAGGCCGCGCAGGACAAGAAACAGCAGTCGCAGCGCAAGAAGAAGAACAAGGGCGGCAAGCCCGACAACACGCCCTCTGAGCAGCAGCAGATCGCTCGCGAGGCCGCCAAGGCGGCCGAAACAAAGCGCGCCCAGGACAAGGCACAGTCCGAGAAAGCCAACGCGGAGCGCGCCGAGCGAGAAGCCAAGGCAGCAGCCGAACAGCTCATTGATCGTCACCGCGTGGCCCGCGAGCCCGCTCCCGAAGACGACCCGCCCTACAGCTACACCATGAACGGGCACATTCGTCGCCTGCCCGTCAGCCGCAACCAGCGTACCCAGATCGCCAACGGGCGGCTGGCCATCGTGGCACGCGGCGAGCAGGTGTTTCTCATCGAGCGCCGTATCGCCGAGCGGCTGCTCGAGAAAATCCCTGAGCGCGTCTGCATGGTGGAGCTGGCCGGCGAACCCGAGACCGACCCGGATGATCCCTATGCCGGCTACGAGGTCCCCGACGACCTGATGTGGTAGCGCCGCACCGGGCCGCATGCCCGGCGCCGAAGGGTGTGTCTAGAACCCTTCGGCCAGGCCCGCCGGGCGCCGGCGATCATTGGCGCCGTGGCGCTTGCCGGTTGCCGGGTCCACCAGCACGGCTTCGTCCGCGCCCCAGGAATCCACTTGCTCGAAGGTGTGGCCCATCTTTTCCAGCGTGCTGCGGGTGTCTTCGGTGAGATAGCCCGGCTCTACGCGGGTCACATCCGGCAGCCACTGGTTATGGATGCGCGGCGCGTTGACAGCCTGCTGCAGGTTCATGTCGAAATCCAGCACGTTGAGCATGGACTCCAGCGTGGTGGAGATGATGGTCGAGCCCCCGGGGCTGCCTGTCACCATGAAGGCCTTGCCGTCATCGTCCAGCAGCAACGACGGCGACATGGACGACAACGGCCGCTTGCCGCCTTCGACCTGGTTGGCCTTGCCCTGCACCAGCCCGAACGCATTGGGCACGCCCGGCTTGGCCGTGAAGTCGTTCATCTCGTTGTTGAGGAAAAAGCCGGTGCCCTTGGCGATTTTCCCGTTACCGAACAGATAGTTGATGGTATAGGTCACGCCCACCGCGTTGCCGGCACTATCGACGATCGAGTAGTGCGTGGTGTGGGTGCCCTCACGCGGGCCCAGGCTGGCCTCGATCTCGGACGACGGCGTGGCCGCCTTGGCGTCGATGGACTGGCGGAGTGCGGCCAGATGCTTGGGCGCCAGTAGATCGCCCACCGGGTTGTCCACGAAATCCGGATCACCCAGATAGGTGTTGCGATCGGCAAAGGCCCGGCGCTCGGCCTCGATGAGGTAATGCGAGCTCTTGGCCGAGGCATAGCCCCAATCGGCCAGCGGCAGCGGCTCCAGGATACCCAGAATCTCGCAGATGGCCACGCCGCCGGAGCTGGGCGGCGGGGCCGAGAGCACGGTCTTGTCGTGATAGCGACAGCGCACCGGCTCGCGCCACTCGGCGGTGTAGTGGGCCAGATCCGCTTTGGTGAGGATGCCGTCGTGGGCCTGGCTGGCCGCGACCAGCGCATCGGCAATACGCCCCTTATAGAAGGCATCCGTGCCTTTCTTGGAGATTGCTTTCAGATCAGCCGCCAGCTTCGGCTGCTTGAGGGTCTGGCCGGCTTTGTAGGGCTTGCCGTCGTTCAGGAATATGTCGGCCACGTTCGGCTGGTCGGCAAACTCGTCGCTGCGCGTGGACAGGATATTGATATCGCCCGGGCGCAGCGTATAGCCGTTCTCGGCCAGATGAATGGCCGGGCGCATCAAGCGCTTGCGCGACATCGTGCCCAGCCGGCGCCGCGCTTCTTCCAGGCCCATCACCGTGCCCGGCACGCCCACGGCTAGATAAGAGTCCGTACTCAGGCCGTCGACCACCTCGCCTTCGTCGTTCTGGAACAGCGTGGGGCTGGCAGCGGCCGGGGCTTTTTCGCGAAAATCCAGAAACAGATCGCGCGCCGGCGCGTCATCGGTGGCGGCCATGTGGACGGTCATGAAACCGCCGCCGCCGATATTGCCGCAGCAGGGATGCACAACCGCCAGCGCGTAGCCCACGGCCACGGCCGCATCCACGGCGTTTCCCCCATCCTTGAGAATACCCACGCCTACCTGCGTTGCCAGGTGCTGGGCCGTGGCCACCATGGCATGGTCGGCCACGACCGGCACATCGTCGGCAAGCGCGGCGCGGGTGGTGCCCGAGGCGGTGGCATCCAGCGCGCGGCTGTCAATCTGTGTGCTGCTCTCGTCGGCTGCTGCAGCCGCGACCAGGCCGGCGGCCAGCGAAACAATCAGCCCGGCCCGGCGCGCGCCCGGTATCAAATGACAAATCAAGCGGTGCATGAAGATCTCAAAGCGTGAAGTCCGTTGCACTATAGCGTGGCTGGGGGACAACACGGCAATGGCCCGCGCGTTGTTTCAAGTTAAGCAGACACCACAGCCGGCTCACGCACCTGCAACGTGGCCGCGGCATCGGCTCGGTCAACAGTTTTGAACGTGTCGCCCAACGGCGCACCGTCGAAACCGGCGGCATCCAGCTGTTTGAAACCACGCATAGAGTAGTCGCTGTCGTTAGTTGGAATCGGCGGCTTGTTGCGGCGTGCTGGCCTCGGCGAGCCGGTTCAGATCCGCCTCGTCGAGGCGCAGCTCTGTAGCCGCGATGAGCTGGTCGAGCTGCGAGACCGACGTGGCCGACACGATCGGCGCGCTCACCACCGGCTGCGCTATCAACCAGGCCAGGGAGACGGCCGCGGGCGTTGTGTCATGGCGCTCGGAGACCTCGTCCAGCGCATCCAGAATCGCCATGCCGCGCTCGTCGAAATAATCTTTCAGAAACGGCTCTCGGGCGGTACCGGCGATCTCGTCGACGCTGCGGTACTTGCCCGTGAGAAAGCCGCTGGCCAACGCAAAATACGGCGTTACACCCAGCGCATGTTCGTGACAGATATCGGCCAGGTCGTGCTCGAAATCGCGGCGCTCGTACAGATTGTAGTGCGGCTGCAGCACTTGGTAACGCGCCGTCTCTAGATCACGCGCCGAGGCCAGTGCCGACACCAGACGCGAGCCGTCGTAATTGGAGGCGCCCAGATAACGCACCTTGCCATCACGTACCAGCCGGTCGAAGGCGTCCATGGTCTCGTCTAGCGGCGTGTTCTGGTCGTCGCTATGGGCGAAATACAGATCGAGATAATCCGTATTCAGGCGTTGTAGCGTGGCCTCCACTTCGCGGGTAATCCAGTCGCGCGAGAGGCCACGCCCGGCCTCCGGCATTTCCATGCCCACCTTGCTGGCCAGGATGATCTGGTCGCGGTTGCCGCGGGCCTTGAAATAGCGCCCCAGAACGGTTTCGGACTCGCCGCCTGTATGCCCTTCGACCCACTTGGAGTAGACATCGGCGGTATCGATCATGTTGAAACCGGCGTCCAGCCAGGCATCGATCATGTCGAAGCTAGCCGCCTCATCCAGCGTCCAGCCGAACACGTTGCCGCCAAAGATCAACGGCGCTGTTTCAAGCGCCGTGCGCCCAAGTCGCTGCTTGCTCATACCGCGCTCCACGTCTGTTGTATCAGCCAGTTATCCAAAACGTAGCACTGCACAGCACACGCGTCACTCAACCCGCGTTTGCGCCGTTGGCATCCGGCGGCGGCGCCGCGACCACCCAGCGGTCCGAGACCACATCCAGCACGGCCGCACTGATCAACAGAACACCGCCGGCCCACTGCAGGCCGCTCATGGTCTCGCCGGCAAACAGCGCGGCCGAGATCACACCGACCAGTACCTCGCTCATCAATAAAATACCGACGCGGGCCGGCTCGAGGTACGACGTGGCCCAGACCAGGGCAATCATCGAGGCGATCCACCAGAACACGCCGGCCGCGATCGCCCAGGCCACCGTCGTGGCCGCCGGCGGCCAGATCGTTCCCAGCGGCAGCGCCGGGTCGATACCGAACAGCACCAGGGCCGTGGTCAGCGCGCCAATCACGAACACGAACGTGCTCTCGATAGCGGGCAGGTCACTTCGCGTGCTGATCCCGATAGAACCTAACGACCAGAACAGCCCCGCCAACAGGGCATACCACTCACCCGCGCGCTGTGGCAGGGGCAGGAAACCGCCCCGCCCCAGCGTCAGAAACAGCCCGAAAAGGCCTAGCACGATCACGCCGTAGCGGATCGGGTGCACGGCGTGGCCAAACACGAAGCGCGTCAAAAGCGTGGTCCACACCGGGGTGAGATAGAACAACAGAATGACCACGGCCACGCGCGCTTCGACGATGCCCACCGAGTACAGCATGAAAGCCGAGCCGCCCACGGCGGTCGCCATGACACCCACCCGGTCGGCACGGCGCCAGGCAAAACGCCGGAACCCGACCACCGGCGCCAGTAATACGCCGGCAATCACGGCGATGATCACCGAGCCCAGCGCCCCCGGCCACCCGGCCGCCGAAAGCGCCCGTACCGGCACCCAATACAGCCCCCACAAACAGCCCGCCGCGGCGACAAGCGCGCTGGCCAGCAACGTCTTCTGTGCCGTTGTCATACGCCATCAAACGAAAAATCAGCGCTCATGCTAACAGCCGGTTGCCCGGGCCAAGCGCTCACGCGCGGTGGACCGCGAACCAATCGAGCACCAGCCGGGTGAAGGCCGCCGGGTCTTCGCGGTGCATGAAGTGCCCGGCTGAGAGCGCCTGGCAATCAATGGGCCCGTTGAAACACTGCTCGCAGTCTTTGAAACTCGCCGGGCCGATACAGCCATCGTCTTCGCCGTACACGATTCGCGTAGGCACCGCCGTGCGCCACGCCATAACCCGGCGCCGCGCCCGCCGGTTGAAGACCAGAGGCGGCAGCGTGCGGTAATAAGCCAAGGCGGCCCGTCGATTTTCCGGCCGCGCCAGCGCTTCCTTGACCGGCGCAATATCCGCGCGGGAATACGCCCAGCCGGGCGACCAGTCACGCCACAGGCGATCAATCAATGCCATATCGCGCGCCGCCACCGCCGCCTCGGCCACGCCGCGAAGCTGAAAAAAGCCCATATACCAGGAACGTCGCATCTGGGCGGGCCCCATGGAGGCCAGAAAACGCCCGGTCGGCGGCACCGCCGCCGTCACCATCGCCGCCAGACGCGCCGGTGCCGCACTCGCCGCGGCATAAGCGCTCACCGCGCCCCAGTCATGGCCCACCACATAAAAGCGCTCGCCTGGGGCCAGCTCATCAGCCAGCGCGATCACGTCCCCCGCCAGGGCGGCGGCATCATAGCGCCCGTCGGCCGGCACGCCCGAGGGCGCATAACCGCGCATGAAAGGCGCTGCGGCGTGATACCCGGCGCCTGCCAGCGCCGGCAATAAATCATCCCAGGTGTGTGCGCTATCGGGGAAACCGTGCAGACACAACACCAACGGCCCCTGCCCGCAGCGGCGTACCGTCTGCGACCAGCCCGCACGCGCAATCTCAATGGTCTCGATGGGTGTGGTCATCGGCTTCTACCCTGTCGTGTTTATCCGTAACTTAGCGCGTCGCGCTGCCGGAAAGCAGAGCCGGCCGCTACCTGGCGCCAAGGGCGCTCGTCAAACCGGGTACGCTAGGCCATAAACCGCCGGAACACACACCATGTCTCGATACCCACACCCTGCACGCGCTCTACTGGCCTGCCTCGCAGCAGCACTCACCGCCACGCTACTGGCCGGCTGTGTCGGCATCCCCAAAGGCACCGAAGCCGTGCAACCGTTCGAGCTGAAGCCCTACCTCGGCCGCTGGTACGAGATCGCCCGGCTGGATCACTGGTTTGAAAACGGCCTCGACTGCGTCACCGCCACCTATACCAAGCGCGATGACGGCGGCGTGCGGGTCGCCAACCGCGGCGTTGATCTGAAAAAAGGCGAACCGAGCGAAGCGATCGGCAAGGCTTACTTCACCCACGGCGCGGACACCGCTCGCTTCAAAGTCAGCTTCTTCGGCCCGTTCTACGCCGGCTATAACGTCCTGGCGCTCAGCGATGACTACACCACCGTCATCATCGGCGGCTCCGACCGCGGCTATCTCTGGATACTCGCGCGAGAGCCCGACCTATCCCAAACCCGGCAACGCCGCCTGGTCGCACAAGCTACCGACATGGGTTTTCCCACCAACAAACTCGTCTTCCCCGAACAAGGCCCCGCGTGCCGGCCCTACCGTCAAGCCGATACCGCGAACTAACCGCCGAACGCCCGGCCTCGACGCGGGGTGCTTGTCGTTTACCGCCTCAGTAAGCCCTCACTCTCAGACCTGGCTTGCGCAATATGGCACGTCACCGTCGCCTTACCCGAGCCAGTCGGACCAAACGCCACCATGAGCGCGCTGCATCAGCGGACGGTTGCATAGCCGCGTTCGAGCCACCGTGAAATAGTGCCTACTATTTACGAGAATTAAGTATACTGTCCCTGGATATCCAGGGCCTGAAGCTTGAACTGCTTGGAAAACTGCTTGCGTTTGGCCATTTGGACATCTCCTTCGGGATCGATTGTCCCTTCTTGGTGATGTCCGTGAAAACCGGACCACTCCAGGTCTTGCATTGCCGCAAAATCACATGGATAGACCGTAAATGCGGCAATGCAAGACCTGATCCCATTGCTTCTGTTGCCGACCGAAGCGCGGCAGCGCTTTGGGCGGTCAACTGCAGCGGAATGTTATGCCTTTTTCATTTAAGCCCATAATATTTCAAAGCCGCCTCAGTAAAGACCTTCGTGGCTACCGAAACACCCACGTTCCACGTCCCACTGGCTGCTTTTTCAAGATTTGATGCAATCCAGTTTTTTGCCTTGTTACCAAAAGGTTCTTCTTTGCTCGATGGCTCTTCGGAGGCCATGATTCCGGCGAGCTGCGAGGCATCTTCGGAGGCAATCCCTTGGTTCACTAGATAATCAATAAGGGAATCATCATCTCTTTCGCAAACCGAAACAGCGATTGTGGATGCTGGCCCACCAGCTACTGCGGTAGAAACGTTACCATAAATAATTTGTTGCGAAATTTGTTGGACCTGTTCCGTATCTGACTTGTCGGTATTACTATTACCAAAACCGACATCCAAAGCACCTGGAACAGATTTTTCTAACTCCATGGTTAATTCCAAAACCCTACTTCGTACTGCTTGCTTAATCTCATAAAACGCAGTTGCCGATATAGAGCCGGATATTTCGTTGCAAGCGTAGCCTTCATACACTTTGCCCTGTAACAAGAGAATCAGGTTTGAGCAGTCAAGCCCAAATGCCCCTCCGTCAGCAATTTTTTTAACCATTTCATCGATGGCGGCAATGCTTTCCCTTACTTTATAAGCTGTCCAGCTTTCGCCAGCGTGCTTTTTAATTAAATAAGGAGGAATCGGCGCATTCTGAATCCCTGATCCGAAGGGTCCCGAAAACGTGCCCTTGTATGCGATACCGGTCACTCTGTATGACGGGACTTCAGCACCGGTTGGATACCCTTCCGATTCATGCTTCACCCATTCCTCCAGAATATCGCTATTTAGCCGGGCAGCTAACAGCCTGACCTTCAATAGGATCGATCCTAAGTCGGAACCTTCGGTTACGACGTTCTCTTGGATTTGTTGCAGTAATGACATCTAAGTTCTTTGCTGAGTAATCGCATAACGCCTTGGGTAAGCTGCCGATACGGAGCGCAGCGTAGTGGCGGTCAGCTTCACCCACTTGTTATGCATTGTCAGCTCGATGAAACAGGATAAGAGTGAGTATTACTCCGAGCATTTTCCTGTGGCCAGGCTCCATATCGTCATAGTGGTTTTGATTACGTTTTTGGGCAGCAACGATTCTGCCCTTTGCAGACTGAACCAGGTTCTTTTCGTCTATGTCCAGAATGCCGGCATCTTGCAAAATAATTCTGTAATCGTTCCCGACCCACCGATTACCAACTTTATTTATCTCTTGCTTAAATTTTTCCCTGACGTACTCAGCCAATCTATCTTCATTATCGTGATATCGGGCTGGAATAGATGTTTCTTCCAATTCGTCAATCAGCTCGCCGAGCTCTTTGGCAAAACTATCTTCTTCTATTTCAAAGTGACACCCGTCGTAACCGGAAGATAGCTCCCAGTGCGCCCTGATATGGGATAGGGGCCTTAGAACCTCATAATCCAAGAAGTGACTTCGCTCAAAAAAATCAATCACCTATTTTCCTCAGGGCATAACGCCCAAGCTCAGTTGCCGCCGGAGCGGGCGTAGCCCGCGGAGGGAACCTGAAGCGCGCCAGCGCTTCGGGCGGTCAACTGCAGCGTTTCGTTAGCTTTCATACGCCTACCAGTCCATATTAGCGGCCGAATCAAACCGATACATCAAATGTTCTAAAAACTCACTCATCTCTTTGCATGACGCCATGGCCTTCGCGTAGGTTCCGTCATGAACGTATGAGAGTATCGTTGGTAGCCCACTTTCAATATATTCTTGAGCAGGCGCCGTTGATCCTGACCAAAGATGCTTCACAAAGCTATCGATCTTAGCGATTGCCTTTGCATCGGCGAATGCAGGCGCTCCTGTAAATGAGTACTTGTGCTTTTGTTTTCCGGTTAAAAGAAGTGGCACGGCGCCAGCGCCTGAGTGAAATTCAAAGGCTTCACCCCTCTTTCCAAAGGCGCCATGCGCCATAAAATTGCGAATCTGTAGCCGAAGCTCAAGCAAGATATCGTAGTGCTTCTTAGAGTCTGGATTGGTAACATCCAGCGCGCCTTTGAACTTTGATTTCCAGTCCGAATCTGCCAACTCCGCAACGTCGGCGCCTGTTTGGGCACGCCCCTGTAAAACAGCCAGATGGATGAACACGTGTTCAGTCCAACTGAAGAAAGCATCAACTGCCGCCTGCGCGTTCCAGTGGGCCTCGTCCGAAAGATGAGCGGCAGGAAACCGGACACTGGTCATTTCGCCGAAATCATGCTTGGTTTTTGTCACTTCCCTTTCGTCTTTTCGACGCTGATACTCCTCTCTGAGATCAAGGAATCGGCCTCGAAAAAACTCATATCGGCTGAACAAGCCTGGGCTGCGGTTCAAAACGTTTAAATGCGTCCCTGTTGCAGCCTGTTCCGCCCGCCATTCGAAATAGGGTTCTGCGGCTGTCACTGCGCGGCGAATACATGCCACGATTTCAGTTGCGTCGTCTTCTTGTTGCGCTGTTGGTGTCCCACTTCGCGTGGCCGTAGGATTTAAAGCTGGAGCGAATACTCCAAGTCCCATTTTCCGATGCTCAATGCCGTAAAGCCGACCACCAATCCGAACTGGCACGATCCATGCCGTCTTCTCCCACCTTCCCAAATAAGGGAACCCTAAGAGATCGACAAGCAAGAAGTAGACTAAATAATATGGCGGCAGCTCCCTGCCGGCATTCGTTCGCGATGAGAGCGCCAAACATCGGGATTCGTCAGAGTCTTCCGGCTTCCCGGCGGGCTTCAACGGGTCGAGAGCATTCCGAGCGGTGTCGCGGACTGCAATAATCTCTGACGGCAGGGTATTTCTAGAAAAAGTGCCCATGAGAGCTAACGCCCAAGCTCAGTTGCCGCCGGAGCGGCCGAAGGCCGCGAAGGGAACCCAAAGCGCGCCAGCGCTTGGGGCGGTCAACTGCAGCGCCTCGTTATGCACTTGTATTTCGTTAGCTATTTCGCCCTGTTTTCGAGTTAGCTCAGATATCGAACTCTGCAACTGCTCGATTTCATCTTTTTGCGTTTTTATTAAGCGAGCTTGAACCTCTAGTTTTTCGTTCAATTGGCTTTGCGCTAGCGGTGGAGCTACGAACGGCACTGCCACTAGGCAAATCGTTGCAACTACCAACAAACCCGTTAGGCAGTTGAGCCTGCGCGAAAGACGTTCGTTAATCTTTGCAGCTCGGACCATTAAAACCGCTTGAACAAAACCTTCCTCACTCTTATGACCATTCGGATTGTTATTCAAACGCTCGACAACTTTATCGAGCGGCACTTCCAAATATTCCTTCGCGGTCGGCTTTTTTGTTTGTGTCGCAAAGTCACTCATCGATAACCCGTTCCTCGCAAGGCATAACGCCAACTAGAAGACATATATCTATTCCTAGATATATCGCCATCCATATCTATATATCCCCGATAATCCGATCGCCGAGGCCCAGCTCGCACACAACACCGTAGTTTACGGCCCACGCCTTCTCTTCCGGCCGCCAGCGGCCGCCGCGTTGGCGCAGCGCTTCTCGCAGCGCTGTCTCTTCATAAGCGACCTTGAGCAGGACTGGCTCGTCTGCCGCCCGCTGCATGAGATGGGCTTCTCGGCTGCCCGACGAGCGCCACGGCGTCGTTTCTTCGATGAGTTCGACGGTTTTGTATCGCGTGGCGGTTGTCTGGTCGTAGCGATATCGCACACAGATCAGACGATCGCCGTATTTCTTGACGAGCGCTTTGGTGCCGTTTTGGCCCGGCTGCAGGTTGAGTCGCGTTTCCAAAGACGTCCCCTCGTCTTTTTCTAACCTCGAAGATAACGAGTAGGCCAATTTTTTCGAGAGCGACTTTGGTCGAGGGCGGTGCGTGCTACAGCACCGCCAGGGTCGTATCTTTGCGCAGCGAACAAATTCGGGGTGACTCCGCAACTATAAAAGCCGCGACGACAGCACGATCGCTATGGCATTTCGCTCACGCGGCGTCGAAGTCGATTTTTTCAACCGAGTTGAGATCCAGGGTTTTTTTGGCCTGCCACAGCTCATAATTGTCTTGCAGCGCCAACCAGCTTTCGGCGGAACGGCCGAGCGTTATCGACAGGCGCAGCGCCATTTCAGAGCTGATGCCACTGCGGCCTTGAAGCACGCGATTGAGCGTCGACGCAGCAACCCCGAGTTTGGCGGCCAGTGTTCGCCCGGTGATGCCGTACGGCAGCATATAGATTTCACGAATGAACTCCCCGGGGTGCGGCGGATTGTGCATGGTCATCAGTGATAGTCCTCATAATCCAACACGTACGCGTTACCGTCGTAGAACTCGAACGTCAGGCGCCAATTCCCGCTCACGCGAATAGACCAACGCTGGGATTCGCGACCTTTCAACGCATGCAGTTTAAAACCCGGAATGGCCATGTCGTCGATGATTGTGGCGGTGTCGAGTGCGGCTAACTGCAAGCGTAAGCGCTTTGCATGGTCGGTCTTGATTCCTGCTTTTGAACCGGATTCAAAGAATTGCTCTAGGCCTTTATGACGAAATGACTTGATCACGACAGCTAGTTTAGCTTATGGCGCGCGGTGCGCAACACGCACTGGCCGTCAGGCATAAATTTAACGAGCTGGAAATCACTGCGACCTGTCGTTCACCTTTAGCCCGATTTTGGATACCAATCCAGTAGCCGCACCTCGATATTCGAATCCCCGGCATTCACGCGCCGCTTGAAGTCTTCAACATCCTGTCCCCGGTAGTGATACGGGTAAACGATCTTGGGTTTGAAATCCAGCACCGCATCGGCGGCCTGCTCGGTATCCATCGTGTAGGGCAGATTCATGCACACGAAGGCGAGGTCGATATCCTCAAGGGCCCGCATGGCGGGGACGCCTTCGGTATCGCCGGAGATATACACGCGCTTGTCCGCCAGCGTGAGCACGTAACCGTTGCCCCATCCCTTCGGGTGATGGGCGTCCGGTGACGCCGGCAGGTTGTAGGCGGGGATTGCCTGGATGGGAATGCCGGCGGCGGTAGCGGACTCGCCGTTGTTGAGTGTGATCTGTTTATCGCCGACCGATGGGTCGATGTCCTTAGCCACGGCTTCGGGCATGACGATGGTGGCGTGGCTTGTATCGAGTGCGGCCAGGGTGTCGGGCGCGAAGTGGTCGTGGTGGGCGTGGGTGATGAGGATGAGATCGGGGGCCGGCAGGTCAGCGTAGCGGGCCGGATCGCCGACCGGATCGTTGTAGATGGTCGTGCCGTGCCAGGTGGCGACGAAGCTGGCGTGCTCGACGATGTGCAGGCGCATGGGGCCCTGCTCGGTGTCCAATGCCACCGGGCCGATGCCGGTGGAGTCAGCCGCTGCGGGGAGGGAGAGGCTCGTGCAGAGCAACAGCGCGAGCAGCCCGAGCAGCGGGCGGCGCGGGTAAGACGAAACGAACGACATGCACGATTCCTCCAGAAGGCCCGGCAGCGGGTGACGCGGCGCGGGCATGATGCGTTGCATTCAAACTGGCGCAACGCGGCATCGTCTGGCAAGTCGACGCTTGTCTTACAGCGTATTCGGCAGTGGCCGGGCAACGCCCGCCCTGCGCCTAAGTCGGCGCGGGACGGGCGGTCGGGTTCAGCGCTTGGGCGCGGACACGTATTGGTGCCAGGGGTGGTTTTCCTTGAAGCCGAGCTCTTCGCGGATCTTGCGGTTGGAGTACAGGGCTTCGTGCTCGCCCAGTTCGCGCCGTACTTCGACATCCGGGTAGAAGCGCTCGATGAGCTCGGCGTTGGTCAGATGGACCGAATTGTGATCGTTGCCGGCGTTGAAGACGTCATAGCCGCGGCCGTCGGTGGCCAGGCAGAGATCGACGATCTGGCCCAGATCGCGGGCATCGATATAGCAAAAGACGTTGCGCCGCCGCACTTCGGGCTGCTCGAAGAAGTGCGGGAAGTCGGTGGCGTATTCGTGCGGCTCGATGACGTTACCGATACGCAGGCCGTAGATATCCGCCCCCGTGCGCTTGGCAAACGCCTTCGCCGTGGCCTCGTTACAGACCTTGGAGGTGGCATAGCTGTCGGCCGGCTCGGTGGGATGGTCTTCTTCCACCGGCAGGAAATCCGGCTTGGCCACGCCGTCAGCAAAACAGATGCCGTAGGTGGTCTCCGAGGAGGCGAAGACGATCTTCTTGATGCCCAACTTGGTGGCAGCGTTGAGCACGTTGTAGGTGCCCAGCGTGTTGATGCGATACGTCTCGGCATCCGTGGTCACAAAGTTGCGCGGGATGGCCGCGAAATGCACGACCGCATCGAAGGGCCTCGGCCCGCCCTCGCCCCGGTCCAGCTCGCCCATGTTGGCGTAGGTCGAAAACGCATCAAACATCTGGCCGGGATCAGTTACATCGGCGTCCAGATGATCCACCCGTGGATCATCCAGCGGCACGCGGTCGATATTGAGCACCTGATGCCCGTGGTCCAGCAGATACGGCACCACATGGCGCCCGGCCTTACCGGAGCCGCCGGTAAACAGAATACGCATGGTTTGATGGATGGCTCGATTGGTGCCGCCACCTTGCCACAGCGCCGCCCATGCCGTTCTCGAGCCGATGGGACAAGCGCTTATCCTGTCGGCATGACCACCCGTTATGTATGGGCCGCCGTGCTGGCGGCCGGTTTCATCGCCTACGGCTCGTTGACGCCGTTTGACTGGTACAGCGGCGCCAGCGCGCACCCGCTGGCGTTCGTGTTGTCGCGCTGGGACACGCCCCACCAACCCCTGTCCGGCTGGCTGGCCAATATTGCGCTTTATGTGCCGCTGGGTCTGTTCATCTCGCTGGCGCGGGCGCCGCGGGGCAGCCATGCCAGGCGCCTGCTGTGGAGCGGGTTGCTGGCACTTAGCCTGTGTTTTTCGATCGAGCTGATCCAGGTGTATGACTGGGGCCGACAAGCCACGCTCACCGATGTGTATCCCAACGTCATCGGCGCGCTGCTGGGCGCCGAACTGGCCTGGCGTCTGCCTGTGCGGCTGCAACAACCCGTGGGTGATTTTCGCCAGCCCTTCACGCTGTGCCTGCTGGGTGCTTTTTTCGTGGGCGAGCTCTACCCGTTCATCCCCACGCTCAACCTGGCGTGGCATCGCGATGCGCTGTTTTCGCTCTGGCAGCACCCGCACATTGAACCTGAGGCGTTCGTGCTGGCCTTCTTGCGCTGGCTGCTTTCGGGCCTGGCCCTGCGTCAACTGTTCGGTGCACAAGACGGCTGGCGCGGATGGTGGGTGGTGGTGGCCGCCGTGTTTGCAGGCCAGATCGTCATGCTGGATGTCTGGCTGTCGATCAGCGAGTGGAGCGCGGTGCTCGTGGCGGCGTGCACGCTGGCCGCTGTGCGCGGTGTCACCGCTCGCCGCGTCGCCGGTATCGCCAGCCTGCTGGTACTCGCCGGGCTGGTTTATCTCATGGGTGGGGGCGACAGTGCGGACACACAGGCCACGCTGCAGCCGCTGGCCCAATGGGCCTCGGCGGACATGGCAACGCTGGCCCGCCGTATGCTGGCGTTATTTCTGGTGGTGGGCGGCCTGCTGTGGTGTCTGCTCGCCTCAGGCCTTTCAAGCGGGCGCGCTACGGGCCTGGCGGTCGGCGTTCTGGCTTTGGCGGCTTTCCTGGGCGCGCCGCCGGGGTCCGCACTGGCCCGCCTGGCCCCGGCGGTCTGTGCCAGCGTGATCGGCGCCGCGCTGATGCTTGGCAGCCGATGGCTTGTGCGTCGCTAGGCTGCGCTAGGCTGGGCTGGCATCGCCGGGTATCGGCGCAAACTTCAGCAAGGCCAGGTACGCCAACACGGCCCCGCCGGCTGCTCCGACCATCACCATCGCCATGGCCTGGGCATCGCCGCCGGCGATACCTACCGCCCAGGTGGCCACGGCCCCCATGGCGAACTGGAAGACGCCGAACAGCGCGCTGGCGGCACCGGCGGCATTCGGGGCCAGGTCCAGCAGGCCGGCCACGGTGTTGGCCCCGGCCACGCCCACCGTCGAGAGCAGGAAGAACAGCGGAACGGCCACGCCCCAGAAACCGCCGAAGCCGGTGAAGGTGGTCACCATGAGTACCACGGCACAGGCCAGCGTATTGCCCACGGCCACGCCCAGCAGGCGGCGATAGCCAAAACGCTCGACGATACGGCCGTTGGTGAACGTGCCGATCAGCATGGACACGATATTGGCCGAGAAATAAAAGCCGAAAACCGACTGATCCACGCCGAACTGATTAATGTAGATAAAGGAACTGGCGGCGACGTAAGAAAACAGCGCGCCGAACATCAGCGAGCCGCAGATCAGATACAGCGCCACCGGCAGGCGCGTGACCAGCGATAGATAGCCCACATACTGCTGGGCCAGCGTGCGGTCACGTACGCGCCGATGATGCGGGTGCGACTCGGCAAGCAGCGCCGACAACGCCGCGATCGCTACCAGCGAATACACCACCAGCATCCAGAAGATCAGCCGCCACTCACCGATGAACAGAATCAGGCTGCCGATCATTGGCGCCAGCAGCGGTGCCGCCCCCATGACCATCACCACGAACGACATGACACTGGCCGCCTTGGCGCCCTGGAAACGGTCCCGCACAATGGCACGCGCCATGACCGGCCCGGCAGCCGCCCCAAAGCCCTGTATGAGACGCGCCACGATCAGTGTTTCCACCGAATTGGCCAGCGCGCAAGCGATGCTGGCCCCCAGATAGAGCACCAGACCAAAGTACAGAATGGGCCGGCGCCCGTGGCGGTCGGAGATCGGCCCATAGAGCAGCTGGCCAAAACCCAGCCCGACGAAAAACAGGCTCAGGCTCCACTGCACGGTGGCATCAGCCACGCCGAACTGGTCGGCCAGCGTAGGCATGGCCGGCAGATAGGTATCAATGGACAGCGGCGCGACCGCGGTCAAAAGCCCCAGCACGCAGATCATGAGCACATGCTCGCCGCGCGTCTGTGTCTCGCTCGTTTCACGCGCGACATCGGACATGACACTCTCCAGCAGATCGTTGTCGGCGGATCACGGGCTGTGATCCGCGGCGGCGCTATGGCCCGCGGGTTTGCGCGGCGCGCCGAATAAGAGCCGCGCTATTATGCCAGCCGCTGCGTTCTACAGCGATTGCCTCGGAGTCGCCCTCGCCCGCCGGATGCAGGCCGGTGAGTGTGGCGCCCGGTGGCATCTCCACGGCCAGGCCCATGCCGGACTCACTGGCGATGCGCGCCGTCTGGGCCCAGTACACGGTGCGGGCCATGTTGAACAACAAGTCGTCGCCCACATCGGCGCCGCGATACAAACGGCGCCGCGCGTTGGCCGAAAAATAAGCACAGCGCGGTGCGCGCCAGGCCACATCTGCGCCGATATCGGCCAGCCGCGCCGCGGGGCCGTCCAATAGCGCACAGTGCGAGGGCACGGCCACCGCCAGGCGTTTGACCGCTCGCGCGCCCGCGTCCTGCGCCCGGTCGGCCAGCAACGCCAAGGCGTCGTCACGGCCGGCCGCCACGATCTGTTGGTCGGCGTTGACGTTGGCAACGTATACCGCGTGATTCTCGGCCTGGAGCGCATCGACCAGTTCGCTCACGGCCTGCTCGCTCAGACCCAGCACTGCGAGCATGCCATAGCCGCTCGGATATGCCTCACCCATCAGCCGGCCGCGCTCCGCCACCAGGCCAAGGGCCACGTCAAAGTCGACAACGCCGGCGATAACAGCCGCCGGCCAGGCGCCAATCGACAACCCCAGAACCGCGTCCGGCGCCCCGGCTTCGGCGCACAGATGACGCGCCGCGGCCACGCCGGCCACGGTGAGCGCCAGCTGGACATTGTCAGTCGTGGCAAGCGCTTCAGAGGTGTCCAGCGACGCGCACGTCCGCGACAAAACGTCTTCGGCCTCGGCGCGTGTCTCGCGCACCGGCGCGGAATCCGGCAGCTCGGCCAGCATGCCCCGGCGCTGAGCGCCCTGGCCGGGAAACGTAAACAACACGCTCATGCAGCCACCGCCCACGGGTTGGCCGTGAGATAAGGCCCCGTATCGCTTTTGACCATCATTTGACCGGCCTCACCGGCCCAGTCGGCCAGCGCGACGCCGCCGGCCGGTGTTTCCAGCTGAATATCACAACGTATGGCATAGGTCTGCCGGGCAGCGGCGGCCATCTCGCAGAGGGCAGCCAGCACATCGTTGCAACACTCCGGCAGGCGCACCACTAGATCAAGATCCGACTCGCGATGTGCCACCGCCCGCCCGGTGGCCAGCTCATAGCCCACGGCCCCGGTCGGCCCCCAAACGATAGACAAGCCCTTGAGCCGGTGCCGGATATCCGCCAAGGCGGCCAGCGCCGGCACGTCACCGCCCCGTTCGCTCCGCGGCGGACGCGCCAGCACGTCCAGGTCAATCGCCTCCGGCGCCAGATGCGATGACACTCGCTTGGCGGCAACCTGATCCCCGTGACGCTGACGTTTATCAGCGCCGCGGATGCCGACCGGCAGGGATATGCCGTGGCGCGCCGCACGCCGAACGACACCCGGCTCGCCCGCCGCAACCACGGCGAGTGCCCAGGCGGGCGCGTCCGCGGCCAGTGCTGCCTCATCGAACCAGACCAGATCATGCGGGCAGACCATGCCAGGCCGGCGCGCGCTGTAGTTGCCGCCGGTGGCCTGGATCAGCCCGGCCATTCAGCGGCCATGCGCTCGCGCACGCGGGCTGTTGCCGTGCGCTCACCGCGGCCGATGCGCGAGCCCAGATCCACGCCGCCCCCAATGTCCGCCGCGGCTTCGGCAAGCGCGTCGCGAACCCGCGCCACGGCCGCGCTGTCGCCTGCGGCCTCGGGGGCCACGTCGAGCCGGGCATGTAGCAGGCCCAGCCGCTCATAGCTGTCGATGTCATAGGCCATGGGCGTGATCTGGCGCGCCAGCTGCTCCACGCCCTCCACGCTGCGCTGGGTGATGCGGGCGGCCGCGTGTTTGCCCATCGCATGCACCTGCACGTCCGTGCCCGACAGGCTCACGATACGATTGGCTTGATAGCCATGGGCCAGAAACCCGCCGGACATCGCCTTGCCGGCGATGAGCGTGACCACCGGATGCCCGGCCCGGCGGGCCCGGATATAGCCCTGGGCTGCTGCGGCCAGTGCCTGGTGGATACCATAGGCCTCTTCGGTGCGGCCGTAGGCCTGGCTGGGGACGTCGACCACGGCCACGATGGCCCGCTTGCTGGACGTCTGGGCGTCCGCAGCCACGATGTCACACAACACATGCGCCAGCCCCCAGCCCTCGACCAGGCCCACTTCACCGGCGCGGGCGCGGGGATATCGGCTATCGGGGTCGGGTACTACAGCAATGAACGTTCCCGCCTGCTTGGCCAGCGTCGTGTCTGCCACGTACAGGCTGGCCGGCGTATCGGCCCACCGCGCGGCGTTGTCGGTCAAGGCCTTGATCCAGTCGGCGCCGTACGGGGACGCAGAGTCCATGGGCTGGTTCATGACGTGGCTCCGGTGGCGGCAAACTGTTCGCGGGTGGATTCGCCCGTGGCTTTGGCAGCGGGGTCGATGGCGGCCAGGAGATTCTCGAAACGCTCGGTCGCCGCCAGGCGGGCCGGGGTTTGCACATCGGCTTTGACCCGCTCGCCCAGAAGACGCCGCAGGGCGGCGATATCGTCGGCGACCCGGTGTTCGGCCAGACCCGTTGTCACACGCTGCTCACCGCCCAGCAGTGACCAGATCATGGGCCGGTCGCGGCTGTCGAACTCATCCACGCCGGCTTCTTGTTCGATGACCTGCGGCCCGTTCAAACCCAGGCGGGCCTCTCGGGTAACGATCAGCTCCGAGCACAGCCCGGCCGCGATCGACATGCCGCCGAAACAACCCACCGGCCCGGTCACCACGCCAATCACCGGCACATAGGCGCGCAGGGCCACGATCAAATCATGGATCTCGGCGATGGCCGCCAGGCCGCAGTTGGCCTCCTGCAGGCGCACGCCCCCGGTCTCCAAAAGCAGGATAGGCACCACCGGCGTGCCGTTTTCGGCATCGGCCAGTGCACAGGCCAGCGCGCCGGCGATCTTGGCGCCGCCGACCTCACCCATCGAGCCGCCCTGGAAAGCCGGCTCCACCGCGGCCATGACCACGGCCTGGCCGCCCAGCGTGCCACGCATGATCACCACGCCGTCGTCGGCCTGGGTGACGATGTCCTGCTTGGGCAGCCACGGCGAGCGCAGGCGCTCGAACGGGCCCAGCAGCTCCCGCTGGCCGGCTGAATCCAGCAGGGCCTGGCAGCGCGCGCGCGCCGGTAATTCGACGATGCTCTGTCGTTCGAGTAGGTCGGCCACGTCAGTCATGGGCAGCGTCTCCCGTTGTCTGTTCCATGGCCTGGGCGATGCGCAGCCGCACCACGGCCGGGGTGGCCCCGAAGTCGTTGATCTCGACCTTGTAGGCCGCCAGGCCTTCTTCGGTGAAGATACGATCAATCACGGCTTTCCAGATCTCATCCACACCGTCGACCGAGGTCGCGATGGCCACGGTGGTCTGGCCGGATACGCCGGGCTCCAGCAATACCTCGAGGTCGCCCGAGCCGACAACGCCGGCCAGCGCGCGCTGTGCCGCAGGCGCGCCGGCCGTATATTCAAGCGATAGCGTTTGCATGCGCATTTTCTCCTTGTCGGTTTGCGAAGCTCTCGGCTTCGAGCCGATCAATGAATACGGTAGCGGCCAGCAGGTCAGCCGCGCCGCCGGGCGAGGCGCGATAGGCCACCAATGTTTGATCCAGGCGCGCCCAGGCGCGCGCCCCGGCCGGCGTGGCTGTGCCGCCGGCGGCCAGGACCGCCCGCGCGCCGCCTTGCATGGCCGCAAGCCCGGCCGCACCGGCTCGGTGGAGCACGCAGGTGTCATCCAGCACCGCCATAAGTGCTGCCAGCGCGTCGAGTCGCGCCGTGGTTTCGCAGCCGGTGGCGGCGCGCACGCGACGCAGCGTAGGAAGGCTGTGACCGATGATTGGCGGAAAACCGTCTGCGGCAATTTCGCGGGCCCCGGCGGCGCCGTAGCGCGCGATCGCTGTACGGCCGTTGGAGATGCGCCGCGCATCCAGCGCCGGGTCGTCGATGGCCGCCAGGCCCGCGGCAGCACCGGCCAGCGTGTCGGCCTGCCAGTCGGCCGGGTCTCGCGCCGCCGCTACTGCCGTCAGCAGGCCCAAGCACCAGATGGCCCCGCGGTGGGTGTTGATACCGCCGGTGGCCAGCATCATGGCCGCTTCGGCCTCTCGCCCCAGCAGGCCCAGCCGGGCCCGCAGCGCCTGTAGCCCGTCTACGCCGTCGTCAGGCGCGGCCCCGGCTTCGGCAATAGCCTGAAAGCCGGGAACCAGGGCCGCGATCGAGGCCTGCATTGTGGCGTAGGTCATGTCGTGGTGGACCCCGGCCCCGCGGCGGTCGATCAGCCCCGGCTTGGGGGTGAGATCAAGCTCGGCGACGAGTGCGTCGCGCACGCGATCGGCCAGCCAGTCGGCTCTGGGTAGGCGCGTCGGCATCACCAGCTCCGAAAACGCGCCGGCGGGTTATACAGCCCGCCCGACCAGTCGACCAAGTCGGCAATACTCGAAGCCGCAAGCTGGCTCCGCGTGGCCTCGGCGCGCGATACGCCGAGATCTGAGGGCCATTTCACCTTGCCGGCCTCACGCAGACGCCGCGTCTCGGCCGGATCGGCCGCGCGGCCCAGCGGTGTCACCCCGGCTACGGCGGCGATCATTGCCCGCCGCTCAGCCAGAGACTCGGCCATGTAGAGATAGGCAATGCCTTCCTCGGTGAGCAGATGGGTGGTGTCATCGCCGTAGACCATGACCGGGGCCACGGCCAGGTTGGCTTTCTTGGCCACGGTTACGGCGTCGAGCTCGTCGACGAAGGTCGGCGTCAGCCCGGCCTGGAACGTCTCGACCATCTGCACCACCAGCTTGCGCCCGCGGCCCAGCGGGTCATTCTCATCGGCCAGATCGGCCCAGGCCGGCGTGGCGTGGCGACGGCCGCGGGCATCGCTGCCCAGATTCGGCGCACCGCCAAAGCCGGAAACACGCGAGGTGGTCACGGTGGAGGAATTGCCGTCCGGGTCGATCTGCAACGTGGCGCCGATGAACATATCAGCCGCGTACTGGCCGGCCAGCTGGCAGAACGCCCGGTTAGAGCGCAGGGAGCCGTCGTGGCCGGTAAAGAACACATCCCCACGGGCGGCCACGTAATCCTCCATGCCCAGCTCGGTACCGAAACAGTGCACCGACTCGACCCAGCCCGACTCGATAGCCGGAATGAGCGTGGGATGCGGATTGAGCACCCAGTTCTTGGCGATTTGGCCCTTGAGACCGAGCTTTTCGCCGTAGGTGGGCAACAACAGTTCGATGGCCGCGGTATTGAAGCCGATGCCATGGTTGAGCGAGGCCACGCCGTGCTCGGCATAAATGCCCTTGATGGCCATCATGGCCATGAAGATCTGCACGTTGGTGATATGGCGCGGATCACGGGTGAACAGCGGCTCGATATAAAACGGCCGGTCGGCCTCGACCACTACATCCACCCAGGAGCCCGGAATATCCACCCGGTCGAGCTGGCTGACGTCATCGACGATCTCGTTGGCCTGGGCGATGACGATACCGCCGGAAAACGCCGCCGCCTCGACGAGCGCCGGCGTGTCCTCGGTCGAGGGGCCGGTATACAGGTTGCCGGCCCGGTCGGCCTTGAAGGCCGCCGTGAGCACCACCTTGGGGATCAGGTCCACAAACAGCCGTGCATACAGCTCGATATAGGTATGGATAGCCCCGACCTCGATCGTGCCGTCCATCATCAGCGCGCCGATGCGATGGCTCTGCGTGCCCGAGAACGCGAAATCCAGTTTCTTGGCGATGCCTTTCTCGAACACCGCCAGGTGCTCCGGCCGGCCCACGCTGGGCTGGATCATGTGCAGATCGTGCAGGCGCTCGGGGTCCAGATCGGCCAGCGCCCGCGAGAGAAAATCGGCCTGCTTCTGGTTGTTGCCCTCGGCGATCACGCGATCGCCCGAGGTGATACAGCCATAGAGCACCTCGGCGATCGACGCCCGCGGGGCCACCTTGTCGCTGAGCAGGTGCGTAATGCGATCCAGCCGGCGCTGCTTGTCGACAGCGCGGGTATTCCACTGGCGGGGCACGGCGTTTGGGCTCATGGGCAGATTGGGTTCGAATGCCTGAACTCAAGTTAGAATCAGGGACGCCGACGATCAATCAAGCTGTCGTTGGCTTTATTAACGTCAGGGGAAGCTCAGCATGCGCGGCGCCGATGAAATCACCCTGCGCAAGCTGGAAATCTTTCTGGCCTTTATGCGCGAGCAGAATCTGGCCCGCGCTGCTGAAAGCCTGGGGGTCTCCAGCGTCTCGGTGCACAAGGCGATCCATTCGCTGGAAACAGCCGTGGGCGCGCCGCTGTTCGCCCATCGCGGGCGCAGCCTGCGGCCGCTGGCCTCGGCGGAGGTGCTGGCGCGCCACGGCCAGGACATCATCGACGATATCCAGCGCAGCGTGGATGCCACGCGCCAGGCGGCCGGCATCGCCCCGCGCACGTTTCGGATCGGCTCGCTGTATTCGCTGACCATGTCACTGGTGCCGAGTATCGTGACCGCCATGCAGCGCGCCCTGCCCGGCTGTGACACCGAGCTGGTGCTGGGCTCCAACACCGCGTTGGAGGATCAACTCACCGCCGGCGAGATCGACGCGGCCCTGGTCTGTACCCACGAGCTGGCGCGCAGCAACACCCGCGACGTCATACCGCTGTTCGAGGATGAGATCTATCTCGTCTCGCCCGCCGATAAAGCCCGCAGCCAGCGCGAGCCGGTGGATCTCGCCGACTACCGCGATGCCCCGTTCGTGGTCCTGTCACAAGAGTTTTCCAGCGGGCGCGATTCGTATCGCATGTTCCAGGCGGCCGGCATCACCCCGCGGGTGGCGCTGCGGGCCAACGATATCTTCTCGTTATCGGGCTTGGTGCGGGGCGGCGTGGGCTATGCCCTACTGCCCGGGCGTATTGCCGAGCTGTATCCGGGGGCGCTGACGTTTCAACGGGTACAGAAAAGCCAGCGCGTGGCCCAGCAGGTGGGTCTGTGTCATCTGGCCTCGCGCGCCGAGGACGAATCCATCGGCGCGCTGATCGCCGCGGCCCGCGACATCATCGCCCCGATGGTCGATGCCGACGGGCGGCTAGTCATCTAGCCGCCGCTGAAGGGCGCGCGAGCTCTAACCACCAATCAACGACCGCACCACCAGATAGAACACCGACGGGCCGAGCAGACAGCCGAAGCCGGTATAGAAGGTGGCCGTCATGGCCCCGTACGGGACGAGCCGGGCATCGGTGGCCGCCAGGCCCGCCGCGACACCGCTGGTGGTGCCCATCATGCCGCCGAACACGAGTGCGGCCGAGGGATTGTTCAACTGAATACGACGGGCGACCACGGGCGTGAAGATCATCACCGAGATCGACTTCACCAGGCCGATGGCGATCGACAACGCGATCAACTCCGAGCCGGCACCTATGGCGGTGCCGGTGACCGGACCCACGATATACGTGGCCGCCCCCGCCCCGATGGTGGTCACGGCGACCGGGTCGGTATAGCCAAAGGCGTAGGCAATCGCTGCCCCTATGGTGAACGGTACAGCCAAGCCCACAAAGAGCGCGATCACGCCGTTCATGCCGGCTTTTTTCAGCTCGGCCAGATCCACGCCGAACGCCGTGGCCACGATGGCGAAATCGCGCAGCATGGAGCCGCCCATCACCCCCAAGCCGGAGAACACGGCGATATCCGCCAGGCCGTCCTCGCCCCCCGTCGCGATACCGCCAACATAGGCCAGCACCAGCCCGGCCGCGATCGCGATAGCCGAGCCGTGAATCCGCCCGCCGGTGAGATAGCGGGCCGCGAGATTACAACCCAGCATCAACAGGCCAACCAGGGCGAACGCGGTGATCAGCGCGTTACTGCTTAAAATATCCGTCAGTCGATCAAGCATGGGGGGCCTGCCTCTGGCCGCTCTGGCCATCGTCTTCTGACATGGCATCCATGGGCTTGGCGTACTTGCCTTTGCCGAGACGGGCAATCACCGGCACCAGGGCAAAACTGATCGCCACCACGACCAGGCCGCCGACGAGCGCTACCGGCCCGCCCGAAACGGCACCCAACACGTTCTGGCTGGCCGCCATGGCAACCACGATCGGGATATATAAAGAGCTCCAGAACGACAGCCCGGCCTGGGCGCGGTCGTCGAAACATCCGGCACGCTGGAGCCGGTAGACACAGAACACCAGCAGCAGCATGGCGATACCCACGCCGCCGACGTTCGCATCGATGCCCATGGCCATGCCCAGCACCGCGCCCAGCAGCTTGCCCACCAACAGACAGGCCGCCAACAGGGCGACACCGTAGATCACCATCGTTGCTCTCCTCCTTCATTGTTGTATGGATCAGTCTTGGAATGCGGCCACGGACGTATCAACCGCCACGGCGTTAACGAAATTAGCCTCGGCCTAAGCACCAACGGCGTCACGGGCTTTAGCGCGAACCGGCTAAGACCAATGTCGGGGATCATTCCGTAGGCCCCACCACGGGATGGGCTGCGGCACCGGCCACGCAGCGCCGTGCCTGCGCTGTTATCCTTTGGGTTGCACGCCGCCAGGGTCTGGCTGAATGCGCGTTGTGCCCGGTTCGAAACGAAGACAAGCTCGCCCATGATCAATAAAGCTCGTGTCGGCCTGGCCGGCGATCCCGATAGCGCCTGGCGGCTGGTGGCCGATATCGGCGGCACCAGTGCCCGCTTCGCGCTGGCCGACGACTACGGCGCCCTGCAGTCGCACGAGACGTTGCCCTGCGAAAACTTCGACGGCCCGGCCGAGGCGGCGCGCGCCTATCTGTCACAGCGTGACGTCGGCAGCATCCGTGCGGCCGCCTTCGCGGTAGCCACGCCGGTCTATACCGACCATATTTCGTTCACCAACCGCGAGTCGTGGTCGTTTTCGGTGAGCGAGCTGGGCCGTGCGCTCGGCGTCGCACAGTGTCGTGTGATCAACGACTTCACCGCGCTGGCCCTGTCGATTCCGCGTTTGGATCGCGAATGGCTGGAACCGGTTTCAGAGCACGGAACACGAACCTTCGACGCGCCGATGGCGGTCATCGGCCCGGGCACCGGGCTGGGGGCAACCGGCGTTATCCCCACCAAACACGGTTGGCATGCCCTGGCCGGTGAAGGCGGCCATGCCACGCTGGCCCCGGCCGACAGCCGGGAGGTTGAACTGCTGGCGATCCTGACGCGTGAATTTGGCCATGTCTCCAGCGAGCGGGTGCTCTCAGGCCCGGGGCTGGTGAATCTTTACAAAGCCAACTGCGAGCTGGCGGGTCGTCAACCCGAAGTACTGGCCCCGGCTGATATCACCGAGAAAGCCCTGGCCGGCTCTTGTGATATCTGTGTGACCGTCATCGACGATTTCTTTGCCATGCTGGGCACGGCCACCGGCAACCTGGTGCTGACACTGGGCGCCCGCGGCGGCGCGTTCATCGGCGGCGGCATCGTGCCGCGCCTGGCCGAGCGCATTGGCCGCTCGCGTTTCCGCGAGCGCTTTGAAGCCCACGGCCGTCTATCCGACTACCTGGCCGATGTGCCCTGCTACATGGTGACCGCCCCCTATCCGGCGCTTGAAGGCGCGCTGGCGTCGTTGACGTCGGTCTAGCGTTCTCTAAGGGCACAAGGCTATCCGCAGATAGAGGTTGAGGCACCTAGCTCGGTACCTACGGCAAGACGGACTTCAATAAATGCCGGCATCTGCGGATTGTTTTCTTTAACGGTCCACGATAAAAAAGCCGCGATAGAAATCGCGGCTTTTGTCGTTTCCGATTCGGTTATCAACCGCGCCCGAGGGTAGCGGCCCGTTCGGCGGCTGCCTCGATGGGGTTTTTGCCGGCCGGCGCCTCGCCCGGCGGCTTGGCCAGCCAGCTGCCGCCCACGCAGGGAATACTGGGCAGTTTGAGATAGTCGGCCGCGGTCTGTTCGGTAATCCCGCCTGTCGGGCAGAATTTTAAATCCGGGAAGACCGCCGCATAGGCCTTGATCGCTGACGGCCCGCCGATGACGGATGCCGGAAACAGCTTGATTTCGCGATGGCCACGGCGCACCAGATGCGCGACCTCGCTGACCGTCTGCGCGCCCGGCAGATACGCCATATCCGCCTCGCGACACACGTCGCCTACAGCATCGGCAATGCCGGGCGAGACAATGAACTGAGCGCCGGCCTCGATGGCTTCCTCGCACTGCTTGGCGTCCCAGACGGTGCCGACGCCCAGCACCAGCTCGGGGACCTCGGCGGCGATGGCTTTCATGGCATCGATGGCCACTTGCGTACGCCGGGTGATTTCCATGGTCTTCAAACCACCGGCGTGAATCGCTCGGGCCATGGCCACGGCCTCGTCGACGTCGTGGATGGTCACCACCGGAATCACCGGTGAAAGCTTCATGATGGCGAGTGCATCGGCCATTACGGGCATATCCTTGTTCAGTAGTCGCCCGGCCGCGTGTGACAACCGGGGCGAATTAGAGTTTGAAGTCTCAGCCGTGCAGTGCAGGGCCGGCGCCCTCTTCGGCCGGCAGTGCGTTGGCGCGGAATAACGCAAACATCTCGCGGCCCAGCCCGTATTCGGCCGACGGCTCGTCGGGGAAGGTGATCGCCTCGCGGGCAGCCAGCTCGTCGTTATCGACCTGCACCGACAGCTCGCCGGTGTTGGCGTCTACCACCACGATATCGCCGTCGCGGATACGCCCGATCATGCCGCCGAGCTTGGCCTCGGGCGTGACCTGAATCGCGGCCGGCACCTTGCCGGAGGCACCCGACATGCGCCCGTCGGTGACCAGCGCCACCTGATAGCCGCGATGCAGCAGTACCGACAAGCTAGGCGTGAGCTTGTGCAGCTCGGGCATGCCGTTCGCTCGGGGGCCGTTATTGGGCACCACGACCACGACGTCGCGGTTGAGCTCGTCGGCCTTGAATGCGTCCAGCACCGCCTGCTGCGAGGCGAACACCTGGGCCGGCGCCTCGATGCGGCGATGTTTTTCGTCCACGGCCGAGGTCTTGATGATGGCCCGGCCCACGTTGCCATCGAGCACGTTGATGCCGCCGGTGGCCGCGAACGGATTATCCACCGTACGCATCACATCTTCGTCGTGGCTGGCGCTAGGTCCGTCGCGCCAGGAAAGCCGACCGTCTTTGAAGTACGGCTCTTTGGTGTAGTGGTGCAGACCCTCGCCTTCCACGGTCATGACGTCGTCGTGCAAGAGGCCGTGGTCCAAAAGGCTGCGGATCATCAGCTGGATGCCGCCGGCGGCGCGCATGTGGTTTACATCCGCAATGCCGTTGGGATACACGCGGGCCAGCAGCGGCACGGCGCGCGACAGATCAGAGAAGTCGTCCCAGTTGATCTTGATGCCGGCGGCCCGGGCCACGGCCACGTAGTGCATGGTGTGGTTGGTCGAGCCGCCCGAGGACAACAAGCCCACCAGGCCGTTGACGATGGATTTTTCGTCCACGATGTCGCACATGCGACGGGCACGCGCGTCGTTGTCCAGGCGCGACATCTCGATGGCACGCTCGGTTGCCGCCACGGTCAGTGCTTCGCGCAGCGGCGTGCCGGGATTGATGAACGAGGTGCCGGCCATATGCAGGCCCATGAACTCCATCATCAGCTGGTTGGAGTTGGCCGTGCCGTAGAACGTACAGGTGCCGGGCGAGTGATACGACATCGACTCGGCCTTCAACAGCTCGTCGCGGCCGATCTCGCCCTGGGCAAAGCGCTCGCGCACCTTGGCCTTGACCGGGTTAGACATGCCCGACGTCATGGGCCCGGCCGGGGCAAAGATCACCGGCAGATGGCCAAAGGCGAGCGTGCCGATGAGAAGCCCGGGCACGATCTTGTCGCACACGCCCAGACAGATCGCGGCATCGAACATGTTGTGGGTGAGCGCGACCCCGGTTGAGAGCGCAATCACGTCGCGCGAGAACAGCGACAGCTCCATGCCCGGCTGGCCCTGGGTCACGCCGTCGCACATCGCCGGCGTGCCGCCGGCGACCTGGGCTACACCGCCCGCATTCCAGGCGGCTTGCTTGATGATGTCCGGATAGCGCTCGAACGGTTGATGCGCCGAGAGCATGTCGTTGAACGCGGTGACGATCCCCACGTTGGGCCGTGTGTCACCGGCCAGCGCGTCCTTGACGCCCTCGCCCTCGGCCGCAAAGCCGTGGGCCAGGTTTGAACAGGACATCCGCCCGCGGTGCGGACCGGCATGGCCGGCTGCGTCCATGCGCGCCAGATAATCGGCGCGCGTATCACGCGAGCGTTCGATGATGCGCTGTGTCACATCGTGAATAGCGGCGTTCATTGCCATGCCAATGCCTCTTGGCTATGCGGCCCAGTGGACCGTCGGAATCGGGTCTGTAGTGTTCAAGACCGAGCGTACCGGCAGTTCGGCCTGCGGGCCGGGGCGCACGGCCTCATCATGTACGCGTTTTTTCTCGTCGCCGAAGATCAGGATATCTATGCGACGCGCGCGGCGCAGAACCGCCGGGCCCAGCGATAGACGCGCCGGCGGCCCAACCTCGGCAGCAATTACCCGAGCCGTCGAACCCAGCGCGCGCTCGATGTTCGGATCGTTCGGAAACAGAGACGCCGTATGGCCGTCGTCGCCCATGCCCAGCAGCACGACATCAAAAGGCGCGGGCACATCGATCAGATCGGCCTCGACCTTGTCCACGGCGTCGCCGGGCGCGTCGGTATCCCGGTACAGTCCCACGAACATAGCCTCGGCGGCACGATTCACGAGCAGCGTCTCGCGCAGCATGCGCTCGTTGCTGTCGGCGTGTTCCGGCGCCACCCAGCGCTCGTCCGAGGGCACGATGACCACCTGCGACCAGTCTAGATCCGCCTGCGACAGATGCTCGAACAGCTCGACGGGCGAGCTGCCGCCGCATACCACCAGACTGGCCCCGCCGCGCTCGGCGATCGCCTGGCGCAAGGTATCGGCGATCGAGGCGGCCAGTTCGACCGCGGCCTGGCTGCGGTCGTCATAGCGCTTGAATTCGGACATGGGAACGGTCCCTTATTCGCAGAACGAAAAACGATAACCGATCTTAAATCATCCTTCGTACCAGCGTCGCCCGTCGCGATCGAGTAAGACGAAGGCATCAGTGGGGCCCCAGCTGCCGGCCATGTATTCCTGGGCCTCGACCTGTTCGAGCCGCCAGGCTTCCAGAATCCGGTCGACCCAGGCCCAGCCGGCCTCAACCTCGTCGCGGCGCATGAACAGCGCCGGGTTACCGCGTAGCACCTCCATCAGCAGGCGCTCGTAGGCATCCGGATAAGACACCTCAAACGCCTGAGAAAAGCTCAGGTTCAACGGCAGGCTGCGCATACGAAAGCCGCCCGGGCCGGGCTCTTTCGTCATGATCGACATCTCGACGCCCTCTTCCGGCTGCAGACGCAGCACCAGCCGGTTGGGCTGTAGGGGTTCTTCACCGAAGATCGAATGCGGTACCGGCTTGAACTCGAACACGATCTGGCTGGACTTGCGCGCCATGCGCTTGCCCGTGCGCAGATAGAATGGCACGCCCTGCCAGCGCCAGTTATCGATCTCGGCCTTGATGGCGACAAACGTCTCGGCTTCGGCCTCCTCGGCCGGCGCCTGTTGTTCGGGATCACCCGCGCCGTAGGCGGGCACGGCCTCGCCGTCGATCATGCCGGCGCCGTACTGGCCGCGGGCCGTGGTCTTGCGGACATTGCCCGGCTCGATCGGCTTCAACGAACGCAGCACCTTGATCTTTTCGTTGCGCACGTCATCGTGATTCATGCTGGCCGGCGGCTCCATGGCCGTCAGGCACAGCAGCTGAAGCATATGGTTTTGCACCATGTCCCGCAGCGCGCCGGTGGACTCGTAAAAATCGAACCGCTCGTCCACGCCCAGGCTCTCGGCCACGGTGATCTGGACGTTGTCGACCGCCTGGCGCCCCCAGACCGGCTCGAACAGGCTGTTGCCGAACCGCAGCGCAATCAGGTTCTGAACGGTTTCCTTGCCGAGGTAATGATCGATGCGATAGATCCGCGATTCATCGAAGCGCGCCCCCACAGCGTCGTTAATCTCGCGGGCGGATTCCGTGTCGTGACCGACCGGCTTTTCCAGCACGATACGGTTGGGCGCATCCGACAGCCCGGCATCGGCAATGCCGGCCGCGATCTTGCCGAACAGAAACGGCGCCGTCGCCAGATAGAACGTGCAGATCCGATCCCCGTTATCAGCAAAGCGCTCGGCAAACGCCTGCCAGCCGGCGGCATCGTCGACGTCGAGCTGGATATGACACAGGCGTTTTTCGAAACGCGCGAAGACGTCTTCATCCAGCGCTTCCGGCAGATGCGCCTCGAGAACCTCGCGGACCCAGGCGGCATAGTCGGCGTCGTTCATGTCCTGGCGAGAGACAGCCAGAATACGACTGTCTTGCGAGAACTGATCGTCGGCATCGCGGTGGTAAAGCGCCGGCAACAGCTTGCGGCGCGCCAGGTCTCCCGTGCCTCCGAAGATCACCAGATCAAACGGATCGACTGGGACGAATTCCGCGGCCATGGCGTCTCTCTCTTATTCGGTTCAGATCGTTGGCCGCCGAGTATACCCGCAGCGCTTCTGTCGTTGTCCAGGCGTGCGAACCACGTCCGTATCGGGCGGACTGTAGTGCCCGGCGCAGCCCGCCGGGCACGGTCGGCCACTAGGGCCTGTTGAGGTTTCATACGAGTCCGCGCCAAGCGCTGTTTTGCGGCAAGACAAGGCGTAGCGCGCGCCGCGCAGTCATTCTGCGCAAGCGTGCTAGAACGCTGGATTGCCGACGTATCGTCAACTTTTGGGCGCTTGTCCCGAAGGGTTGGGCCGCCCAAAAATATTCACTAGGGGCGCCCTGCGGCGTTGCGAGTCTTGATCGTGGCTCGCCACGATGCGGCGACTCGCGCCT
>MDSW01077096.1_pt1 | contig 34395 bp, 23 predicted proteins | sample 811171 | NCBI WGS metagenome assembly MDSW01 (sample SAMN05326641, study PRJNA326480) | marine metagenome | isolation source: seawater | place: Atlantic Ocean: North West | collected 2012 | reverse complement strand
TGAAAGGGGACGCGATCAAGTGTTGAAACCGAGCGATGGGTGAAAAACTTTTGTATAGAACGCACCTAAGCCTTCGTCGAACGCCTCCGGCTCCTTCGCGACGGCGTTCGTTCGACCGTTATCGATCATCGCGGCGGCCGTCGTCGTTCCCGTTCCCGTCGCCGCTCCTCCGCCCATCGCGATGAGGGCCATGCGACTGTCCATGACCTCCTTGCGCGACGTCTCGTACGAGTTCGCGTGCTTCGCCTGTCTGTGCTCGCGCAAGCCTTTGTCGCCGCGGAACATCACGCCGCACGCGCGGCAGAGCAGCATGCCTCTCGCCGCGTTCTCCAACAGCCGTCGTTTGGTCATGAAAGATATAACGCCGGATCCGGAGCCGTTTTCGTTTTGGTTTTGGTTTTCGCGCGCGCGGCCGAGGAGCTCGCGTCGTCTCCGGCGCTTCGCCGCCGTCGCCGCGCCCTCGCCGCCGTCGCCGTCGTCGCCGCCGCCGCCGCCGCCGCTGCCTCGGTCCACGGCGACGTGCGCGGCGACGGCCGATAACGACGCCGGGTCCATCGCGCACACGATCGCGTCCGCTAACTCGACCGCGGAGGGGTAATGCCGCGCGCGTCGCGTGCCGTACGCCGTTGTCGTGTGCACGACCACGCCCGTTGCCGACGGCGCCGACGCGGTCGCGTCGTCTCCGTCGTCGCTCCCGCCCGCGTTCGCCTCGCGATGCCACGCGACGCGCACGTCGCCGCACGCCACGGGCGCGTCGTCGTCGATCTTCTTCGCGGCGTCCGCGTCCGCGTCCGCGTCCGCGCCGCGCCGCGCGAGAGCCTCGAGCCTGCGGAACAGCGTGCGCGGGGCGCGGCATCGGAAGTCGGCGCCGTGGTCGTCGAGCTTCTTCGACGCGCGCGCCGACTCCTTCGGCACGGCGAGGACCTCGGACGCGAGCGCGGCGCCGACGAGCTCGGACGCCGCGGCGAGGAGGAGGGATCGGAGCGCCTCCGCGTCCGCGGCGGCCGCGGCGGCGTCCTCCTCCGCCGCCCGCATCGCCCCCCGCCCGCGCCGGCGCGCGGCGACCTCCGCTGTGATGACGGGCCAGGCCGACGAGACGAACGCGATCTATCAGATCATCTATCCATCGTCGCGCCGTCCGCGTCTTCACTCGTCGCCGCGCCGTCGGCGTCATGCTCGCGGCGTCGACGCTTCCCGCCGCGCGTCCCGCCGCGGCGCGGCCGCCGTCTGTCCGTCCTCGCCGCGGCGCCGTCGCCCTCCGCGCGGGGCTCCGAGATCCCGACTACTGGACCGACGTCGTCTCGCTCGTCACGCCCTCCGTCACGATCGGCGTCGACGCGGGGTCGCTCGCGGCGCTCGCGATCGGCGGCGTGCTCGTCCTCGGGCACTCGTGGGAGTCCATCGAGGCGTCGCGAGGGTGGAAAGAGAGCCGCGCGCGCGAGAAGGCGGCGGCGGCGAAGAGGACGGCGACGGCCGCGGCGACGGCGACGGCGACGGCGACGGCGGACGTCGCGGCGAAGCAGAGGACGAGTCGGACGACGCGCGCTGGACCGATGACGAAGGAGGAGCGCGAGGCCGCGGCGCTGGACGCGCGCGCGGAGCGGCGCGCGCTCCTCGCGGCGCGGCGGCGCGGCGGTCACGGCGCGGCGGTTTCGGCGACGAGCTCGTCGACCGCCGCCGCCGCGGAGATCACCGTGTGCGTGAACAACGCGTGCGCGAAGCGCGGCGCGAATGACGTCGCGGCGGCGTTGCGGGCGCTCGCGATCGCGGCGGAGAGCGACGCGTCGTCGTCGAAAGTCAAAGTCGTCGTGAAAGGCGCGCGGTGCATGGACGCGTGCGCGGCCGGGTGCGTGCTGCGGGTGAACGGCGCGAGCGGGCTGGAGACGTTCGACCACGTCGCCGCGGACGAGGCGGCGATCGTGCTCGAGCTCGCGACGGGGGCGATGGCGCGGGCTGAGAGCGCGCCTCGTCTAGCGTAGCTCCGACGACGCGCGGCCGCTGCCGTTCGTTGCCCTAAACCTCAACCTAAACTCTACCGTATCGCGCGCACCCCGCCGCGCGACCTCGTCCCCCCGAGCGAGTCCTAGCTAGTCCTTCAGCGTCCGCTCCTCGCCGTTCACGATGCGAAAGTCTCCGTTTTGATCGTGAAGCTTCTCGCGTCCCGGCGACAGCGTGTCGTCCGCGCCGACGCTCTCCGCGTAGACGCTCCCGAAGCAGTGATGCTTCGCGTCCTGGAACTCGTTCTCGTACTTCGTCACCGCGCTGTTCGTGCGACACCGGTGTGCGCAGTACTCGAACGAGGACACGACGTGCGCGTCGCGCTCGCCGCCGCCGTCGGAGAATGTCTCGCCTCGGATCTCGCCCCCATCCGCGCGGTCTTCGGTCTCCGCGCGGACGTCGTGCGTCAGGAGCCACTTCCGCCACATCGTCGGATGCATCGGGGACACCGGCGCGACCTCCTCGGCGTCCTCCTCCTCGCGCGATTCGCCGCCGTCGCCGCCGCCGCTCGACGTCTGAAGCGCGCTCGACGCCCTCTTCGCGGCGCGAAGGTCGCAGCACACGACGCATCGCGCGTACGAGTCGCAGCATCGCTTCGCGCTGCACGCGTCCGCGCACGTCTCGTCGCTCGCGCGCGCGATCGCGGCCGCGCAGCAGCCGGTGTCGGGCGCGAGCGCGGTCGGCGCGCACGTCGCGCCGGCGCTGTCCGCGACCTCGCGCCCGTTCTCGACCGCGACGCGGCACGAGGCGGAGGAGGAGGAGGAGGAGGAGGAGGATCCGGAGGAGGGCGCGAGCCGCACGCGCGGGATCCCCGTCTCCGCGTCGACGCCTCGCGGCGCGCGCGCGAGGCACGCGACGACGACGAGGAGGAGGAGGGTCGACGCGCGGCGCGGTCGCTCGCGACGCGTCGTCATCGCGCGCTCCGAACTGCCGAGCGCCCGCGCCCGCGGAGCCTCCCTGGCGGATCCGAACTTCGTGCCAGCTTGCAGCTTCCGCCGGCCGCGCCGCGACGCGACCGCTCAGGTCGCGCCGGTTCGCCTCCCGCGTCGCGTCGCGTCCCCGCGCGCCGCCGTCGCGCCGCGCGCACTCCCCTCCGCGCGCGATCGACGACGCGCGAAACGAAAAACCCCTCGCCGTCGCGCGTCCCCTCCCTCGCCGCCGCGCGCGATGGCGTCGTCGAGCGCGTCGTCGCCGCGCACGCGCGAGGACGCGTGCGCGACGCTCGGAATCCCCGTCTACGCGACGCGCGCGGACGCGAAGAAGAGCTATCGCGCGCTCGCGAGGGCGTTCCACCCCGACAAGGGCGGCGACGCGGAGCGATTCCAGGCCGTGCAGCGCGCGTACGAGCTCTTGGAGGCGTCGTGGATCGGTAAGGCGGTCGTCGACCGCGCGAAGCGCGGCGGCGCGGCGAGGGCGCGCGCGCCATCGCGCGCGGACGTCGCGTCGAAGAGAGCGAGCGACGACGTCGACGAGAGACGACGATCGACGACGGCGCCCGCGAACGCGAACGCGAGCGCGAGCGAGGAGCTCGCGACGCTTCGCGACCCGAAAGAGCTCGGCGACGAAGCGCTCGCGCTCGGCGACTTCGCGCGCGCGATCGAGTGCTACGACGCCGCGCTCGCGAAGACGTCGCGCTCCGCCTCCGCGAAGGTCGACTCCAACGCGCGCGCGGCGACTTTTCACAATCGCGCGCGCGCGCACGCGGGTCTGTCGAACTGGCGCGACGTCCTGCGCGACGCGGAGAAGGCCGCGTCCCTGCGCGGGCTGTGGATCGCGCCGAAACTCTTGCGCGGCGCGGCGTTGGAAGCGCTCGGGCGGTGGAGAGACGCCGCGCGGTGTTACCAGAGTTGCGGCGCGCACGACGACATGATGACGTCGTCGGACGCGGCTGAGGCCACGTCGGACGCCGAGACGGCGACGGCGTTGGAGGGTCTGCGCCGCGCGCGCGACGCGATGAGGCTGCGATCGTGCGTCTCCACGATGTCCGCGTCTCCGCCGGGGACGCGCGACGCCGCCGCGGTGACGGTCGTGGCGTTCGCGCCGCCGACGACGCGCGACCGCGAACGCTTCGGATCTTCGACGACGACGACTGAAGATCAGACGCTCGCGTCTGGCGACGCGAGAGGACGCGTGCGATTGTGGGGCGTCCCGAGCGGCGATCTCCTCGCGACGCTCGAGATGGACGCGCCCGATCGCGTGAACGGCCTCGCGTGGGGCAGAGCGCCGCTCGAGGACGGCACGCGCGCGCTCGCGGCGTTCACCGACGGCGGCGCGTTGACGCTGTGGCGCCTGGACGTCTCGGCGAAAAAAGTCGTCGTCGTCGACGAGATCCGACTCGCGCGCCGCGGCGACGGCGTGACGGTCGCGGTTTTCGACGACGCGACGCGGCAGCTCGCGTACGGCGACGCGCGTTTCGGCGGCGTCGTCGTTGACGTGTACAGCGGCGATATCGTCGTGAGGACGAAGAAGTCGCACAAGAAGCGAGTCAACGACGCGGCGTTTCACGCGACCGGGTGGCAGCTCGTCACCGGCGGCGCGGACGGCGTCGCGCGCGTGTGGGACCTCGCCGGGATGACCGGACGGGACCCCGGGGCGACGCTGCACACGCTGAAGTGGGAAGGCGCGAGCGCGGCGGTGACCAGGGTGTCGTACACGCCGTGTCGGAGACTCATACTCGTCGTCACCGCGGATCACCTGGGCGGGAGCGGGGGCGGGTCGTACCGGCTCTTGACCTGGTCCGCGGTGAGCGGAAGGCTGTGCAAGTGGTACGACGCGTGCCCTGGGCCGGTGGCGTCGATGTCGTGGCACCCGATTGGCGACGAAATGTCGGAAAACGACGACACTAAAACGTCCGACGCGGCCAAAAACAGGAACAGAAACAGGAACCTCAACGCGCTCGTGACCTCGACCGAGGACGGCGTGTTGCGGCTCTGGAGCGTCCAAGCCTCGCCGTCGGGCGAGGGCAAGCCCCTTCACGAGTGCTGGGAGCACCGCGGCGTCGAGGTCGTCGACGGCGACGGCGTCAGGTTCCTCTCCCCCGGGGGGATCCAATCGAACCTTCAGATGCGCCGCAGAGGCGGCGCGGGCGGCGGGAACCGCGGCTCGGGCGCGTCTCTCCAATGTCACACCGGTCCCCGTACGCTCCCGTTCGCGCGGTGCACGCCGTTCCTCGAGGACTTTCTCTCCCGACGTGACGTTTCTCTCCGTCCACCTCTCGCTTCCGATCCCCGACCTCGACGCCTTTCAACTCCGACTGACGCGCCCCCGCCGTCGCTTCTTCGCGCGGACCCTCGACCCCCCCTCAGGCGTCGCCGCGGAGGCGAAGCACTCCCCCGGCGGCGGCGCGCTCGCGTGCGCCTGCCTCGACGGCGTCGTGCGCGTGATCGACGCGTCGTCGTTCGACGCGATCGAGACGTGGAGGGTGAAAGGCGCGATGTTGACCTGCGATTGGGCGCCGTTCGCGCACGAGAGCGCGGGCGGTGAGACTCGCGAAGAAGACGGCGAAGAAGAGGACGACGCCGACGCCGACGCCGACGCCGACGCCGACGCATCAAACTCCGACGCCGGCGCCGACGAGAAGGCCGCTCGTCTTCTCCTCGCGACCGGCGGCGCCGACGGCCTCGTCCGCGTCTGGTCCGTCCCGCGGACGAACGACGCCAAGTCGTGGTGGGACGCGGAGGACGGCGTGATCCCGGCGATCGGTCCGGGCGAGGCTGGCGCGGCGGCGGCGCTGCCGTCCGCCGCGGACGCGTTTCGGTCCGGCGCGGCGTCCGCGTCGATCGCGCTCGCGTTAGGCGCGTTCGTATTCACACTGGTCCCCATAAGACCGCGTTGGAGTGGTGAACGCCGATCCTTAAGGACTTTTCCCGGCGTTTCTCTCCGCCCAGGGTCCCTCGCTTTCAATCCTTTCAACTCGCACTGACGCCTTTCAACTCCACCCCGACGTTCGCTCGTACGGAACGACCGTTAGACGGCAAGGCTGGGCATCTCGCGCTGTACGTCGACGACGCGCTCGCGGCGCGACGCGCGCACCTCGACGCCGCGACGATCGCCGCCGCGGACGAGAAGATGCGGCGATGGAAGGACGAGTACGACGCCGCGGAGGCGGAGTGCGCGGCGATGCAGAGAGAGAGGAAGGTGAACGTCGCGGCGGCGGCGACGGCGTTTTTGAAGCGGAAGATCAACAGAGCGCACGCGGTCGCGATCAAGCCCGCGAGGGAGCGCCGAGGGCGCGCGTACCGGCTCATGCGCACGCGCGGGTTCGGTACGGAGGAGGAGGAGCGCGCCGCGGAGGCGCAGGATGTCTGGGAGCCGCCGTCGGAGGCGTGATGACCGCGCCGAGCGCGCGAACGCGGAACGAAACTATACGTTTTCTCTGAACGAAACAGAACTATAGCCCCGCGGTCGCCTTCGCGACGATGAGCAGCGCGAACAACCCCGCGCTCCCTAAGAAACATCCCAGCGTGATCACGGTAAACGTGGCCTCGTACCGCATCCCCGTCTTCGCCACCATCCACCGCATCAGCGCGTCGCACCTCGGCGCCGACGCGAGCGCCAGTCCCGCGCGCGCGAGCTTCGTGACCTGCGACCCCGCCCACACGAGCGATATCGTCTCCGCGGCGATCTTGAACGCGGTCGCGACGGTCGTCTCCGGCGGCAGCGTCCGCAGCGTCCACGCGGTCGTGAACGCGAGGGTGTAGTACAGCGTGTTGAAGATGCCGTACGCGGTGACGCCGGCGAGGCCCAGCGCCTTGACCTTCTCCGCCGCCGCCGCGCCGCGCGCGAAGTAGGCTCTGATCCATCCCGCGACGCCGCCGCCGCCGCCGCCGCCGTCGTCGCCGTCGTCGTCGCCGTCGTCGCTCGGAGTGGGGACGTTCGACGGCGCGCTGCCGTCCATCGCGGCGGACGGCGGCGGTCGCGTCCATCGCGCGAGCGGCGTTTCGTGGGACCGTCGAGACGCGACGAGACGACTTTCATCACGACGAGTGTTGTCGTGATGACGATGCTGAAACGCGCGGGGCGACGCCGCGCGCGCGCGCGCTACCGCGCGACGAAGCGACGCGGAGGCGCACGCGCGCGCGGGCGCGGACGTCGACGTCGCGCGCGCGAGCGATGTCATCGAGTCTGCGACGACGCGCGCGCGCGAGTGACGTCCCGGCGACCGCTCGACGTCTCTCGTCGTCCTATCCGTCGTCCGACGAAGTTGATGAAACCCAGCCCACTGGACGTCGACGATTCCGTGACGTGCTCGAAGCGCCCTCCGCCCCGCGCGCGTCACTCGACGCCGAGCGCGGACGCGGCACGATGTCGGAAGTCGAAGCGACGCTGCAGCGCATCAACGGGCACAAGGTGCGCGCGCTGTCGCGGTCCCATCGCGCGTCGAACCCCGCGCGTCGAACCCCGCGCGCGTCAAAAGCCCCTCCCTCCGCTTTGGGATCCATCCAAGCGCCCGCCCGTTTGACCGCGCGCGAATGAATTCTCTTCTCATCGCGCCGTCTCATCGCGCCCCAACTCCGCCATCGCGACGACCCAGGGCGTGCTCGGGACGATCATCGTCAACGACGAGGGCGAGCCCATCCGCGCGACGACGATCTGCGACGCGGACGGCACCCCCGTGGAGGACCAGGAGGGCACCGTCGCGAAGTACGCGGAGCTGATCCCGCAGCTCGCGAGCATGGCGCGGTCGATGGTGAGGGACCTGGACCCGCAGAACAACCTGCAGTTCCTTCGGATTCGGTCGAAGCAGCACGAGATCATGGTGCACTCGGACGCAGAGTTCACGCTCATCGTGATCCAGAACCCCGCGGCGGCGGAGTAGATCGATGGACAGGGGGTTTCGGTTGGCGCGCGTTATAGCTAGGCAAGGACGGGGGTTGACGTGGATCCATTTGTTTTCGCGAACGAGAGAGACGACGACGACGCGCGACGATCGCGACCCAAACACGCACGTCGATTGAATTCCCACGCGCGATCGATATCGACATCGACATCGACGCGCTGTATAAGTACACTCGTCTTCTCCCGCCGCCGCTCGCTCGCCCGCCGCCTCGATCGCTCACGGAATCTGCACCTTGACGTCCCCCCGTCTCACGCCGAGATGCGAGTCGTAATCCGGGTCTCTCTCCAACGCCATTCGCCTCGCGGCCTTATCGTGCTCGATCTCCTCGAAACCCTTCCCACACTCCTCCGCGTGAACCTCCCCCACGGCCGCGTACGTCTCCGCGCTCGTCTTCGTGAACGCCTTCTCCTCCGCGGTCATCTCGCGCATCATCCGCGCGGGCGCGCCCGCCCAGAGCTGCCCCGACGGCACCGTCGTCCCGGGCGTCACGAGCGCGCCGGCGGCGACCATCGCGCCCGCCTCCACGGTCGCGCCGTCCATCACCGTCGCGCCCATGCCGATGAACGCGTCGTCCTTGATCGTGCACGCGTGGATGATCGCGTTGTGACCCACGGTGACGCGATCGCCGATGACGGTCGGGAGCGAGACGCCGCCGACGTTTGTCTTGGCGACGTGCACGACGGCGTTGTCCTGGATGTTCGTGAAGGATCCGATCGACACTGGATTGACGTCGCCGCGGAGGACCGCGCCGTACCACACGCTGGAGTTTTCGCCGATCGTGACGTCGCCGATGACGGACGCGGACGGCGCGACGAACCCCGCGGCCGGGAGCTTCGGGACTTTCTCGTAGATCTGCTGGATCGTGCGATGCTTGCTGATCGCCTCTCGAAAGACGTTGGAACCCTGAAAACTGCAACCGATGCGATCGAGCGCCTGGCCCGTCTCGCGGAGCGCCGTGCCGAGAGCGTGCATGACGCGCGCCATGGTCAGTGTTGTTGTTTTCTTGCGATGCCTGCGAGCGCTGCGGTGGGGGAGAGTCGTCAGTCGTCGGACGCGATGCCCTCAGGGCGCGCGGGCGGGGCTTTTTTTTGCCACTGATGAATAGTGACGCGCGCCTCTCGGCGGGTCGCGCGATCGGTCGATCGGTCGGCGTCGATTTAGGGTTGCGACGCGACCGCGCGAGAGGACGACGACGACGCGCGGGAGAGCGTCCGTCCGAGCGCACCTGCGGGGCGTCGAGGAAGCCGCCGGGCCGAGAAAACGTGCGACGCGGGACGCGCGCGCGTGCGGTGTGCGATCGGCGACGGCGGCCACCGCGAAGAGACGCGACGCGAGAGGAGGGCGTGTTGAGTGAGGGTGGCTGCGCGACAGGAAAAACCGACACGCGCTTCGCTGATTGCTTTTCGACGCCGATATCGACGTCTGATGATGCATCGTCACTGCTAGGATGCGCGCGGGGTCTCCCCGCGGGGTCGCCGCCGCGGCGACGGCGCCCGCGCATCCCGCGCGCGCGGACGAGCTCTCCGGCCGAGCCCTCCTCCTCCTGTTCCTCGCGTTCCTCGCCGCGGACGCGTGCCTCACGCCGGTGTTCCTGTCGTCCAGCGACGCCGCGCCGAGACGCGATGACGCGCCGTCGTCGCCCGCGACCGCGTCCGCGACGTCGTTCCGCAGGGACGTCGCCGTGTTCGGGACCGCGCTGTTCACCGCGGCGACGACGCTCAGCGTCGTGAGCGCGCTGTGGGCGACGCATCCGGCGCGGAGACGCCACTTCTGGTCCGCGACGTACGTCAACGCCGTCGCGGGGGTGGCGCACCTTCAGATGATGCGAGGCGGAGAGTGGTGGCTCGTCGGCGACGCGCGCACCCGCGGGGACCTTCCGAGCGGGTTGCGGCTCCTATCGTGGTTCTTCAGCACGCCGGTGATGATCGTCCTCATGCGACAGTTCCACGGACTCGCGAGGAAGCCCCCGCTATCGTCGTTGACGACGGTCTCCAAGAGCGCCTTCAAGGGCGGTAAGAAGGGCGGTAACCGCGCCGCTGCCGACGGCGGCGGCGCGGCCAAGGCGAAGACGCGCGCGTCGTCGTCGTCGTACGCGCCGCCGCCGGCGAGTCACCTCGCGTGGGGCACCGTCTTCATGCTCGCGTGCGGGTGCGGCGGGGTCATCGCGCCGGGGATGCCGCCGCCGATCGCGCGCGTCCTCGTCGTCCTCGGCGGCGGCGCGTTCGCGTGGGTTTTGACGCAGATGGTACGGATTTTGCTCGGCGCCGCAGAGGGCAGCGCGTTCGACAGCGTCCGACGCGACCGCGGCCGGATCCGCGTCCTCGTGTTTATTAACGTCTGCGCGTGGTGCGTTTTCCCGCTCGTGTTTCTCGCGCGCCGCGCGGGACTCATCGACGACGACGAGGCGCACTTGGGGTTCTCCGCGGGCGACGGCTGCGCGAAGTTTTCTCTCTCCGCGCTCTACCTCGTCGGCTGCGGCCGCATCTTGGATCTCGCGGAGGAGGACGTCCGACGACGCGTGCAAGAGGGCATGGCGGATCAGCTCGCGTTCTACCACTCCCTGTCGTTCGAGCTGAGACAGCCGCTCAGCGCGGTCATCGGGTTCGGGCAGCTCGCGTTGGAGTACCCCGGACCCGAGAAGGTGCCGAGCGCGGTGCGGGATTTTCAACGCGCCATCTTAGCGTCCGCGGAGTCGATGCGATCGCTCGTCGTGCAAGCGAGCGAGTACAGCCGTCTGGAGGCGGAGATTCGCAACCTCGGGATACTGAAGCGCCCCGCGATCGATCGCGACGAGAACGCCGAGGGCGATGGCGAGGTTATGGGCTTCTCGCCGGCGACGTTGCTCGACGACGTGATGACGTCGGCGACGACGGCGCTGACGCTCGGCGTCGAGGTCGTCGTCGAGACGAGACCGAAGACGTTGCTGAGAGCGGCGCCGTCGACCGCGAAGACGACGTTCGTCGGGAACGTCGACGCGCTCAGGGACTGCCTCGTGACGCTGACGCAGGGCGCGTGCGCGTGTCGGGAGAGTAAAGAGGGCGACTGCGGCGGCGCCGTGCGGTGCGTGAAACTTCTCATGGAGCTCGGCGACGCGACGAGCGACGAGGACCACTTTCACGGCGCGACGTACTCGGAAGCGACGTTTACCGCGTTCGTGCCCGTGGACGGCGTCCCGAGCTCGAGCTCGAAGGGCCCAGGCGCGAGCGCGCCGTCGTCGTCGTCGCCGTCGTCGCCGTCGTCGTCGCGACGCGTCGTGAGCTGCCGGCACCTGGACGAAATGGGCATGGACGCGGCGAAGAACAAGATGCTCGGCCTCTCCATGACCGTCGCGCGCGCGGTCGTGGAGGCCATGGGCGGCGACTTGTCCTACGCCCTGCACCCCGAGGACGCGAGCGAGCCCGACTGCTTCTCCATCTCCGTGCCGCTCAGGCGCGTTCTATACACTGGTCCCCATACGACCGCGTCGGCGTGGTGAACGCCGATCCTTAAGGACTGTTGCCGTCGTCTCTCTCCGCCCACACCTCGCTTTCAAACTCCGCCCTCGACGCCTTTCAACTCCAACTGACGCCTATGAACTCCACCCCGACATTCGCTTGTATGGAATGGCGACCCTCAGACACTCGCCGCCGCCGGGGGACGACGACTCGTTCGACTTTGACCTGTTGCCCGCGTTGCCGCGTCCGCGCGGGTCGAAGACGATCGCGATGACGCACCCGTCGCTGTCGCGTCACTTCGCCGCGTACGTGAGCGACGTCGCGCGGGGCTCGGGCGTCGTCGTCGCGACCGCGATCGAGGAGGCGGGGGGCGGGGTCGTCGCGCCGGACGACGAGTCGGACCCGGACCCCGGGGCGACGCTCGCGGCGGCGTGGCGTCGTCTGGGCGCGGACCCCGACGCGTTCCCGGTGCTCATCGCGCCCGCGGACGCGTTCGGAGGCGGCGAGGGCGCCGGCGGCGGCGACGCCGGCGTCGGCGTCGCCGCGGCCGCGCGCGAGTTTCGCGACCTCGTGTGCGAGGGCGGGAGCAGAGCGTCCGGGGTGTTGGTGTGCGCGACGGCGGCGGCGACGGCGGACGCGAGGGCGGCGCTTCGCGAGCGAGACGCCGTCTCGGTCGTTCGCCGGCCGTGCACGACGCGCGATCTGCACGCGGCGCTGCTCGCGTGCGTCAACGGCGCGCTCGCGAGAGCGCGCGTCGCGCGGCAGTCGTCCCTCGGTCAGAGCGGCGGCGGCGGCGGCGGCGGCGGCGGCGGAAGGAGAGATTCCGTCGACGGCGGCGGTCGAAGAGCGTCGATCGACATCGAGGAGTTCGCGTCGCTCAGCACGTCGCGGTACATGGGCGCGGGATCCGGGAAGGAGGGGAGGTTGGAGAAAGGCGAGGTGCCCGCGACCGCGTCCGCGGCGTCCGCGTCGTCGCCGCTTCACAGCGACGACGAGTGGGCGACGCCGGTCGCGGCGGCGGAAAAGTCCAAGGAAAAGTCGCCGCCGCCGTCCAAGGAGAGCTCCGGGTCCTTCTCGGAGATCCGACCTAAACCCGCGTCGAAGGCGACGAGCACCCTGAAGGACGACGAGCTCGACGGGTTAGACGTCCTCGTCGTGGAGGACAACCACTTTCAGCTGAGGATAATACGCGCGACGTTGCAGAACAGCGGCGTGTCGCTCGACGTCGCGTTGCACGGCGAGGAGGCGGTGGATCGCGTCCGCGGGCGGATCGACCGCGGGGAGAAGCTGTACGACTTGGTGCTGATGGACTCGCAGATGCCCATCATGGACGGCGCGACGGCGTCTCGAGAGATTCGCGCGCTGGAGAAGGCGCATCGGGAGGGTAAAAACGCCGCGGCCGCGGCCGTTTTAAATCCAGAGACGATGATCATCGTCGGTCTCAGCGCGGAGGCGGGGCACGAGTACGAACGCGAGGCGCGCGCGGCGGGGATGGACGGCGCGCTCGGGAAGCCGTGCCGCCCGGAGACGATGCGGAAGACGTTGAAGGAGGTACACGCGGGGCGGTGGAAGCGAGGGTCGTTCAACACCGCGGCGAAGCGCGCGGTGTCGCACTTCTAGCCAGAACGCGACGTCTCGCGGCGAAACTAAACTCCCTTTCGACGAAAAGAACATAACTCGCGAACCCTTCAGTTTTTTTCCACGACGCCCACCGACACTTCTTATCCGCGCGGGGATGTCGGCCGCGGCGGTCGCGGCCGCGGTCGGCGCGCGCCGCGCCCCCCCCACGCAGCGTCGCCGCCGCGCGCGCCGAAGCCGACGCGGCGTCGCGGCGTCCGCGGTCGAGCGCGGCGACGCCCTGGGCGGGCAGGACTTCATCTACAGTCAGAAAAACGGCGTCGAGGACGCGCTCTTCAAGGGGCATCTGCTCGGCGTGGACGCGGACGTCGCGACCGGCGACATGCGCGTCAGCGAGCTCCGCAGCTTGGCGAACGTCCAGGGCGATTACCACGTCCCCGAGCGGTTCAGGGATAAGTTCGCGACGCACCTCGTGAAGAACGCGCTCGCGTCGTCGTCGTCGTCGTCGTCGTCGTCGTCGTCGTCGTCGTCGTCGTCTCGGAGAAATCTTCAGACGCCGCTGATACTCGGCATCTGGGGCGGGAAAGGGTGCGGGAAGTCGTTCAACGTCGAGCTGTGCTGCCGCGACATGGGCGTCACGCCGATCGTGACCTCCGCGGGCGAGCTCGAGGACCCGGTCGCGGGCGAGCCCGGCGCGCTCTTACGGCGGCGGTACCTCGCCGCGTCCACGGCGATCCGTCACACGGGGAAACCGGCGTGCCTCGTCATCAGGCGCGTTCTATACACTGGTCCCCATACGACCGCGCTGGCGTGGTGAACGCCGATCCTTAAGGACTTTGCCCGGCGCATCTCCCCGCCCACACCACGCTTTCGATCCCCGCCCTCAACGCCTTTCAACTCCAACTGACGCCTATGAACTCCACCCCGACGTTCGCTCGTATGGAATGGCCATCAGCGATCTGGACGCCGGCATCGGACGGCACCGCGACGATAAGACCACGGTGAACAACCAGATCGTCGCCGCGACGCTCATGAACCTGTGCGACGACCCGACGCGCGTGAGCGTCGGAGGCGAGTGGCGCGCGGACGACCGCGCCCGCTGCGAGAGAGTCCCGATCGTGGTGACCGGAAACGACCTCTCGAGAGTCTACGCGCCGCTCACGCGAAGCGGCCGCATGGACCTCTGGATGTGGGAGCCGACGCGCGACGAGATCGCGGAGATGGTGCATCAACTCCTCAAGGACGATCAGCGGCCGGGCGGATACGGAGGGATCGAGGACGCGCGACGGTTCGTGGACGCGTTCGACGCGCAGCCGTTGGATTTTTTCGGCGCCGCGCGAAGTCGGTGCGTCGACGACGACGTTCGCGCGTTCGTGGACCGCGTCGGCGTCGAATCCCTCGGAACGCGCTTGTTATCATCGGGCGACAAAATCAAAAGCAAAAGCGTCGTCGTCGGAAGAGGGGACGTCTCGCTGGAGGCGCTGGTGCGCGCCGGGAGAGCGATCGAGCGCGAGCAACAGAACGTCCTCGACGTGCGACTGTCGCGGGAATATCTCGCGAACTGGGACGACGACGGGTCGTCCGCGGCGGAGGTCGCGAGACGCCGCGCGGACGACCGCCGGCGCGCGGACGGGCTCGCCGTCGCCGCGGACGCGGAGGAGGCGCGGCGGAGGCATCGCGTCGCGGAGGCGGAGGAGCGCGCGCGGCGCGAGGCCGCGGAGGGCGCGCTGGCGGCGGCGGCGGAGCGAGCGCTGAGGTGCGTTCTATACACTGGTTCCCATGCGACCGCGTCGGCGTGGTGAACGCCGTTTCTTAAGGACTTTCGCCGGCGCATCTCTCCGCCCACATCCCGCTTTCAATCCCCGTCCTCGGCGCCTTTCAACTCCAACTGACGCCTATGAACTCCACCCCGACGTTCGCTCGTATGGAACGACCCTCAGAGACGCGCACGACGCGTTGTCGGACGAAACGCGCGCCGCGCGGAGGGTCGCCGTCGGCGTGACGTGGCCCTCGGAAGACGATGACGTGGCAGATAGCGTCCACGCGTCGGTCGCGCATTCGTCGGAGGGTGACGAGGACGGTGCCGACGATCTTCGCGGCGGCGCTCCCCCGCCGTGGACGTGCCTCGACGCGATCGAGTGCTTCCGACTGCTGCGAGACGCGGACGCGTGCGCCGTCGCGGTGGACGTGCGCCCGAGGAGGGACCACGACCGCGAGGCGATCGCGGGGTCGGTATCCGCGCCCGCGGCGACGCTGTCCGGCGGCGTGAGCGACCGCGTCGTGACGCCGTGCGTGGACGGCATGGCGTCGACGTTGAGAGAGCTCGGCGTGGACGCGTCGAGGCCGGTGGTCGTCATTCACCCAGGGGACGACGACGGCGCGAAATACGCGGCGGCGGCGTTGCGTCGTCTGGTGAGCGAAGGGTACGTGCGCGTCGTGGAGATGCGCGGCGGGATCAAGGCGTGGCTGAAGTATTACACCCCGAGCGGGAAGCCGAGGCCGCGGTACGTCGGCTACGGCAAGGACAACGAGGAGACGTTCTGGACCGCGTCGAACTAGCTAGCATACGTAGCGCAGCCGATGGGATGATGGGTTTTCTGACATGGGATATTTATTCCTTCCAGTCATCGATCGGCGCGTAGATCCGAGTCATTCCCCATCGCCCCCGCGCGCGCGTCCGTCGCCATGCTTCGTCGACGCGTTTGGGCGATCGCGTGCGCGCTTCTCTTGGGCGTCCTCCTCTTCGCGCCGACGCGCGCGTCCGCCTCCGGCGCGGACTGGGACGACGACGACGAGTTCGACGCCCCGCCGGCGAGAGCGTCGAAGGACGACGCGTCAAGAGCGCCTCTCGACGCGGACGACGCGTCGCCGCCTCCGTCGGACAAGCGCGCGTCGCGCGACCGCGCGTTCAAAGGCAAAATGCGCGAGCGCTACGGCGACTACCCGCCCGTGTTCGAGTGGAAGTACGAGCTCCTCTTCCCGCTCCTCATCGCGGGCTACCTCGCCTTCTACGTCGTCGGCGACCGGAAAAATCGCGCGATCGTGCGCGCGTGGGAGGAGGCGCACGCGCGGCCCGACGGCGTCCTCATGAAGAACTTCGCGATCGTCGGCGCGGGGCCCGAGGCCGGGGCGGGGCCATATAAGGGCTCGATGTTCACCAGGGAAGGTCCGGACGAGTACCGCCTGTACGCGACCGGGCGGCGGTTCGTCAAGGCGGCGGTGGTCACGCTGAAGATGCGCAATCGCACCGATCCGTTCGCGCTCTTCTTCCGGTACCTGGACTCCAAGAACAAGACGCCGACGCTGCCGCCCGCGGACCCCCACGACACGTGCGTCGTCGAGTGCGTCATGCGAGACGACGCGGGCATCTCGCCCGGATGCGGCTTCGCGTTCGGCACGACGCGAGGGATGGCGAAGCTCGAGAAGGTCGCCGACGACGTCGCGCGTCTCATGTCCGTCGCCGTCGTGAAGCACCGGGACGGCTCAGGGCCGCTCGCGGGGACGAAGAAGACGTCGAACGCGGTCGTCGTGAAGGCCGAGAGCTCCGAGCTCGCGAGCGACGTCGTGTCCGACGTCGTGTGCGAGCTCGCGCTAGGGGAGGCGGCCGCGAGCTCGACGCACGGGAAGCACTTGCTGCACGCGCACTGCGCGAACGAGGCGACGACGGCGGAGTACAACCGCCTCGGTCTGACGGGGTCGTGGACGATTCGGTTCGCGTTTCGCGTTCCGAAGCGCGTCACCGCGGACGCGATGCGGGAAGCGCACGGCGAGCTCTTAAAGCTCGTGCCGCATCTCGTCGATCGCGTCGCGAGGGTGCGGCTCAGCGGCGCGCAGAAGGAGCTCGCGGAGAAGCGTCGCGCGCGGAGGAGAGAGGAGGACGCGTCGAAGAATCGCAAGGAGAATCAGGCGCGTTCTGTACACTGGTCCCCATACGACCCCGTTGGCGTGGTGAACGCCGATCCTTAAGGACTTTTGCCGTCGTCTTTCTCCGCCCATCCCCCGCTTTCAATACCCGCCCTCGACGCCTTTCAACTCCATCTGACGCCTTTCAACTCCACCCCGACATCGCTTTGTATGGAACGACCCTCAGGCCAAGGAGGCGCGGGCGAGGCAGGACGCGAAGCTGGAGAAGATGACCGCGGCGGAGAAGGCGAAGTGGAAGGAAAAGCAAGCGAAACGCGCGCAGAGGAAGCACGGGGGGAGGGTCATGATGAAGTCGTCGTGATGAGCGCGGGCACGGCGCGACGGGCGACGGAAGTAATAAGCAAGCGCTCATTATTATTCTCGTGATTGATGATCGCGAACGGTATTATTATAAAAGCGAACCGGTGTCAACGCGACACCCTACACAATGTTTTCGTTTGTTTCAAGCGTTTGTAGATGCGGATGCGGAGGTCGTTCACCCTCGAGGCGTGCTGCGCGTCTGTCCCTCCTCCGTCGACGGAAGACGAGACGATAACGGACGCGTTTACTTGTCGGAGGAGAACTCGGCGTCGATGACGTCGTCCGGGGCGCCGCCGCCCGGCGGGGGCGGCCCGCCCGGGCCCGCGTCGCCGCCGCCCGGCGGAGGAGGCGCGCCACCCTCGCCCCCCTGGTACATCGACTGGCCCATCGCCATCACCTCCGTCTGCAGCTCCTCCTGCTTCGTCTTCATGTCCGCGAGGTTGTCCGCCTCGATCGCCGCCCTGAGCTCCGCGACCTTCCCCTTGACCTTCTCCTTGACCTCCTCCGGAAGCTTGTCGCCAAACTCTTCGAGCTGCTTCTCGGTCTGGTACGCCATGGAGTCCGCGGAGTTCTTCGTGTCCACCGCGTCGCGCTTCTCCGCGTCCTCGCTCGCGAACGCCTCCGCGTCCTTCACCATCTTCTCGACCTCATCCTCGCTGAGCGTCGACGCGCCGGTGATCTTGATGTCCGCCGCCTTGCCCGTGCCCTTGTCCGCGGCGGAGACGGAAAGAATGCCGTTCGCGTCGATGTCAAACTTGACCTCGATCTGCGGCACCCCGCGCGGCGCGGGCGGGATCCCGTCGAGGCGGAAGTTCCCGAGGCTCTTGTTGTCCTTAACAAACTCGCGCTCGCCCTGAAGCACGTTGATCTCGACGGAGGTCTGCCCGTCCGCCGCGGTGGAGAACACCTCGGACTTGGACGTCGGCAACGTCGTGTTCCTCATGATGAGCTTCGTCATGACCCCGCCGAGCGTCTCGAGACCGAGCGACAGCGGCGTGACGTCGAGGAGGACGATGTCGCTCACCTCGCCGCCGAGGACGCCAGCTTGCACCGCCGCGCCGAGCGCGACGACCTCGTCCGGGTTGACCGACATGTTCGGGTCTTTCCCCGTGAGCTTCTTCACGAGCGCGCGCACCGCGGGGATGCGCGTGGAGCCGCCGACGAGGATCACCTCGTCCATCTCGTCGAGCGATAGCTTCGCGTCGCGGAGCGCGTTCTCGACCGGGACCTTGCAGCGCGTGATGAGGTCGTCGCAGAGCTCCTCGAACTTGGCGCGGGTGAGGTTGGTGTCGATGTGCTTCGGGCCGTCGGCGGTGGCGGTGATGAACGGGAGAGAGATGGACGCGGAGGGCGTGGACGACAGCTCCATCTTCGCCTTCTCCGCAGCCTCGGTGAGCCTCTGCAGCGCTTGCTTATCCTTGATGAGGTCGACCCCTTCTGCGGACTGGAAGTCCTTCGCGAGCCACTCCACGATCCTCTTGTCGAAGTCGTCGCCGCCGAGGTGCGTGTCGCCAGACGTGGAGAGCACCTCGAAGACGCCGTCGCCAACCTCCAGGATGGACACGTCAAAGGTGCCGCCGCCGAGGTCGAAGATCAGGATCGTCTCGTTCGACTTCTTCTCGAAGCCGTACGCGAGGCTCGCCGCGGTCGGCTCGTTGATGATGCGCAGAACTTCGACGCCGGCGATGGCGCCCGCGTCCTTCGTCGCCTGACGCTGCGAGTCGTTGAAGTAGGCGGGGACGGTGATCACAGCCTTGGTCACCGTGTCGCCAAAGTAGGACGCGGCGTCGTCGCACAGCTTGCGGAGCACCTGCGCGGAGATCTCCTCCGCGGCGAAGTCCTTGCCCGCGGCGGAGCACTCGAGCTTGACGTTGCCGTTCTCGCTCTTCTTGGCCGTGTACGGGATCTCCTTCGCCTCCTCGCCGACTTCGTCCCACCGGCGGCCGATGAAGCGCTTGACGGAGAAGAAGGTGTTCTCGGGGTTAACGACGCCCTGGCGCTTCGCGATCTGTTAAAGAGTCGTCGAGCGGGGGCGCGGGGGAGATCGCGGGGGGGGCGGGGGGTGGAGGGGAGGGACGTCAGCGGGGAGGGAAGGAGGGAGGGAGCGACGCCGAGAGGAGCGAGGGAGAAGACGGCTGGTTTCAGGCTTCGAAAAAAGAAGGCGCCTTCGGAGACGGAACGGAAAAACAACGACGTGGCGGCATGATCGCGCGCGGCGGCGAGACGCGCCTGTCCGACGAGCCTGTCGCCGTTCTTCGCGTACGCGACGACGGACGGCGTCGTGCGGCCGCCCTCTGCGTTCGTGACGATCGTCGGGGAGCCACCTTCCATGGCGGCGACCTGGGCGGGGAGGGGGGGCGGGCGGCGGACGAGGGGAGCGGAGGCGTCAATTGATTGATCGAGCCGTCTCGGAATTGCCACACGGCGGGGGTGCGATCGAATCGACGAAAGGATTACTCCTCCGCTTCGGGGTTTCGAATCGACGAAAAGAGCTCCGCGCCGCGCGCGCGTCTCGCGACGCGCCGCGTCGGGAGAGCTCCCGGGGTTCGCGCGCGAGCGCGCGCGCGCGTCGTCGCTCGCCGCGCGCGTCACCCAAACCCTGAGCCCTGAAAAACGATGCGAGAGGATTCATTCGCGGTGTCGAGGATGGAAATCCATCCGAACGCCGGTGCGACGGCGCGCGGACGGAAACGCGCGTTCAAGACGCACCGCGCTGTTCGTCGTCCCGAGATCGATGCCGACCACCTTCTCCGCGACGACGCGAAGAGGGACCGCGGCGGACGCCTTGCGGCCGAGCGTCGCGCGCGTCTTGAACGCCTTGACGTTCCCCGCGAAGGCGTTCGCGCCGACCGCGTGACGGCCACCGCCGAGGGCGCCGGATCGACGCCCGAGACGGACCGCGCCGGACGCCGTCGCGGGCGTCGCGGCCATGACGCCGTTGGCGTACATATCGCTTGAGGGGGTGAGGAAGGTTCTTCCGCGGGGTGAAAACGTGGGCGAGCGAGGTCGCGACGCGCCGTGATGTGCGTCGCCGCCGCGTCGTCGACGCGCTTTTCTTTTCGACTCGGAACGTCGGCGTTCGCGCTCGCGGAGTCCTCTGCCACAAACGCCGGCGCTTTATCTGATCAGGTCGAGACGACTCGAAAACGACGGTCTAAATTTACCGTGACTCATCATCCTTCGACGAGTTTCTATTCCGCCGTCTGTCAGTTTTCTCGGGGTCGAACCGTGCAAAACAAAGTTCATCGGTCAGTTGAAAGGGGAAGCGATCACATGTTGAAACTACGGAGTGGGTGAAAAACGTTTGTACCGACTAAGCACATCACAAGCGGAGTCAGCGAACCCGAGGCTTGGAGGCGCTTCCGAGAAACCCGAGCGCGCGAGACGCGCGAGCCGTCGCCGTCGCGTCCCTTCGCTCGCACTCGCGATGACGCGCGGCCGCGCGCGCGACGCCGCCGCCGCCGCCGCCGCCGCGCGCGTCGCCGTCCTCCTCCTCCTCCTCCTCCTCGCGCGCGCCGCGTCCGCGCAGTCGCCGCCGCCGCGGTCGCGGTCGCCCGCGTTCGGCTCGTGCGTCGACGCGTGCGGAAGCTGCTGGTACGAGCGCGACGACCCCGCGAGGGTGTCGTGCTGCTGCGAACCGACGTGCGCGGACGCGGGCGACTGCTGCGACGATTACGCGGAGGCGTGCGAGGCGAACGGCGACGACGAGAGAGGCGGCGACGGCGAGAGAGGCGTCGCCGGCGTCGTCGCGGAAGCGAACGGCGACGCGGCGTTATTCTTCGCGCCCGCGCCGGGCCCGGGCGCGAGTGCGCTCTTCGCCGCGCCGATCGCCGTGGACGTGGAAGACGACGCCGACGACGACGCGCCCGTCCGCGCGCCGGATCCGCCGACGGCGGCGCCCGCGCCGTCGCCGTCGTCCGTCGCGTACTTCGTCGCGCCCGCGGAGGAGGAGGAGGAGGAGGAGGAGGAGGAGACGGACGCGACCGCCGCGCCGCCGCCGACGCCGCGCGTCGTCCCGACGATTCCGGAAGAACCGTCGCCGTCGCCTCCGTCGCCGTCGCCTCCGTCGCCGTCGCCTCCGTCGCCGTCGCCTCCGCCTCCGTCGCCGTCGCCGCCTCCGATCGCACCGCCGCCGCCTGTCGTCGAAGAGGGCGTCGTCGCGGACGTCGTCGAGGAAGACGACGGATACCAAAACCAAAACCAAAACGACGACGACTACGACGACGACTACGACGACGACGACGACGACGCGGTGTTAGTCGACGTCAGCGGCGGCGCCGGGGGGGTGTTGCCCACCGCGAAGTTCTGGGAAGCGGTTGCGGACAGGCTCGGTCTCGATCTCCGCGGGAACCCCGCGAAAGAGGAGGAGAGCGAACTCGAGGAGGAGGAAGAAGAAGACGAAGAAGAGAAGACGAAAGACGACGCGCCGCGCGTCGGCGGCGGCGGGCCTCCGAAGGCGTCGACCGGCCGAAGAGACGACGACGACGACGACGCGAATCCAATCTCCACCGCGGGCGAGAACGCGTTCTGCCTGGACAAGTCCGAGGAGAGGTACTACGCCGATACTACGCGCGCGTGCGACTGCGACTGCGCCGGGTGCGACTGCCGCCGATACTACGCGTGCTGGGACTGCGACGGCGGCGCGTGCGCGTCTCAGGCGTCGTACGAGTGCGCGCGCGGCGACTACTCCACCTTCAACGAGAAGCTGCAGCTGTGCGCGTGGGAGCAGCCGAGGACGATGCCGTTCTCGTGCCCGCCGCGGCCGCCGGGCCCGCCGAAGCCGCCGAAGCCGCCGCGGCCGCCGCCGAGGCCCGCGGCGCCGCCGCCGCTGCCGGGCTTTCCCGCCGCGCCGCCGCGGCCGCCGGCGCTCGCGCCGCTTCCCACGCCCCTTCCGCAGCCGACGCTCCAGCCGGGCGTGGTGCCGGGCGGCGGCGTAGGCGGCTTCCCGGGAGGCGGGGTCGCGCAGCCGGGTCTGGGCGGCGGCGTCGTGGGCGGCGTCCCGGGCGCGGGCGCGGGCGTGGGTCAACCGGGCGCGGGCGTGGGTCAACCGTCTCAGTTTCAACCCGGGTTCGGCGCGCAGCCCGGGTTCGGCGCTCAACCCGGGTTCGGCGCTCAACCCGGCGGCGCCGTCTCCCCCGTGCAAACGCAACCCGGGAGCTGCGCGTCCATACCGCAGTGCAACTCGTGCTTGCAATCCTCGGATCAGAGCTCGTTCGTGTGCTGCTGCGATCCGGACTGCTCGACGTGGAACGCGAACGCGCCGGGGCAGCCCGCGGGGTTCTTGGGGTGCTGCTCCGATTACGCCGCGACGTGCGGCGCCGGGCAGGCGATACCGGGAAGGCAGCAGCGCGGGCTGCTGTGAAGGAAGCGCTTTGGTTTGGGTTCGTCGGTCGTTGGTTTCACGCTACTACCACGCTACTACCACGCTACTACCACGCTACTACGCCTCGTTTCGAATCGTCGTCTCGTCGAAAATGTCGTCGTCGTCGCCGCCGTCGTCGCCGCCGCCGCCTCCCTCCTTCCCCTCCCACGCGGCGACGGCGCTCGCGACGAACAGATCCCCCTCCACGTTCACGACCGTCCTCAACCGGTCGAGGAACCAATCCACGGACATCAGAATCCCGATGTCGCCGCTGAATTCCTCGAGTCCCGCCGCCTGAAGCACTATGAGCATCGTGACTAAACCCGCGCTCGGAATCGCGGCGGCGCCGACGGCGGCGATCGTCGACGTCAACGCGATCACGATCGTCGTCCCGATCCCGAGCTTCACCCCGTGCAGCTGCGCGATGAAAATCACCGTCAGCGCCTCGTACAGCGCGGTGCCGTTCATGTTGATCGTCGCGCCGAGCGGGAGCGCGAACTCCGCGAGGTCGGTCGGTATCCCCAGCGTCTTCGCGCATCGAAGCGTGACGGGCAGCGTCGCGGACGACGAGTCGATCGCGAACGCGCACCCGAGCGCGGGCGCGCTCCTCCGTAACACCTCGACAGCCCCGTGCACCTCCCCGCCGCCGCCGTCGCCCGTAACACCCCCACCCCCTCCCTCGCCGCCGTCCAGCGACGCCCACCGCCGCTTCTCGCCTCCGCCGCGCGTAACCCCCATCCCCCGCGTCGCGAGCGCGTACAACCCGGGCAACACGCCGCCGCCGTGCGCCGCCAACGCGAACGTCACCGTCGCGACGTATTTCCCCAGCGCGACGAGCACCGCGCCGGCGTCGCACGTCGCCGCGACTCTCCCGGCGACGAGGGATAACACCCCAACCGGCATCAACGTCAACGCCCACGCGATCATCGTCTGCACGACGACGTTCATGCTGAAGAAGACGTCCACGATGGGCCGCGCGACGTCTTCGCCCACCGCGGCGAGCGACGCCCCGAACGCGAGCGACGCGACGATGACGCCGAGGATGTTGCCGTCCGCGGCCGCGGCGACGACGTTCGGGGTCACCGCCGCTCTCGCGGTGCCGAGTATCGCGTCCAGCGCGCCCCTGTGCGCGTCCGCGGCGTGGTCGTCGTCCGACGTCGCGGCGCCGGCGACGGTGCCGTTCGTCGCGCCGGCGCCGGCGCATCCGTTCGCGTCGAACGACACGCCGTCGCCCGGGCGCGCGACGCTCACGACGAGCAGCCCGAGCGCGCACGCGACGAGCGACGTGATGGCGTACGCGGCCAGGAGCCGCGTCGCGACGCGCCGCGCGGACCCTTCCGAGCCCTTCGCGAGCGAGCACACGCCGCACACCATGGAGACGACGATGAGTGGGAGCACCAGCGCGCGCAGGAGTCGCATGAAGAGTTCGCCCGGGAAGCCGACGAGCTCTATCGCGCGCGGGGTCGGGTCCGTCGCGCGGACGATCGCGCCCAGGACGATGCCGACGACGACGCCCGCGAGCGTCTTCGCGAGGAGAGGTTCCGCCGCGAGCGCGGCGGCGAGGCGCGCGAGCGCGCCGCGAGATTCCGGAGGATCATTCGTCGCGCCGGGACGATGACTCGCGTCGTCGTCGTCGTCGTCGAACAGCGGCGCGCCGCGTCGGTCGCGCGCGCCGCTGGACGACGGCTTCAGGAGGACGTCGTCGCCGTCGTCCACCGGCGACGGACGCGCCGCCGCCGGGTCCTGGAGCTCGATCTCGGCCTGCGGCATCCTCCCCGCGCGCGCCGCTCTGACGCATGACGGACGGCGTCGTCGACGTCGCGTCGTCTCGGAAACGTCCGAAGGCGGTCAAGCAAAATTTGTACAGACGAATCCTCGCGCCGCCGCCGCGCCGCCGCGCCGCCGCAGAGTTCCACGCGCGCCGCCGCGATGGCCGCGGTCCTCCCGCCCGATCCGGACGGCAGCGTCCGCGCGCGGCTGCACGTCGGCGGCCTCCCGCGCGAACTCACGGACGACGAGCTCAGGTCGAGGTTCGCGCCGTTCGGGTCCGTCGTGGAGTGCTCGGTGATGCGCGAGAAGTTCGACTCGCCGTTTTACCGTCGCGACGACGACGACGACGACGACGACGACGACGACGACGACGACGGATCCGCGCCGCGAGTCTCTCAAGGAAGAAAGCGCAGCAGAGCGATCGCCCGAAAAACTCCGCCGTGCCGCGGGTACGCGTTCGTGGAGCTCCGCACGAACCAGAAGTCCTTGGGCCGGTGCGTGTCGCTGTACAACGGATGCAAGTGGAAGGGTGGCGTCATGGCGGTGCACCACGCGAAGCCCGCGTTCGAGGAGCGCCTCAGGCTCGAGCGCGAGGGCGCGCTCGACGCGGTCGCGGCCGCCGCGCTCGCGGAGTCGCGGCGCGCGAAGAAGCAGATCGCGGACGAGGTGTGGGAGGACATCACCGCGTACTCAGACGAGGAGTACGGCGATCAGACGGGGTTCCTCCCCGATTTCGTGCGGCGCGCGCTCGGCGCGCCCGCGGCGGCGCCGCCGGTGGCGCGCGCGACCCCCGAGTCGAAGAAACGTAACGAAGACGCGTCTTTAGGAGAAGACGCTCCGGCGCCGGAGCCGCGGCGGCCGCTGCGCGAGGGCGACGCGCTCGAGATCGACGGCCGCGAGCGGAACGTCAAGGTGGCGGTGACCTACGGCGCGGGCGGGAAGAAGAAGACGACCTTCGAGGAGATCGAGTCCGACGCGCGCGCGGACTGGACGCCGTTCGAGGACGACGCGAGCGATCACACCGCGCGGCGGCTGTGCCAGCTCCCCGGGATGGTGTTCTGGAAGCCGAAGCCCGCGGCGCGGCGGCGAGAGCGCGAGGACGACGACGGCGCGGTGGAGGTGATCGAGGGCGAAGCGAGCGACGACGACGACGACGACGGCGCGAAGGATGAGGCGGCGGATCGACCGCGAGGGAGGCTGCCGAGGGAGTTCTTCAACTCCGCCGCGGCCGCGAAACGGGCGGAGCGCGGGACCGCGGAGAACAAGTTCGGCCTCGGCCGCGACGACGACGACGACGACGGCGACGGCGGAGGGAAGCGTCGTAAAACCGGCGACAGCGTCGAGTTGCGTATGTTGTCCGCGTTCTTAGGCGACGACGACGACGACGACGACGACGACGACGACGACGACGCGCCGCCGCCGCCGCTGGCGGCGGCGACGACGAAGGCGAGGCCGAAGAAGGAGGTCGCGCTGAAACGTCCGGAAGCGAAGCGAACGGCGGCGGCGGCGGCGGAGCCCGCGGAGGGCGGCGTGCCGATGACGAGAAAAAAACCGTGGTGGGAGACGGACGACGACGGCGACGGCGGCGGGGGCGGGGGCGGGGGGAGGGACGAGAAGAGAGAGCCTCTTCGCGCGAAGGCGGAGAAGAAGATCGTGGCGACGGAGGGGAGCGCACCGCCGCCGCCCGCGAAGGATTTCTTCCGCGCCGCCGCGACGGTGCCGTTCCGGCCGCGGAAACCCGCGGAGTCGGACGCCGATGACGACGACGCCGACGACGATTTGGATTTAGATTCGTGTTTGGATTCCGACGCGACCCCGGACTCGGAGGAGGAGGACGAGGAGGCGTCGCACGACGACGAGTCCGACGGCGACGGCGACGACGACGAGGACGAGGAACCGGCGTCGTGGACTTCGACTGATAGCTAGCTAGCACGTCTTAGATGATGACGATGACGACGTAGGTAGGTAGACACGCGAAAGGCCGACGTGACCTGACTGTCTGTTCAACCCTCGCCTGTGACTATAAGATACAGGTAGTGACCGCGCCCGAGCTGCGCAAAAGGGCTCGATTCTTTCCGGCCGCGATCACACCGCGCGGGGCGCCGGGGGCACGCCCAGCATGATCTCCGCGGACCCGGCCGCGCAGGAGGCGAACCGACGCGCGTGGGACGAGTACTACCGGCATCAGGCCGCGGCGCAGGCGGCGAACGCGGAGGCGTGGAGGCAGTACTACGCGGCGACGGGGCAGCAGCCGGTCGGCGGGGCGAATGCGGCGTACCAGACGCCGCCGACCCAGCCCGGGGCGGCGGCGGCGGCGGCGCATCCGTACTACGCCGCGCAGCAGCAGCAGCACGCGGCGTACTACGCGCAGCAGCAGCAGCAGCAGCAGCACGCGCAGCACGCGCAGTACCAGCATCAGATCCCCGCGCCGCAGCCGCAGTACCAGCACCAGATCCCCGCGCCGGCGTCGCATCCGCATCCGACGCCGTCGTATCAGCTCCCGAGACCTCCGGGGATCCAAGCGAACCCGTCGCTGGCGCCCGGGATCGCGCCGCGCGCGACGCTCCCGGGGTTCCGACCCGCGTCCTCGCAGCCGATGGCGTCGACGCAGGGACACGCGCCGGCGCCGGCGCCGCAGCAGCCGGCGGCTTCGGGCGGAAACAGGCAGTGGCCGCCCGCGCTGAAGGCGTTCGTCGAGCGATGCTTCGCGGCGTGCCGCGCGGACCCCTCCGCGAAGGATCACGTCCAGGACGAGCTGAAGCGCATGATAAACGACGCGTCGAACACGAACACGCTGTGGACGCGCGACTGGGACCGCGCGACGGTGCCCAGGCCGGGAGAGGGAGGCGGCGGCGGCGCGGGGGGGGGACCGGAGACGGAGATGACGTACGTCCCCGGGTTCGGGTACCGACCCGCGGCGGAGGCGGCGGCGGCGCGGCCGGTCGTCGCGCAGCACGCGGGGGGGTACGGGTACGGGGAGCTGTCCGGGGGAGAGGACGAGATCGACGAGCCGGGCCCGCCGTTGAAGGCGGCGCCGCAGCAGTCGAAGAGAGCCGCGAAGAGAGCCGCCGCGGCGGCGGGGAAAGGGAAGAAGAAAAGACTCGCGGGGTTCGACGAGGACGACGCGCCTCCGATCGCGGCCGGCGTCGGGGGCGACCTCGGAGAGCTCGGCGATGAGCTCACGGACGCGGAGAAGGCGAAACGGGCGAAACGGAGCGGACGGTTCGGCGACGGCGCGACGGTGGGAGGCGGCGCCGCCGCCGCCGCCGCCGCCGCGGAGCGCAAAAAACGCATGGAGAGCATGATGCTGTCCACCGCGGGTACGATGGAGAACCAGACGACGACGGAAAAAGAGCAGACGTGGGACGCGCTCACGATCAAGGGCACGTGCGAGAGGCTGGAGAAGTCGTACTTCCGTCTCACGTCCGCGCCCGACCCGGCGACGGTGCGGCCGCAACCGGTGCTTGAAAAATCCCTCGCGCGTCTGAAATCCGCCGCGAAAGGGGAATCGTACCACTACCTCACGGACCAGCTCAAGGCGCTGCGGCAGGACTGCACGGTGCAGAGGCTCCGCAACGCGTTCACCGCGGAGGTGTACGAGCACCACGCGAGAGTCGCGCTGCAGAACGACGACCTGGGGGAGTTCAACCAGTGTCAGACGGTGCTCAAGACGCTCTACGGCGAAGGCGTCGAGGGAGAGGAGATGGAATTCCTCGCGTACAGGGTTCTGTACAGCGCCGTGACGGGCGTGACCGGGTCGAACATCAACACCGTGCTCGCGACCGCGTGCGCGATGCGCTCGCATCCCGCGATCGCGCACGCGCTCGCGGTGAGAAGCGCGCTCAAGGAGGACAACGCCGTCGACTGGTTCCGGCTGCGCGTCGCCGCGAAAAAGTTCGGCTTGGGAAAGGAGCTCATGGACGTCCGAACCGAGGAGGTGCGGTTTAAACACGTCACGATGATGGCGACGGTGTGCAAGCCCACGGTGCCGGTGACTCACCTCGCGCACGTGCTCGGGTTCAGCGGCGACAGGGCGGAGGAGGAGATGGACGCGAAGGCTAGCGGATGCGGCGCTCTCGGCGGCGAACGCGACGGGGAGGAGACCGCCGCCGTCGTTCCGAGAGAGACGCTGCCGCCGCCGAGCGAGGACGAAGAAGCCGCGTGTGTGACGTGGCTCGAGGAGCACGGCGCGGTCGTCGTGGACGTCGCGGGAGCGAAGCACGTGGACTCGAAAGAGAGCCTGCCGAAGCTGTTCGTGCCCGAGGATAAAAACGCCGTCGCGCACGGGGACCAGACGTTAGACTACGCGGACTTCCTCGCGTCCGTGGGGACGTTCACGGGGTGACGCGCCGCGTTCGTTCGCGCGCGGTCGTGCTGTACTACTGTAGCGTATCAACATGATTAAAACAAATACTAAACATATCGTCTACTTCACGCCGCGCGCACGCGCACACTGTATGTACAGGGTGGGTCAACAATTCAAAAACGTAGGCGTGAACGTCCGCTGTGGCCGCGGACGTTCACATAGACGCGACGCGCGTCAAATTAAACACGCTCACATGACGACGCAGCACCCGGCATCGGCCCGCTTCCGCTCCGACGCCTTCCTCTCGAGCTTCTCCTGCTTCGCCTTGATTCTCGCCTCCTCCGCGGCTTTGTCCGCGGCTTCCGCGGCGGCGCGGTCCTCGGGGGACATCTTGGCGAGCTCCGCCTCGCGCGCCTTTTTCTCCGCCTCCTTCTTCTTCGCCAGCTCTTCGCGACGCTTCTTCGCCGCGGCTTCCTCCGCGGCCTTCTCCTTCTCCGCGGCGGCAGCCTCCTTCTCCTTCTTCTTCTTGTCCTCCTCGGCGGCTTTGATGGCCTCCGCGGCGGCTTTCGCCTCCGCGGCTTTCGCCTCCGCGGCTTTCGCGGCGGCTTCCGCGGCAGCCTTGGCCTCCTCGGTTCCCGCCTTGTCCGCCGCATTCTTCGCCTCCTTCGCGGCAGCCTCCGCGGCGGCCTTCTCGTCCGCCTTGGCCTTCTCCGCCGCCTTCGCCGCCTCGACGTTCGCCGCGGCGGCCACCTTGGCATCCGCCTGCGCGTCGCGGTAGCCGCGCTTCATGATGCCCACGAACAGGCTCCACACGGAGGTCCACGCCGCCTCGCTCGCGTCGTCGTACGCGCCGCCCTTCTCGACGACGAGCTGCTTCACGAGCGCTCTGAGCTCTTTGCCAGCCTCTTCGAACCTCTCGATCGGAAGCCCGACGGTGTACGCGTAGTAGCCGAAGGGCTTGAGCTGCGGCGGGAGCTTGCACTGGTCGTCGAGGCCCTCGACGCACGCGTCCATCGCGGGCGGGTGCATGATCCCGGCGAGGATCGATGCGAACTTATCTTTGTTCGGGAAGAAGAACGCCTTCTTCCACTGCTCCTGGACGAGGTCGTTGCGCGCTTCGTCGCCGTCCTCGGGAAGGAACATCAAGATCTCTTGGCGCTCCGCGAAAAATTGCGCGAACTCGTCCGGGTCGAGGCCCGCGGACCCGTCGACGTCGAGGGAGAGGAAGAGATCCTTGAGGCCGTTGTCGGTGCCCTTGGCGACGTCCGGGGGGATGCCGAGCGTCTCCGCGATGGACGAGCTCCCGGTCACCGCGTTCATGAGCTCCTCGAGGGACACGACGCCGTTTTTGTCCGCGTCGCACTTGTCGAACACCGATCGTATTTTCTTCTTCTCCGCATCGGAGAACTTGAACGTCGGCTGCTGGACGATCGGCGCGGATTCGGCGCCCATTGCGAGTGACGGGGGTTGATAAGCTCCCGAGGGGTTCTGATCAGCGTTCACGCGCGGAAGCGAAGTGATCGCGCGCCGATTGCAAGGGCGATCTCGAAAGGGGAAAAAAACGATCCGCGCCGCGTGAAAAAATATGAACGAGAGGCGCGTCGGAATAACACCTGGAAAGTCTACCGACCAATCACAGGCGTGAATGCCAGGTGAATGCGCTTTCCGTATGGAGTCGTGGTAAGGAAACGTACGCATTCCGTACTACCCGAAAAAAGCACTTTTCAAGTGTCGTCTGGCCGTTGGTGACATAACAACGAAGTCTTCGAACGTACCGACGGACGCGCACAGCTTGCCGCGACGGGCGTCGCTCGCGCGGACACCGCTCGCGAACGCGATGGGCGTGAACGACCCGTACGACCCGTACGGGCTCGCGCCGGTCCCCCCCCCACTCGGGGACCGCGGCGACGTCCCGTCGACGCGTCGTCGTCGGCGCGATCTCTTCGACGACGAGTCGTCGCATCACGCGGACCTCGAGGACAAGGCCGCGCTCGTGCAGGAGCAGCTCGCGTCGCTGCGCGACCTCGTCCGCAGGGCGACGTCCTCCGACGCGGACATCGAGCGCAGCCACAGGCAGCGCGTCTCGCTGGAGACGAAATGGTGGAACGTCAAGGAGGAGAACGACCTGATCTCCTACCAAGACGCGGACGCGTACATCAAGCGCGCGGGCGTCAGGCTCGCGGGGCATCGCAAGTGGTACCCCACGCCGTCGAAGAGCGCGGACAAGAACTGCACGGACGCGCTCGAGGAGTTGCGCCTCGCGTCGCTCGTCTTGCAGCAGCGCCAGGGCGAGGAGATCGAGGCCGCGAAGGCGCTGTCGAGCGCGAGCGAGGCGTTCACCGAGCGCGTAAACGCGGAGAAGGCGGCGACGACGCGTCTGAGAGCCGACCTGGAGCCGCTCGCCGCGGCGGTCGCTGACGCGATGGAGGACGTCAAGCGCGCGCTGACGCGAGAGGCGGCGCGGAAGAAGAGAGAGGCGGAGCACGACAAGACCAAGACCGGCGGCGTCGAGCCTTCGCCTTCGCTCGCGCTCGCGGCGGCGAATGCGGCGAACGCGGACGCGGCGAACGACGACGGAGCTTTTGACCGCGCCGCGTACGAGGAAGTCCACCGCGCGAGAGAGGAGACGCGCGCGGCGCGCGCGGGGATCGAGCGCGCGCATTCACAGGCGCGGACGGAACAGCTCAGACTCCTGGAGGAGATCGAGGAGTTGAAGGACGAGCGCGCGAAGGCGAACGCGTCGGCGGCGGCGGCGGCGGCGGAGGCGAATAAATTCCGCGCGTTGTACGAGGCGACTCGCGACCACGCGGGAAGGAGCGACCACGCGAGAGTCGAGGCGGACGCGCTGCGCGCCGCGGTCGCGCACGCGGAGGACAGGCACCGGCGGGAGCTCATGCTGTTGGGGACGGAGCACGGGAACGCGTACGCGAGCGCGCGGCGATCGCTCGCCGCGGCGGAGCGAAAAATCGGCGACCTGGAGTCGAGCGTGGAGGAGGCGGAGACGCGGCTCAAGTCGAGGGAGGATCAGTACCGCGAAGAGCGCGCGAAGCGCCTCGGGCTGGACGAAGAGCTCGCGACGTTGCGGCACGACCTGCTGACGCGCGACAAGGACTCCGTCGCGGCCGCGATGAAGGACGAGGAGCTGCAGAGGGCGCTGAAGGCGACGGAGGAGGCGAAGGCGCGTTCTATACACTGGTCCCCATACGACCCCGTCGGCGTGGTGAACGCCGTTCCTTAAGGACTTTTGCCGTCCTCTCTCTCCGCCCATCCCTCGCTTTCAATCCCCGCCCGCGTTGCCTTTCAACGCCAACTGACGCCTTTGAACTCCACCCCGACATCGCTTTGTATGGAACGACCCGAAGAGAGAGGCGGCTCGGCTCGCGGAGGAGCTCGACCTCGCCGCGGGGGACTTCGGCGCCGCGGACGAGCGCGGGAGGCGGCTCTCGGAGCAGCTCGACGCGACGCGACGGGAGCTCATCGACGCGCGGAGCGAGGCTGTCGCCGCGGGCGTCGCGAGCGGCGAGCTCCCGGGGAAGGTGCAACGGCTGGAGGCGGAGGTTCGCAGGCGCGTTCGTTTGTGCGAACGTTTGTTTCTCACCCGTCGCTCGGTTTCAACACTCGATCGCGTGTCGTTTCAACTGACCGACGAACGTACTCTTTTCGTACTGTTGGAACGACTCTCATCAGGCTCGTGAAGCTGCACGACGCGGAGACGAAGCGCCTCGTGGAGCTGCACGACGCGGAGCAGGCGCGGCTGTCGGACGTGAACGACGCGAAGCTGCGCCACGTCATCGACCTCAGCGAGGCGGAAGCGAGGCGGCTCTCGGAGCTTCTCGACGAGGCGAACGGCGAGGTGAAACGTCTGAACGAGAAGATCGTCGGGTTGGCGGACGGCGCGGAGGGGGAGATCGAACGCCTGAAGGACCGCGTGCGTTTCGTCACCGACAGCGCGGAGCTGGACAAGGCGAAGGAGATCCGCAAGCTGCGAGAAGAGCTCGAGGCGGCGAGCGAGAAGCTCGAGAAGGAGAAGGCGAGGCGGGTCGCGCTCGAGAGCGGCGAGGAGGAAGCCGCGGCGGCGACGCGAAGGGAGACGCGCGCGCTCAGGGAAGAGGTGGAATCCCTGACGGCGGCGGCGGCGAGCGCGGAGGCGAGGGCGTCCAAATCGAGAGAAGAGCTCGACGCCGCGCTCGAGAGAGAGCGCGCGGCCGCGGCGGAGCGCGAGCGCGCGATCGCGGAGGCGGAGGCGGCGAAGAACGCGGCGGACGCGGCGGCGAAGGAGGCGGAGGAGGCGCGGACGCGGATCCCCGCCGCCGCCGTCGCCGCCGCGAACGTCTTCGGCGAGGTCCCGAAGCTCAAGAAGCGCGTCGCCGCGCTCGAGGCGGAGCAGCTCGCCGCCGCGGAGGATGTGGAGTCGCTCAAGTCGCGGAACGCGGCGCTCGAGGCGGAGCTCGCGGAGACGAAGGACGAGCTCGCGAGGACGAAGACGAAGCTCGCCGTCGTCGAGGCGAACCCGGCGGTTTCGGCGGACCACGTTACTTACGTGGAGTACGCGGCGCTGAAGAAGCAGCTCGAGCGGATGGAGGCGGCGCGCGAGCCGCTGCCGTCGCCGCCGACGAAGACCTTAAGGAACGGCGTTCACCACGCCGACGGGGTCGTATGGGGACCAGTGTCTTCGCCGGAGACGCGGTCGGAGAAGGCGGAGGCGGACCCTAAACGCGAAGATGAACGCGAAGGCGAAGACGACGCGAGCGAGAGAGACGACGAGAAGACCGTCGCGCTGTTCGTGCAGATCGAGGCGTTGAAGCAGAGCAACGCGAGGCTCGAGAGCGAACTGCGCGTCGTCGCGAGCGAGAAGGAAGCGGCGGAGAAGAAGGCGCTCGCGCCGATGGCGCCGCCGCCGCCGGCGGCGGCGGCGGCGGCGGCGATCAAGAAGTCACCGTCGATGAACCCTGGAGGCGGGGGCGGCGGCGGCGGCGGCGGCGGCGGCGGTCTTCCGGATTCCGTCGGCGACGATCTCTCCGTCCTCGCGCTCCTCGTGCAAGAAGCGCACAGGAGCTGCGACTGGACGACGTACGGGACCCCGCGCGATATTCACTTCGGGCAGCCGCACGCGCCGATGGCGAAACACGCGGGGAAGCTCGCGATCGCGCTCGTGGCGCCCAGGGTCGTCGCCGTCCTGTGGTGGGAGTACCTCCTGTTCCTGGTCGGCACCTGGTTCTTCGTCGTGCTCCTCCTCTGCTGGCTCTACGGCTCGTTACAAGACTCGTCGTCGGTGATGTTGCTGCCCATGTTACCGTCCATGACGGTGTTTTTATACCGCGTCGTGTCCACGACGCCGCTGAACATGGCGGACGGCTCGAGGTTCGTCGTGAACGCGCTCACGGTGTGTTCCGTCGCGCTGTCCTTCATGCTGCTCTTCGCGAAGATGTGGAACGACGCGGGCGAAATCTCCTGGTGGCTCGTCTTGTTCTTCCCGCTGTGCGTCATCACCCGCTGCATCGTCGACCTCGGTTGGAGCCTGAAGAACGACGTCCAGGCGACGGCGTACGCGCGGTTAGGGTACGGCGAGGAAGGCAGCGCGTGGGAGTACGCGTTCAGCGAGCACGACGCGAGCGACGACGTCTTGTTCGACGAAGTTCGACGCGGCGCCGCGAGCCGGGAGCGCGCGGGCGCGGACGTGATCCCCTCGGCGTCCGTCCCGGTCCCGGCCCCGGCCCCGGTCCCGTCGTCGCCGGCGCGCGCTTCCGCGGCGATCGCGGCCGCGGGCGGCTCGAACGCGGGCTCGAACCGCGGGTCGCCGATCCGGGGGCGGTCGCCGACGCGACGGCAGCCGCGGTTGGGCCGGCCGTTCGGCGAGACGGCGGCGGCGGCGGCGCGGTCGACG
>MDSW01123526.1_pt1 | contig 34437 bp, 31 predicted proteins | sample 811171 | NCBI WGS metagenome assembly MDSW01 (sample SAMN05326641, study PRJNA326480) | marine metagenome | isolation source: seawater | place: Atlantic Ocean: North West | collected 2012 | reverse complement strand
GAAGGGCGACTCCGTGTTCGTAACCCCCTCTTTCCTTGGGGCGAAGAACTGGATGCCGATGTCCTACAACCCGAACACGGGGCTGTTCTACGTGCCCACAAACGAATGGGGCATGGATATCTGGAACGAGCCGATCACCTACAAGGCCGGTGCGGCCTACCTGGGTGCCGGTTTCAACATCCAGCCGCTATACGAGGACTATATCGGCGCGGTCCGCGCGGTCGACCCGATGACCGGCGAGATCAAGTGGGAAGCCAAGAACAACGCGCCGCTGTGGAGCGGCACGATGACCACCGCCGGGAATCTCGTGTTCTACGGGACGCCGGAAGGCTTCCTGAAGGCGGTCGACGCCCGTACGGGCGAGGAACTCTGGAAGTTCCAGACCGGCTCCGGCGTGGTGGGTCAGCCGATCACCTGGATGCAGGACGGCAGCCAGTACGTGGCCGTGACCTCGGGCTGGGGTGGTGCCGTGCCGTTGTGGGGCGGTGAAGTCGCCAAGCGCGTCAAGTTCCTCAACCAGGGTGGCAGTGTCTGGGTCTTCAAGATTCCGGACGCACTGGCCAGCAAGTAAGCAAGGCCTGATACAAGGCCGCTGCGGCGGGGTCGGTCCCGGCCCCGCCGTTTTCTCTACAGGACCGCACAAGACAATGAACCGCACTTCATATTTTTCGGGCAGCGCCATCGCGATCGCAACGGCCCTGGCATGCGTGCTGCCGACTGTTTCCGGGACGGCGTTCGCGCACGGTGACGTCGTTCCCCAGGCTGTGGATACCGAGGGCCTCAAGGCGCTACCGGAAGGCGAATGGCTCGATGAGAACCCGTATCGCGGCAACAAGCAGGCGATCGAGATCGGCAGCTCGGCCTATGGTCAGAACTGCGCCCGCTGCCACGGCCTGGACGCCGTCTCTGGCGGCATTGCGCCGGACCTGCGTGAGCTCGGGCCGGAATACGACGACTATTTCATCGGCAAGGTGCGTGGCGGTGTGCAGCGCAACGGCATGACCTACATGCCCGCTTTCGAAGGCACGCTCAGCCAGGAAGCCATGTGGGCGATTCGTTCGTATATCGACAAGCGCCACTACGAATATAACGATAAGGATCTCGCAAAGCTCTACGAACAGGCCGAAGACGGCAGCTGAGCCAGGAGCTCGCGCAGGCGAGATCGCAGGAGGAGAGGATGATGACAACAATTGCGCGCATGGCCGCTGCGGTGCTGGCGGCGGGCGTTCTGATCGCGCCAAACGCATACGCCGCGGCCGGCGGCGAGGCCGGTAGCGTCGATACCAGCGCGTTGCCGGAGATCGAGGACGGCAACTGGCTCGACGAAAACCCGTACCGCGGCTCGAAAAAGGCGATGGAACTGGGCAAGGCCGCCTACGACGGCAACTGCGCCCGCTGCCACGGTATCGACATGATCTCCGGCGGTATCGCCCCGGATCTGCGCGAGCTCGGGCCCGAGTACGACGAATACTTCATCAACCATGTGCGCAATGGCGTGCAGCGCAACGGCATGACCTACATGCCGGCCTTCGAGGGCGTGCTCGACCAGCAGACGATGTGGGCCATTCGGTCCTATGTCGATCGGCGCCACTACGAATACAAGGACAAGAATCTCGACGAGCTGTACGAACAGTGGGATCAGGGCGAGCCCGCCGACGAGGCCGCCGCCAACCCGGCGCCGGCAGCGGCCGCAACGCCAGCGGTCGCGCGCGGCAACGAAGCCGCCCGTGCACGCCGCGTCGCCGACGACGACATGCCCGATCGGCTCGAGCAGATCCTCGAGAGCGGCAGCATCGAAGTCGCGGTCTACGACAAGTTTCCGCCCTGGTCCTACAAGCCCGATGACGGCGCATTCACCGGTATCGACGTCGAAATCGGCAGGGCGCTTGCCGAGCGCCTGGACGTGGGTTTCAACCTGCGAACCTTCATCGCCGACGAGACCATGGGCGACGATATTCGCAACCAGGTCTGGAAAGGGCATTACATGGGCGGCGGCACGGCCGATGCCATGCTGCATGTCGGTATGGCGCCCGAATTCCAGCAGGAGAACGACCAGGCGTCGTTCATCGCGGCGTACTACAACGAGACCATGGGCTTTGCCTACGATGCCGAACGCCTGGGCGGCGATGTCGACAGCCCGCTGGCCCTCAGGGGCAAGCCGATCGGCGTGGGGCTGGACACCCTGGGCGACTACTTCCTCACCTCCGCCTATCGCGGTCAGCTGCGCAACGATGTCGTCCACTTCAACTCGGTGCCGCAAGCTATGCAGGCGCTCAATGCGGGCGAGGTGGCCGCAGTGATGGCGCCGGTGGGCGAACTCGCCGGTGCAGCCCGGATGCTGCAGGAGAAGAACGTCACCCTGCGCACCGTGGAACTCGGCGGCATGTACCAGACCAACTGGGATGTGGGCGTCGCGATCAAGGCCAGCAACCCGGAACTCGCCGAGGCCATAAGCGAGGCCATGCAGCAGATGCGCGACGATGGCACTATCGAAGCCATCTTCGAAAACTACGGCGTCGAATGGCGGCCGCCGCTGAAGACCGATGATGTCGACAGCGCCGAGGCGACGCACGCCTAACGCGGTGGGGCGCAAATCGTAATGCGAGCATTGTCTTTGATCGCGGGCGTGATATTCGCCGCGCTGCTGACCCAGTCCGCCGTGGTCGCGGCCGCCGCGGTGCCGGACGACCCGCTGGATTCCTCCCAGTGGCGCTACATGGCGCGCAAGTATTTCCGTGATGCGCCGGTCGTATTCGACGAGCGCGTGCAGGTGATTGCACCCGACTACGCGGAAGACTCTCTCAATACGCCGGTGCAGGTGAGCGCGCCCGATCTCGAGGGGGTCGAACAGGTGCTCGTGTTCGCCGACATGAGCCCGATCACGAAAGTGCTCGACTATTACCCGGTCAAGGCCCGGCCCTCGATCGGCTTCAGCTTCAAGGTGCAGCAGGCTACGCCGATTCGCGCGGCGATGCGTACCGCCGACGGTACCTGGCATGTCGGCGGAACCTGGGTGGATGCCCAGGGCGGCGGCTGTACTGCGCCCAGCGTGGCCAGCGCCAACCCGATATGGGAGACACGGCTGGGCGAGACGGAGGCCCGCGTCTGGCCGCGCGCGAACGGCGAGTCGCGGCTCAAGTTCCGGGTCGTGCATCCCATGGATACGGGGCTGGCGGCCGGCATTCCGGAGTTCTTCATCACCGAAGTGGCCATTCGCGATGCCGATGGCGAGACTCTGGCCCGGGTCGAGCCGTACGAACCCGTCTCCGAAAACCCGGTCATCACCCTCGATCTCGACGTCCGCGGCCCGCTCACGCTGGCCGGGCGCGACAACAACGGCAACCGCTTCGAGGCATCCGTGGCGCCGTCCGGATCATGAACCGGTTTCGGATGCGGCACGGGCTGGCCCTCGTGCTGGGGCTGCTGGCAAGCGCCGGCGCGATGGGCCAGGCCGACGACTACGATCTGGCGCCGAGGCAGGTCGCGGCGAACACCTACGTCCTGCTGGGCGCGCAGGAAAACTTCAGCTTCGACAATCACGGCGCAATTTCCAATACCGGTTTCATCGTCACCGACGACGGTGTGGTGGTCATCGATACCGGCCCGTCGCGGCTCTACGGCGAGGCCATGCGCGCCGCGATCGCCGAGGTCACCGATCAGCCCGTGGTCCAGGTCTATATCACCCACGCGCATCCGGATCATTTTCTCGGCAGCAATGCGTTCGAGGACGTGCCGATCGCGGCACTGCCGCAGACCACCGAGGCGATACGCGAGATCGGGCCGGACCTCGCGAGCAATCTCTATAATCTCGTGGGCTCGGCCATGCGTGGCACCACGGCCGTCGTGCCGACGGCCAAGGCCGATACCGAGCATCGTGTCGCCTTTGGCGCCCACGAGCTGGAACTGATCGCGGCCCGCGGTCACACCGCGGGCGATCTGATGGTCTTCGATCACAGTACGGGCGTGCTGTTTGCCGGCGATATCGCCTTTCACGACCGTGCGCCGACCACGCCGAACGCCGACATCGCCGCCTGGCATAAAACCCTGGCTGCGACGCAGCAACGCGACTTCAAGACGCTGGTGCCCGGTCATGGTCCGGTCGTGGAGGGTGGCGAGGCACTGGCCCAGACGGCCGATTACCTGACCTGGCTGGTCCAAGGGTTCGAACAGGCGGCGGCCCGGGGCGCCAGCGCCGCCGAGGTCATGTTCATGCCGTTGCCCGACCGCTGGGCCGCACTGGCCGTCGAGCCGGGCGAATACCGGCGCTCGGTGTCGCATCTGTACCCGGCGATCGAGCGGGCCGCCCTGGAGGGCGACGACACGCCCTAGACAGCCGCTACCGGGCCACGGGCCCTGACGAGTAGGCCAGGGCGTCAGTGCCCCGGTGCGCGCGTGAGCTTCATGGTGATATGTCCGCCGGTGATGAAACGTTTCTCGCTGGTCAGGCGTTCGTCACGTTCCAACCGGGCGAGCCCTACGCCCGGGCAATACCATTCGCGCTGCTCGATGGGTACATCCGACGGGGCAAAGCCCACGCCGGAGCCGAGATGGAAGGTCACCGCCCCGACTACCAGCAGGCAGTTGTCGAAGCGTCCGGCGGGCACGATGACGGTCACGTCATCGGACTCGATCCGATACTCCAGCGTGATGGTGTTTTCCGGTGCGTGTTCGCTGATGAACGTCGTGGCGCGGTCGAGCAGATAGGCATGGGCCGGCTCGCGCCAGGTCGCGCCGACCTCGGCCGGCAGTGGCAGGATCTTGGTGGGCGGCTGATCCATGATCGGCGTGTGCCGTGCGACCGATTTCATCGCCACCCGGTAATAGCCGTCGTCGCGCTGTGCCACGTAGTAGCGCGCCCCGTTCTCGTTACGGCGGATGGTGACATCCTCCTCGCCGGCGAAATAGCTGCGCTCGACGTTTTCCATGATGCGGGTGCTGCGTACCGGCTCGCTGCCCTTGCGCCGGGTCTCCACGCTGTACTGCCAGCGCAGGCCCGGTTCGAGCGGATACAGGGATTGCGCGTCCGGCTGGGCGCCACAACCGCCGAGTGCGGCCAGCGCGAGCGCCAGAGGCAGGCCGGGCATGAGAAAGCGATACACGGTCATTTCTCCGGCAGGCTGGGTTCGGGCAACTCGCGCAGCTCGATGTTCTGGTGATCGGGCGCGAAGGTGCCGGCCTCGGTGTCCACCCGATCGCCGTCGCTGCGGCTGGCCGTGCCCATCTGGAGTTCCCCGTTACGCATCGCATCGCGGGCACGCTGCAGCTTGGTATGCATGCCGCGATCGTAGGGCAGGGTGAAGGCACGCGGTACGCCGGTGGGCTCGTCGTCGACGATCGGCGTGACCCAGAGATAGATTCGGCCGGGCGCGCCCTGGGTGTCGTCGGGTTCGATCACCGATGAGGCGTTGAGCAGGAAATGGTGCGGCAGCGTCATGCGCGCTGGCCAGCCGCGCAGGTCCTGCAGCGAATGCCAGGTGACGAAATACAGCGCGCTCACGAGCACGATGCAGCCCAGACGCACCCACAGCGGCCAGCCGCTGCGGATGTTGAGCGCGAGCACCAGCACGCCGAGCGCCACGTAAGCGCCGCCGAGCAACCAGAGGGTCTGTGTCATCGCCTGTCCTCGCTGTGTCGTCTGTTCTTGTGATGCGTCATCGCACGATCGACTTTTCGAGCGTGTTGACGTTGGTGACCGCGCCGTCCGGATTCACCGTGAAGCGCACGGCCGTGTGCTCCTCGCCGGGGTAGTCGAGCGCGATCTGGTCCTTGAAAACGATCTGCAGGCGCGGATTCACGCGGCTGACCGTGACGTCGGCCGTTATCGGGCGGCCCGTCTCGGAGGCGTAGTACTGCAGATTCACGATATATTCGCCCGGCGCCCGCCCGCGGATGGTCACGATCTCCTGATTGAGTTCGTTGGTGATGCGGGCGCCGTCGACGATCATCTCGTCGTTGATCAGGCCGCGGTCGTCGCGGTCGAGATTCATCAGCCCGGCTTCCGGGTTCAGATACCAGACCTTGTCGCCACCCGGGCCTTCCACCCACAGGTCGACGTCGTCCGGGCGGCCCGACTCCCAGGTCGCGGTGATGATGTATTCCGCCTTGGCCGGAATCTCGCCGGTCTTGGCCGGCGGGTTCAAAAAGAACACCGCGATCAGGAACATGAAGGTGAAGCCCAGCAGCGCATTGAACAGCAGATCCGTGAACGGATCGCTGTCGCTCTGGCGGCGTTTGCGGCGAAAGGCCATCAGGGAACCTCTGACCAGGCCATACGCGGATCGCGTTTGCGTCCCACGCCGTCTGCATGCAAGACGCCCGACGATGCGCCGTGGCAGGCCCCACGGTCGAGTCGGGCAACGCAGCAGGCGGGCGGCGTGGGCCAAACTTTTCTCGCCAAGCGAGAAAAGCCGGGCCTTTGCGCGCGCCTGGACTGCGTCATCATTCGTTTATTTGCAGAGAGCAAACTGCTCTCCCTCTTCCTTGCCAGTCACGCGCAAAGACGCCGGCGCGACCGCGGATGACCTGGTCAGAGGTTCCCACCTCGGTCAGCCGAGACGCTGGCGCTGGGCGAAGATCACGATACGCGCCTGCAGACGGTCTGCGGCGCGATCGAGCAACAGGTAATGCAGGCTCAGGATCATGCTCGTGGTCAGGCCCACGAGCGTCGTATAGAGCGCCACGCGCATGCCCTGGCTCATCCCGACCAGCAGCTGTTGAATCGCGGCGACGTCGAACGACTGCGCGCTGTCCACGGTCGCCAGCATCACGATGAAGCCGATCACGGTACCGAGCAGGCCGAGCTTGATCAGCGCGCCGCAGATGAACCAGCCCAGCTCGTGTGCGCCGGACAGGCGCTCGCCCAGCACGTCGACGAGTGTGTCGGGCGGCTCGGCGCCGCGGTGCGAATAGAAATGCAGCAGCGAGGCGAGATAAGCGCCGGCCGCGCTGTCCGGCTGCGCCTGTCCGCCCACCGCCAGCTGGCCGTTGCGGGCCAGAGCGAGCGTCTGGCCATCGTCCACGCCGGTCGCAATCGTTTCGAAGCGCGCGGTCTCGCGCGAGATCCAGGCGCTGCGAATCCCGCAGTACCCCCAGGTCACCACGAAAATGAGACTGATGAGCAGGCTCACACGGGTCACGTCGCCGTTGAGCAGGGTCGTCACGACGTTGTACTGCTGTGCGACCCACACCGCGAACACGAGCACCCCGGTGATGATCAGCCACTGCTGGAACGTGTGCCCCGAGGCCGCGCCCGGTTGGGCCGCCTTGAAGCGGGTCAGCGATACCGCCATGAGTTTTCCTCCGCACCGCGGTGCCGTCGGGGCGCCCGCGTTGTTCTTTTTCTTGTTTCTCATGTCGCGACTTCTCGTCGGTCGCGATCACCAATAATGCGCAAATCAGCCGAAGCTGTCTCGCACGATGTTGTGGTACCACGAACGCGCATAGTCGGCTTCGGCCTCGCGCGTCGGCGCGTGGGCAGCCAGTTCGGAGATGCCGCCGGCGTTCTGGATCGCGGCGATCGTGTCGCCGTTGAGCGTGTAGACCTCGGTGACGCTGATGCCGTAATCCGGCGCGACCAGGCTGTAGCAGGCGTTGATCATGCGTGTATCCGCGACCGGCTCACCGGCCAGTTCGCGCGCAATCGCATGGGCACAGACCTTGGCCTGCATGTTGGCGGCATAGGCGGATTTGGGCATCGGCTCGGCATGCGTTGCATCGCCAATCACGTGCACGCCTTCGTGATCCGGTACCGAGAAATCGTGCGGTGCGACCACCACCCAGCCGGCGGCGTCGGTGAGCCCGGCATCGCGGGCCAGCCGGCCGGCACGCTGCGGCGGGATGATGTTGAGCACGTCGGCGCGGTACTCGTCGCCGCCCGTGGTGCGTACGCGCCGGCTTTTCGCGTCCACCTCGACCACGCGCGCACCGTCGCGCCGGCCGCCGCGCCACTGCACGCGCTCGCCGTAGCGTGCGCCCCAGCCGGTGCGAAACAGCGGCTCCTTGGAGAAGTGATCCTTGGCATCGAGCAGCAGTACTTGCGCGTTCGGCTTGTGTTGCGACAGGAAATGCGCGATCAGGCTTGCACGCTCGTAGGGGCCGGGCGGGCAGCGATAGGGATTGTCCGGCACCGAGATCACCACGCGGCCGTCGTTGGGCATGGCGCGCAGCTGATCGCGCAGGGTACGCAGCTGGGTTTCGCCGCCGGGCCAGGCATGGGGAATCCGATCGACATGCTGCGGGCCGTAGCCGTCGATGGCCTGCCAGTCGAAGTCGATACCCGGCGCGATCACCAGTCGGTCGCCGTCGATACGGCGCCCGTCGGCCAGATGTATGCGATGGGCGCGGGGATCAACGCCCTCGATATCGGCATGCACAACCTTTATGCCCGCCGCACTCAGGCCCTCGTGGTCCTGGGTGATGGCCGACATCGGGTTCATGCCCGCGACCACCGTGTTGCAGAACGGCCCGGTCACGAACCGCGATTGACGGTCGACGAGCGTCACGCGCACATCGGGCGCGAAGGCGCGCAGGGCCAGCGCGCAGGTCGCACCGGCAAAGCCGCCGCCGGCGATTACCACCTGCGGCGGGGTAACGCTTCGGCCACGCACCGGCAGGCCGAGCGTGCCGAGGGCCGCCGCACCCGCCAGCCCGCGCAGGACTCGGCGCCGGTCGCTACGGTGCATGTCGGTGTTCGTCCTCGGCGCTGTCGCGCGCGGCGAAGTATTCGGCAAGCGCCGCGATCTGGGCATCGTCGTAGGCGGGCGCGATGCGGTTCATGATCGTACCTTCGCCGTTCTGGAACGCGCGCATGCGTTCGATAAACGTCTGCGGTTGCAGCCCGGCCAGCGAGGGGACGGCGCCCTGCGACCGGCCGTCCGGGCCGTGGCAGCCGGTACAGGCGCCGGCGAGGTCCGCGCCGGTGGGTGCCGCGGCATGGGCCAGTCCCGACGTCGCGCCGAAAGCGAGGCCCAGGGCGAGGCCGGTCGTGACCAGCGTCGTCGCCACACCGATTGCGCGATATCTCATGGTCCACAAGCTACGCCGACGCCGGAGGGCGGGCAAGTCGGCTGACGTGCAAATGCTGCGCTTTGCAGGCATGCCCGTGCCCAGAGCGTCCCGGGCTGTTGTGCTTGGGTTGCCGACCGGCCGTCTACGACCAACCTCGGGCTTGCGCTGGTGAACCTTTAGCGGGCAATTTAGTCTCAATAAACGGGGGCATATCCCGTGACTGCGGCCACATGCATCGGCGTGTTGGCGGCTTCAATATCAATAAGACGGTCGGCGCACGAATGCCGACCCATAGCGATTGTGCCGAGACGGTCCGGGCCGTGGCACAGGCAGGAGATCCAATGACTACACCCGAGCGTGTCGCAACACGCCGCTGGCTTGCGTGGACGATGATTTTCGTCCTCCTGCTGGCTGGCTGTTCGTCCGATGAACCGGTCAACGCCGACACGCCGCTGCGCATCGGCGTGCTCAAGTTCGGTACCGTCAGCTGGGAGCTGGACACCATCCAGCGCAACGGTCTCGCCGAGAAGCACGATGTGGCGATCGAAGTCGTGCCGCTGGCCTCCGAGAACGCGCTGGCCGTCGCCCTGCAGGGCGATCGCGTGGACCTGATCGTCTCGGACTGGCTGTGGGCCGCGCGCCAGCGCGCCGAGGATCGCAACTATCAGTTCGCGCCGTATTCGCTGGCCGTGGGCGCGGTGATGGTCAATCCGGCCTCGGGCGTATCGCGCCTGGCCGACCTCGAAGGCAGAAAGCTCGGCATCGCCGGTGGCCCGGTCGACAAGACCTGGCTGCTGCTGCGGGCCTATGCCCAGAAGACGACAGGCATGAGCCTGGAGCGCAGCACCGAACCCACTTTCGCCGCGCCGCCGATGGTCAATCGGCTGATGCTGGGCGGCGACATTCCCGCGGCGATCAACTTCTGGCACTACAACGCGCGCTTGTCCGCGCTCGGCATGAAGCCGTTGGTGAGCGTGCAGGAGATGCTTTCCGGGCTGGGCATCGATACCGTGCCCCCGCTGCTCGGCTGGGTGTTCGCCGAGGACTGGGCCGACGCGCATCGCGAACAGCTGCAGCATTTCTTTGCCGCCAGCCGTGACGCCAAGCGCCTGCTGGCCGAGTCCGACGAGGCCTGGGCGCCGCTCGAACCGATGGTCAAGCCCGAGAGCGAAGCGGTTTTCGCGGCCATTCGCGAAGGCTATCGCGCCGGCATCATCGACCACTACGGCGCACCTGAAATCGCGGCTGCCGGCCAGCTGTTCGATCTGCTGGCAAAGGAAAGCGACGGCAAGCTTACCGGCGGGGTGAAGCAACTGTCTGCAGACGTGTTCTGGGATGGATACCGCCAGCCATGAATCGACGCTGGCGTGGTCTCGCATGAAATGGCAACAGATTCTGTTACGCGCTGCCTCGCTGGTGGGTCTGGTCCTGCTGTGGCAGGTCGTGGCCGCGATCGCGAACAGCGACGTGCTGCCGGGGCCGCTGGCGGTGCTCAACAGCCTGATTGCGCACACGCTCTCGGGCGAGTTGCCGTATCACCTGGTGATCACGCTCGCGCGCGTGGCGGTGGCCTTTCTGATGGCGATGGCGATCGGCACCGCCATCGGTATCGTCATGGGCCGCTACAAGCAGCTGGACATGGTTTTCGACGGTGCACTGGTGCTGGGGCTCAATATTCCGGCACTGGTTACCATCATCCTCTGCTATCTGTGGTTCGGCCTGAACGACGTGGCCGCGGTGCTCGCGGTCGCACTCAACAAGATTCCGACCGTGGTGGTGATGGTGCGCGAGGGCGCCCGCGCTGTGGACCCGAAACTGCTGGCCGTGGCCCAGGCCTATCGCGTGCCCAAGGTCGTGACCCTGCGCCGCGTGTTTCTGCCCCAGCTCTACCCTTATCTCATGGGGGCGGCGCGCAGCGGCCTGGCGCTGATCTGGAAGATCGTGCTGGTGGTGGAACTGCTCGGGCGCAGCAACGGCGTGGGTTTTCAGCTGCACCTGTTCTATCAGTTCTTCGATATCACAAGCATTCTGGCCTATACGCTGGCTTTTGCCGGGGTGGTGCTGCTGATCGAGGCCGTGGTGATGCGCCCGCTGGAAAACCGACTGACGCGGTGGCGCACATGAACGGCCTGCGTATTCATGTCCGCGAGAAGCGCTTCGACGGCAAGCCCGTGCTCGGCGAATGCACCATCGAGGCCGCGCCGGGCGAGTTCATCGCCCTGGTCGGGCCCTCCGGCGCCGGCAAGAGCACGCTGCTGTCGCTGGTGGCCGGCCTCGACGAGGATTACGACGGCGAGATTACCTGGAATGGCGAGCCGTTGAGCAATCGCGGCGAATCGCCCGCGCATATGGGCATGATGTTCCAGGAGCCGCGGCTGATGCCGTGGTTGAGCACGCTCGACAACGTTCGTCTTGCCGAGGCCGAACGCATGGCCCGTGATGCGAACTACCACTCCAACGCGAACCGGCTGCTCGAGGAAGTGGGGCTGGGCGATGCGACCGCGTTCTGGCCCAATCATCTGTCCGGTGGCATGCAGCGCCGGGTCGCACTCGCCCGTGCCTTTGTCGTCGAGCCGCAGCTGCTGCTCATGGACGAGCCGTTCGTGTCGCTGGACATGCCGACCGGTAACCGCCTGCGCCGATCGTTATTGCGCCTGTGCGAACGCCAACGGCCGCTCGTGCTGTTCGTCACCCACGACCTGCGCGAAGCGCTGGCGCTGGCCGACCGCGTGCTGTTTCTGGGCGACACGCCGGCGCGTGTCATGCTCGATCATCCGGTCGAGGGCGCGCGCGGCAAGGATCTGGAAAGCGCGGAGGTGGCCCATGCCCAACAGGCACTGCTGGCCCGCTATCCGCAGCTGCTCTCCGGCATACTCGACGATGCCCGCGGTACGACCGAAGACGACGAGGACAACGCATGAGCGAAGCCGCCCTCAAGGTGGACGCGGTCACGAAATCCTATGGCTCGCTGAAGGCGCTCGATGCGCTGTCGCTGGCGGTCGAGCAGGGCGAGTTCGTGGCCCTTTTGGGGCCGAACGGCGCCGGCAAAAGCACGCTGTTCCAGCTGCTCACCGGCCTGTTCGTGCCCGATGCCGGGGCGATCGAGGTCGCCGGCCACGACATGCGCCGCGATTCGCGCGCGGCGCTGGCCAAGCTGGGCGTCGTGTTCCAGCAGCCCACGCTCGATCTGGATCTGAGCGTGGTGGCGAATCTGAAATTCCATGCCCGCCTGCACGGCATGGGCGCAAAAGCGAAAGCCCGGATCGACGACGAACTGGCCCGTATCGGTCAGGCCGAGCGGGCGAAAGACGCCGCGCGTGCCTTGTCGGGCGGTAATCGGCGCAAGATCGAGCTGGCCCGTGCGCTGCTGCACGAGCCGGCGCTGCTGCTCATGGACGAACCCACCGTGGGCCTAGATCCCGGCTCGCGCGAGCTGCTTGTCGACTATGTCCACAAGCTGTGTGCCGATCGGGGCATGGGCGTGCTGTGGGCGACCCATCTGGTCGACGAGGCCGAACGCGCGCACCGCGTGATCGTGCTGCACAAGGGCCAGCGCATCGCCGTGGATACGCCGCGCGCGCTGTGCGAACAGACGAATACGACTTCGCTGGGTGAGGCTTTTCTCGAACTCACCGGCGAGGCGCCCAAGAAAAAAGAGGAGACCGTGTAATGCGCTTCAATCCATACAAGCAAGGCCGGCTCGTCGTAGCCGCTGCACTGCTCGCTGCCAGCCCCGCATTGCTTGCGGCCGGCACCGGCAATATCTATGTCTCCAGCGAGGACGACGACGTCGTTACCGTCTTCGACGGCGAAAGCCTGGAGAAGATCGATACCATCCAAGTCTCGGAGCGCCCGCGCTGGCTGGCGTTCTCGCCCGACCACAAGAAACTCTATGTGGCCTGTGGCGACGAGGACTCCATCGACGTGATCGACGTCGCCGAAGGCAAGGTCACCGACCGGCTCACCGATATCGACGACCCGGAGATCTTCGCCATCGGTCCGGACGGCAAGCATCTGTTCATTTCCAACGAGGACGATGCCCAGTTCAGCATCTACGACATCGCGGGCAAGAAGGCCGTCACGAAAATCGACGTCGGCCAGGAACCCGAGGGCGTGCTCGTCACCCCCGACGGCAAGACCGCCTATGTGACGTCCGAGGTGGCGAACATGGTGCACGTGGTCAATCTCGACAGCCACGAGATCGAGGCGAATATCGTGGTCGGCAACCGCCCGCGGCGTTTCGCCCTGTCCGAAGACGGCAACACGCTTTGGGTGACCAACGAGCTGTCCGGCTCGGTGTCGCTCATCGATACGCAGACCAACGAGGTCAGCGACACGATCGAGTTCAACCCCAAGGGCTTTCGTCCGGAAGACGTCACGCCGGTTGGCATCAAGCTGTCAGACGATGGCAGTCACGCCTATGTGACGCTCGGGCGCGCCAACCATGTTGCGTTCGTGAACGTGAAGTCGCACGAGGTCGAGGATTACGTGCTGGTTGGCGATCGCGCCTGGGGCATTGCCCAGAGCCGCGACGGCAAGCAGCTGTACGTGACCAACGGTCTGTCCGACGACATGTCGATCGTCGATATCGCCCAGCGCAAGACGCTGCGCTCGATCGCCGCCGGGCGCGTGCCGCATAGCGTGGTCATCGACACGGCCGCCGAGTGACCATGGCGCGTCTTGATCTGCGATCGATGGCCGCGTCGCTGCGGCGGGGCGCGCTGCTGTGTCTGCTCGCCGGCGCGGCGGCGCTCGCGCTGCCGGGGATCGCCAACGCGCAGCAGGATCTCGAAGCCTTCGATTTCGGCTATATCGGCTGGAATGACGATCCGCGCTATTCCGAGGCGCGTATCGAGCGGGAATACCAGGGCGAACCCTGGGGCCGGCCCATCGACGGCGCGCGCGTGGCCATCGACGAGGCGCGTTTCCCGGGCATGGCGGCCGGCGTGAAGTTCGGCCTGAACGAAAAGCTGGTGGCCAACACCCGCGAAGTATTGGAAACAGTGCGCGCCATGCGTGATGCGGGCACGCGCTTCATCCTGGTCGATCTGCCCGCCGGAACGGTGTCACGCGTGGCGGAAGAGTTTGCCGGCGATGATCTGACGCTGTTCAACGTCGCCGCCCACGACGATCGCCTGCGCGGCGCGCACTGCCAGGCAAACCTGCTGCATACGATCCCGTCGGATGCCATGCGCAACGACGCGCTGGCGCAATATCTGGTGTCACGCCAGTGGGACGATGTGCTGTTGCTGGTCGGGCCGGAGCGCGCGGACAAGGTGGTGGCCAAGTCCTTTCAGCGTTCGGCCAAGCGCTTCGGCTTGAATATCGTGGGCACGCGCGATTTCGTGCTCGGTAACAACCCGCGCGAGCGCGACAGGAACAACCCCAAGCTGCTGACCTCGGGTGTCGACTACGACGCGGTCTATATCGCCGATACGCAAAGTGAATTCGCCCGCAACGCCAACTTCGCGATCCAGAAACCGCGGCCGGTGGTCGGCAGCGCCGGTCTCGTAGCGCAGGCCTGGCACTGGGCCTGGGTACGCCACGGCGCACGCCAGCTCAACAACCGTCTGGAGAAGAAGGCCGACCGCCACATGACCGGCTACGACTGGGCCGCCTGGGTGGCGGTGAAATCGATCGTCGAGGCCGTGCAGCGCACGGAAAGCACCGATTACGCCAAGCTCGCGGCCTATGTGCGTGGCGACGAGATCAATCTCGATGGCTTCAAGGGCTATCGCATGGGCTTTCGCGACTGGGACGGCCAGCTGCGCCAGCCCATGCTGCTCGGCACCGGCAACTGGGTGGTCGCGCGTGCGCCGCTGGACGGCTTTCTGCATCCGGACAACTATCTCGACACCCTCGGTTTCGATCCGCGCGAGTCTGCCTGCAGGCTCGCCAACGAAAAGAAAGGTTCCTGATTCATGGCTCGCATCGCCCACGTGCTCCAGGCGCTGACCGCGGTCTCCTCGCGCGAGACCGTCAAGTTCATGCATCAGCGCGGGCGGCTGGCCTCTGCGGTGGTCCGTCCGAGCCTGTGGCTTCTGATCTTCGCGGCCGGCTTCAAGAACGTGTTCGGCATTTCGGTGCTGCCGCCCTACGACAGCTATATCGAGTATCAGGTCTATGTCGTGCCCGGCCTGCTGGGCATGGTGCTGCTGTTCAACGGCATGCAGTCGTCGTTGGCCATGGTCTATGACCGCGAGATGGGGCTCATGCGGCTGCTGCTCACCGCGCCCTTGCCGCGCTCGGTGTTGCTGGCCTGCAAGCTGCTCGCGGGGACGTTTCTGTCCGTGCTGCAGGCCTATGCCTTTCTTGTCGTCTGTGCGTTGTTCGGTGTCGATCTGCCCTGGTGGCCGGGGCTGCTTACGGTGCTGCCGGCCCTGATTCTCACGGGGCTGATGCTTGGGGCGCTCGGTCTGCTGCTGTCGGTATATATCAAGCAGCTGGAGAATTTCGCCGGCACCATGAACTTCGTGATCTTTCCTATGTTCTTTCTATCCCCTGCGCTTTATCCGCTCTGGAAACTCGAGGAATCGGGCGCGACCGTCATCTACCAGCTGTCGCGGATCAACCCGTTCACACACGGCGTGGAACTGGTGCGGTTTGCGATGTACGGCCAGATCAACGGTGTCGCGCTGGCGGTGGTTGCCGGAACGCTGATCGTCTTCTTCGCGGCGGCTGTCTGGGGCTATGACCCGCAGCGCGGCCTGGTGCGGCGCAAGGGCTAGGCGTACGGGGCGCGCAGGCGCCGGCTCCGTAGGGAATGGCGCCACCGCGCGGCGGCGCCCCGCAGTCTATTTCGCCGCGACGATTCGCCAGAAGCTCATGCGAATACGATCGCCCAGCGCCTGGGCGGCCGTTTCGCAGGACGTACCGAACCCGGCGAGTTCGATTTCAAGCGCGCGCCCGAAACGCCGCAGCCGGCGGCGCGCAATAAAGGAAATAAGCGCAAGCGCGCCGAACAGCAGACCGCCCGCCGGTTCGCCGAACAGCATTGCGGTGGCCAGGCCAAGACAGATCACGCCGTTGAGCGCGAGCACCCCGTCGTATTCGCGAAGGCTGGCCAGCCGTTTGTCGGCCGCCGATCGCAGTTCTGCCATATCCATTGTGAAACCTCGAAAGTGAAAAGGTTTTGAAGACGCATGGCTATCGGCCGTGCCGCTGCAGAGTAAAGCGGTTTTATTGCTTTTTTTCGACGCCGCCCGTCGTGGCGCCTGACCGTCTTCGCAAGGCGTGAATGAAGCCATCGGGGCGCGTACCGGGCACCGGCGATAAAGCCGGCGCAGTATACGCGGGTCGGTGCAATCTCCCGGCGCTTCGCCCGGACGGCGCCCGATGAAAAAGCGTGACGACGCCGCCGTATGTTGTCGGTTTCGACACCGTGCGCTGCGATTCGCCGACGCGGGCGAGTGCGGGTCGGAAAACGGTCGCGGCGGTGGCCGAATAGGCGACGTCGGATAGGCGGGGAGGCGGCGCTTGCCCGCGTAAACGCCCGAGGCCTTCATTGAAAGCCTCGGGCGAATGATCATCGGCGTAATGGTTTGCGGACCTACCGACTCACGGCGGAACTGTGTTTCACGAAACGGCGTGGGTCAATTGAACGAATGGGGCATGGCGCAAATCGTGGAAACGGCGCCGCTCGCCGTTTCGTTTTTTACCGGCAGTGGTGGAGGGCCCAAGCCTTGGCCCCGCCTGCTAACGCTGTGGTCCGCGATTCGGGATTCGCCGCGCCGAGCGAGTCAGGCGCGGCGACGGGCGCTGCCGCCGCTGCGCAAAGGCGCGCGGACTGGCGCCGGATGCAACCGCAGCCAGGCAAGGCGAGGGCGTTCGCCTTGCCTGTCTGACCAACCTAGGTTGGAACCGGCGGGATGATCCGCTCCGCTGCGAGCCGGTCGAACAGGTCGAAGAACGCGGCTCGCGTTTCGCGATGCGCGTGGAAGCCGAAATTTCGGCTCTTGTTCACGTCGTTTACGCATTCCTGGGTTCGGCCCAGGTCTCCGTCGGTGTGCCACCAGGACGCGAGCGCGGTCACGTCCGGCTCGACCAGGTCGTAGCGTTCGGCAATCTCGCGCCAGGTGTCCTCGATGCCGGCCATCTGTGTATCCAGAGGCTGTGGCGTGCTCGGGCATTCGGCGGCCTCGAGGCCAAAATACGCCGCGATCTCTTGCCACATGCGCCGCCAGCGAAATGTGTCGCCGTTAACGGTATTGAAGGCTTCGTTCGCTGCGCCCGGCGCGAGCGCGGCCCATTCCATCTGGCGGGCGAGCAGGAGCGCATCGGTCAGGTCGGTGAGATAGTTCCACTGCTCTTGCGAACCCGGAAACGTGAAAGCCCGCCCGGTTTCCCGGCAGATCGTGGCGTACACCGCGAGCGTGGTGCCCATGTTCATGATGTTGCCGGGCGCGTAGCCGATCACTGTATGCGGTCGGTGAACGTTCCAGGCAATGCCGTAGCGCTCGGCGACATCGCGCATGATGTCCTCGAGCGTGTAGTAGAAGTTGGGTCCAGGCACGCGTTCAGCGGATTCGCGAAACGGTGTCTCGATGCGGCCGCTCCCGTAAGCCTCGAACGACCCGAGATATTGCTTGGTGCCCGTCACCAGCGACACATGCGCGAGCCGCTCGGGGTCCAGCGCGGCAAACAGGTTGTTCATCATCGCCCCGTTGGCGTCGACGTTGTCTTTCTCGCTCTCGCGCTGGGTCCAGGTGCAATAGAACACGTGGGTGATCGGCAGGCCGCTGAGGGCTGTGTTCGTGGCGTCTGCGTCGAGCAGATCCGTGGCAACCGGTATGACGCCGCCGCTACGGGTCGCGCGGCGCGACAGCCCGTAGACCGTCCATCCGCTGGCGACCAGATACTGTGCGAGGTTGCCGCCGGTGATGCCGGTCGCGCCGACGACGAGTGCATTGCCTTTCTGCATGAAATCGATCCTTGGCGGCGATCCGCCTGTTGGTATTCACGCCAAGGGATTGTCCGCACGACAGCGCTTGCAACAATCGGAAACTTCGCAAATATTTATTGCATGAATCGCAATATCGACCTCAACGCACTCCGGACCTTTCGATTGGTGGTGGATACGGGCGGTTTCACGGCCGCCGCGCATCGCAGCCATCGCGCGGTGTCGTCGGTCTCTCGACAGATCGCGGCGCTCGAACGCAGCGTGGGTCAGGCGCTGTTTCATCGCCATACCCGCGCGGTCGCGCTGACCGAAGCCGGCGCGCGTTATATCGAAACGGTGCGCCCGTTGCTTGCCGAACTGGACGCGGCGACCGAAGCCGTGTTCGCCGCTCACAACGAACCGACGGGCGTGCTCACCATCAACGCGCCTGTGGCTTTCGGCGAGCGCCAGGTGGTGCCGCTCATACATGGCTTCTCGCAGCGTTATCCGCATATCCAGACCGAATTGCGGCTCACCGACCAGTTCGTCGACCCGGTGCGCAGCGCCAGCGACGTGACGTTCAGGGTCGGCCCGCTTGCGGATTCCAGTCTGGTCGCTCGAAAGCTCGCGCCGATGCGCTATGTCCTGGCGGCCGCACCTGCATATCTGCGCCGTTCGGGCCGGCCCGAAACGCCACAGGCGCTGCTGCAGCACGACTGTTTGCGATACCAGGGCGAGTACGGTCGCCAACGCTGGTATTGGCGCAGCCGCGAAGCCGACGACTTCCAGCGCCTCGATATCGACGGCTCGCTTTATAGCGACGATGCGCCCAGTCTGCGCTACGCCGCTGTGCTGGGGCAGGGCATCGTGCTGTTTCCGACCTGGCTGATCGATCGGGAACTCCGAGACCGCAGTCTCGTGCCGATTCTTGATGACTGGCAGTGGGAGGTCGCCCCGGAACAACGGTCGATTTCCATGCTCTATGCCGCCCCGCGGCTGGGGCCGCGCAAGGTTCAGGTCTTTGTCGATTATGTCCTGGAGACGGTCGGAACGCCGCCCGTATGGGAGCGCACGCCGCAAGCCACCGAGTAGCACGACCGCTGCGCCGTTGCCGCGCGGCAGGTCGTTGTTTGGAAAGGCAGCACGGCGGCGTCGCGCATCGCGGGATGCGATGCGGATCGGACTCATCGGTATTCGATCGCAGGCGTGATCGCTGTGGAAAGAAAGGGGGTATCGACCTCAGCTGGCCGGTAATTTGAGACCGGGAAGATTGCCTCATTGACTACGGCCGGATTTCGGATAGTTCTATGGGCGTATGAGGTGGCGCATAAACCGGCGGAAAAACGGCGCGGCGGCAATCGGCCTGTCCACGCTCATGGTCGCGGCACTCGCCATCAACATGGTCTCGCTGGTGGTGGCTGCAATCGTTCTGGTCAACGGCTGGTCACGCGCTGAATGGCTGGTGCAACGCGGCACGATGACCCATCAGCAGCTCGAGATTCTCGCCGGTGTATCGGGCGCCATCGATCGCTATCTGGATCTCGTCGAACGCTCTGCGCCGCCGGGCGATGTCGCCGCGGGCGAAAGAGAAGTCACCCGGATTCTCGATCGCTGGTCGTCGAGCGTGGCGCGCGAGTCGCAGATGCTGGATGCGCCGGCCAGTGCGCAGGAAGCGCGGGCGGAACGGGCGCGAATAGCGCGTATCCGGGCACTTGTGGCGCGCGGAGAGCAGGCGCTTCTCACTCGCCGTGAGCCGCTTTGGGTCACGCGTACGGAGATCGAGGTATTGATACAGGAAGCGATTGCCGACGAGCGCGCAGAAGTGGAGCAGACGACAGCGGCCATTGCGCGGACCGGCCGACAGATCGGCGTGCTGGTCATAGGCATCCCGCTGGCCGCGCTGGGCGTGGCGGGATTGATGAGCCTGTTGCTCGCGCGGACCATGCGCCGTCGCCTGCGGGCACTCATGGCCGGCGCGTCAGCGATCGGTGGCGGTGATCTGGCCTATCGCTTCGAAGGCAACGCGCGCGACGATCTCGGCCTGCTCGCGGTCATGTTCAACCGTATGGCCGCTCGCCTCAGACGCAGCCGTTCGCGACTGGAGGTGCTACAGCACGAACTCGAGGCGCGAGTCGCGCATCGTACGGCCGAACTCGAGCAGAAGAACCGCCAGCTCCAGGCGATCGACAGCAACCGGGAACAGTTTTTCAGCGAAATCTCGCACGAACTGCGCACGCCGCTCACCGCGCTGCGAGGCGAGGCTGAAGTGTCGCTGCGCCAGCCGAACGACGCCGGCGGCCAGCGCGAATCGCTACGTCATATCGTGGCGCTCGCCGGCGACCTGGAAAACAGTATCAACGATCTGGTGGAACTCGCGCGATCGCAGACGCGCGAGCTCCTGTTCGTGCGCGAACATATCGACCTCGTGTCACTGTTGGCACGTACGGCATCCGCCGGACGCGCGCTCGGCATACCGCGCTCGGTCGCGGTTCTATTCGTGGATAATGTCGTGCGCAGCGATTTTCGCGGCGATGCCCAGCGGCTTCAGCAGACGTTTCTCACCCTCGTCGACAACGCGATCAAGCACGCACCCGCGGGCAGCACCGTGACCGTGACGCTGGACGCCAGTCCCGCGGCCGGCATGTATCACGTGAGCGTCGTCGACCGTGGGCCGGGTATTCCGCAGGCGATTCGCAACCGCGTGTTCGATGACTTCTTTCAGGGCGATCCGAGCCAGCGCGGCGGTATGGGGCTGGGGCTGGCGATCGCGCGACGGGTCATCCAGGCTCACGGTGGGCGCATCGAGATCACCGATGCCGATCACGGCAGCGGTACGCGGGTGCGTGTGTCGTTGCCCCTGTACGAAGCACGGCGCGCCGCGGGATGAATCTTCTCATCGTCGAGGACGACGCGCGGGTTGCGCGCATGCTTGAACGTGGGCTCGCTGCCGAGGGCTTCACTCCCACGCCGGTGCCCTGCGGCAGTGACGCGCTGGCGTATATCGAGCGTTTCGAATTCGACTTGATGCTTCTCGACGTGCGCCTGCCGGATATCGATGGCTTCACGCTGTGTCGGCGTATCCGCGCGGCCGGTCACGACATGCCGGTTCTGATGCTCACGGCGCGCGAGCAGGTCGACGATCGCGTGGCGGGGCTCAACGCCGGCGCCGACGATTATCTCACCAAGCCGTTTGCCTTCGAGGAACTCATCGCGCGTATCAATGCGCTGAGTCGACGGGCGCGCGCTACGGCCGATACGCGATTGCGATTCGACGCGCTGTGTCTCGACCCGGGCACGCGCCAGGCGTGCCTCGCCGATGAGACGCTGGATCTCAGCGCGCGCGAGTTTGCGCTGCTGCAGTGTTTGATGCGCGATGCCCCGAACGTGCTCTCTCGCGCCCGCCTGCTCGAGCGGGTATGGGGGGCCGATGCCGAGGTCACCGAAAATACCATCGATGTGTACATCGGCTATCTGCGCCGCAAACTGCGTGGCGCCGCCGGTGGCCCGTATATCCAGACGGTGCGTGGGGCCGGATATCGGCTTACGACTTAAGACGTAGACTTTCTGAGAAGACTCTCAGGCGCCTTTCAGGCCGTTCTCATGGTCGGCGGGCTAGCTTGGCCGTACGTCGCAACAGCGAAATCGAACAAGCGGCGTCGGGGCGCACAAAGCGCCGCGAAGCGAAACGAGGAGTCTATACATGTCTTTTGCCCATCTACTGGATCGACGGCGTGGCGCCGTCGGCGCCATCGCACTCGGCATGGCGATCGCCGCCTCGCCGGCCTATGCCAAGGAAGTGACCTGGGACGACATCGTCAACGATGCCGAAACCCCGGAAAACGTGCTCATGTACGGCTTCGGCCCCAAGGCGCAGCGCTTTTCGCCGATGGATCACATCAACGCCGACAACGTCGAGCGCCTGCGCCCGGCGTGGCAGTTCTCCTTTGGCGACGAGAAGCAGCGCGGCCAGGAAACCCAGCCCGTCGTGTTCGACGGCAAGATCTATCTCACCGCGTCGTATTCGCGCATGTTCGCGCTGGATTCGGCCACCGGCGAGAAAATCTGGGACTACAGCCATCGCCTGCCCGATGACATTCGCCCCTGTTGCGACGTGGTCAACCGCGGGCCCGCGATCTACGGCGACAAGCTGTTCTTCGGCACGCTCGACGCGAACCTCGTCGCGCTCAACAAGGACTCCGGCGAAGTGGTCTGGAACGAGAACTTCGACGACCACAAGGCGGGCTACACGATGACCGGCGCGCCGACCATCATCAAGGATCAGAAGACCGGCAAGATCATGCTCATCCACGGTAACTCGGGCGACGAGTTCGGGGCGCTGGGCAAGCTCTATGCCCGCAATCCGGATACCGGCGAAGAGCTGTGGATGCGCCCGCTGGTCGAGGGCCATGTCGGCCGCAAGGGCGGTGAGCAAAGCACCCCCACGGGCGACCCCGAGGCACCGTCCTGGCCGGATGGCGATTACAACGATACCGGCAAGGCCGAGGCCTGGAGCCACGGCGGCGGGGCGCCCTGGCAGAGCGCGTCGTTCGACGTGAGCACCAACACCATCATCATCGGTGCGGGCAACCCGGCACCGTGGAACACCTGGGCGCGCACCGGTGAATCCGGCAACCCGCGCGATTACGAAAGCCTGTACACCTCCGGTCAGGCCTATGTGGAGCCGAGCACCGGTGAACTGGTGGGCTTCTATCAGCACACGCCGAATGACGCCTGGGATTTCTCGGGCAACAACGAGATCATCCTTTTCGACTTCGAGAAGGACGGCAAGACGATGCAGGCGGGCGCCCACGCCGACCGCAACGGCTACTTCTTCCTGACCGACACCCAGAAGCTCGCCGAGCGCGGCGGCGAGATCAACAAGCCCACGGCGCTGCTCGCGGCCTATCCGTTCGTCGACAACATCACCTGGACCGACGGTTACAACCTCGAAACCGGCAAGCCCAACGAGGTTGAAGGCCAGCGCCCGCCGCAGATCAAGGAAGGCGAAGATCGCGGCGAATCCATTCAGGTGTCGCCCCCGTTCCTGGGGGGGGCAAGAACTGGAACCCGATGTCCTACAGCCCGGATACCGGCCTGTTCTATATCCCGGCCAACAACTGGACCGAGGATTACTGGACCGAGAACGTCCAGTACAAGAAGGGCGCGGCCTATCTCGGTCAGGGTTTTCGTATTCACAAGATGTACGACGACCACGTCGGCACCCTGCGGGCCATGGACCCGGCCACCGGCGAGATCGTCTGGAAACATAACGAGGAGCTGCCGCTCTGGGCCGGGACCATGGCCACCGCGGGCAACCTCGTGTTTACCGGCACCAGCGATGGCTACTTCAAGGCCTTCAATGCCGAAACCGGCGAAGAGCTCTGGCGCTACAACACCGGTTCCGGCGTGGTCGGGGTGCCGATCACCTGGGAGCAGGACGGCGAACAGTATGTGGGCATCGCGACCGGCTACGGCGGCGCCGTGCCGCTGTGGGGTGGCGACCTTGCCGATCTGACCAAGCCGGTCAGCCAGGGCGGTTCCTTCATCGCTTTCAAGATTCCGGACTGGGCCCAGGAAGGCTAGCCCACCGGTGACGTGCACGGGTCCGGGGTCGCCGTTTTCTCCCATTGTCTCCTGCCTTGGACGATGGGTGGCCCCGGATCCGTTTTTTTGGAGGTTTTCACCCATGCACAAGTCAACGGCCCTGGCCGCCGTACTCGTGCTGATGGCCGGCGCGGCCCAGGCGGCCAACGATACGTCGTCATCGGACAGCGAGCAGGCGGACACGCAACCCCGCGTGATCAACGGTTGCACTATCGCCCCGAACACCAACTGCGAGGGCGCCGATCTGCGTCACGCCAATCTCGGTAACGCCGATCTGCACGGCGCCAACCTGCGCGGCGCAAAGCTTGCGCGAGCCGACATGCACCATGCGGATCTGCGCGGTGCCGATCTGTCCGGTGCCGACATGCAAGCAGCGCGATTGGTCGCCACGTTCCTGCAGGGCGCCACGCTCGAAGGCGCGGACCTGCGCGGCGCCGATCTGAACTTCGCGCGCCTGTCGGCCGCCAAGATGGCCAACGCGGATCTCACCGCCGCCAATCTGGAAATGGCCTGGATGAGCAAGACCCAGCTACCCAACGCCAAGCTCGTCAACGCCAATCTCCAGGAGGCCAAGCTCTCGTTGGCGAACCTGGAAAACGCCGACCTGACCGGCGCGCGCTATCCCTACGCCATCTTTCAGCACACCTACATGGAAGGCTGCACGGCCTGTCCGTTCGATTGGTGAGAATGCGCCTGGCCGCATGTGCGCTGCTTGTGGTTACGGCCGTGGCCAATGCGGCCCACGGCGCGCAGAGCGTACTCGGCGAAAAAGGCCTCGCTGCCCTGCGCGCCTGTGGTCTGCAGCGTGCCGACAGCGCGCGCCTGGCCTGTTACGACGCGGCCGCCGAGCGATACCTGAGTTTCGATTTCGCCGGTACCGGTCGCGAACGCACGCCGGCTTTCGACAGTGCGGCCGGGTTTCGTCTGGGCTTTCACAACGAGGACGTGATCTTCGTGATCTATGTCTTCGATGCCGACAGCGGCGAACTGGTGAAGTCCTACAGCGCGGGGCCGGGCGAAGGCGAAGTGGCCGTGCGACGTCACGGGCGTTTCTACATCGAGGTCAAGGCCACTGGCGCCTGGAAAATATGGATCCGTCCGCTGGCCGAGCCTGACACGCAAGCACAGCAAGGAAAAACAAAACCATGATCGAATCCCACCGAATCCGTCCCCTGTCGCTGGCTCTGGGCATCGCCGTAATGGCCGCCGGCACGCTTTATGGCATGGCGCCGGTGCACGCGCACGGCGACGTCGCGCCGCAACCCGTGGACACCAAGGGTTTAAAGGACTTGCCGGACGGCGAATGGCGTTCCAGCAATCCTTATCGCGGCAACAAGAAAGCGATCGATATCGGTAGTTCGGCGTATAACGCCAACTGCGCGCGCTGTCACGGCCTGGAGGCACAGTCTGGCGGGATTGCACCGGACCTGCGCGAACTGGGCACGAACTACGACGACTATTTCATCGGTCGCGTACGCAAGGGTGTGCATCGAAACGGCGTGACCTACATGCCCGCGTTCGAAGACACGCTCAGCCAGGAAGCCATGTGGGCGATTCTGTCCTATCTGGACAAGCGCCACTACGAGCTCGAGGGCAAAAGCCTCGAAACGCTTTATTCCCAAGACAAGGGCGGGAAATAAGATAGACGACCGCCATAGCGCGGGGCTGCCAACCGCCTCGAGGTTTCCAGGGCCGACATGAGCCGCGCGCAGGCGTTTTGAACTGCAGGCCGTTGTATCCGGGCCGATCATCGCCTGCCATGGGCCGGATAAAAAGCCGAATGGCGCGCACACCGCAGGCGCATACCGCCCGTACGGCGGCCCGACTCGGGCCGCCGTTAGCGGGTGGCGATCAGTTTGCAGCAGCCGTTTTTTCGTCCGGCTCCTGGCCGATCTGCCACTGCTCGACCGAGAGTTCGATGATCTCGCCGGACACCGCGTCGACCTCGACCTTGAACTCGGTGTCCTGGCCGTCCTGGGCCAGGTCGATCTCATAGCTCGGGGAGCCGTCGGATTCGATCTCGTACTCGACTTCGACCACGTCGCCGCCGAAGCGGTCCTGCGCGGTCTTGATCGCGTCCTCCTCGCTGACCTTGGCGGTTCGGGCGAAGGCCTCGTCGTCGGCGGATTCGGCTTCGGTCTCGAGCTCGTAGATGTCGCCGGTCCGGGCGTTGCACATCAGCTCCCATTCCTTGTCGGAATCGTCGCGGATCTCGATCTCGTAGGTCGGCGCGCCGGCCGGGCTGACGCTCAGGTATTCGACCTTCACGATATCCCCCTGCCGGACGCTCTTCGCCGACTGCAGGCAGGTTTCAAGCGGTAGGGTGCCGTGGGTCTGCCCGGCCAGCGCAACGGTGGCGACCAGGGTGGCCGGCAATGCCGCGAGCAGGTAGATCGGTGAGCGCATTATCGAGTCTCCTAGCAATGGATGTCGTCTCCAGCATGCAAAAAAAACAGGTGGCCGGCCAGCGAGAGTCAAGGGAGAGGTTTCGCTGACCGGTCACCTGCGGAGGAGACTGACGAATTTATAAGTACAGCGGCGCGCTAGAGTTCCACGCGTATGCCGCCCCAGATGCCGCGCGGCGCGCCGGGACCGATGAAGCGGCTGGCGTCCTCGTAGCGATCGCCTTCGAGCACTTCGTCGGCTTCGCCGTAGAGGCCGAAGGTCTCGTAGTCGGAATCAAGCAGGTTGTTCACCCGCACGAAGGTCGTGATCCGATCGGTGATCTTGAACGCCGCGTTGGCGTTGACGATGGCATAGCCGTCGATCTTTTCGCTGTCGGTGTTCGATTCGTCGCCGCGATAGATCTGGTCGCCGTTGCCGACCACGTCCATGCCGACGCGCAAACGGCTGGTGGGCGCCCAGTCGATACCGACGTTGAACAGATGCTCCGGAATCAGCGGGATGCGATCGCCGGATTCGACCTGCTGGGTCGGGTCGTCACCCGGGGCGGCGTCCTCGTCGGCCAGCGGGTGATTGGGCGAGTTGGTGATGAACGGATCGCGGAATTCGGCGTTGATATAGGTGTAGTTCGCCGACAGACGCCAGCGCTCGGCGAACGCCCAGTCGAGGCCCAGTTCCACGCCCTGGCGACGGGTGTCGCCGACGTTGTCGAAATACCCCTCGAAGCGTGATTCCGCGGAGATGAAGAGGATGTCGTCCTGGTTGTCGGAACGAAACACCGCGGCATGCCACTGCAGGTTGTCGTTGCCGCCGCGCAGGCCGAGTTCGTAGGTGGTGGTCACGACCTGCTCCAGGGGCGGATCGTCCACGAAGCCGTTGGGCAGCCGGCAGGGCTCGTCCGGGTTCGCACAGGTCAGCTCGACCGGGGTCGGCGCCCGCGAGGACTGCGAGATGCTGCCGAAGGTGGTCAGGTTGTCCGTCATCTGCCAGGTGAGGCCGCCGGCAAGATTCAGGCGCTTGAACTCGTGGTCGCCGGAGAGGCTGGTGTCGTCGTCATCGTCGTCGCCGAACTCCACCTCGGGCGAGGTGTCGTGCAGCGAGATGGCGGTACGGTTGTAGCGCCCGGCGAGCGTGCCTTCCAGCGTTTCGGTAATCGGCACACGCTGCATAAAGAACAGGCTGGCGGTGCTGTTGTGGGCGGATACGCCGGTCAGCGATTCGCCGGAGACAATGCCGCTGCCGACCGTGCCGCGCTCGTCGGTGAGGCTGGCCAGTTCGGTCTGCTGGTAGAAGTCGCTGCTGGCGTAATCGAGGCTGGTGCCCACGATCAGCTCGCCGCCGAGCACGCCCAGCTGGCGACCCTGGAGGTTGAGGCCGAAGCCGTTTTCCTTGGTTTCCGAGGTGTTTTCGGTGCCGCCGATCACATCGTCGCTGGCGAGCACCGGGTTGCCGTCGGCGTCGAAAACCACTTCTTCCTCGCCGCCGTCTTCGGCTTCTTCACAAAGCAGGCCGGCGTTGCCGCCGTCTTCGCAGTCCTCGAATTCGGAGCCGTCACCGTTGAAAGTGTTGATCTCGTTGCGCCGGTAGTAGGCGCCCCAGGCGAGGGTGAAGTCGTCGCTGTAATCGCGCGTGCCGCGCAGGTTGAACATCACCATTTCCGGATTGGTTTCGTCCGGGTAGGTGAAGATCGAATCGCGGCCTTCGGCGCGGGCCAGTTCGGCCGGAATCGCGCCGTTGCCGCGCAGGCTGTTGTCCGCGGCGGTAATGGAGAAATCCAGCGTGCCGTTGTCGGTGATGGTGGAGAACTGGGTGAACAGCTGCGCCACATCGGAATCGGAGAAATCGCGCCAGCCGTCTTCGGACACGCCCTGGGCGGCGAAGTACCAGGCGTCGGTGCCGTTGTTGCCGCCGGCCTGGACATGGCCGCCGAAGCGGCCGAAGTCGCCGCCAAAGACTTCGGCCTCGGCGCCCTGGTAGGTGAAGCCGGTCTTGGTCTTGACCGACAGCGCGCCGCCCAGCGTGTTCTGGCCGAACAGCGGGTTGGAACCCGGAATGAGATCGATCGAGTCGATGGCCACCTGCGGAATCAGGTCCCAGTTGACCGTATCGCCGAAGGGCTCGTTGATGCGCACGCCGTCCTGATAGATCGACAGCCCCTGCGGCAGGCCGAGCAGCGGCGAGGCGGTATAGCCGCGATAGTTGAGGTCCGGTTGGAACGGGTTATTGACCGCGTCGTTGACGTGGACGCTGCCCAGTTCCTGCTGCATGTACTGGTTGAGGTTGAGCGTCTCGGCGCGTTCCACCTCGTCGGAATCCGCATGCTGGACATTGGCCGGATAGCGATCGGCGTCCACCTCGCTGCCGGCAAACGGCGTCGCGCCGATGACGTCGATGCCGCCGAGCTCGAGTGACTGGGCGTGGATGTTTGTGGCTGCCATGGTCGATGTTGCGCCGAGCGCCAGGCACAGCCCTTTTCTGAAGTGCATGTCTCCCCCTTGTTTTTATCTCGCACCACGATCGAGTCTTGCCCGGCCTGCAGGCCGGCTCAATAGGAAATCTTCCCAATATTTCGAATCGCGTGGTCCGCTATGGCCGGTGTGCGTCAGGCCAGCGGGATATCGGCGTGAATACGCGTGCCGTGGCCGGGCCGGCTGTCGATCTGCAGCTGCCCGGCGAGCAGTTCGATACGTTCCGCCATGCCCGACAGGCCGAGGCCGGGCCGGCGTGCCGCCGGGTCGAAGCCACGACCGTTGTCGGTTACCGTCACGTGGAGACGATTCGCCCGCGCACCCAGAGCCACATCGATACGCCGCGGCTGACCGTGACGCAGCGCATTGGTCAGCGCTTCCTGCACGAGCCGGAATACATGGATGGCCACGGGGGCGGGGACGTCTGAGAGCGCCTCGTCGCCGTCGTAAACCAGTTCGGTATCGGCATGGCTGCGTTGCCAGCCGGCGACGTGTTCCTCGATGGCGGCATCGAGACCCAACTCGTCGAGGCCCGGTGGACGCAGCCGACGCATCATCAGACGGGTCTGGTCGTAGATCCCCGCGGCGACCTGTGCAATGGCCTCGGCGGATTCGGGCACGCCGTCAGGCAGCTTTTCCCGACGCGCCAGAATGCCGGCTGCATCGGCCCGAATGGCGGTCAGGCTCTGGCCGAGCTCGTCGTGCAGTTCGCGCGCGAGGCTGCGGCGTTCGTCTTCCTGGATACGTAGCGAATGGTCGCGCAGGCGCTGGTTCTCGCTGCGGGCCGCGGCCAGCGTTTCGGCCATGTGGTTGAACTGCGCGGCAATGCCGTCGAATTCGGGCAGCACGAAGGTCGGCAGGCGAATGGCGTAGTCGCCGTGCTCGATACGCGCGAGTGCGGCATCGATGCGCTGGACCGGCACGATGGCGCGGCCGAGCAGGCGGTAGACGATAACAATGGTGGCGCCATAGAACACAAGCAGCAGGGCGAGAAGCCCGCGCGTGTCCTGCCAGGCTTCGGCGATCTCGTCGTCCGGATCCGCCAGGATCACGATCGCCTCGTGCGCGGATACGCTGATACGACGATCGGGCAGGGCGTCGGGGCGTGTCATCGCCGCAAACCAGGCCGGGGCGTCGGCGCCGTCGCTCGCCGGGCACTCGTTGCTGTTGTCGCCGGCGGACACCAGCGACAGACACAGGTGGCGCAGATGGCCGATCGCGGCCAGCCGTTGCGCGGCCGCGAGCGCTTCGCCGTCGCTGCGGATGCTGGTTTCCACCAGATCGCTGGCCAGCGTCACGCTGGATTCCATTTCCTCGGCGATCGCGCGTTGCGCGTTGTGGATCACCAGCCAGCCCGCTGCCACCAGGATCACGGCAAGCAGCAGCGTGACCGCGAGCATCAACCGCTGGCGCAGCCGCAGTCGGGGTTTGAAACGCGAACCGGCCAACGGCTTGGAACTAGAGCCCGACGACGCCGGTACGAATCGCGAGCCGGGTCAGGTCGGCGGTGCCACCGAGACCGAGCTTGGCGCGCAGGCGTGATGCATGGTTGGCGACGGTCTTGGGGCTGAGAAACAGTTCCTCGGCGATCGCGTTGACGCTGGCGCCGGAGGCCAGCAGCCGAAAGATCTCGAATTCGCGCGACGACAGACGCGCCAGGGGATTTTCGGCCTCGAACGGCGCCGCTTCCTCGTCGACGAGCGCCGCGCCGATATATCGCTTGCCGCGCGCGACCTGGCGCACGGCGTCGATCAACACGTCGGCGACCGCGCGTTTGCCGATATAGCCGGTCGCGCCCGCGGCCAGCGCGCGGCGCACGAAGATCTCTTCCTCGTGTACCGAAAACACCAGAATGCGGGTGCCGGGGTTGCGGCTGCAGATACGCCGCGTGGCCTCGATTCCGCTCATGCCCGGCAGCGACAGATCCATGACGATCACGTCGAATGCCTGTTCGCGGCACAGGGCATAGGCGCGTTCGCCGCTGTCGGCCTCGCCCACGACTTCGATATCACCGGCCATCTTGAGCAGTCGCCCGTAGCCCGCACGCACGACGGCATGATCGTCGACCAGCAGGACCCGGATGGATTGACTCGTCATTGCTGTTCTCCTCCCTCGCCCGGATCGCATGCCGGGTTATTGCGCGTTTCGCGCACGGCGCGTGTGATCCGCGCCTTGGCTACAAGATAGCGTATCCGCTGCGGCCGTAAGCATGCAGCGGGCAAAAGAAAAGCCGGCTGCCAGAGGGCGCAGCCGGCTCGGGGCATCCTTGGGGGAGACAAGGATGTTGGAACAACCCCTTAGAGAGCGACCGTCACGGCCTTGCACTCGGTGTAGTTGTTAAGCACCTGCTCACCCATCTCGCGGCCCCAGCCCGACTGCTTGTAGCCGCCGAACGGCAGCGCCGCATCGAAGATGTTGTAGCAGTTCACCCACACCGTACCGGCACGCAGCTTCGAGGCCAGTTTGTGGGCGCGGCCGATATCCTGCGTCCACACACCCGACGCCAAGCCGAACACCGTGTCGTTGGCACGACGCACCAGATCGGCGTCGACATCGGAGAACTTGGTTGCGGTCACGACCGGCCCGAAGATCTCCTCCTGTACGACTTTCATGTCGTCCGAGACGTCGGTGAGCACCGTCGGCTTCACGAAGTAGCCTTCGCCATCGCCGCGTTCGCCGCCGGCCGCGGCCGTCGCGCCCTGGCTCTTGCCGGAGTCCAGGAAGCCGGTGACGCGCTCAAGCTGGGTGCGCGAAACCAGCGGACCCATCTGCGTTTCCGGATCCAGACCCGGGCCCAGCTTGATGTTGCGGGCGAAATCGGCCACGCCTTCCACGACCTGGTCGTAGATCTTTTCGTGCACGAACAGGCGCGAGCCCGCTGCACAGCACTGGCCGTGGTTGAAGAAGATGGCGTTCGCCGCACCCGGAATCGCCTTCTCGAGATCGGCGTCGTCCAGAATGATGTTCGGCGACTTGCCGCCCAGCTCCAGCGATACCTTCTTGAGGTTGCCCTTGGCGGCATCGACGATCAGACGCCCGACCTCGGTGGAACCGGTGAAGGCGATCTTGTCGACATCCGGATGTGCCGCGATCGGCGCGCCGGCCTCTTCGCCGAAGCCGGTAATGATGTTGACCACGCCGTCCGGCACGCCGGCTTCCTGCATGATCTCGGCCAGCTTCAGACCCGACAGCGGGGTTTCTTCGGCCAGCTTCATCACGATGGTGTTGCCGGTGGCCAAGGCCGGGGCCAGCTTCCAGGCCGCCATGAGCAGCGGGAAGTTCCAGGGAATGATCTGGCCGCAGACGCCGACCGGCTCGCGGCGGGTATAGGCGTGCCATTCCGCGCCCGGCGCATAGGGCACGGTCGGGGTGATCATCTGGCCGTTGAGCTTGGTCGCCCAGCCGGCCATGTAGCGGAACATCTCCGCGGCCAGCGGCACGTCCGCGGCACGGGCGATGGAAATCGGCTTGCCGTTGTCCAGGGATTCGAGCTGCGCCAGCTCTTCCTGGTAATGCATGATCAGATCGCCGATCTTCCAGACGATCTGCTGGCGCTCGGCCGGCGCCATCTTCGTCCAGGGGCCGTCGTCGAAAGCCTTGCGGGCGGCCTTCACGGCCTTGTCCACGTCGACCTTGGAGGCCGACTGCGCCCGCGCGATCACCTGGTCGTTGGACGGGTTGTAGACATCGAACGTCTCGCCGGACTCGGCAGCGACCCACTGGCCGCCGATGAGCATCTTGCGCGGACTATCGATAAATTGCTGGACGCTCGGTTCGAGCGATACTTCAGAAGCTGCTACAGCACACATCTTTTTACTCCTCCGGTCATTTTTGTATTCACCCGACGACCGAATATCGTCGCGGCTTGCGTTGCGAACGCTCGCCGTCCGTCGTGCGGACGCCTGCGCGCCTGCTTCGAGAATCGCAAGATTCAGGCCACGCGCAAAAACGCCGTAAACGCGGCGTTTGCACGCACTCGCGGGGATGTCGGCACACAGACTGTCACGCATCTGGGACAGCGATGTTGCACGCTGCGACACATCGATGAGGGCGAGTTGTGCGGCGTCGTCAAAACTGCTAAAAGCAAAGCAGGACTGCGCGGCGTTCAAGACCGTTTAAAGACGCAGACAAAAGAATAATTGAGAAGCCCGGCCCGGCCGGACTTCACGGAGGAGAGCAGATGATCAATCCATCGACGCAGCGACCGTCTGCGACGTTCGCCCGCGCCCGGCCGAATACGCCGGACCTCGTGGCGGGCTCGTGGGATCGGTGCATCCGTGATTATGGGCTCGATCCGGCCCGTATCGAACTCGACGTCGTCTCGCGCAGCAAGCTCAGCGAGCACCGCGACGAACTGGGCGAGGTGGTGTCCATCGCGCGCGCCGAGATGGAGAATCTCGCCGCCCAGATCGCGGGTTCGGGCTACGCGCTGCTGCTCACCGACGCCCACGGCGTGATTCTCTATAACCGGGTGGAGCAGGCCTTGCGCACCAGCTTTCGTGCAGCCGGCCTCTGGGACGGCGCCGACTGGAGCGAATTCCGGCAGGGCACCAACGGTATCGGGACCTGCATCGTCGAACATCGGCCGGTGACCATTCACTGTGCCGACCATTTCGCCAATCGCAACACGTCCCTGAGCTGCTCGGCAGCCCCGATCCGCAACGCCCAGGGCAACCTGCTGGCGGTGCTCGATGCCTCGTCCGTGCAGTGCGAAGGCACGCGAGCCGGCCAGACCCACACCGTGGCGCTGGTGAGCATGTCGGCACGGCTGATCGAGAAGTGCATTTTTCTCAACGCCAACAGCGACAACCTGGTGTTGCGTTTCCACAGCCGCCCCGAATTCGTCAGCCTCATTCACGACGGCATGATCGCCGTGGACGAAGGCGGCCATATCGTGGCCGCCGACGACAGCGCGGCGCTACAGCTGGGCTGCGATCGCCGCGAGGATCTGACCGGGCGTGCGGTAGACGAGATTTTCGACATGGACGCGGCGACGCTTGCCGAGCGCGCCGGCGACAGAACACAGGCGGTCTGGCCGCTGCACGAGCACCGGCGCGGCCGGCGCTACTACGCGCGTGCCCGAGCGCCGGCGGAGGTGAGCCGCAGCCAGCGCGTGACGGTGGCCCACAACGACGACGCCGCACTGCGCATCAGCGCCGCGCGTCGTCACCAGACCCGCGGTTTCGCCGACCTGCAGGGTTCGGACCCACGCATGGCCGAAAATGTGCGCTGTGCGCGGCGTGTGGTCGATCGCCAGGTCCAGATCATGCTGCGCGGCGAGACCGGCACCGGCAAGGAGGTCTTCGCCCGTGCGATCCACGGCGTGAGCCGCCGCTCGGCGTCGCCGTTCGTGGCCGTCAACTGTGCCGCGATTCCCGAAACGCTGATCGAGTCCGAGCTGTTCGGCTACAAACCCGGCGCGTTCACCGGCGCACGGCGCGACGGCATGCGCGGCAAGATTCTCCAGTCGTCCGGCGGCACGCTGTTTCTCGACGAGATCGGCGATATGCCGGTCGAACTCCAGACGCGGCTGCTGCGTGTGCTCGAAGAACGCGAAGTCGTGCCGCTGGGCAGCGAAACGCCGATTCCGGTCGACCTGAACGTGATCTCGGCCACCCATGCCGAGCTCGCCGATCTGGTCGAGTCCGGCGGATTCCGCAAGGACCTGTACTACCGGCTCAACGGCATTACGCTGACGTTGCCGGCCGTGCGCGAGCGTGCCGATCTGCATAGCCTGCTGCGCAGCGTGGTTGCGTTCGAGCACGACGGCGAGGTCGCCATCAAGGTCGCCGAAGACGCGCTGGCCGCGCTCGTGCGCTACCACTGGCCCGGCAATATTCGGCAGATGCGCAACGTCATGCGTACCGCGCTTGCGCTGTGTGAGGACTCGGTCATCCGCCTTGCAGATCTGCCGGCCGAAATCACCGACCATGCAGAAACGAGCCGCGCCGACGCTGGCGGCGGCAGCTGTAACAGCGAGGCGGCGAGTGCGAACCCGCTGGACTGCGCCGAACGTGCCGCACTGTTGTCGGCACTGGACGAGAATCGCTGGAACATCACCAATACCGCGTCGCAGCT
>MDSW01063716.1_pt1 | contig 34440 bp, 32 predicted proteins | sample 811171 | NCBI WGS metagenome assembly MDSW01 (sample SAMN05326641, study PRJNA326480) | marine metagenome | isolation source: seawater | place: Atlantic Ocean: North West | collected 2012 | reverse complement strand
TATTCCTCTATCATCTCTTCCTAAGTTTGTAGAATCTCTGAATATGGTTACACTTGATTGTGCTGCATCTGATGAATGATAAATTGATGTACACATCATCACTAAAATTTTATTTGATGATGAACTTGGAGTTATGTCTGCAGTTAAATTAGAGGCGGTCATTGAAGCGGCTGTTGTACTTGCTGCTGTTGTTGAAGAAGCAGTAACTACTTGAACAACTAAGCCAGGTGTCGAGATTATATTATTTGAAACTTTTTGTATAGACATATAGTTTACTCCATGATACTATTTATACAAAAAAAGGGGAGTAAAAACTCCCCTCTAAAGAATTGACTTGCGGTCATAAACCGAAGTTCAAGAACTGTATTACATTAAGTTAGTAACTTTAACTCTTCTGTAGTATACATTATCGTTTGCGTCTAGTGCACCTAAGTCACCAGCTGCAGTTCCAGATGCTAATACACCACTTGCGAATGGGTTACCTGTAATACCATATCTTGTTTTAAATCCAATTTTCGGTTGGAATGTGCTTTCGCCAACTGCTCTCACCATTTGTAGTGGAACATATGGACAATAGAAAATTCCTGCGTCATATGGACTTGAACCTTTATATCCTACAACATAGTACTGACTAGCAGCGACATTTGCAGAATATGGGTCAACATAAACTTTATATCTTCCGTTTAATGTACCTGCGAATGTATTTGCAGTGTCATCAACATTTAGATTTGAAGTTAATGCAGGTGTGTAATCAAGTACTCCAGCCATTTGAAGTGCTGATGCAACATCTGCGGAACAGATAATCATGTTACCTTTTCCTCTTCTTGTTTGTTGACCAATAGCGTTGGCGTCTCTTTCAATTGAGAACAACAACCCTTTGAATTTTTCAACTGACCAACGACCATTTGAGTCTGTGTCTAAGTCAAAAATACCAGCTGTTGTTGTATTTACTTGAGCACCTTTCTTTGCTACAACATAGATTGTTCTTACAACTTCTCTGTTTATTTCTGCAAGAATTTCTGCAGAGAGAATATTTGCAAGTTCAGTTTCTGCGTCAAGACCATGAATTGCTTTTAGGTCTTGTGCGAGTTCCATTGAATACTCAGCTTTTAAAGCTCTTGTTTTAGCAGTAACAGTTTGTTTCTCGATTGAGAAAGCCATTTCTGCGAAAGAGTTTGCTGCTGCGTCTCCTAATGTCTCACCATTTGCAGTTGTTAATCCACCTTGTGCAGCGTAGTTACCTGCTGATGGTGAATCGTTTAGTGTCGCAGGGTTAGTTGCGTCATGACCTGTAGTAGGTGTGACTAAGTCTCCTGCAGCATCGTTTGCTGAGAATGAACTCTGCGCTTCGTTTACAAGAGCTTCATCGCCGTTTTGTGCGGCTTCTCTACTTCTCATTGCGAAAATAAGACCTGTTGGGCCAGTCATTGGCTGAACACCACAGATATCATATGCAATCAGATTAGGCATTGCTCTTCTAACTAAAGAGATTAAAATAGGCTCCCAATTATCAACCTGTCCACCAGTTGAGTTAACAGGTGCGGCTTCATTTAGGAAGTTTCTATCTTCTCTTAATGCTTTTTCTTGGTTTTCCAAGATAACAGTAGTAACCGCTCTTCTGTAACTGTCTTTGATTTCTGGTAAATCATTGTGTTCAAGAACTGGTTGCCACTTTTCTTGTAAATTGTTAGATTGAAACATTTATCTTTTCTCCTTTTTAATGTTTATAATATTTATATTTTGTATCATTTTACCCATTAATAATATTAGTTTTTCGCACGGTTATGGGTTTTGCTGATAGCTTCTAAATATTTTGCCATCGAATCTGATGTTTCAACAACATCTGATTCACCCTGTTCTTCAGTGCTTTGTTCGTTCACTGGTTGTTGTTTTGGGAAATAAGATTCTTTTAATGTTGATAATTTTTCTTTGTAACTATCAGCATCTGAGTAATCTACATCCTCGATTAACCCTCTGAACTTTTCTATCTCTAAATCAGTTAAATCTTCTGATACCTCATTTATGATAGAATCCTTTGTTAAACCACCAATTTGTTCGTGAAGTTCTTTATTCTTCTCGATTGAATCATTTAGTTTTTCTTCTAATTCTTCAATTTTTTTAGATTGGCCGTCTAATACATCGTACTTTTCTTCTGGGACATCTACATAATGGTCTTCAAACAATTGTTTTAATCCACTAATGAAGTCCTCTGCGATTTCACCTTTTAAACCTCTTTCAATCGCTAGTTCGTTTTCTTTCATCCATTCTTCAGTAACATATGCTAAGTAAGAATCGATTTTTTCTACTAACTCGCTTTTGATTTCTTCGGTTTTTTCGGAAAGTTCTTTATCGTACTCTTCATCTAATCTGTCGATTTCGCCTCTGACTTTGGATTTTACTGCTGCCTCGAATATTGTCGCTGCTTTAGTTTTGAATTCTTCAGAAAGATTATCATCGTTAGAGATTAAAGCTTCAACATCTTCTTTTACATTGATTTCTTTAATTCTAGCTTCTTTTTTCTCCTTCTTCAGTGCTTTCATTTCTGCAGTTTCCTCATCTTCCTCTTCATCTTCTTCATGAGCACCTTCATGCATTCCCATCATTTGGTTATACATCGCTTTTAGGTCTTTACCATGCATCCCTTCCATTTTCTTATACATCGCTTTTAGCATTTCGGCTTCTTTATCACCTGGTTCAGCGTCTTTCTGCGCTGGGTCACCAGAAGCTGGTTTTGCACTGTCTGCTGCTTTTGCACTTGCAGATTTAGCGTCTGTTGGGGATGTTATAGCTTTACCTAAGTCTTCTACATCTTTGTCCATCTTTGGAGCTGGGTCGCCTTTTGCAGCATTTTTCTTTGGAGCGTCATGAGCTCCTTCAGAAACAACTTCTTCTTCTTGAAGTTCTGCCATAACTTCGGCCTCTAGTTCCTCGATTGTTTTGTCTATTTCTGACATCGGATATCTCCTTTTGTTATTTTTATATTAATATTTATAAAATTATAATTTTTTGAGAAACTTTGCAAATTCTAAACTTAGAACTTTTGCCTCTCTTGAACGGATTGCTTTTTCCACATTCCTTTTCATCTCTGCTATTTCCGCTTCTTTGATAATACCATTGTCCCATACCCACTCTTTACCTTCCATAATACCTTCTACAAAGGCGTTTGGTGCAGATGGGTCTGCGACTATATCTGCGGCGGTTGCGAGATAAAAGTCATCTTTTACATAAGATGCACCGTTTTTTTGTTCGAGAGAACCAAGTCCACGACTTGATACTCCTAGTTTAGCACCTTCATCCATCAACGATTTAACTATTTTCCCCATTGGTGTGTCCATAATCTTCGCTTCGCCGATGAAATTTTTTCCATCTTTGTACAAAGCTGTAATCATATGTGAAACCCTTTCAAGATTAACTGTCGGGCCATCTGGGTGTCCAAGTTCACCGAATGCTCTTTTTTGTTCAGTAAAATTCCTGTTGTACTGAGCAACTTCTTTCTGTAGAATATCCATTGGATATATTCTACCATTCCTGTTTTTAATATCAGCCTGCATGAATATACCTTTTATTTTATACTCTTTCTCACCATTTTCTTTTTCTTCGGTGATGTATTCGACTTCCTCAACTTGTTCTGAAAATAACTTTAAACTCTCTTTCATTGTTTTCTCCTATGCTGTGTAGTCTATACCAGTATATCCTTCTCTTTTTCTAACTAATATTATAAAATTACATGCTGCGCTTGTTGTCGCGAGAATGTCACCATTATAACCAGAAGATTTAGGATTGTTAAATTTGAACATAGTGTTGTCTCTTCCAAATCCTAATTCACCACTACCATACACTGTTATAATATTGTCATCTGTAGTTGCGTCAAAATGTAATTGTATTGAAGTACCTGCGGCAGCAGAATTCCATTTAATTCCTACAAGGTCTAAAACCTCTGTTCCAGATGCCGCGTTTCCATCTAATGCGGATGCATCGACAATCTGCGCCTTACTTTCTGCGCCAGGTGCTTCTATTAAAAATGCTGCCTCTAAATCCTTGTCATATAATGTTGTCTTTGTGTATGCCATGTTTTTATCCTATCCTTACATTATTGATAACATTTCTCTTTCAAAATATTTCATGAGTTCTTTTGTTTGAACTCCGAATCTTTTTGCGCTATCTTTTATTGACTTATCAAAAGTATTTAGGAAATTTTGTGGTTTAGCATCCATTTTTTTAAAAATATCATCCACAGCTTTCTTCATTTTTGGAGAAAGTTTTTTATATTCCTTACTTTTTTTGTGTTCATCTCTCTCTTGTACTTGAGAGTAGAAATCACTAAACTTCTTCTGATTCATCTGTATTTTCTTTTGACTGTGGACTTGATACAAAAGTCTTTGATACATCTTGTTTTCTAGTTTCTAATGCGTCTGCGACATTTTGTGTCATTGCATCTTTGAATGCGTCCTCAGCCTCTATATTATTTCCTTTCGCTATTGCGTTAACTATTTTTTCTGCGTGTTCACTCATTATTCTTCATCTCCTTCACCATTATTCATGGAGTTAAAATCAACTTGGTCGCCACCACCAGTTTGTGGGTATCTTGTTACACCATCTGATTCATCTGGAACTGTGACATCACCTTCACCTGTTTCTTTTTTAATCTCATCACTCATAGTAGAGATTTCTGCGTCTGTTAATCTAAGAACATACTTTTGTACATATTCTTTACTATAGAATGTTCCAATGTATGATTGAATTCTATCCAGAGTATTTAATCTTCCTTCTAGTAATTCTGCGTGTTTTAGTTCTGCGAAATGTCCATCTCGTAAGAAATCAAACTGTATGTGTTGTTTGATATTGTACCAATCTTCATCATTCATGACACCTTTTAAAAGTAATTGAGTTCTTAAAATGTCTAAGAATAATGCGGTAAATCTTTTTCTTAATCTTTGAACAAACTTTGTAAATTTAAGTTCATCTCTTGTTACCTCAGTTGACCTACCCATTCCGACAATAGTGCCTGGTGATTCTTCTGTAAGTCTTGATACTGGAACATTTAATGAACGATATAATTTCTTTTGAAAATATTTAATATCTTCAATCTCACCAAGATTCGCTCCACCTGGTAAAGTTGTAATCTCTGTACCTCTACCACCTTCTCTTCTTGGTAACCAAAAATCTTCTAACATTGACATATGATTTCTATCATCACGAATCTCTCCAGTACTTGCGTCATATACAAGTTTGTTTCTGTAACGATTCATAACATCACGAAGATATTGTTCTGCTTTTATTTTTGGTAAATTTCCTACATCAATATAGAATATTCTTCTTTCTGGTGCTCTTGATATTCTGTAAATAACAAGAGAGTCTTCAATCATTCTAAGTTGATTAACAGGTTTAATCGCTTTGTGTAAATGTGATAATACTTTACCAGAGTTTTGGTCAATTAATCCAGAAGCACAATATGCGATTGAATCTGAAGTGATTCTTACACCTTGTGAAGTTCCAGGCCCAAGTCCTCTTTCGTTATAGATATAATAATCGTTAACATTTTTAACAATATCTATACCAGTACTTTTATCTCTATCCCTGTTTACTTCTCTAACTTTTCTAATTTTGTTTGAGTCAATATATCGAAGTTCTGTTATTCCTAATTTAGGATTTGATTTGTCTATTATTTTTTGATAATAAATTCTTCCATCGATATACCATCTTCTGAATATATCGTGTCCTTTTGTATCAAAATCTAATAAACGAAGAACTTCATTAAATTCTTCTCTAATTTTTGTTTTTACTGTTTCTTTAAAAGGTAACCTTTCCAAGACTACTTGAATTGATTGGTCTCTCTCATCAGAAACAATCGCTTCGTTTACGATATCTTCAACCGCACTATCACATTCTGGTTGTTGTGCAATGTCTCTATATCTACGAATTAAATCCGCTTCTGATTTGGTTTTACCATCTAAGTCGAGTACCGAAGCATAATGACCACCACCTGCAATCTCGGTAGTTCCATCATCTGCAGTGGGAACAGTTAATGTATCGCTGTTCCCACTCTTATCGTTAACTCTTGTAATCTTGAACCCAAAGAGTTCTGCCATGTTATAATACCTGCCTTCTAATCTATACGACTATTTAGTACGATTAAATTAGAAGTTTACTCCAGAAGCTTCAAAGTGTTGATATCTCCAAGTACAAGTAAATTCTTCTAACTGGTTTGGAGTATCATAACTCAAATCTATCTGTCCTAGTGATTGCGGCCAGATACCTCTGAATAGATATGTTTTTAACACAGTATCATCTCTGTCAAGTTGTTCAACTGTTGCGTCAGTTTGATAATCTGCGACATTAATAACACCTGTATTTAATGCGAGGTCATTAATCCCATTCATCCATCTTTCAAATGCGTTTCTTACCATGAAGTCTGTATCGTTAATGATAGTTGTCTCCCATGTTTCGAAAGTATCTCTATCACCTGCGATATATAAACTTCTTCCTCTAAACTGTACCTGTATTTCTGGTATAGTTTGTGTTGGTAAGTTTGCCGCTTTGATTAAGAAGGAAGTTCTTCTTACATCTAAACCTATTGCGATTCCAGAAGGAGGCGTTAGTGTTACACGAAACTGATTGTTTCTTGCTCCACCACCAATAAGTTGAGCTTTAAAATCATCTAATGTTGGCATTGTCTATCTCCCCCTATCCTGCAATCTCACTGAAGGCGACTCCAGTTCTTGTTGCAATGAAATTTAGTGTAATGAAGTTAATTGAACGAGATGGTTTGATGAAGATATCTGCAACAAACTCATTTCTATCAACGACTTCTCCTGTGTTATTTGAAGCGTCACAAACTACACTAAAGTCTGTTATACCTCTTCTACCCTGTACATCTCTTAGGAATGGTTCTACAAGGTTTCTAAATTGTGCTCTTGTAAATTCATCATTGAATTCAAAGAGTTGAAACTTTGCAGCGGTAGCGATTGCTTTTTCAAGAGTGATAAACAATCTTCTAACATTGATTCTATCAAATGCACTTGGTTTTGTTAATCCAGTTTTATCACCAAAGAGGACTACACCTTGACCAGGAAAATTAACAACTGGGTTAATTCTTGCTCTGTAAAGTTCATCTCTTTGTGATTGTGTTGGATTGTATGCGAGTTTAACTGCTCCTCTAACTTGTCCTCTGTTGTAACCAGCTGGTGAGAACCATGTGTCTGCAACAAAGTCTGTTCGAGCACATAAACCTGCGATGTCTCCATTTAGTGGAACAAAACGATATACATCGTTAAATTTATCATATTGATATTTGTAACCACTATCAAAGACAACATAAGATGATGAAGGTAGTGAATCAAAGTAATTCTTTACATTCGCTGTTTGTGACACCGAACTTGTGACACCTACTACATCTGCACTTGCAGGTGAAATAAATGCGACACAATCTTTTCTTCCTTCCGCAATGTCTATTAACATTGTACCATATGTATCACCATCTGAGGCACTATCTGGTGTTTTACCACCGATAATTAAGTTTATATCAACAGTTTCAGAATCTTTAAATTCTTCGTATGCTGTTTGATGTTCTGCAACTGTAACAGAATAATCATCTGTACCACCACTAAGTGTATCAACTATAGGAGCTGTGATACTATCCATTGATGAAGTTGTATCTGTACCCCAGTTAGTTCCACTACTTGTGTGGTCTCCCCAAAGAATTTGTTTTGATTGTTGAAAGATTACATCCACATAGTAATTGGATGCTCCTGTTGAATTTTTTGCTACTGGGTTTTTTGATAGTCCTTTATAGACTTCAAGAACAGCACTTGTTCTATTTCCAGCAGTATCTATATCGTTTCCACTAAGGTCTCCTGTTGTATCATATACAACAATGTGAACTTCATCATTAGTAGCACGACCATTTTGTTTTGACCAATCTGTTTGTCCAGGCGCCCCATCTACTAAATCGTAGAATCTCCATCTTCTGCGAATAAAGCTATTGTCTGGTATAATTGCTTGTACACCTTTTGCTTCTGGGTCATCTTTTAATCTAACTGTGAGGTTGTTTGAATCAATTGCAGTGATTTCATACTCGTTACCTTCATCACCACTATTAAAAGCGAAAGCAGTAGAATCAGATGAAGCATCTGCGCTTGAGAATGAAATAAGGTCACCCACTTGGAATGCTGCACCACTATCAACTGCGATAACTGTAGCACCCTTTGCGTCTTCACCAACTGTTTGGTTAGATGAACCTAAGTTTTGTTCATATGCAGTAGCACTCGCACATATAGAAACTCCTAATGAGTTACCCCATGTACCAGCGGTTCTTGCTGACCATTCTTGGTGTGAACCTTGTCCACTTGCGTAATTGTTTGTCCAGTCATCATCATTTTTGATGAGAACTCCACTACCACTAACAGTTGCGTTTAAAAGACCACTTTGAGGTCTAACTACTCTTAATGCGTTTCCGTATCCTAAGAAGTTAGCAGCACAAAACCATTGTTCAAAGTTATTTGAATTTGGTTTACCAAAAATATCTATAAGTTCTGTTTCTGAACCAATAGAAGTAATTTCTGATACTGGGCCTTTCTCTGCTGGTAATGAAATTCCAGCAATAGATGTTGCGACAGCGGGAACAATATTAGTAAGGTCGATTTCGTTTACCTGTACACCAGGCGAAACTAAAAATCCCATAAGTTTTCTCCTTTATGTATTTTTTTTCATAAAATCCATTCGGTTTATTATAATATTTATAAAAAGACTATTTCTAAAAACCCTCTTTTATATGTGTTTTCACATATAAATAATGATATGACTAATAAACATTATGACAAATACAAGGAAACTATTAAGAAAGTCGCAAGAAGAAACTATTATAAGAGAGTACAATGGTTAAATAAGATACTTGAAAATGAATCTTGTTTACATTGTGGAGAATCTGAAACAGTTTGTCTAAAGTTTCATCCACATGATAAAGAAATAAGAAAACTATCTAAAAGAAAAGGACTAAATGAATCAAGTCAACAACAAGTAAACAAATTGATTAGTGAATCAAAAATAGTATGTGCGAATTGTTTATTAAAGATTGATAATGATTTAATTGAGTTTATCTAATTACCAGTCAGAATCTTTAGTTCTAACTACTGAACTCCACTTTGTTCCATATTCATCTACAAGTGTTTCACCAAATGGGTCATCAAGACCATCATCAATAAAACCAAATGGAGCCATATCTTGTTCTAACTGGTCTTGTTGTTCTCGTATCATTTGTTTTTTCATATCAATATCAGTAAGTTCTGTAAAATATTGTTGTCCAGTCGCCCATGCGAATAACACTCCACACATAACAAGGTCATCATTACATCCCTCATCCGCCTGAAAAGAATGTCCATGTTTAATAAAAGTAGACATTTCATTTACCATATCATAATCTGGTATAACAATTTTTTCACTTTCCACCATAGTTTTAAATAGAGAACATCCTATTCGTTTTACCGCTTTTGTAGTTCTTACACCAAGTTGAGCCTTTCCACCACTAAATCCACCACCAAGTATTTGTCCAGAACGACCTCTCATCGCCGCCATCATCATATTATCATATTCCATATCATATTGTAATGCGTGTGCGACTTGGTCACCAATATCATTTACCTCTATAAGAACATACGCCTGATTATAAACTTTTGCGATTTCGTGAATTTTAGTTGGAAAAATTACTGGTTTAATTTCATTATCTCTAAACTTCGCGACAACACGATAAGGTAGTTGTGATACATCAAATACTACAAACGCAGAATAGTCATTTGATAAACCTCTCGATACATCTGCGACTACAACATAAGTATGATTCTTTACTGGATATTCATGTATATCTAAACCTGCGTTACTCTTCATTGGATTTTTATATGGAAGTTGTCTTAGTTTTGTTGAACTAATCAAAGTATTCATAGAACCTAAGAACTCACATTCAAACTCACTTGCGAATTGTTGTTCTGAGGTATTTTGAATTGTTTCTTGTTTCCACTTCTCATCTCTACCAGGTACTTCTGTCCAATGAACATCTATTGGTATATAACTATTTCTTTTCTGTTCTGCGTCCACCCAAAGTTTATAAAACATATTCATACCATGTGGTGTTGATACTATTATAACCTTTGTATTTTTACCAGATGATATTGTAGGATAAACAGAACTAAAAAATTGTTCTGCGATGTTTGTTGGAACATACGCAAACTCATCTAAGAATATAATATTATAACTTCCACCTCTAACAGCACTCGCACTCGTTGAGGCCGCGAGTATTTTACTTCCATTCTCTAATGTTAAACTACCCTTGTTCCATTCCATAACACCTTGTTGTAACCACTTCGGTAAGTTTTCATACGCAAGTTGTAATCTACCAAGAATATCTCTTGCGGTTGCCGCCTTGTTCGCAAGTATCGCAACACTTACACTTGGATTAAATAAAACATAATACAACAAGTAAGATACCATAGTTGTAGATTTTCCAGACTGTCTTGGTAATTTACAAATTGTAAAACGATTATCATGAAAGGTTGATATCATTTCTTTTTGAAAATTATATAATTTAAATGGAACTAATCCTTCATCAAGTGAAACAATCTTAACATAGTTTTGTATAAAATGTAATGGATTGTCCATACATTTTTTATACTCTTTAAGTTGTTCCTCTGTAAAGTTTAAAGAAACATTCGCTTTTTTAAGATTAGGATTTCCTAGATAACTGTTTATGTTTGTCATTCTTTAGTGCCTCAATCTCTTTTTTATTAGAATTGGCTAGGTTTTTATTAGAACTAATTTGTTCATTCTGTAAACCATCAATTAAGGATTGTAACTTTCTCGCTTTTTCTTCATCACTATCTAAATGTAATTCAGAGTTGATTACTTTTTCTAATTTAAGAAACGCAATCCTTTCATTTGGAACATATCTCCATGTATATCCTCTTTCTGAATATACACCAAAGACTGTTTCTTTTGCTCCTATCTTTACAATAACAGATTCGTTACCATCTAAGATAACTTTATCACCTTCGTTAAATGCTGGATTCCACTTAAACTGTAATCCTTTCGCAAGACTACTCGCCCAGTCTTTAAACATGATTGCGATTATCGCACTGATTAAAAGTCCAACCCAAGGCAGTATAAAATTAGTCAGTTCCGCTGTCTGACTGTCTAATGTCGGTGTCAATGATTTCTCCTTTTCCTTTTAAAACTTTTTGTAAATCAGCGGTTGAACCAACGAACAATGCGTTAGTTACATTCTTCGGTGCGTTACTTGGAACTTCTTTTAATTTTTTATAATTGTTTTGTAGTTCCACTAATTTTTCTGTAACCTCAGAAACAGTTTTAATAAGTTGTCCTGCGACTTCATAACTTCTAGGGTGGTCTGATTGTTTTGCAACATCTAATATACCTTCGATTGCGTCTTGACCTTTTTCAATTAGATTATAAAAGTTTTCACGACTATACTTATAGTCAACTTCTTTTTCATCATCACCATTTGGTCTAGGAATAACTTTTCTTTCAGTCTCCTCTAACTCCTCAGTAATGTTGAGTGCCTCACTAATCTTTTTGTCTACAACAGTCATTATTCTTCATCTTCACCAGTTGTTGGATTAAATTCTTTTGCGTCTTGGAAGAAAGATGTAGTTTCATTAAATCCAAAGTCATCATCTGCGTCTGCGCTTGTTGGATTTGGAGTAACAGTATATCTTTGTTCTCTTTTCGGTGACTTGTCTGGCATATCTGTATACTGGTCAACTTGAACAGTTTTAATAACATTAGATGAAGTAACAGGGCCGTATAGATAAAACTTTAATGTAAAGTCTAATGTATATATTATCGCTCTTCTTGAAGCGAAATCACCTTCGTATGAATCTTCATAACTTATATTATTTAAGATTACTGGAACATCTCTTGATGTATCCATGTCTACATTATCTTTTAATGTTATTGTATAATCTGGTTGAAAGTATGGAAGTATTTGTTCTACAATTTGTAATGAATCATCACTATTTTTTGACATTACAGATAATGTAAATGTAATGTTATATGGAACTGGCATAAACTGTGAATCTAATTGTTTATTACTTCCACTTTTTGTTTTTTTAAATTTTTGAACACGATTTAATTTTCTTGTAGGGTCATAACTAAGAGCACCAATTTCAAAACTAATTCTTGGTAATGTAATTGAAACTTTATTATCTAAGTTTGGGTCTTGTCTTAATCTCGCAAGAAACTTTTGTTTTGGGCCATATGCCAATGGCACCTTCATAGTTTGAGTTATTACTCCATTATTATTTTTTCTTACTAAAACAATATTATTAAATAAACTACCAAATGCGATTACTAATTTTCTAATTGTTTCATGATAAAATTGTTGTCCTAACATAATTTATTCACTCCTATTCGTTTATGTCCCCAAAAGGATTTCTTTCTGAAAAATCAAAAATACTATCATCTAAAGTATCCAAATAATCATTCTGTGCGTTGTAATCAGTTGACTGGTCACCTACAATATAATCCTCTTTAACTATATAGTCTTTTGTTCCAATTAATTCTTTAATCTCTGCGGTAACTTGACTTGTTTGTCCTGTAATAATTTCACCTTTTGAGAATTCAGTAACAGTAATTAAATCATAACCCATTGGGTCTAATGTGTCTGTAACATATGCGATTGCTCCAGATGTTGCGCCTACAATTCTTTCACCTTCTGTAAATGATAATCCACCATTGTTTATAATATCAAGTCTTGTACCTGTGGTTGTTTCTGCGAGTATAGAACCAGATAAGAATTCAGTTTCAGAAAGAACATTATCTCCTGCGTCTGCTCCTGCGCCGCTAGTTCCATCAAGTAATAATAAGTCTCCATCTTCTAATGCCATTTCACTTGTAATCGCTCCAGCCTGTTCAAGAGTAATCTGATACTGCATCGCATCTCTAGTAAATGATGTTTCGATTGCGTCAATCTCTGCGATATCAGTATCAATAACTTCACTAGAGTATTCAAATGTTCTACAACTTAATTTAAATGTAGGTCTATTTTGTACTTGATAAAATGGGTCATCATGGTCAACAAATGTTATCTCAAACATTTTTTTCGCAGTTGGAAAATAAATTAAATCTCCTTCATTTGGTCTTGTACTTTCAATGATGTTTGCGTCAACTGAAACAAGTTCTTCAAATCTTCTTCTTGCGACTGTGAAAGAACATTCCTCTCTCATCTCTAAACCAAATTTACCCATGAGTTCTTTTTCACCACCAAACCCCTCAGTTTCATTGAACACCATTTCAATTAAATATGCGTCATTAAAAGTTGATAGTCTGTCTTCTGTAAAAAGATTGTCTTCTGCTACAAGTTTTCTTGGGAGATAAAATACCTCTTGACCTTGAATCTTAATTTGTTCGATAGCAATCGCTTCATACAAATCTTGTTCATTTTTAGTTCCTGTGTCAAAAAATACATTTGTCGGCATTATTAAATACTATCCTATTTGATACATTGGTGGTAAATCAAATGCAAGTTTTATTTCTTCTTCTAGTTTTTGAATTTCCTCTTTCGCTTCGTTTAAAATAACTTCTCCGTTTATTTCAACTCCACCTAACATCTGCATACCTCTAAATTTTAGTAAGTTATTACCCCATTGTTTTTTAATTAGTGCGGTCGCATATCTTTTAAAATACATATCATTATAAAGAGAAGTAAATGTGGCTGGGTCTAATTGTCTAAAACATTCTATTATAATATACTCACCTTCTGCGACATCATTCGTAAAATCCATATCTAAATACAATCTACTTTGATGTTGGTTATGTCTTATTGGAACTTCACCAACTAACAATTGACTGAGTAAGTCTATGTGTTGCATTGTCATTTTATAATGCATTACTGATGTTGAAGAAAAATCATATAAGTCGTTTAGTCTTAATTGATATCTTACATCAAATAAATTATTTGTTGAACTATCATCAAAAGGAAAAACTCTTACAACAGAAAGAACAGTACTTGGAACAGGTATAAAGTTTTTTTGTTCTATCCAACCTGCGGTAACAGAATTATCAGCGATATCTGTCGCAGTTGTTGCGCTTGTATTCGCAACACCTCTTGACAAGTCTGCGGCGGTGAACTGATGTTTTAAAAAAACTTTTTCTACACCATTATAATGAAACTCACGAAAATACTGTAACGCCTCATCAACTCTATCATCTAATTGGTCTTCATCGACATTAATATCAATGACTGGTTGTCCTAATGCTCTTAAACAGTAATCTTTGAATGTATCTTTAGTTGTTGGTGTAGCCATTTAATTTTCCTCTTTAATATATTTATAAAGAAAAATGACTTAGTCTTTGTCTACTAATTGAAGTAAAAGATTCTTAATTTCTCTTATCTCGCATTTTAAGTGGTTAATTTCACGAGTAGCGCCCCTAATATCATCTCTTTGTTTTTGTGCTTCTCTTGACCTTTTAACAGCGAGTTCATACGCAGTTCTATTTTTATTCACTATCGCATTTGATTCAGAATCTCTATACAAATGTGAATTATCTTTTACTGGTATCTTTTCTGCCATGTTTCTATGTTGCGAGTGCGATTGCTCTAAAATCTTTTATTCTTGGTGGTAATGCTGAGTTTGTCCCCTGCATTCTTATCTTAATCGCAAATCCTATAAATTCATCTAACGATGTTCCTGTACCATCATCTTTTTTACCAGCACTATACACATACTCTGTAAAGTCATCTATTGTAGAGTTTGGATTGGCGGTTTCATCTGGACTTCCATCAGTATTAAAATATGTAAATCCTATATCATCAAAGTTAGTATCCTCATCTGACCTTAGTAATTTAAACATTACTTGTATTTCAGAAGTTGATGGTCTGTGTGCGTCTAATATGACTCTGAGCGCTGTTGCTGGAGTTTCTAATTGAACTTTTCTTGTAATATAAATCGCCTCGTTACTATCACCACTTGGTTCTGTCGGTGCGACATATTCTGATGTTGGATAAACATCTGAAGAACTATCAATGTTATCTAATCTATTCGCTACTGCGACAAATGTCTTTTTATCTAAATCAATATATGGTGATAAGAATTCATCTGTTGTTGATAAAACTAAATCAAGTGATAATGATTTAGACCCAGACATTTCATTTGTTTCATTGATTGTTGAAGCGATTAACTTCGGTACATCAAAATAGAAGTTTTCATTCAACTGGAATGTTACACCAGTAGAAACTTTACTGAATGATGTTTCAGTTCCACTTGGACTTGTTCCAGAAGTTGATTTAATTTTTGATGTTAAGTTTGTTTGTGGGAATTCTAACACAGGTAATATAGTTTTAAATGTTTCAAACTGTGCATTCTCAGTTGCGACTATCGCACTTCCCCCACCTACATTTGTAGATGTTGCGTTACTTGATACTGTAATGGTATATGAATCAATTCCAATATTTCCAATCGCAGTATGTGTTGCGTTTATTTCACTTATTGGAATACCATTTACCGCACTACCTGCAGTTGCGACAACACCAGAGATTGTAACATTATTAGATGTTGAGTGCATTTGATGGTTCGGGTGATTTACTTTAATTACATTCGAACTGTTTGTTGTTTCAAGTGCGTTTACTGGTAGTGTTACAGTTGGTACTGCGTCATTATTTAATGTTAATGTTCCATTTGAAGTTGTTGTGAATGAAGCTCTATATGCGGTGAACTTTAAATCTTCTGCATCAAATGCACTCCAAGTAGAGTTGTTTTGACTTTTAAATAATACTCCTAGATATGGTTGTGTACTAATAAATCTACCACCTAAATCATCTTCACCTTGTCTTGAAATCCAAACATTATAATTATCTGAATCAGATATTAAACAAATCGCATATTCTGTATTTGGTGCGAGAAACACTGGTGAATCAAATGTAAAGGTTGTTGCGCTAGAAGCATTTGTTGCATCCACACTTACTGCACTTGGGTTAAGAGTTACACTTCCAAATGGTAATACTTTTCTTGTTGGATATCCATTATCCATTTCTCTAATTTGTAGAGTTATTGGAATTGTTGCATCTTTTGTTGAGAAGAAGATATCAATTTTTGTTAAGAATTCTCCTACACCACTCTCTGAAATAATAGATTGTGCGAGTGGGTCAATCCAAGTAACATTACTTGTTCTTGCAAGTTCTCTTTGAACTTCTACACTTTGACTTACATCAGTTACTTCAACTCTTGCATTTCTAGTTCCTATAATATCTCTTTCTCTAACTTCAAATATACCTTTTGCGCTGTATGTCGCCTGTGCGACAGTATCAACCGCTGTGACTGTGTTAGTTGAACTTGAAGTTAATCTAAAGTTTAAATCTCCAGTTCTCCATCTTGGATTACCTGCGACAGTTGGATTAGGAATTGCGAATGTTCCTACTACTTTACCATTTGCGTCAGTTGTTAAGTTACCACCAAGTGAACCACCATCTGGTGTAACATATGCGGTAACACTTCTCTTATCAAAGAATGGATAAACTCTTGTATTTGGTTTCATTCCAGTTGCGGTGAAAGTAACAGTTCTCGCTCTTACGAATGGAATTAAAGATTGTGATAAAACTCTTTCATTTATCACCTCTGTATCAATTTGTTCAACAATTTGAGTATTAACTCCACCTCTAGTTCTTACTCCTGCTTCTTCTACAATAGTTGTGTTAACGAGTCTTTGGAATGTTTCTCTTTCAGTAACTTGTCTTGTAGTTGTAACACCACTCCATTGTGTTTCCCATGCGTTCCAAACTGTTCCAATAGAATTTTCATTTTGAGCGACAACAGTGTCAAAGTTTCCTTCATTTATCGCAAGAACTATATCTGGATTTTGTTGAACTTCAAACCACTCATCACCATCTGGACTTAATTTTACAATACCAACAAATCCAAAGGTTAAGAATGGATTTACATTTTCTGTTCTTGTCGCATATGGTTGTGTAATACTTGCGACATGACTATAAGGTAGTGTAATAACATCACCAGTTTTTTGATAACCATCTGATGTTCTTTCTGCATCTGTTGTATTTTCTTCTGTAAGAGAAATACCTTTCATAAAGTATTTTGGTCTTAACTCATTATTTTCAAAGTCAATAGAAACACTATAATCTTCATGTAAAGGATTACCAACTCTATGACCAGAGAAATTATCTACAACAAAACCAGATTTAAATCTACTTAAACCATTTTCATCTGTTATTTCAAATGATTGTGTATCTTGTTCTAACAAACTTAACGCAGTGTAATATTCCACATTTTGTAATCTTTTTTCAAGTCTTCCGATATCACGCATTGTGTATCTTTTATTAATTTGTTTTTTAAAGTCTGCGTCTTCAGTAACATTTACAACAAATGGTTGTAAGGTTATATCAGCAATTTTCATTGCGTTATCAATAGTTTTTGGTAATGTAGGATTTTCTGATGGTGCGCCTTGTATTAATTTAAACTCACCTTTTTGATTTAAGAAAATAGAATCTTTTCTTCCAAGATGAAAATCTAAGTCATAAACAACATTACTTCCATCTTGACAGATATCTACTGTTGATGACCCTGTTCCAGAAAACGCTCTTGAAGCGAAATCAAAAGAATAACCTGTTATAGTATCTGTTGCGGTAACAGTTCCACTTGCCCCACCAATGTCTGCGACTCTTGGTCTAAAGTCAATAGAATCTCTTAAATCAAATAAACCGCCCGGCTCTCTAGTATCTGGGTCAACACGAGTTGCTTTGTATATTGGTATGTCTTTATAATTAATACCAGAATAAGAATCAACACTAAAGAAATCACCACTACCATGTTCAAAGAAATCAAAGACTACAAGTAATCTTCCTATTGGTGCGGGAACACCAACCTTTCTAACAAGTCTTGATATATCATAGAAGTTATCTCTTTGACCATCATCTAAAACATAATTACTTGTTACAACACTCGCTCCTGCGGTTACGCCTGCGCCATCTATTGTAGCAGTTGCTCCAGAGGTTGCGCCTGTTACTTCTTCACTTGCTGAGAAATCTGTTGAAGTAAGAAGAACATATGATAATGGGTCTGTTGTTGTAATTAATATACCTTTTGCTCCAGATGTTCCACCTGTAATTGTTTCACCTCTTTGGAAAGTTCCTGTAATAGTTCCTATTGGTAATGCAGGTGCGGTAGCATCTGTACTTGCATCTGCTGCCTCGTAAACTGCTCGAAGTCTAAAACAATCTGCACGACCTAATGAAATTTCATTGTCAGTTGCGTCTGTTCCATAAACATGACCAGTTGCTCCACCATTTAAAACTTTTACTTGTTTTGATGATTTAAGTGTTTTTGATTTTTCATTTGATACAGTTCTTGTTAATGTTGCGAGAACTTGTACTGAGAAATCTCCACTTGTTCCAAAAATAGTTGTTGATGTAATTGTTAAAGTACCTGTACCTGCTCCACCAACACTAACATTTGAACCTGTAATATCTACGATATCTCCTGCGTCACCACTACCACCTGTTCCATCTTTAACAATTGCTATTGTATAGTTTGCGTTTGTCGCTGATGCAAAAGTTTCATTCGCTCCTGCACTTAGACTTATAATACCAGATGAGTTTGGTGTTGAGGTAAATTGTCTTCTGATTGTGATTGTCGTATCTGCGACACCACTATTAGTATCAGTTTTTAAAGTTTTAACTCTTCTCTTTTTAAGTTTTCTTAAAAGTACATTTTTAGTTTGTTCTTCTAGTTTCGCTCTTTTTCTTACAATGTTCGCAGATGTAACTGCATCTGTTGAAGGAGCTGCAGTAAAGGATATCGCGGCAGATGTAACTGCATCTACTATTCTTTCCTCTGTTGTACCATCTCCTACTGGAATTACAAGAGTATCACCTACAATGACTTCTCCTGTATCAAAACCAGATATACCAATTAAATTATTAGTACCAGTTGTTTCTGTAATGTATGTACCAGAAAGTGTAACTTCATCTGCAAGTTTTATATCTGCAGTGAAATCAACATTTGAACCACCAGTTGCGGCCATATGAGCTTGTTTAGCTTTTGAGAAATTATTTGTTACTATTGCGGAAATAGTTAAATCTGTATTACCACTATTCTCAACTATTTGTGATGTTTCACTTGAGTTTGAAGAAGTAATTTTTTCTCCACTTGAGAATGTTCCATTAACTGATACTAAAGTTAATCCTGTTCCACTCGTTGCTGCGAAAGCAAATCCAGTTGCGCCAGATGTAACACCTGTTATTTTTGAACCTGCTGCGATTGCTGGACTTGGTGTTCCATCCAATGTAATGGCGGTGAACATTTTTACATCAAAAAGATATAATCTGAATTCACTACTATTACCTGCGGTATCAGATAAGAAGTTTGTATTATCTGTTCCACTGATATGTTCAATCGCTCTCGCTCTTGCGACACCAATCTTTGTACCTGCTGCAGTTCCACGAGTTGAAGTTGCGGTATCATGTAAGTTTATTGTATTATATGGTGTAACATTACTTGCGATGTTTGGAGAAACTTCAGGCATACTATGAACATTCGTAACCTTTACAAAGTTTCCAAGTTCTTGTACTGTTACTCCACCATTTAAATTTTCAAAACTTCTTGGTTTAGGTATATCGATAAATGTTGGTGCAACCTGTTCGATTTCATAACCACGAACATATGCTTTACCAGATGATATTTGTGCAGTAAGAAAATCATCACTTGCGGTATTACCATCATCAGTTGTTGTACCACTTGTATAGATACCATCATTTAAACCATCATCTAATGTTTCTCTTAATTCAACACTAAATGATTTTGTACTATAATCTCCAGATTCATCGTAAGTTCTTCTTGCGAGATTATCACCTAGAACAGAATATTCAGTATTTCTAACTTGTTCTTGTATTATTCCGTTTTTAACTCTCATTAATTCAACGAAGTTAGTATCTTCTGTTGAACCTATTGCGAGTTTAGAAAGAGTCGCTGATATTTTTAATCTATGAGCACCTTTCGCTGCGTAATTATTTGTTCCAGTTGCGTTATCAAGAAGTTGTGAATCTGATTCTGGAGTTACCAGAGTTTCAGTAAGTGTTAAACCAATTCTATATGATGGTGTATCTGTATACTTGTCTAAAATAATTCTTTGTGTTGCGACACGAACGAAATGTCCACGAATAAAGTAAACACCTTCTTCTATACTTGCAGATGAACCTGTTGCGGTTGCGTCTGAGGATTGTAGTGTCGCTGATGCTGCGTCTGCACTAAAAGAACCAATGACTCCATCTGAAGAAATATTTTCTCCATTAGTAAATGTTGCTGAAGTATTATTAGTTCCTGTTTTTATATATTTAACAAATAGTGTTATGGGGTCAGTACTTGTTGCTGCCTCGGCTTGAATAACCTCTGCGACAACACCAGAACTTGCTCCTGTAATTCTTGTGCCCACATAGTCTTGGATATCATTTGCGATTGAAGAACTAGAAAATGTTGATTGTAATTTTACTGCGAAAAATTCATTAGTAAATCCAATGTTACCTGGTATCACCATTGAACCTTCTTTGAACATATGTCTACCAAATCTATCGATTTGATTTTGAAGAATAGTCTGTAGTGTTGTTAATTCTCTGGCCTGTATTGCAAATGATGGTCTAAACAAAACACGATTAAAATTATCGCTTTCATCAAAGTCATCATAGTAAGGAGAGATATTTAAATTTGTTTTTTCCATGTTATATCCTTACTTAAAATTCTATTATCAACTTTATATCTTCTGTTTGGTCTGTCGCCCTTGAAATAGGTCTTCTAGTTTCGAAGTACATTAAATCTCCACTATCTGGTTCTATTTCTTCATTCGCGAAACCATTTGTAAATGTTATTGTGTTCCCACCTGTAAGTGATACTGCGCTGTCTGCACCATCATCGGGTGCTCCTGTTGCTGATGAGGTTGCGCCTGTGATTGTGTTTGTTCCACTAAATGCTATTTTATCACCATCACTTGCGACTCCAAAATCTGCAAATTTTTCTTGTTGATAATAAAGAATACGATTTGTTGAATCATATTCTACAACTTTTCCTATCGCGCCTGTAGTCGCCTGAGTAATTTTCTCATCTGCTTGGAAAGTTCCTGCGCCACTTGCGAGTTTTATTGCTTTAACCGCTCGAAGTGTAGTTGCGGTAGAAATAGTTGTTGTCCCAAAGTTATATGGGTCTCTTACTAAACCTATTTGTCTAAAATCGTTACCTGCTAATACATCATCACCCTCTGCTGCGGTGAGAGTTGTATGTAACATAATATAATGTCCACCAAGTTCTTTAACTGCGTCATTACCATGTCCTTCTTGTGGAGAAATGATAATTTGTATCGCCCCGTTAGAACCACCACCTATGTTAGCGGAAGAACTTAATCCTGTGTCACTATAAACATCTGTTAAACTCACTGTACCAAAAGTATATCCACTACCACCTGCGTGAATTGTTGTATCAGTTCCTGCGGTTAATCCAAATGAAGCGAGCGCTCCACCTGCGACTGTAATTCTTACGATTCCGCCTGATGATGTTCCTGCGTTTGAACCATCTCCATGAATTGGTGCGTAGTATGTACCATTTGTATAACCAGAACCTGCGGTAACTATAAGTGATTCTATTTTACCATCAACTGCTGCGGTTGATACAGTACTATCAGTTGCGACTGGCATAAAGTCAGTTGTTAAAAAGTTTTGAACTTGTGAAGTTGTTAATGTGTACATATATTTTAATATGTACCCACCAGATTCAAATGGTGAATTGGATGTTGATGTTGGTTCACTTCCAGAAAAAGCAGTTCCACCATTATTATCTAAAACTTTATATACTTTAAAATCACTTGTCATAAAGTAAAAAGTTGAATCATAAAGGTTTGTTGCTCCAGAAGTTGTAGTATTTGATGAACTTATATTATCTTCATACATATCGTATGTTGTTGAGTTAGCCCAGTTTCTTCTAGGGATAACATTTAAAACATCTGAACTTGTTATTTTCTTAGCCGCTATCATACTATCCCATGCGTAATATTCTGAACTTACATCATCTACTGGAGTTGGTGGTGATAAATCTGTTCCACCACTTGTATCGGATGTAAATGCGATAGGTTTTCCTATTGTGAGATAATATGTTGTTGCAGAAGATTCAGAGAATGATTCTGAAAATTGTTCTGCGTTATGAATCCTAAATTTTTCTGTTATAATTGCGGCCATTTGTTATATTCCTTTAAATTATATTTATACATCTTGTATCAACCAACCATAAGTTGCGCCAGAATAAACAAGTGTAAATCCTGCTCCATTATTGTTTACAGTTAAGTCAGAGGCACTACCCTCAATTTTATGACTATTTCTACCAACAGTTAAATTGTTTGTTGCGAAACTAGAAGCGAGGTCTTTAAATTTAATCGTATGTCCTACACTCGCTGATGAAGGGAGTGTGACTGTAACTGCTCCAGAACTTGTATTAATGAACAAGAAATCACCTGCGGTCGCTGTGTATGGTGAGTCAGAATTTGTTTTTGTAGTCCAAGTATATGTTGGACTTGTTACTACTGGAGCTGTTAAGGTTTTATTACTTAAACTTTCTGAACCAGTAAGCGAAACAAAACTGTCACTTTGTAATGCGGTGTTGAATTCTGCTAGTGAACCTGTTACAGTATTATTCGCTAAATCAATGGACTTATTTGTTAGAGTATCTGTTGTAGCTTTACCAACCAGAGTATCAGTCGCTGATGGTAGAGTAAGTGTAACATCTGCAGTAGATGCTGGCCCTATTAAAGTTACTTTATTAGTACCATTATCACTATCCTCAAAGAACTCTAAAAATCCTGCGGAAGTCGCTCCATTTTTTAATTGAACACCAGCATTCGCTATAGGTGTAGTTAATGTTGGTGTAGTTAAAGTTTTATTAGTAAGTGTTTGTGAACCCGTAAGAGTTGCGACTGTTGAATCAATATTAATTGTAAGTGTATCTGTCGCACTCGCGACTGTATCAAGACCTGTTCCACCAGCGATAGTCATGGTATTAGTGGTTGATATTGTTTGGTTACTACCACTATCACCTGCGAGTGTTATTGAAAAAGATTGACTTAACGAAGCGATATCACTTTCGTGTTCATTAATCGCGCCTACGATATCTGTTGCGGTTGTATTTAACTGGTCACCTTGTGATGAACCTGTTACATTTCCAATATCAGTTGCGAGTTCATTAAACTCTACTCTAAATTGTTCTAATGTGAAAGTATTTGGTGCGTTTCTTGTTGCCATTGTTTATTATTAATCCTTTTAACTATTTATCATACTTTATCAGTAGTTTTTAAAAATTCACCATCTAATTCTATAATATTATCAAACATAAAAATTATTCCATAATATTCATCTGTTTCGATTGTATCTGTATATTCAATCTCTTTACTATCAATATCTATATCAAACATAATTAGTATAAATTAATTCTATAGATACTCGCAGTGTTTGAACCTATAGTATAATTTGACCCCGTATCTTGATATGGTGGTGTAAGTTTTGCTCCATACGCTCTTACTTGCGCACATCCCTCTGGAAAATCTGCAAATATATAACCAACATTATACGCCTCTTTAATCCATGCGTTAAATGCGTTATGAGTATCTACTGCGACAGTTCCAGTACCAGGTGTGTCTATAAACCCTGCGGTTATAACTGACCAGTAATCTGATGGTGTTGTATAACTACTACCCCATAAATTTGTATTTGGTGGAGTAAATTCATACCATAAACCAAACTTAGATTCTGGAATCCATACTATTTTTTGTGTATCATTAATTGTAAAATTATCTGGATTAAATAAATCATACTTAGATAAAACCGCTCTGATAACAGTTAAGTCAGATTCAACTGCGTGGTTTGGTTTTGGATTTGTTGTACTTGTATTTTCTGCGCTTAAGTCCATATTACTTCTCCGTTAGTTAAACTCCACATATACAAATCCAGCACCACCATCTGCAGCGTCACCACCACTTTCATTATACTGTGCAGCACCTGCTCCACCACTACCTATTGTTATAGTATATGATTCACCTGCGCCTGTAAAATTAGATATAGTTTTTTTAACAAAAGCACCAGAACCACCCCCATTACCAGACTGTGGAGCATTTTGACCAGAAACTATAGCACGAGCACCTTGTCCACCATTACCTTTTCCACTAGAATAACCTGTTTCACTATTACCTGGTACAGTTCCACCTGCACCACCAGTTGCTCCACCACCAACACTTCCATTTGAACCAGCCTGACCAGCAGTGTTTGTATCACCACCACTTGCAGAACCACCTGCGCCACCAGCTGTTGATGAACCAGTTGCGCCTGGCCCACCAGTTCCACCACCTGCACTAAGTGTTGTGAAACTAGATTTGGTTACAGTAGTATCTCCACCATTTGCACCAGCATCTCCACTATTAGTACTACCTTTTATTGGTTTAAATTGGGCGCCACCACCACCCCCACCTGCTCCGTATACACGAAAGATAAGGTTGTTATAGAATACACCAGATTGTACTGTAAAAGTTCCACTAGATGTAAATGACTGATTACCAGCGGTAACAGTAGGTATACCAGAATCTGCTCGTTGTCCAAAACCACGAGAACTTCCAGAACCAAATGTCGTAAAGAAAGGGGCCATGATATTATGCGAATTGTGTTTGGCTTGTCAACATTGTGAAAGCCGCATCTCCTGTTTTTATTATAGTATATGAGTATGCGTCTATACTGTTAGCATTCCCAGATGAATATGCAGAGCCTCCTTGATTTTTTGGAGTAATACTACTACCATCTACTTGGAAGGCGTTGTTATATTTCGCTGAACTACCATTTGTTACTAGAAATACAACAGTGATTACATCTCCAGTATCCATGATACTATTTAATGTTGTAGAACCATCTCCTCTAAAATTAACAGTAAAGTTACCAGTTGCGTCATTAGTATAATACAATATTGATTGTGTATTTACATCATAGTTAATTGTACCAGTTGCTGCTGCTGCGGTTACTGTCGCGACTTCTTGCACGTGTTTTGTAATTGTTTGTCTTTCAACTGTAGGTGCGGTTAATGTTTTATTTGTTAAGGTTTCTGAACCTGTTAATGAAGCGAAACTTTCACTCTGTAACGCACTATTAAATTCTGCGAGTGAACCTGTTACAGTATTACTCGCTAAATCAATAGTTTTATTTGTAATTGTATCTGTTGTATCTTTACCAACTAAAGTATCAGTCGCCGATGGTAAAGTTAATGTTACATCTCCAGTAGACGCTGGGCCTATCAGTGTAACTTTATTTGTACCATTATCACTGTCCTCAAAGAACTCCAAGAATCCCGCAGAGGTTGCGCCGTTCTTTAATTGTATACCAGCGTTTGCGATTGGTGTTGTTAATGTTTTATTTGTTAATGTTTCTGAACCTGTTAATGAAACAAAACTATCACTTTGTAATGCGCTGTTGAATTCTGCCAGAGAACCTGTTACTGTGTTGTTTGCTAAATCAATAGTCTTATTTGAAAGTGCGACTGTACTCGTAGCGGTTAATGTGATATCAGATGTTAATGCAACAGTACCTGCGGTTGAAGGTAATGTGATTGTAACATCTGCGGTAGATGCTGGGCCTATTAAAGTAACTTTGTTAGTACCATTATCACTATCTTCAAAAAATTCTAGGAATCCTGCGGAAGTTGCTCCATTCTTTAACTGTATACCAGCGTTTGCGATTGGTGTTGTCAATGTCGGTGTAGTTAAAGTTTTATTCGTAAGTGTTTGTGAATGCGCCTCAAATACAAAAACATCATCAGCACCTAGTAATGGCAATTCAACATTTCTATTTGCAGTAAGTTCCTTTACTGTAAAATTGTAAGTATGGTCTGCGCTTGTATCTTTAATTTGGAATGATGAGAATGATGTATTCGACAGTGTTAAAGTTGTCGCTGTCGCTGATATCGCACTTGTTAAAGTTGAACCATCTCCTAACTTTGTATATATTTCATTAAAGTTATCATTGATGAGGTCACCACCATCTCTAAGTGATGTTCCTGTTCCATCATTTGCACTTGAACCGATACTAATAGATTGTTTTGCCATTTAATTGTCCTTTCCTAGTATTTATAACACATTATCCTGTACTATCATCAAAAGTCAATGAACTAGAATCAAATGTAAATTGATTTGATGAGAATAGTTCTTGACTAAATTGATTGTCTGGAATATTTGCTGGTATTTTTGTTCCTTTAAATTCTGTAGTATATGCGATAGTAGGAATTTTAGATTTGATACCAGCTTCAAATTGTAAAACACCACCTGTATTATCTTCTAATAAAATATTATCTAAATCATCACCCTGTGAAGTTTCTAATAAAAATTCTGATGGAATAGATACTTGATTGATTACAATACCACCAATTGCGTGAAGTGGATATTTTTGATAATCATTTGTTGTATCAGATTCCGCCATGACTTGTCTACCATATGCGTTGAGTCCAACTGATGTTCCATTCTCTAAAATAATCTTATCACCAATATCTTTCCATAGAATATCGCCTGGGCCAGTGTCCTCTTCTAATTCTAAATGTCTAATGACTGGTGCCTCTGTAAACGCAGAGAGTGCGATATTCGCGATAACCTCTTTTCCATATCCAGAACTTCTTCCATCTGGTTCTGATGATACTTCTACTTTATATTCTGATGATAATGTTACATCTCTTTTTCCTGCGGTTAATAAACCATCAGTTGCGACCATTGGTGATGAACTTAATGAACTACCATCAGTTGATGTTCCAAGTCTTCTACCAAATACAGATGAGAATATTGTTTCAAATGTAGACGCCAGTTCTGGTGTGAATGTATCATCACCATCAAAACCACTTACCTCTGTTCCTGTAGGTTGTTTAATTTGTGCGGAAACTAAAGTTGCGACAGTTACCTTACCAAAAACTTTCCAACCTGTTGGATGAGTAGTTTTATACAATGCGTTTTTATATTCTAAAAGTGATTGACCTACTTTAATCTCATAAGAATAATCTTGATAGTAATCACCATCTTGTATTCTCATGATTGATTCACTTACCTTTCCTTTCTCATCTAAGAAATCTCCATCTTTTGTTGAAATAATTCCTACACTTGATGTACCCGTTCCAAACGCAGCGTGTCCAATTGTTGCAGACGCTCCACTTGTAGTAACTGAAGTTCCATCTGTCCAAGTACCTGCGACTGTTAAACTTACAACAAGAAGTTGTCTATCAGAATCAAATGAGACTACTGAACCTGTATGTGAAGTTAATGAATCCCCTGCTGCGAATGTTCCAGTAATATCTTTTAATATTGCGTTTCTATAAAAAAGTAAAGTTGGAGCACTTGCGTAATTTAAACCATTGTTTGTAACTTTTAATCCTTGAACTGTACCTATTGTATTTGAAAAAGGTTTTAACTTTGCGCCAGTACCACCAGAAGTTGTTACTGATGAAATTAAAGGTAATGATTCATAACCACTACCAGATTTTGTAATTTGTATATCTGTTATTTCACCTGCCTGACTTGCGACACTTAAATTTGCAAATGTTCCTGTTTCAACTACAATTTTATTTCCTCTATCTTGGTCTGTAACACCTGTATAATCTTCAAGAACAATATGGTCAGTCGCAGATATTCCACCTGCTGATACTGTTCCACTCTCTGGTGCGATTCCACCACCAACTACTGTAACTTTCGCTTCAACACCAGAACCATTTGTTCCTGTGTTGTTAAAATTAATTACATCTCCGACTGCGAATCCTGTTCCTGCGTCATCAATAACTATACCATCTACTGAACCTTGTCCAATACCATCAACAACAACAGTCGCGAGACTATTACCACCAGTTGAACCTGTGATTACATTTACAGTTTGTCCATCTGTATAAAGACTTCCAGTTGTGGAAACACTCGCAGATGTTACAATAGATTTGACAGTCGCTTTGATTGTTAAATCTGTTGTATTTGAAACCGCAGAGATTGTTTCTCCAGAAGTAAATGTTCCTGTGATTTGATTTTCATCTAAATCAAATTCTGTAACTGAATCTGTACCTTCAACAAATGTTAATTCAGATTCTACAAAGGCTGTTGCGCCTGAACTTTCACCAGTAATCTTTTGTCCTATAAATTCTTCTGGTGAGAAGTTAGAACCACTAACGACAACACGCATGATTCTTTTCTTTTCCCAATTACCATTAGAAGGTTTAAGTAAAAATTCATTTGGATATACAACTTCTGATTCTTCATCAAAAAGTAATCTCATTAAAGTTTTGTGAGATTCTGAAGTTCCTTTCGCAGAATATAAATCTCTAATATTTCTAATTAATTTTCTTTTATCAACACCAGTGGCGAGTTCATATGGTAACGCTTGTAGAAAGGAGTTACGCATATTCTCAAGAAAATCATAAATGGTATTATCTGCGTCTGCGTATTCTAAAAGTTGTTGAATGTTTTGAACTGGATTACCACGATAAGAAACAATAGTTCCAGATGAACTAGATGTTGAACCTGTAATCGTTTCGCCAGTTATAAATTTTTGTTGTGCGGAAATGAAAAGTCTTTTATTACCACTATCTACATCACTTACTAAAACTGTTGCGGTCGCCTTTGAGGTTGAACCTGTAATAGTTTCACCAGCAGTAAAAGTTATTGTTGAATCTTCAGTAACAATTCTATCACCCTCAGAATCAATAATATAATTTGTTGAATCTGTTTCTTGAATTATATTATTAATTGTTCCAGATAAAACTAACTCACCAGATTCTAAAAAACGATAATAGTCTTTTACAAACTTAACAAATAAATCATGTTCACCACGAACAAAGTCTGGTGACTGACCCTCGATTAAAGGAGAAAGTTTTTTCTTTAAAGTAGATTCATTTTCTGCCATTGTATTTAACTATATGATGATGTTGTTGTATATCCTGTTCCTGCAGATGAACTACCAGAACTTACAGTATCTATCTCACCAGTAATTGATGAATTTGAAAAATCTATTTCTAATAAATTATTTCTTACTGAAACGACATCATTTGAATCTGGTTTAACAACAAGTCTTATTTGAGTACTTGTTTCACCATCAACATTTGAAACCCCTGTAATGTTTAACGCATTGATTGCGACTGTACCTGTAGAATATGTTACTGTCCCTGCAGTGTTGTCTGCGTAGGTTCTTGAACTACCAACAAAGTAATATCTTCTAAGATTTCCTTGACCATCATCATCAAAGAAATATTCATTACCATCACTTCCAACATTAAATCCAGTTGAAGAAACAATACCACCACTACTTGAGTTATGACCACTGTGTGGATTATATAATGCGTTATTAAATTCTAATGTATAATTTGTTGATGAATTTAATGTAGGTGTAAATTTTTGTGCGAGTTGTATGGTTGTAATGTTTGAATCAATCGCTTTGTTTGTATCATCTATTAATGCGACTACTTTTGAATATCTAAACACAGTATCAAATTTATTTAACTCCGATGTATTAAAATTTTGTAATGTTGTTGTAACATCTGATACTAAATCTGAAACATCTTTTGTTGTTTCTGATGAATCATATTTAAATCGAGTAGTTACAAATATAAATGTTGTTTTTGGGTCAACTATGACTGGAGTAACAGAAGCGACTTTTAATTTTTTTAAACCATCCACAATATTTGTTTTTTGTGTAGTTGTAAGATTCGCTCCACTTGATTGTTTAATAGAAATAAAAACCTTTCCATATTCTGCGGTAGAACTAGAAGCGTTTCCATCCTCTCCGCCCCAAATTTGAATTGTAGTTGCGGCTGGAAATAAATCCTTAACTTTAACTTTATAATCACTACCAGTTACCGCACGACCTTGTGTTGCGTAATCTAGTGGTGCGTTATATTTTATAGAAGCGAGTGATTCCGCCTCTCCACCACCTGCTGCGTTAGAAACAGTTGCGACTGTAATATCAGTAACACCAGATATCGCTGAAGGTGCGGTAAATGAAGAAGCTCCATTCGCCTCATCTTTGTTTGTAACAACATATTGTAATATGACTACATTACCCTCTGATAAACCTTTACCAATAACACCATCACCAAACTCAACTTCAAACTCTCCATTCTCAACTTCTTTTAAAAAGTAAACAGTAGAAGTATCTGTAATCTGAGTTATATCAGTTGCGAGTGTGTAAGTATTTGTATCAGTATCAGTCGCAGAATCTTGAACCTTAACTGTTAATGTACTTGTGTCAACTCTATTACTTGGAATAGTAAACTTTTGGTCTACATCACTTGGACTCGCGATATATTTGTTTGTTACATATGTTCCTTCAAATATTTCTAAATTCGAAAACTTTAAAACACCATCAACTGATGTAGTTGATACATCTGACTTTGAAACAAAATTATAAGTTGTTCCGTTTACTGTTGTTGAAAATTTTGTTCCTGCTGTTATTGAAGCGGTTGATAAACTTGTATTATTAAGAGTTACATCAATAGTCGCTTTTGGTGCGGTTGGTGATTGTGGAGTATATCCTAACATCTTCGCATGCGAAACAATACTTGAACGAAGAGCAGAACTATCTAAAAACATTTCATTCGCTAACATATTTGCGTTAAATGCGAGATAATGAGTATTGTACGCAAGTAAGTCTAATAGTACAGACATTCCAGAACCTTCAAAATCATAATCTTTAAATTCTGTTTGTCCTTTTAAAAATGTTTTTAAATTTGTTTTGATGTCATCAAAATCTAATTCGGTAACTCTAAGTCTTTTATCGTTTGTTGCCATTTATCTTAATCTCTCTAATAAAATGTCTAATGTCGCTAGTTCTGTTGGTGCGTTTACGACATAAAAATCGACACTAACTTCATACGCATTTCTATCTAAATTTTCTATCGCACGAACATTAACCAATCTCGCTCTTGGTTCAAAGTTGTTTATTACATCTTCAACTTGTTTAGTTAATATTAATGCGGTAGTTGGAGTCATTGGTTCAAATAAAATATCCATTACACCAGAACCAATCTCTGGATGAAATGGTCTTTCATAATGATTTGTAAGAACTAAATTACGAATCGCTCGTTTGACTGACTGTACATCTGTAACTTTATTAATATCTTGATTAGAACTATTTCTTTGAAAATATAAATTTAAATCCGTATATATCTTCGCACTTCTAGTAGTTTCATTTGTCTTTTGTGCGTCTGTGAATGCTCCAGATGAAAAGGTTGTATAATTCGCCATTTAGTTATAGAACTCCTTAATGTTTATTTATAAGGTAATACTTAGTTCTCTTCAAGAAATCTCATTACCATTTGACCTTTCACTTTCTGACCTAATTTATGATGAAAAGTATATGTTACAAGTATTTCCTCATTAACATTAATATCTTTAGTAGTCACCAAATACCATTTGTTCCATCCTTTTTGAATTTTTTCTGCATTTGGTTTTAATGAGTGATTATAAAATCCACCTATTGGTGTTCTAATAATTTCAGTATCAATCTGAATGTGTGATAAACCTAATTCTGTTCCACATGGAATAAAATCAGTTGCGAATAATCCTATACCTTCTACCATACTTTCTTTAACAGTTAAGTTATCTGGTAAAGGTCTGTACATCTCTTGGTCTGCGATATCCTTACACATTTAAATCTCCTTATCCTTGAGTTGGCCCTCCTGTATTTGATGGGCCAGGAGTAATACCAGTATGTAAGTGAGTATGTAATACAATTCCATTTGAAGAAACAGAACCACCAGTAAATGTTAAGTTGCCAGTGGCGGCGGTTTCAGTTAGTGTTCCTGTAATGTTTGTTGTTTGACTACCACTAATAGTTTCAGTAACATTACCACTTACTGTTCTCACTACATTTCCAGTAATTGTTTCATTTAGATTACCATTTATTTTTTTATTAACATTTCCATTTTGTACATTTAGATTTACATCACCACTATCAACAGAAATATTAATACTTCCATTATCACCAATTTGAATTGTTAAATCATTACCACTTCCACCATCTTTGTTAACATAAATCTTTTTACCTTTATCAATCGTAACGATTGAATCTTTTTCAACATGAATATGTTCGTTCTCTAAAATTTTTGTAAAACTATCACCAACAATGGTTTCATTTTTTGTACCATCACTATTAATTTCATATCCTGTTCCAGTTCTATGAAACTCTGTTAATCTTTCTTTTGTTGGTGTATCATCTACTTCGAATATGTGACCACTTTCACTTTCTGATACATGATTGTAAGGATATGTTGAACCATAATCTGAAGTTGGTTCATTAAATGTAGACGCACTGACTGCGCTATCTGTGCCAAGTCCAGTTGAGATATGTTCTGCGGTAGGAATATCCGTATCTCTATTTGTACTTCTTCTTAATACTATTTCGTGTTGTGATGTACTATCATTTCGTGCGAGTCTATTTGTATCAGACTCACCAAGTTTTACATCTGGATAATTCTTTCTTTCACTCGCAGTGTATTCTGTGATTGTTATTCCTGTTCCATCTGTATTATAAGTCCAAGTCTTTGGTGGATATGGAACATCAGTAGACATCGTTCTTAAATCACTAAATCCATAACGATTATCTGCTTTGTATTTTGGTACACCAGGTAGTGTTCCCATGATTACTGGTTCTTGTTTTAATCCTGCGTCTTTCCAAAAACCAATAACCCATGTGCCTTCAACTAAATGTGATGGAGTTAATCCTAATCCATTCATTGATGTACTTGTAGTTGGTGCGAGAACCTCAGCCCAAGGCAAATCAGCACTTGGGATTTGATTTAAATCTCTAGTGTGATATCCTAAACAACGAACACGAACTCTTCCTAATTTATCTGGGTCGTTTCTATCTTCTACGACACCTATAAACCAAGAGAATCCATCTCTACCAGCAAAATAAGTTTCTTCCATAAGTTTATTTATTGTAGTTATTTTCTATTTCTTCTATAGTTCTACCACAACCTTCACAAACATCATTCTCATCTAATCTACATTCACCTTGACATTCTATCAGTAGTGAATCAAAGTCTGAATTGTCTGTTGGTTGGGGTTCATCATATGTTTCAAAGTTTACACTCATTTACTCAACTCCTAATACTCGTATTTATACTTCTGTTAAAATCTTTATTTTTATATATATTACTGTGTTCGTTACAGAGGATGTATAAATATACTTTAAAGAGATACTAATTGGAGTAATCAATGTCAACATATTCAGCGATAAAGAACACATCCTTTGATGTTATTAGACCACCAGATTATGATAACAAAGCGACAAGAAGCGCAGCAACAGATTATCAGGCAGGTGAGAATGGATACTTAGTTATATTCTGGACTGGTAGTTTTAGAAATGGTGGTAGAATCTTCGTAGGCCCAAATACAAGTAGTTATACTACAGTATATGAGAATGGAGATGATATTAACAATAATACAAAAGGGGCGGGAAGTATGATAGTCGTTCCAAAAAGTTATTATTACAAATTTACTGTCGATGGTGTGTATGCACAAGGATGGGAAAATGTTACTGCATATTGGGTGCCAGAAGCTTCTTAGGAGATATTCATGTTATTAAATCAAAATACACTACACATCACAGCGATAAAAGAATTAACACCAACCGCAAAGTTTCGTTTTGAAAATGGAAATGGTTATGATAATTTAGTGTGGTTAGAAGAAGATGAATCAAACAAACCTACTGAAAGCGCTTTTGATAGTAAATTATCAGAACTACAAACAAGATATAACTCTCATGAGTATCAAAGAAATCGTGTGAATGAATATCCAACCATTGAAGAACAACTAGATAAAATATATCATGAAGGTATTGACGCTTGGAAAGCGACAATCAAAGCGGTAAAAGATAAATATCCAAAACCTTAAATAAAAAAAAAGGAGTGTAAAAACACTCCCTCTTAATTCTATCTTAAAACAAGTCTAGTGAAAAGAGAATTTTGTCTTTTTCTCCATGATTGTCTTTGATAGTTTCTTAATGCGTGTAACATTGTCATTGACCTACACCTCTCGAATTAGATGTATCTTTTAACGCATGACCTATGCGAGTCTTTTAATCCATGACTTATGGAACACTTTTAACCCATGTGATATGGGAGTCTTTTTAACCATGACTTATGGTCAGTAGTTATTTATGTCCTTTGCGCCTTTGGTCAGTATCATCTTCCCAGTCATCCCAGTCATCATCTTCATCAACTTCTTCATCTTCTTCATCATCATCTTCATCCCAGTTATCATTTTCGGCGTAGACATCACAAGTACAGGAATCTTCATCACAATCTTTATCACATTCATCATCTTCATCATCATCTTCATCATCATTCCAACCTTCATCCTCTTCCCATTCATCATCTTGTTTTGTTAGATGGTCACAAGTGCAGGAAT